>Ga0335076_10005885_pt1 | contig 12378 bp, 8 predicted proteins | sample Lox_Sample_25_FD_206717 | JGI IMG/M metagenome (GOLD analysis project Ga0335076, IMG submission 206717) | Soil microbial communities from Loxahatchee National Wildlife Refuge, Florida, United States - Lox_Sample_2.5 | ecosystem: Environmental > Terrestrial > Soil > Wetlands | place: USA: Florida...
ATTGTAAAAATCATCACCATTCAAGATCAACATGTGACGATTCAAATCGAGACTGCAGAGCGGCTGACTGCCAGCTTTTTCTTCGCGGACCATCGACGGAATGGCGAGAAACTCATTGAACGTTCTGCTCGAACTGCTTCCTGGAAGTCCATCCATCAATTCAAAACACTCGTCCTTCAATGATATCTTCAGGTCATCCCGTCTAGGCACCCTTTACAACCTATCGAAGAAAGATCAATCATTTTATGGCCGGCATCAACAACCACACCCCGAGCATCAGGTTATTTCGTCGTTCAACGCTGCCCATCGGCGAGGAGAATGGGGATTAAAACGGCCTCTCCCTCCGGTTAGAGATAGCCATATTGTCATTAATCAGCTCGATACGGAGGAACGACAAACCCCTTTTTATTTTGCAGCAGAGAAACCGAAATTTATCAGAAGAATTCATGAAATGTCTATCGTTCTTGAGCCTTCCGACAAAACGCCGGCGCGCGAACAAAAGCGATTACGAGAACTAGTTCCCCGTAGACCACGATCGCTCCTGCAGGACGGCCATCCGCAATGGAACCTCTCGAACGTCGATGAGAGCGGGCTCCGATTATTAACGCTATCGGCGAACAAACTCCGCGCTTATTTCGACGCGATTAATAATAAAGCCAACAGAAAGAGGTTCAAAGAGGCTCAACTGGAGTCACAAATATTGGATGAAACCAGCGACAATTTCACGGAGCTGGTTCAAAGTTACCTTGATATCTCGCTCGATGCACCCCTTTTGCAAACCCATCCGACCGCGGGGCTCACCTACGCATCGAAAGGCTTTCAGCCTAGTCAGGCAACCCGTTCTGACGACTATCGAACATGGTTTGGTGCTCCTCGGCTTGGGCGATGTCAGCGGATAAAGAGACCTGGGAATGAAGTTGAAGGAGGGGCAGTGTTAGTTCACGGCATCGTTGCACGGGTGAAGCACGGATCACCGTTGATTTACGACAGGAAGGAACGTATTGGGGTGAAAGTCGAATCGTCTCAAGTCAATCCATTCGGTCGACTCGAGGTCACCGTGTCCACTCCATGGCCTACAAACCAATCAAAGGATAAATAAATTCATAGAACTTAGTCTTACTACGACTTCCAAAATGTGCCAGATACAAGCAACTATGCAATAAAGAAGTTGACCAACCCAGCGCTATCCGAACCAAATATCCTTGGTTTCACCAATCAACCCACGACCTTGGCATCGGTCGAAAGACATGCACCTCGCCGCTCCTCAGATCACCCAGTCTGTAGGCATTGGACGACACTCGCTTATTATCCTGGCGTTGTTCCAAAACTTTCAGTTTTCGCTTACTGCCATTCCATTCCTGAATGATAGCAACATGGTCTGGCTTCCCGACCTCTAAGGTACTTTTTCCCCTCAGCCCACCATGAACTTGAAAAATGGCATTCCTGAAGGCGACGACGTCTCCAGGCCGAATCTCGTCAAACTGCCTTGCGGAAGAGTTCCCGAAATTGCTGAATACGAGCGCCCCATGGGAGCGAGCCCCTGCGCTTGGAAGACAGTTCTCGAGCTTGGAAAACACATCATGGACGAGCGCCAAAGCCGAACCATCTCCCACCGAAGCCCCGACTTTCATTTGAGCAAGTGCAACAACCTGATGGCCAATTTGTTCGTGTCGGGCTTCGAGATCAGACTTGGTAGGTTGCGGAGGAGGGGGCATATGCCGCTGACTCAACGTGACTCGTGAGGGGTCGTCTCGGTCATACTGGGCTATAACTTGGGTCTGGGAATAATCCGAAAAGAGGATGTACACTTGTCGATTGACGATGACATGGTTTCCTCTTCGAGTCGATGTTGTGTCTTCGATCTCGTACACAAGATCGCTGCGATTCCTAAAAGCATCCGGCGGAGCATCATTCTGCAACCACCATTGCCTCCCGGTTTGCAAATTCTCTTCCTTCATTGCCATATATGGAACTTCTCGACGAGTTGCTTCAACTGAGGCACGGTTTCGGGAGGTCTCTTGTGAAGATCTTTCGGGTATTGAGCCGCGGAATGTAGGTGGTGATGGAGAAGGAGGCGAATATGGTTCTTCGGCATGCTTAGACGTTGAGCCGCTCGGCGAGATCGGATAGATTTGATCGAGCGAAGGATCTGCGATCTCGAAATTTCGGGGAATCGTAGGGATCGGTGGTGCTTTGTTGGGAATGGATTGAGTCCTTGAGGGTATGGTTAGAGGAGGAGGAGGAAGGGGAGGTCGAGAGCTAGGCGGTTTGGGTGAAGCAGGCGACGGGACAGCAGGTAAGGCCCGGGGTGAATAGTCAGGGTTAGGATCGGCTTTTGTCTCTTTCGATGGTGAGGTAGCCGACAAGTCAGCAAATGTCGGAGAACAGGCCAGGTCGAGAGCAGGAATAGGAGGAGCAGGTGGAGGGGGTGGGGGTGGGGGAAGCCACGATTTGGAAGCGGTTTCCGTTGAAGGCAAACGCGGTGTCGGGAGCGGCGGCAGTGCAGGGGTTTGAATCTGTTCATTCATGGTGAACGATGTTCTCAGCTCCGACAACTGTCCCTGGACTTCAGGAGTTGATGATGCTATGCTCTCGGCATCGGAGTTTCCGGTCGAGAGATCGGCCTCATGAACAACTTCATACGGGTTCGTCAACGGGACTTCATTTTCGGGTTCCGACTCAGAATCGATTTCGGCTGTTTTTGTCAATGATGGCTTTAAAGTTTGCAAGGGGGTACCGGAATCATTCCTCGTAACTGACCGCTTGCAGCTTTCCTGATCACCATCTGGCTCTGAGGCCTCGTCTCCAGATGATCCTGCCTTCTCGTCTTGTGGAACACGCGCCCATTCAGTTCCATCAATGGTCTCCTTCGGCAAACTTCCTTCAAGTTCTTTGGGTTTGACAGGCGGTAATCCCGGTATAACCGGGACAGGATCCGGCCGTTCGAGAGGGGGACTTGCAGGTTGTGGGGAAGGTATCTTGGTTGCGGTCTTCCCTCTGGGATGCGCAGGAGACAAACCAATGCCCAAGTGCATTCCCATTCCCCCGCTCATTTTAGCCATTCGCTCCCGAATGGCGAGCCGACGTGCGACTTCAGGATCGATCTCCTCTTCGTTGTCCGCTGTCTCATCTGTTTTGTTCTCTGTTTCCATCTCGCTTTCGTTAATGCCTCCCTTTCGGACATATGAGATCTCCCGGCCGGCTGTCTCGTCTGTAACGATTTGTGCGTCGTCCTCCACCTTGCTGCCTCCGGAGGGCTGGAGAACAATATCGACATCGTCGGTTTCCCGTGATATTTCTGGTCGGACGGGCACACGATTGGACACTTGGTTGGTGTAGTGAAGTTCTTTCTGGATTGCCATTATTCTCTCCTTGAAGTTGTCCTTCCCGAATTCAGGCTCACTCTGAGGTTCCTGGTGCATCGCTCTAGGTGGTTCAGCGGGTTCTCGATTCATGGTTTGATCTGAACTTGGGGTCTTCGCCTGCGCGGTGGGCTTTGCTGGAACGAAGTATGAAGACTTTGAGGGCGGGGGTGGGATAAACGGCTTTCGAACGAAAGAGGCGGGCTTTGGCAGGGTGCGCGGCGCCAAGGGGGCATCTGATGCCTTGTTGAACGCCGCAATCCGGTCCCGGAAAGACGACGGTTTGACGGCCGTGGTTTCTTCCGTGAGCTGTTTTCTCGGGTTCTGGACAGGATATCAGCGATATGAGGCGAGAGAAGCATATACCGGTTGAGGTGGGGTTACTGGGGTATCGGAATGAGGACTGGAGAGTGGCGTTGCCAGCGTGCGAGTTGCGGGGGGAGAGGAGATTGGTGTGCTCGGCGCTTGCTCCGGCTGAATAGAGCTGTGAGGCAGAGTCGAAAAGGCCTGTGCTGGCTGCTGTCCTGGCTCTCGTTTCGAGGCCGTAGCGGATCCACTGACAGGAGCCGCATTCTGAGGTTTCGAGGCAACGACAAAGTTTCGAGGAAACATGCCCTGGCGGAGACGGCCATCGTTATCCGTGTATTCGCCGTGATACCATTCCTCGTCAACCTCCTCGGTAACAACAATGACCTGGCCCGCACTGAAAGATAGGTCATCTTCATGACCAGACCGGTAATCATATTTTCCCCTCACTTCGAACCTCATCTTGCCGGAAGGCAACGGAGGCTTGATCCGGATCCGCTTGGAGCTTGCCGTCCCCCGTTGATATTGAAATTTCCGTCGTGCAAGGCCGTTGAAAATCCTATCCAAAAGATATCCACAAGCCGTGGCATCTCCAAACCTAGCGATGTTACTGGTATTACAAGAGCAATTGTTCCCGTCCTCATGGTCTTAGTATTATATAAGTATCAGAAGTTTAAGTATTTAAAAAATAAAAATTCAAAAGTCTTAGAATTTTATACTTAAATTATTTTATTTTTTAAATTATTTTATTTTTATTATACTTTTAATTAATTTTAAAAGAAAATAAAAAGAAAATAAAAAGAAAATAAATTAATAAATAAATTAATAAATAAAGATTTATCAAATTTTTATTTTTTAAATATATTAAATTTAATTTATTTTTATAAAATTTAGCTATTATAATATTAAATTTTAAAATTTAAGATTATTATTATATAGTAAAAATATTTGCAATGGTCTTTAATATCTTTAATTTGACATATTTTAACAATAATACAGTAATTATTTTAAATATTAAAAGCAAAATACTATAATAATAAATCTACTTAACAATTTTTTTCTTTATTATTATATATTTCATCAACTAAAGTTTATTTTTACTATATAATAGTATATATCCTTTTATTGATACTATTAATACTTTTTTATTAATAGTTTATTGAGTTTTTAACTGATTGTCTTACTATTAAACAGAAATTGCAACTAATATATATTGAATAAAATTCCAATTTTATTTTACAGCTAATATTTGCTACTATACTATTGCATCAAGATATTAATATGTATGTAAAAAGCATAGGCATCTTTTTACAAATTGCTCAAAAAAATGAATACTTATCAATGATCATTATTTGATCTTTATATAAATCTGATTGCGCACATAGAATAAATTAAACTCCATATAAATTAAGTATTTAATTATCTATTCATATCAATATATTGAGTTTGATAAACCGTCAGTGAGCTTTTGACCTTGATGCCTGGATTCTCAGAGGAGCCGACGAAAACTGCAATTAGTCAGCACTTGGGCGCTGAATACGGCGGTGAATCTCCCCGCATGCGGCGCCATTAGGAAATGATGTTCCGGCGATCAGACAGTGCGTGGGCGGTCTTCTTGCGTGTTTCGCTGCGGAAACCGAGGCCCGCTAAGCAGGTTGTTGTCCAGATCGCTCGGAACAGGTCGCCCGCCGCCGTTCCTCCCCGTGACGATGGAGACCATGACCCGGAGATCGACCTCATAACCCTGCGGCGCAAACGTCCGTCCGAATGCAACAGTCCCATCCTTCCCCCCGAAGCGTTAGACACCATCAAACCGCCAGCAGGTTGTCCGGAATTCGATGCCGTATCCTCCAGGCTGCCTAGCCCAGCTAGCCCGAATCCTGAAAGCCACCCCACTTCGCAAGCGGAGAATTCAGTGCCGCACAGTTGGAGTACGCACATGAAAATTCAAGCCGGTCAGCTCTCTTCGACATCATCCGACTCTCCCATCTCTTCCGCGTCGATAACCGGGAATATGGGATCAAGTTCATACACTTCCTCCGTTGACACATTGGACCCATATCTTATACACTACCTCAAGTCTCTTCGATCTAAATCTTCAAAACCGCCCAAACCGCCCATCAGAGAGCCAAATCGCCCTACTCCACAAGATCTAGATGTTGACTCTTTGCGCCCCGTTGATGTTCGTTCAATCTATCGTCAACGAAAATCCAGGTCCGGTATGGCTCCGAAAGACAGTCAAAGAGCCTCAGTCGGAACCCCATCAGGAGAACCCGGGTTGATTCCTGACCATTTGACTCATGCCAAAATCAAAACCTTAAATCTTCCCTCGTTAGACGGCAAGGTCGTCATTCCAAAAGCCGTGCTCGTTCGCCTGATAGAGGAGACGATCAATCTATCCGGGGCAGCTGTCTGTGGAGATGATGTAATTATAGAGCGATATTCTCCCACTTGGCATCGCTTTGCCCGACTTCTCAGGACGTCCGATCTGCATAAAATTTCGAGTCTCCCGCAATCGCACCATTCAGATTGCCCACCACGCTCAGATAACGATGTTTTCGATCTACGCACGGCCTTGGAGACATCTGAATCAATCTCAGAGACGAAACCGCACGGCCCCATCAACTCTGGCGTTAGCACTGAGCCGACCAACTCGCATCTGCCTGCGGTGACGGAACGTGAGTATATCGTTCTCGCTCTCGACATTAAAAAGTCCCGTGTCATTTCTACTAGATTTTCCCGACTTTTAGATGCCCCCATGGTAATTGCTTCTGTCTCCACCGAGGATTTATTGAAGGTGGAACATCTCAACAAGTAAGACGCGCGAGCGTGTGAGTATTGACGTTAGGTATTTACCCCATCTCAAGCCTCTTGAAAGCGAGGGCTTCAGAATAACGGCGGTGAGTGGCAGCGGAATTGTGGCGTCTAAGACCTTTGGCGAGAATTCGTCGGGGGCCGGTAAGTCTGGATGGCTAAGGCCGCTATTGAGAGCAGGTGGGCGATCGCGGCTGTAGTGAACGGCAATGGATTGCGAATTTTGTTCTGGACCAAGCTATATATTTTCTCGTTTGCCATGTAATATCCATTGAGACGTCTTACACCAAAGGCTAAGACTCTAAATTTCAGATATTTGGTAGTTAACATCTAAATCACTGAGGATGAAAATATTAGATAGTCTATAGAGAAACAGTGATCCGAATTCTAGGGTCAGAAAAACCCTTTTTAAGCTAGCTAAAACCAGAGAGTTTAATAGTATGTCTAACTAAACTATCTGGACTTTCACTGCTTTTTAAATCATTGAACAAAAATATTTTCCAGCACAGTTTATCTAATTTTAATTCAATTTAAATGAGATAAAAATATTAAAAGTAGACAATTAAACCTTTAATTTTATATTTTTATTACATAATTGTGGTAAAAACTGATAGAGAATAGAAGAGAATTTAACTAAAATATAAAGAATTTGAAGCTTCTGCTAGACCAGTTTAAAATTGATACATATAATATTAGTATTAAGTAATATTTACTAATAAAGACTCTCAAATCTGGTTTTAGTTATATTATTATATTATAAACTCGGAAAGTTATAGCAATAATGAGTATAATTTTAAGATATTTCTAGTTTTTTTTTCAGGTTAGTTCTAAATTAAACTGTTAAATATAAGTTTAAAATAAAAGAGCTTAATTAACAGATTTAAAACTATCTTTAATTATGTGACTCAGGTTAAAACTTGTGAAAATATATCTAAAAATATGCTCTAAAAGTTCTTTACTAAGCAATAGATAGTTTTGCTTTTCAAAAACCTCAAACTTTTATAGATAGGTATAGATAAAGAGGGGTTTTATTTTTTTAACATCGAAGAACAGTGAAGAGGTAGAGGATAAGTGATTTCAAAGAAAATGAAGAAGTAAAAAAGTTAATTACTAAAGAAAATAAGATACAAGGGGTAAAACTAAATATGCTATAGAATTATAGAGGGAATAATAATTTATAAGTCTTAAATATTATATTTCCGTCTCAGACAATATATTTCAGTGTATTTTAGTTTCAACTAATATATTTTAGTTTTAACAAATATAATATTATAAATTATATAATAATACTGCTTTATTAGTAATTTAAATAAATGTTTATGAGATTTATCAAATTGCTACTTTTGTACTACTAGACTGTAATATAAGTAGACTGTACTATCACAGATATTCTAGTAACATAATTAAAAATTAATCTTTCAACATTATTTATTTTTGCAATTTTAAAACTTTTAAAGTTTTAGATCTTATCGATAGGTTTATTAATTTTAAAAATATAAATATTGCTAAGTTTTACAAAATTTGAAAAAAATTTCTTTATTAATTTTTAACGTTAGTTAGTTAAAATTTCAGTTTATGTTAGAAATTTCAAAACTCAGAAATTTAATCTACTATTTAACAATTTTTTATAGAATGCAATACCAATTAACTTAATCTATATAATATTCAATCGAATAAACTGATATATTTTTCGTTAGATTTAAATAAAAATTGGTTGTAAAATAACTTTCTTATAGTTTTAAAAAACACTTTTTAATATAAATTTTTGTTGCTTCATTGCATATCAACCACTTAATTACACCTTCTGATTTTTATGGTTTTGAGGTCTCCAAGCAATGTACTTCAAGAGTATATAGGTTTCGGGAGGTTTAGAGTAGTTTGAATTTTTGCGAAAGTACGGTGTGCTTACGTCAGACAGCCTGGCGGCGCGAGGGTAGCTAATCGCCTGAATGTCGCCGTTCGGTCGCACGTTGATCCGCCAGCGACCACAAGATGTCGGGTGATGCAAAGTTCTTTGCGAGGGGCAAAGTCGAGGAGTTCCGGCAGGAGCTGCTCAACAGGAAAGACAAGTCACACGTTCGCAAAAAAGAAACGCTGAAGAAGATTGTCGCCAACATGACTATTGGCCACGAGGACATGAGCCCCCTTTTCCCAGCCATCATCGAATGCATGAGTCTTCCTGTTATCGAAATCAAGAAGATGTGCTACTTGTTCATAATGAATTACGCAAGAGTGAAACCAGAGAGCTCTCAACTTGCTCTGCGACATCTTCTGCGGGACCTCGAATCGCCCAATCCATTATTGCGTGCCTTGGCCTTGCGCACAATCTCGACGGTGCATGTAAAGGAATACGTGGAAAGTCTCGTGCAACCAATCCAGCAACTGTTACAGGATCCAGACCCCTACGTGCGCAAGACTGCTGCCATTGGAGTTGCTAAACTTCACGGCCACGATCGGAAACTTGTTGAAGCAACCGGCATGATCGAAGGGGTACGCGACCTCCTCCGGGATTCAAATTCGACTGTACTTTCCTTTCGATGCATTGTCTAATCAACACAGGTGGTTGCTAGCGCACTCGCCTCGTTGATGGATATCGCGGATAGGTCTGAACATATCGGAATCGAACTCAACTTTCATATCGCGAATAACCTCGTGGCCGCCTTGAACGAATGCTCGGAGTACTCACAACTGCATATTGAACCTAATATTTTCCTAGATGGAGTCAAATATATATATTGGAGTCTCTAATGACATTTACACCGCAGAATCGAGGGGATGCCGAATTAATAGCCGAGCGTATCGCTCCTCGTTTACAGCATGCGAATTCTGGCGTGGTCCTGACAACCATCAAAGTTATATTGTATCTCACGAACTACATGGTAAAAGAGGAGGATGAAATATCCCTTTGCAAGAAATTGTCTCCCCCCCTGGGTATGAAAGTTTTCCGTCTGAATACTGATAGTAGTTACGCTCTTGTCCAAGTCTCCAGAGCTCCAATTTGTCGCCATCCGAAATGCACAATTGATTCTCGAAAAAAGACCCGAAATTTTGCGGAATGACATCAAAGTGTTCTTCTGCAAGTACAACGATCCTATTTATGTCAAACTGGCCAAATTAGAAGTCATCGTCAAGTTGGCTACTGAAGACAATATAGAAAAAGTGTTGGAGGAATTAAAAGAGTAAATCTTCATTGGTAACAATGCGCTTATTGCAGATATGCAACGGAGGTTGATGCCGATTTTGCAAGGAAAGCAGTCAGGTCCATAGGACGGTTGGCTGTCAAAATTGAGCGAGCCGCTCGCAGATGTATCTCGACATTGCTCGAACTCGTGTCAACGAAGGTTTCATACGTGGTGCAGGAAGCCACCGTCGTCAGTCGAGATATCTTAAGAAAATATCCCGGACAATACGAGTCCATTATTTCGACGCTATGCGAAAATCTGGATAGTCTCGACGAGCCTGAATCTAAGAAGTCGATCATTTGGGTCATCGGCCAATACGCAGCCCGTATCGAAAACGCCGACTCATTGTTGGAGGACTTCATATATTCCCTCCCCGACGAAACCTATGAAGTTCAACTTGCCTTGTTGACAGCTACCGTGAAACTTTTTATCTCCAGACCGGCGAAAGGACAGGAGCTGGTCCTTCGAGTACTAACCTGGGCGACAAAAGAAGCAGAAAATCCGGATATTCGAGATCGCGGTTTCATGTATTGGCGCCTTCTCTCCACGAATCTTGGCGCCACTAAACAGATTGTCCTATCGGAGAAACGGATCGGTCTTGAAAGCGAAAACAGATTCTCCATGGAAGAATATATCGGAACCTTGGCCAGCGTGTATCACAAGTCGCCCCAACAATTCATCCGTGGAACGTTCAAACCAAGATTCGTCAGACCGAGCCCCGTTTTACGTGTAGCTTACTCCGAACCTGACCTGTAAGCGGCCTCAGAAATACCACTAATTGTATTAGGGATGTCGAAACTTCTGCTTCCACGCCGACTTCTCAGGGCGTAATATCAGTTCCAGGAACAGATGACAAGTATGGAGCGCTTAACGGGGAGCTGTTTGACAACGGCATGTAATGACAAAAAATCATGAATTCAATATCAACCAGTGGTATTATTTCATTCTCAGTGGAAAAATACTTTAAATACCTGTTTTTCTTTCCGGTACAATTATGGCTCAAAATCGTGCGTAAAGCCAATGCATTCCGCCGATCATAGCACAGCAGTTATGTAAAGCAGGCTCCTTTACAACAGAACGTAAATACAACGCGCCCCCCTTCCTTTTGGCGACGGTGAGGTCTGCTGGCCCAGCATAGAACTCTTCAAGGCCGACGTTGGCGAACGTTTCAAGCAGGCGATGCTGGACACGTCATGGTAACGAGAGCAAATGTTTAAAGTTCTGAACCGTCCAGTAACTCTGAGCTGCCCCAAATAGCGACGCCACGGCTTCTGCAGTTATGTGAATGTGCAGGCGACCCAACCTCTCAATGCCGCTGCTGGGAGGACCTGACCTCCCTATTCGACGGAACCCGATACCCACTGCTCCAATGTATTGGCGAGGATATTCTGTCGGTTTGCCAATATATTGCAACTTGCGACGTCCTTAAATTTCCTCCTGAACGCGTCGCCAGCAGTGTTGTGTACCTGTGGGAAGACCTTGCGAAGGACAAATCTCGAAGCGATTTTCTAAAATACCACGCTGGCTGGATCGGACACGCGGTTCTACTATCCGTCAAAGATTCGCCCTCGCCCGAAATCATCGAGAGGTTCATCGAAATTGCCTGTTGTCTCGACCTTCTCTGCCAGCGACCCCTCCTTGCTCTTCACACGATCCGATCGCTTCAAACCCCCGCAATCCAGAGATTGATAGCATGGGATGCTGTGCGTGAACCTCTGATTCGTAATATGGAGGAAATTGAGACGGGCAGCCTCTCGAATGGACTTGACCCGAATTCCATTTTCCGTGCGCCACGGGATATCGTGCTCGAATATTGGATTCTTAGCCGTCCCTATGTTGATAAAACGCTTCTTTGGGTTGAGTCGTTAACAGTTCAACCGCCAACTTCTAAATCGAACGACGTTGAATCTCGCATCACAGCACTCGAAGATATTCTCAACACAATCGAAATTGTTAAGTCAGCGGACAACGAATCGGAACCAGAGTTGACCGGTTTCGAGGAATTCAGCGCCTCCGGCTTGACACCGGATAGTGAATCTGAATATTGGGATTCCACGGAGGAAGAATCACCCGATGAACAATCCGACTCGGACGACCTGGTTAAAAGGACTCGGGCACGAACATGCATGCGCCTTCAAGGATTAAAGGATAGCGTGCAGTACAAGGTCGAGAATCTGCCGAGACAATCGGCCTATGTCACGTTGGCGACGAAGACATCCCCTGCCACCAATCGCCATCGGTCCATCGATCCATTTGATGAACGATCGATGTTTCGAGCAAGAGCATGAAAATTTCATCTCCACCTCTCATAACGGTAGAGCTATCATTAATACACATGAAAGACGTAGCGCATAATGTGATGGTCCCTTGTGCAGCTTATGATTGATCTTAAAATTTTGGATTAATAAGACTCGCGGCCGACATTATGTGTTTGAGTACGTCAGATGACCTCCACCAAATTCTTATGTCACTGGAACCCACGACGAACCCACGAGTGGTTCTTCATTCCTCGCATTTCCTCCATTAACAATAGCCATTCTCTTGCTTTGACTTTTCAAATTCAGTGTCGCCGTATAATCCGATGCAGACAGGACAGGGCTGCATACCGAAATGATCGATATTCGAATGTCCGGTCCTTGGAGTCACGGATCGCGGGACATCCATGCCGCCGTCTGGGTTGTTTTCTTGGCATTCCTTCTTTCAGCGACAACAGT
>Ga0335076_10005886_pt1 | contig 12377 bp, 15 predicted proteins | sample Lox_Sample_25_FD_206717 | JGI IMG/M metagenome (GOLD analysis project Ga0335076, IMG submission 206717) | Soil microbial communities from Loxahatchee National Wildlife Refuge, Florida, United States - Lox_Sample_2.5 | ecosystem: Environmental > Terrestrial > Soil > Wetlands | place: USA...
CAATGGCAGAAACAGCTGCACGAAGCCTTGCTGGAACTGGATAAGGAGCGCTTGAAGGAGCGAGTCGCATTGGCGGAATCGGTGATCAGCGAACGGTTGCGATCCATCGCGCTGCACGACAACCATCGGGCCGAGCGGCAGGCGCTGGCGGACGCCCTCACCAGCCTGCGCATTCTCAAGAAAGACCGCTTTTAGGGTTTGGGATAGGGCGGCGAACTATCCTCCGGCGATGGCGCCGAGCACGATCAACGGTTCTTTCCCGGAAGCGAGGGCCTATCGGGCAGAACGGCGTCGGGGGATGGCTTAGCCACGATTACCAACCCATTTGGCTCATCCGCTCAAGGATAATAGCGCTGTAGTGATTCATACGCTCGGGTCGACGCTTCAGGGGAGCCGGCAGAATTGCGGCCAGCCGCGCTGCCTGTTCACGTCCGATGGTCCGGGCCGGGGTTTGGTCGTAATAACGGCACGCCGGCTCTGCACCGTAGATTCCAGGGCCCCATTCGACCACGTTGAGGTAGATCTCCAGAATGCGTTTTTTGCCGAGCGCGAGTTCGGCTACCGGTACCAGTGTGGCCTCTGCGCCCTTGCGGAGGATGGAGCGGCCGGTTCCGAAGAATAGGTTTTTCACGAGTTGCTGGGTAATTGTAGAAGCTCCCCGCGTGCGATCGCCTTCCAAATCATCTTGGGCGGCGATTTGGATCTGGTGCCAATCGAATCCGTGGTGCTGGTAGAAGTGCGCGTCCTCTGCGGCGATTACAGCGTGCTGGAGATCGGGCGAGATTTGACTGAGCGGAATGAATTTATAGCGTTCGCGATACGGTGTGCGGTGAATCCAGGCCTGCATGCGGCGCTGGATGTGCACTGCGGTTGTCGGCGGGTCGATCCAGCGGGCGGCCACAAGCGTCAGCGCAGCAAGCGACCAAAAAAGCGCCACGCCGATGACAAGCCATCGAATTAGGGACCGGAGAAAGCCCGTCCGAAGCTGGGCCCTGGTGGTCGTGTCCAGCGGTGCAGTCACATTTGAGAATGATAGCCTGAGTGCATGCCGCTGATGGATAATCTTACCCGCGCCAACGTACCTACCCTCCCGCAATCGCTCCGATCACAATGAACGGTTCCTTGCCAGACGCGACCGGCTCGGGTAGCGGAGCGTCTGGCGATTCGTGGGATAAATCTTCTTCGCAGGCGAAGAAGCGCAGGAATGGCCGGCGCTGTTGCGTGACGTGGTCGCGGATGGCGCCGCGCAGCATGGGATAGCGGGCCTCCAGCGCGTCCAACACCGAACGCTGCGTGACCGGGCCGTCGACGGCCAGCGTCACCTCGGCGTCAGTATGGGCCAGGGTGCGGAGATGGAAGGGAAGGATAAGGCGGATCATAGCTTCATCGAAACGGGTTCCGAATCGTTAGTTGACGATTAATGATTTGGCCATCGTGCAAATCTTCGGAATAAAGCGTGGCGCAGCGCGACTGCAGCGCAGCCGAAACAATCAGCCCATCGTAAATGCTATATCCGTATTTCTCCGCGATGGCGAGCGCTGCCTGATGCGTAGAGATCGAGATGGAAACTGGATCGGGGCAGAGAACGCAAATGAGCTCGACAAATTTTCTGACCTCTTTCCAGGACATACCCAGCTTGCGACGGGCCACCGAGGCAAATTCATTCAGCGATTGGACGCTGATAATACCGCCCATTGCCAGTAGCGCCTCCGCCTGCGACGCGCGCGAGTCGTTCTTCGCCAGCGCATAGATCAGAATGTTGGTATCGAAGAAGTCTTTATTTTTAGCGGGCATTCGCCTCTTCCCGGTCAAATACGAATCCAGCTGGCAGGGGACGGCGCAGCCGGCGTAAGCGGTCTAGCGCCCTTCGCCGGGCGGGATCTCGTCGCACGGCAAATTCCCGCTTGTCGGCGATCGTGATTTGGATTTGGTCGCCCTCTTTTAGGTTGAGAGCGTCAACGACTTGCGCCGGCAGCCGTACCGCCAGGCTGTTGCCCCATTTGGAGACATGCATAATACCCCCCGTTTTTTCGATAATCTACATTATCATTGTATATCCTATGGTCAACCGACGCAAACAGAAGAGTTCGTATCAGGGCATCGGCTTCAGCCATGCCGTATTCACTCCAATATTGACTCACGCGCCCATGGGCGCAACTGCCATCCAGACATCCGGCTTCTCGGCAGTTGCGCCGTAGCGGCGGGGTCCAATGTTTGGGTCTTGAGCGGCACGGCCGAAAGCCGTGCTCTGACACGAACCTTTGTGGCCGGTTTCACCGTCAGTTGTCGGGTCAAAAGTAGATTCCACGCGCCGCTGCGGACGGCTCGGAATGACATTCTGGAGGCAATATTTCGGCACGGATGAATCCGTGCCCTTCCCCAATCCTGTCCTGCGACGCGAATTAAGATGCGCAGCGGGCGGGGCGTCCGCCCTGCACGAATCACCCAATCGTCTGCACCTCCACGCTTAGCACCGCCGGCAGATCGCGCACAATCGGGTTCCAGCTATCGCCCGCATCGGCGGAGGCGTAGACCTGGCCGCCAGTCGTGCCGAAATAAATCCCGCACTTATCCAGCGAGTCGACGGCCATGGCGTCGCGCAGCACGTTCACATAGCAGTCTTTTTGCGGCAGGCCTTTGGTGAGCGGCTCCCACTCGTTACCGCCGCTGCGGCTGCGGAAGACGCGGAGCCTGGCATCGTGCACGAAATGTTCGCTATCGCTCTTAATCGGGACAACGTAAATCGTCTCCGGCTCGTGCGCATGCACGTCGATGGTAAAGCCGAAATCCGTGGGCAGGTTGCCGCTGATTTCTTTCCAGTTGTCACCGGCGTCGTCGGAGCGCATGACGTCCCAATGCTTTTGCATGAAGAGTACGCCCGGCCGCTTGGGGCTCATCGCGATGTGGTGAACGCAATGGCCGATTTCCGCGGTCGGATTGGGAATGTATTGCGAATAGAGTCCGCGATTAATCGGCTTCCAGCTGGCGCCGCCGTCGTCGGTGCGGAAAGCGCCCGCCGCCGAAATGGCAATCCACATCCGGTGCGGATTCTCGGGATCGAGAATAATGGTGTGCAGGCACATGCCGCCCGCGCCGGGCTGCCATTGCGGCCCAGTGCCATGACCCCGCAGGCCGGGAAGCTCGCGCCAGTTTTCTCCGCCGTCGCTCGAGCGAAAGATGGCCGCGTCTTCCACGCCAGCGTAAACCGTGTTGGGATCGCTGAGCGACGGCTCAAGGTGCCACACGCGCTTGAATTCCCACGGATGCTGTGTGCCGTCGTACCACTGATGGGTGGTGAGCGGCGCGGCGGCCGCGTCGTAGGCAAACTTATTGCTTTCGGCTTTGGGCGGCCCGGGCGCGGGTTTCTCTCCGGGCGGCGTTCCGGGCAGATGCCAGGTTTTGCCACCATCATCGGAGCGCTGGATGATTTGCCCAAACCATCCGCTGGTCTGCGAGGCATAAATGCGATTGGGATCGGCGGGCGATCCCTTCATGTGATAGACCTCCCAGCCCGTGAAAAGCGGGCCTGCAACGTCCCATTTTTCGCGCTTGGCGTCCGAAGTCAGGATGAACGCGCCTTTGTGGGTACCGACGAGAACGCGGACGGTGGACATGGAGTGCTCCTATTGAGTCGTGCTTTGCCTGTGGTTGCAATGTAATTACATAGTGCCTATGAAAACCGAACTCGTGCATATCGGCAACTCGCGGGGCATTCGCATTCCTAAGCCCTTCATCGAGCAATGCGGTTTCGGCGACAAGGTGGACTTGCGGGTTGAAAACGAGTGTCTCATCATTTCACCGGAGCGCGCCGCAAAGCACGGCTCAACAGGTTTCCGCCGTTCTGGTGGAAATGTTCAGGCGCTCGTGAATTGGCGAGGCCCGGGAGCAAGGCTACTTAACCTCGGAATCTTCCACGCCCGCCCACCGCAGCGCTTCTTGCCGGTTGGCGAAGGCGCGCATCGCGACAATCTTGTTTTCGTGGACCGTGTAGACGTCAGCAAGATCGACAACCTGCCAGTCGTTGCTGTCTTTCAACCGAAATCGCGCATGAACAAAAACGACGACGCGGTTGCCTGACGGGATGAATTGTACCGGCTCGCTGCTGCCTTCGGCCCAATTTGCGCGAGACTGCGTGAGGTACTGCTTCACTTGGTCCCGCCCGTGATAGGCGCCGCCGCCGGGAAACTCCGCCGGTTCGCTCCACTCAATTTGCGGATCGAGCGCCGCGACGGCGGCATCCATATCGCCGCGATTGAAAGCGGCATAAGCGCCGCGCAACCGCGCGATTGCCTGGGTAGCTTCTGAGGAGCTCATTTTGGTTTTGTGTCCCGCGCACGCAGCCGAACACAGAATTGTAGCGATGAACAAGGGCAGAAATCTCATCATGCCATGTCTCGCAACACCGGCGAGACATGCGGCACCCGTGAGGGGAGTTCTCATGATCGAGCGCGAAATCGACATCATTTATTTCTGGTTGTAAGCGTCCTGCAATTTCTGAATCTCGATCTTGTTCATCTGCAGCATAGCCTGCATCACTCTCTGCGCTTTCGCCGAGTCTTTGTCTCCCAAAAGTTCGATCAAGATATCGGGCACGATCTGCCATGAGAGGCCGAACTTGTCTTTCAGCCAGCCGCATTGACTTTTTTGTCCGCCCGCGACAAGTTTTTCCCAGAAGTAGTCGACTTCTTCCTGGGTTTTGCAGTGCACGTGAAATGAAATCGATTCGTTGAACTTGAAGTATGGACCGCCGTTCAGTGCCGTGAATTCCTGGCCCTCGAGCCAGAACGAAACGGTCATGACGGTTCCTTTCGCTCCGGGGCCGGCGTCGCCGTAGCGGCGGACTTGTCCGAGTTTAGAATTCTTAAAAATCGAAGTATAGAAATTTGCCGCCTCTTCGGCCTGATTGTCGAACCACAGAAATGGCGTGATCTTTGGCATGTGATTTAGTTCCTCATTTGTGACTGGGATTGGGTGATTTACGCCTTTTTCTTTTCCTCGCAACAAGAAGATGAAGCAGCGCTCGGCACGACGTACAGCGATTTCGGATCGACGACGTAACCGTCGCCATAGCGATCGTGGTAACGGACCCACGCCATGGTGAACGCGAGGCCATCTTCATCGCGCCCTTTGGGCGCGAGGTCGAGATAGTTGTAGGCGCCGACCAGTATATCCAGGCCGCGTGCGTAGGTTGAATAGGTGTGAAAAATCTCGCCCGCGTCGTTCTTGTAGAACACGCTGGCTCCGGGCGCCTCGGCGGTGGGGAACTCGACAAAATCGTAGTTGTAGGCGATCTTGCCCCTCTTGATTTCTTCGTCGGTGAAAGACACGTGATAGTCGTAATTGAAGTCACTCCCGAACGACGAGAACCAGTCGAAGCGCCATCCCATGCGCTGCTTGAATTGCTGGATCTTGGCGAGCGGGGCCCGTGAGATCACGATGAGCCGCACATCGCGGTTGGCGAGGTGCACCAGGCTGCCATCGATGTGATCGGCGAGGAACGCGCAGCTCTGGCAACCAGCTTCCCACTCGGGATCGAACATGAAGTGGTAAACGATCAGCTGGCTTTTTCCGCCGAAAAGATCGGCGAGGGTTTGCTTTCCTTTCGGGCCATCGAAGACATACTGCTTTTCCACTCGCTCCCACGGGAGTTCGCGGCGGCGGCGGCTCAGCTCGTCGCGGGTTCGAGTAAATTCCTTTTCACGCGCCAGTAGTTCCCGGCGCGCGGCCAGCCATTCCGCTCTCGATACGACTTTGGGATTTGCTATCGTGCTCGTTGCCATGATGAATTCTCCTTAGGACTCTTGTTCCTGCAAATTTTCGCGCTTCTGAAGTTTTTTCCGACTGAACTCAGGGATAAACGGTGGCAGCGACGCACCACGCTGCGGCACAGCAGTGCGGTTATGCCTCCGCTGGAAGTTACTCCTGCAACTGCAAGAGCTACGCTTTGAATGCATGCTGGACACATAGTTCGCCTTCTCTCATGGCTTGCGGGGTTCGGGAAGGCCCTCGACCCCGAGGATGGGGCGAATCTCGACCGTTCCCCACTTTCCGGCGGGAATGTTCGAGGCAATGTTGATCGCCTCGTCGAGATCCTTGGCATCCACGATAAAAAAGCCGCCCAGTTGTTCGCGGGTCTCGGCGAAGGGCCCATCGGTGACGAGCGGTTTGCCGTCCTGTCTGCGGACGCTGGTGGCGGTTGAAGTCGGATGCAGCGGCGCGGTCGCCAGAAATTGGCCCTTGGCATTGAGTTCGTGGGCGTATTGCGACGAATCCTTGTAGCACTGGTTGCGCTGGGCCTCGGTCAGCGCCTTCTCATCCAGATAAATCAGCATCATGTATTTCATGTTTTCCCTTTCACAGGTAAATCGAACGCCGGCCACGCGGATCGACATCTCCAGGGAAAAAATATTTACAATGAGACGTGTCTTTGGATGCCGCCGCAGCCGTCGAAGAAGTGTACCGCTCCGACTGGGGGCGCATCGTCGCGACTTTGATCGGCCTGGTCGGCGACTTCGACGTGGCGGAAGAGGCTGCTCAGGAAGCATTTACCGCTGCCGTGGACCGGTGGCGAAGCTCTGGCGTACCCGAATTTCCACGCGCATGGATCATTCAGACCGCCCGCCACAAGGCAATCGACCGTCTGCGCCGCCGGGCGAACTTCGCGCAAAAGATGGAGTTGTTTGGGCCGGAACGCCAACCCTCCGCCGAGCCTGACTACGACACCAGCGAAATTCCTGATGACCGGCTTCGCCTGATCTTCACCTGCTGCCATCCTGCGCTGGCACAGGAAGCGCAGGTGGCGCTCACCCTGCGCACCTTGTGCGGTCTGGAGACCGATGAAATTGCGCGGGCATTTCTGGTGCCAGTGCCCACCATGGCGCAACGTCTGGTTCGCGCCAAGCGGAAGATTCGTGATGCGGGCATTCCCTACGTTGTGCCCGGAACGGACGAAATGGCTTCGCGCCTCGACGCCGTGCTCACCGTGATTTATCTGGTCTTCAACGAAGGCTATGCGGCGACGCGGGGCGGTCCGCTGGTAAGGACCGACCTTTGCAGCGAGGCCATCCGTTTGGGACGGCTGGTAAGAGCATTGCTGGATCCGCGGCCCGCGGCGGAGTCGACCGGTCTGCTCGCTCTGATGTTGCTGCACGACGCCCGCCGCGACGCCCGGCTCGATGAAGCAGGAGACATTATTATTCTTGAAGAACAGAACCGCGGACGCTGGAACCAGCCGCAAATCTCCGAGGCTTTGCCACTGGTGGAAGAAGCCTTTCGCGGCGGGGCGGGCTCGTATGCGTTGCAGGCGGCAATTGCGGCGGAGCATTGCCGGGCAGATCGCGCCGAAGATACAAACTGGCCGCTGATCCTGCGGCTCTATGACCTTCTCGAACGGGTGCAGCCTTCTCCCATCGTGTCGCTGAATCGCGCGGTGGCTGTGGCAATGGCGGAAGGCCCTGGTCCGGCCCTCGCGCTGATTGATGCGCTCGAAACCAGCGGTCACCTGCAAAACTACCATTTGCTCCACGCCACCCGCGCCGATCTGCTGCGGCGATTAGGTTTCTCCGAGAAGTCAGCCGGAAGTTATGCGCGCGCGCTGGAGCTGGTCAGCAATGAAAGCGAACGCCGCTTTCTGGAACGCCGGCTGCGGGAAGTGAGCGCCGGCAATCGCTCGCGATAACAGCGATCAGTCACAACTCCTCGAACGGTGAATCCGCCGTCACCCCAAGCAAGGTTACTGCCGTTGTCGTCCCCCGGAACATGTTCTTCGGTAACAACGCGCATCTCATGTTCCTTCAAACAATCGTGATCTAATCCCTCTCGTGGTGCTGTTGAAGATGATGCGAACTTCGCGAGCGAAAATCGAGCTGACTGCAGCCATTGTATTGCTCCAGGTCGCAGGCCTCTGCCTTGCTGGCTGCGGAAGTACAAACAACCCGAACTCGACGACATCCACAACATCGGAACCGGGCGGGGGATCGACCGGCTCGCCTCCGCCGCCGAATACCAAAAGCGCCAAACGCGGCATTGCCTACGATCTGGCTTCTCCGAACGACATGGCGGCCTTGGCGCCGGGCATCAGCTGGTGGTACAACTGGAGCCCGAACCCCAACTCCTCCGTTCCTTCCGATTACGCCACGCGCTACTCGATGGACTTTTACCCGATGCTATGGAATGGAAACTTCAACGCCAGCAGCATCGTCGGGTTCTTGCAGGCGAATCCCGGGATCAAGTACATGCTGGTTCTCAACGAGCCCAACATCACCAGCCAGGCCAACATGACGCCTCAAGCCGCAGCGCAACTGTGGCCGCAATATGAATCAGTCGCCGCGCAAACGGGAGTGAAGATCGTCGGGCCCGCCATCACCTGGGGCACAATGACGAATTATGAAGATCCAGTCGAGTGGCTCGACGCTTTCTACGCCGCCTATCAATCAGCCAATGGCGGGCGCGATCCGCAGATCGACTACATCGCATTTCACTGGTATGACTACGGATTGTCGGAGCAACTGGACCGCCTCACCAAATACAACAAATCTTTCTGGGTGACGGAATTCGCCAACTGGCACAGCCAGAACGACGGCGCGCAGATCGACACTCTCGCCAAGCAGGAAACGCAAATGACCGACATGGTCGCGACCTGCGAAGGGCGCGCCGACGTCTTTCGCTACGCATGGTTCACCGGCCGATTGAGTCCTGACCCGCACTTCACCAGCCTGCTTGCCGCCGATGGCCAGCTCACCGATCTCGGCACCATGTATCTTTCGCTGCCGCACCAGTGAAACGTGAAACGCCCCCTCCGCGCCGTTCCGTAACAACAAAGACACAGCCTTTCTAGTATTCTGATTGTGGTTTCTTCTCTAAGCCGAAAAAGACTGTTCAATAAAATGAAAATTAAGCAAATTGGCTTCGCCACCCAGGCCATTCACGTTGGCCAGGAACCCGACCGCGAAACGGGCGCGGTCAGCGTGCCCATCTACGCCACTTCGACCTATGTGCAAGACGAACTCGGACGCAATCGCGGATACGAATATGCCCGCGTCTCAAACCCCACGCGCACGCGGTTGCAGGAAAATCTAGCCGCCCTCGAGGGCGGAATCGCAGCCAGGGTCTTTGCCAGCGGCATGGCGGCGATCCATGCGATTTGCACCACTCTCAAATCGGGCGATCACGTCGTCTGCGGCAACAATCTCTACGGAGGCGTGCCCCGCCTGTTCAACCAGGTTCTCGCCGACTTTGGCTTGCAGTTCAGCTATGTCGATACTTCCGAGACGAAGAACGTCGAGCGCGCCATCCAGAAAAATACGCGGCTGGTTTACGTGGAAACGCCCACCAATCCGCTGATGGCGCTGAGCGATCTCGCGGCCATCGCGGAAGTATGTCATCGTAAGAGAGTCGAGCTGGTCGTGGACAACACCTTCATGTCTCCATATTTTCAGCAGCCGATCAAATTGGGTGCGGACATGGTGGTGCACTCCACCACAAAATTTCTCAACGGCCACAGCGATGGCCTGGGCGGAGTTGTGGTTTGCACCAAACCTGAGCAGGCGGAAAAGCTGGCGTTTCTGCAAAAAGCTGCGGGAGCGATTCTTTCGCCGTTCGAATGCTGGCTGGTGCTGCGTGGGGTGAAGACCCTCGCCGTCCGCATGGAGCAGCATGACCGCAACGGCAGGTTCGTCGCGGAATTCCTGGCGCGGCACAAGAAAGTGAAAAAAGTTTTCTATCCCGGATTGCCCAATCATCCGCAATTCGAATTGGCCGAGCGGCAGATGACCGGCTTCGGCTCCATGATCACTTTCGAGACCGGTTCGCTTGCCAACGCGAAAAAGTTGCTGAAGAAAGTCCGCGTGTGCACGCTGGCAGAATCGCTCGGAGGAGTGGAGACGTTGATCTCGCACCCCGCGACCATGACCCACGCCGCTCTCGGCGAAAAAGGAAGGAAAGCCATAGGCATTACCGACGGCATGGTGCGCATCTCGGTCGGGATCGAAGATGTAGGAGACATCATCCGTGATCTCGATGAAGCGCTGAGTGCGATCTAGAACACATTTGGAATATGCAGAATCCGTCTGTTTCCCGCGAGTGGAACGCCGCTGACTATCACCGCATCTCCCAGCCGCAAGTGAGTTGGGGCAAGAAGGTGCTGGCGCGTCTGCGGCTGCGCGGCGACGAGGCGATATTGGACGCCGGATGCGGCTCTGGCCGCCTGACGGCCGAGCTGCTCGAAGTACTGCCTAGAGGACACGTCGTGGGTATCGACCTTTCCTGCAATATGATCAACGCCGCGAGTGCCCATCTGAGGCCGCGTTTTGATGCTCAAGTGGAGTTCGTTGCCTGCGATCTTGCGCATCTTCCTTTTAAGAACGTTTTTGACGGCATCGTGAGCACGGCGGCGTTTCACTGGGTGCTCGATCATGACCGGCTGTTTAAGAATCTGCGTCAGGCGCTTCGCCCGGGCGGCTGGCTGGAAGCGCAATGCGGTGGAGCGGGAAACCTGGCTCGTCTGCGGGAACGGATGAAGCGGCTGGCGGGTTTGCCGAAATATTTGCCGTTCCTCACCGATTATCCTGAGCCTTGGCTGTATCAGGATGCGGAGAACGCTGCCGTCGCATTGCGCCGCGCAGGATTTTTGCAGATTCACACCAGTTTGGAACCTGCCCTCACGGTTTTCGAAGGCCGCGAGCCATACATTGAGTTTGTCAAAACCGCGGTCGTGCGAACTTACCTGGAACGCCTGCCAGAGCTCGAATTGCAAGCGCAATACCTGTCCGACTTGGCTGATCAGGCAGCCGGCGATGATCCGCCTTTTGCGCTGGATTATTGGCGGCTGAATCTCAGCGCGAAGGCTCCGGATTGATCGGCGCTCTCAATGCACTGACTTTTCGATCCATTCGAGATAACCAGCGCTGCCGTCCTCAACAGAAACGCATACGCACTCTGGCAGTTCGTAGGAACTCAGCTTCCGGATGGCGTCCCGCACCCGCTCGAAAGCCCCGGCAGTTGTCTTGATCAGCAGCATCCACTCCTGGGATTCGTCTACGTTCTCCCGCCAGCGGTAAATCGATTCGACCGCGGGCATGATGTTCACGCAGGCCGCCAGCCGGCCCTCCACCAACGCATGGGCGATGGTTCGGGCTTCGTCTTGCGATCCAGCCGTGGTAAGGACGAGCTTGTAGTCAGTCATATAAAATCAGCCGTCAGTGTTGACGACCGAGAGGGTAACACCAATCTCGGGTACGGGGGCAAGTATGGCAACACAGATCAAGTTCGGCACCTCGGGATGGCGCGCCGTCGTGGCCGAGGATTTTACCTTCGCCAATGTGCGCCGCGCCATCGAAGGGATCGCGCGCTATGTGGTTTCGCAAAAGCCTTCGGGAGCGCGCGTGATCGTGGGCCGCGATCCGCGATTTCTGGGCGAAGCCTTTTGCTCCGTCGCTTCCGAGATTTTCGCCGCCCACGGGATCACTCCATTATTAATTGAAGCTGCCGCGCCCACTCCAGCCATTGCCTACGCTGTGATCCGTGAGAAAGCCGACGGAGCTATCAACTTTACGGCTTCCCACAATCCCCCCGACTACAACGGAATCAAGTTCTCCACGCCGGATGGCGCTCCGGCATTGCCGGAGGTCACCGGGCAGATTGAAGCGGCAATTCCGTCCGAACCGGAAAATTTGTCGCAGGCCACAGCTCAGATCAAGCCGCAACCTCTCGATCCACGAGGCCCATATCTGGCTCGCCTTCGAGAAATCGTCGACCTGGCTGCGATTCAGAAAGCCGGGTTGCGGGTAGTATTTGATCCATTCTGGGGCGCGGCCCGTGGGTATTCCGATGCCTTGCTGCGCGAAGCTGGCGTGAATGTCTCGACCGTACACGACTGCCGCGACGTCCTTTTCGGCGGTCACGCTCCCGAGCCTGACGACCACCTGCTTGAAGATTCCCGTCAGCGCATGCGCGAAGTAAAGGCGAACATCGTCATTGCCACCGACGGCGACGCCGATCGCTTTGGCATTGTCGACGAGGACGGCACCTTCATTCAGCCCAACTATATTATTGCGCTCTTATTCGACTATCTCGTGGAAAGCCGGGGATGGAAAAATGGCGTTGCGAAATCCGTGGCTACAACCAACCTTATTAATGCCTTGGCCCGGCGCCATAAGATTGAGCTGCACGAAACCCCCGTCGGCTTCAAGTACATCGGCGAGCTGATTAAGCAGGACAAAATCGCCATCGGCGGAGAAGAGAGTGCAGGCCTTTCCATTCGCTATCACGTCCCGGAAAAAGACGGCATTCTTGCCGGCCTGCTCTGTTGCGAAATGGTAGCCCGGCGCGGCAAGTCCCTTGCCAAACAATTGCAGCAGGTATTTGCTCAAGTTGGTTCC
>Ga0335076_10005889_pt1 | contig 12374 bp, 13 predicted proteins | sample Lox_Sample_25_FD_206717 | JGI IMG/M metagenome (GOLD analysis project Ga0335076, IMG submission 206717) | Soil microbial communities from Loxahatchee National Wildlife Refuge, Florida, United States - Lox_Sample_2.5 | ecosystem: Environmental > Terrestrial > Soil > Wetlands | place: USA...
TGCCGCAGAGCGTGACGCCCTGGGTGATGCAGTCGGGACAGCCTTCGGTAATGGCCTCCTTCGCCGCCCCCGACGTCGGCGGCAGCGGCAAGGTTCCGGCCGGCGCCGGCGGCATCGTCCATAGGAGAATGAGCGCGAACGCCGTTATCGCCGGCAGGCGTATTGAACCGAACATCCCCAAGTCCCCCCGACTCGAATCATTCGAAACCTATCATGATCCGGCCGCCTCCCGCACCACATCCAGGAACGCCTTGACCAGCCGCAGCTCCTGCCGGTCGGCCAGGCAGGTGACATATTCGGTCATGCTGCGGGCCAGACCGTCGATCTCGAGCGGATGCAGCCGGGGGTCGTTGCCGAACTCGAAGTCGGAGACGATGCCGACGCCGAGCCCGGCGGCGACCGCCTCGCGCACACCCTCGCGGCTGCCGATCTCCAGGATCTCGCCGATGGCGATGCCAGCCTCGGCCATCGCCGCCTCGAAGGCATGGCGCGTGGTCGAGCCGGGCTCGCGCAGGACCAGCCGCTGGACTGCCAGTTCGGCCGGCCGCAGGCTCCGGCGCTTCGCCCAGGGATGCCCGCGCGGCACGAACGCGATGAGCCGGTCGCGGCGCAGCGGCAGGGTGACCAGGCGCGGCTCGCCCTCGACGTCCGCGACCACGGCCACGTCGCTGCGATGCTCGAAGAGGCCGTGCATCACCTCCTCGGAGTTGCCGATCGACAGCGACAGGCGCACGCCCGGATACTTCCGGCTGAAGGCGGCGAGGGCGGGGATGGCATGCTGCGGCGCATCGGCGCCGACCCGGAGATGGCCGCTGCGCAGGCCGCGCGTCTCGGCCAGCAGCTGTTCCGCCTCTGCCTCCAGGCTGAAATAGCGCCGCGTGATCTCCAGCAGGCTGCGACCCAGCTCCGTCGTGGCGATGCCGCGCCCCAGCCGGTCGAACAGCAGAACGCCATAGGTGTCCTCCAGCGCCTTCACCTGCGCCGACAGCGTCGGCTGGGTAACATGCAGGGCGTCGGCGGCGCGCGTGAAGCTGCCCTGGCTTGCCACGGCATGAAAGGCGCGGAGTTGGTTGTAATTCATAGATGAAGTCTATTCTACCTATAGAAACTAGTGATTTGATTTATGATAGTGGCGGCCACATGTTCATGGCAACTGCTTTTCCCAGGAGGTTGCCATGCTTGCCGTCATCCGCGATTGGCTGTTCCATCTGGTTCCGGCGCCCACGGGCGCTCGCGCCGAGGTCGACGGCGTGCCCTTCAATATCTTCTCGGCCTGCATGCTGTTCGGCGAGCGCCGCGACGCCTGATCCGGGCGCCGGCACAAGGGGAGACAGATGACGAAGGACTCCGCCCACGATCCCTGGCTGCTGACGCCGGGGCCGCTGACGACCTCCGCCACGGTCAAGCAGGCCATGCTGCATGACTGGGGCTCGCGCGACGCCGGCTTCATCGCCATCAACCGCCGTGTGCGCGAACGGCTCGTGACTCTGGCCGGCGGGGAGGGGACGCATGTCTGCGTGCCCGTCCAGGGCAGCGGCACCTTCGCCGTCGAGGCCATGCTCGGCACGTTCGTCCCCAAGGCGGGCAAGGTTCTCATCCTGATCAATGGCGCCTACGGCAAGCGCGCCGCGAAGATCTGCGACTATGCCGGCCGCGCCCATGTCGATCTCGAATGGGCGGAGGACCAGCCGGTCGATCCCGCGCGCACGGAGGCGGCGCTCGCGGCCGATCCCGCCATCACCCACGTCTTCGTCGTCCATTGCGAGACGACCTCGGGCGTCCTCAACCCGATCGCTGAGGTCGCGAGGGTCGTGGCCCGCGCCGGCCGCCGCCTGCTGATCGACTCCATGAGCGCCTTCGGCGCCCTCCCGCTCGACGCCCGCGAGATCGCCTTCGATGCCGTCGCTGCCTCGTCGAACAAATGCATCGAGGGCGTGCCCGGCGTCGGCTTCGTCATCGCGTCCAAGGCCGCGCTCGCGGCGGCCAAGGGCAATGCCCATTCGCTCGCGCTCGACCTGCACGACCAGTGGACGGCCATGGAGAAGAACGCGCAGTGGCGCTTCACGCCGCCGATCCACGTCATCGTCGCCTTCGAGCAGGCGCTGCGCGAGCACGAGGCCGAAGGCGGCGTCGCCGGCCGCGGCGCCCGCTACCGCCACAACTGCAAGACCCTGGTCGACGGCATGCGCGCGCTCGGTTTCGAGACGCTGCTGCCGGACCACCTGCAGGCGCCGATCATCGTCACGTTCCACATGCCGGCCGACCCGCGCTTCGTCTTCGAGCGGTTCTATGACCGGCTGCGCGAGCGGGGCTACGTCATCTATCCCGGCAAGCTCACCGTCGCCGACAGCTTCCGCATCGGCTGCATCGGCCGCCTGGGCGATGCCGAGATGCAGGGCGCCCTCGCCGCCATCAAGGCGACGCTGGCCGAGATGGGCGTCAAGTCCGGCGCCCCGGCGCCGCTGAAGCGCACCGCCTGATTCGACTTTTTCTCTGTCACTCCCGCGAAAGCGGGAATCCAGGGCAAGCGCTCAGCCGGTCATCTGGACCCCCGCTTTCGCGGGGGCGACAACAGAGCGAACGACCAAGAGGACTTCACCCATGACCTTCCGCTACCAGCGCTCCTACCGCGGCAAGCTCAAGGCCGTCATCGTCGACTGGGCCGGCACCGTCGTCGATTTCGGCTCGCTGGCGCCGGCGGCGGTGTTCGTCGAGGTGTTCAGGCGCCAGGGCGTCGAGCTCACCATCGACGAGGCGCGCGGTCCCATGGGCATGCACAAGCGCACGCACATCCAGGTGCTGACCGAGCTCGACAGCGTGCGCGCGCGCTGGAAGGCGAAGCACCACCGCCTGCCGACGGACGCCGACGTCGACGCCATGTACAAGGAATTCATTCCACTGCAGCTCGAGAGCCTAGCGGACTATTCGGCGCTGATACCCGGCACCAAGGAGACCGCCGCGGCCCTGCGGAAGCGCGGCATGAAGATCGGCTCGACCACCGGCTACAACGCCGAGATGGTGGCGATCAACCAGCGCGATGCGAAGAAGCAGGGCTTCGAGCCCGACTGCACGATCTCAGCCTCCGACGTGCCGCTCGGCCGCCCGTCGCCTTTCATGGCGCAGCTCGCCATGATCAAGCTCGGCGTCTGGCCGGTCGAGGCCTGCGTCAAGATCGACGATACGCGGCCCGGCATCGACGAGGGCCTCAACGCCGGCATGTGGACGATCGGCGTCGCCGTCAGCGGCAACGAGGTCGGCCTCTCGCTCAAGGACTGGGAGAAGCTGTCCGCGGCCGAGCAGGCCCGTCTGCGAGACGGCGCTTCCAGCCGCCTCTACCAGTCCGGCGCCCACTACGTCGTCGACAGTATCGCCGACATCCTCCCGTGCCTCGACGACATCGAAGCCAGGCTCGCCCGCGGCGAGCGCCCGTAGACCCATCCATTATTGATTCCCCCGCGAAAGCGGGGGTCCAGGGGCCGGCAAACCGACTCTTGCTCTGGACCCCCGCTTCCGCGGGGGAATCAAGAAAAGAGACTCAAGACGCATCACGCCGTTTCGCCGAGCGCCTTGTCCCAGAATTCCTGCGGCGGATAGGCCGGGTATTGCGGAAGCGGGTCCGCGATCTCGTGCCACGGCGCCTTCGACGCGACATGGATGTGCACGATCGGCCGGATGCCCGGGTCGTCGTCGAGCGCGCCCGCGGGAATGATCACCTCGGTGTCGCCGTTCTCCAGCACGGGCATGTTGGAGCCGCAGACCCGGCAGAAGGCGCGATAGTTGCCCGGCGAGGACGGATAGCGCTCGACGAGCGGCGCGCCGGCGGTCCAGCGGAAGCCGCGGCCGTCGGCATGCAGGAAGGTCCCGAACGCCGCCCCGTGCGCCTTGCGGCACATCGAGCAGTGGCAGTGGTTGATGAACTGCAGCGCGCCCGCCAGCTCGAAGCGCACCTGACCGCAGAGACAGGAGCCGTGGATCATGGTCGACCTCCACCAGTGAGCGTGCCGCCGGACTGTAACCGAGACGCCGGGACCGGTGTCGTGCTATGAGTCCAATGACTGCACCGCGGCACCGGGGTCCCAGGGCGATGCCAAGGTACTTTCACGGATTCGTCAGCCGCTTCTCCGCCGGCGGACGCGCACCGTCGCTGCATGATCAGCAGGCGGCGACGTCTATCCTGCAGCGCTCAGGCGTCTCCCCGCAGGGTATACGGCAGTTTCTCGGCGGGGAAACCGTCGTCAACGCCGGGGATCGCACTAAGCTGGCCGCCATCCTCGGCGAACGGCTCGACCTGAAGCAGGCGCCGGCCGGCCACGCAGCGCTGCTGCTGCCGGCCGTGCAGTCGGCGCGCGAGGCCGCCCGCCGTTCCCAGAAGCTGCAGGCGTTCGGTCTCTCGGCCGCGGGCGCCCAGCAGTTCGTCGCCGGCTTGCCGGTGAACGGCATCGAAGACCGCCAGCTTCTCCCGCAGATCGTCATCGCGGCCCTTGGCGGCGCGCTTCCCGCTCCTTCCGGCGGCGGACACAACCAGCTGACGCTCGACGACACGAAGGGCAATGAGAAATAGCCCCGCCGCCGGGACGCGGCGTCAGGGCCGGCGCGCGCACGTGACGAAGTGCGTCATGCCGTAGAGGAAGCGGTCCTCGGCGATGCGCCTGCGCTGGTCGTCCAGCCAGGCGTTGACCATCGGGGCGTCGAGGCCGGCGGCCAACGCCGCCTTGGCGGCGGTGTCGGCCATCCAGCCAAGCCGCTCGCCGTCGGTGATCGCGTTGGCCTCCGGATGGATGGCGATCTCGTCGAACCCCGCATCGCGCAGCAGCGGCCGCATGCGGCGCGCGATCTTGCCGTTCACCATCGAGTCGGCGAAGGCGTGCGCGATGGCGCGGGTCCCGGCGACCTCACCGTCGAAGATCAGCATGTCCCAGTCCTGGTCCATGACCAGGATGCGGCCGCCGGGGCGGAGGACGCGGAACGCCTCGGCCAGCGCCGCTTCGGGCTGCCGCAGATGCATGTAGACGCGCTCGGCGCGATAGGCGTCGAGGCTGCCGTCGGGGAGGGGGAGGGCGCCAGCGTCGGCGACCTCGAAATGCACGGCGACGTTCGCCGCCGCGGCGCGATCGCGCGCCAGCGCGACGAACCGCTCGCTGATATCGAAGCCGTGGACCTGCCCGCTGGGGCCGACGAGGGCGGCCAGCTCGCGCGCGGCCGTGTCGCTGCCGCAGCCGATCTCGGCCACGGCCATGCCCGGGCGCAGCGCCAGCCGGTCGAACGATCGCCGCCGCCGCGCCTGCGTCTCCGGCAGGGCCTCCACCCGGTCGAGGAACTCGACGAACGTCTCGGCCTCGCCCGTCGCGTCGACCCGATCGAAACGGTTGAGGCCGGCATAGCCACCCGGCTTGTCGCCCATGGCCCATCCCCATGCGACCCGCCTGAGCTTGGCACGTCCTACGTCAGTCGGCAACGGCAGCGGCAGGATCATCGTCCCAAACCTGCGAGTGACGTTCTCCGAGCGACTCTGACCCGATTTATCAAAGGCCCCCGGGCGGTGCGCCGACGCATCACGGTGATCGGCATTGAGCGCTGCGTCCGGGCGGCGCATAATGCGTCTGCCACGGCCAGGGGACGTCGGTCGTGCGGCGGCCGCGGATGGGGAATCGGACATGGTCGATCCGCGTTACGATCTCGCCCGGATAACGCTCTCGGTTCTCTTCCTCGCCATCCTGCTCGGGGCGTCGCTCTGGATCCTGCGCCCCTTCCTGCCGGCCGTGGTGTGGGCGGCGACGCTGGTGATCGCGACCTGGCCGGTCATGCGCCGGGTGCAGGACCGCCTCTGGCATAGCCGCGGCCTCGCGGTGGCCGTCATGACGGTCGTGCTGCTCCTCGTCTTCGTCGTGCCCCTCTGGCTCGCCGTCTCCACGATCGTCGCGAATTCCGGCCAGATCCTGCAGTGGGGCGAGACGCTGACGTCGGCGGGCCTGCCGCCGCCGCCCGGCTGGCTCGGGTCGCTGCCGCTGGTCGGGCCACAAGCGGTGCATTTGTGGCAGCAGGTCGGCGATGTCGGCCTGCACGACCTGCTGCTGAAGGTCCGGCCCTACATCGGCTCGGTCTCCCGCTGGTTCATCGCCGCCGTCGGCGGCTTCGGGTCCATCCTCGTGCAGTTCCTGCTGACGGTCGCCATCGCCGCGATCATGTACGCCAAGGGCGAGCAGGCGGCGGCCGCGACGCTCCGCTTCGGCACCCGGCTCGCCGGCGCGCGCGGCGAGCAGTCGGTGCGGCTGGCGGGGCAGGCCATCCGCGGCGTCGCGCTTGCGGTGGTGGCGACCGCGCTCGTGCAGACCGCGCTCGGCGGCATCGGCCTGCTGCTCGCGGGCGTGCCCTTCGCCTCGATCCTCTGCGCCCTGATGTTCATGCTCTGCATCGCGCAGCTTGGGCCGGCCCTCGTCCTCATCCCGGCGGTGATCTACATGTTCGCCGTCGGCGGCGATCTGGTCTGGTCCATCGTGCTTCTGGTCTTCAGCCTGGTGGCCATGACCATCGACAACGTCCTGCGGCCGCTGCTGATCCGGCGCGCCGACCTCCCGATCCTCCTCATCCTGGGCGGCGTGATCGGCGGCCTGCTCGGCTTCGGCCTCATCGGCCTCTTCCTCGGCCCGACGATCCTCGCCGTCAGCTACCGCCTGCTCGAGGCCTGGATCGACGAAGCCGCCCCGGGCGCGGGCGGCGCGCCGGCGCCGCCGTCCTGAGCCCGTGCGTGCGTCGGACTGCCGCAGCTACGCGCACCGGCTCGCACGCGTGATGCGGGCCGACCATCTGCTGGACTGAGGCGGCGGATCGCCGAATACCGACCCCGCGTCATGAAGGGAGGAACCGATGCTCAAGATAGTGCTGGTCGCATCCGTCGCCGGCCTCGCCTGTTGCGTGGCGGCGCGCGCCGACGACACGGGCACGCAGCTCAAGGGCGACGCGATCGCCCAGGAGCTTGTGGGACACAAATACAAGGTCGTCACGCCCAAGGGGCTCGAATGGGTCGGCATCTACAATGCCGACGGCAGCGCCATGTATGGCGGCCGGGCCGGCGCCTGGCGGGTGGACGGCGATCTGCTCTGCGTTCACGCGACCGCCAAGCCGGAGAGCTGCGCTGCCGTCTACAAGACGGGGAGCGGCAAGTACCAGCTCATGCTGCCCGACGGCAGCAGGGACGCCACCCTCACCCAGGAGTAGTGCGCGCTCGGGAGCGCGGGCCGCTGCCGTCGGGCCTTGCCGGCCACGCCGAGAGCGCGATAATCGCGGCGTCGCCGGCATGGGCGATGGACGTCAGGGGGAGCACGCGCATGGCACGCAATGATCCGCTCGGCAACTACCGTTTCCGCCTGGAAATCGCCGGGCTCGCGGTCGCCGGCTTCAGCGAGGTGACGATCGGCGCCGCTGAAGTCGCGGCGATCGACTACCGCGAGGGCAACGAGCCGCCGCGCGTCCGCAAGCTGCCCGGCCTGCACAAGTCGGCGGACATCACCATGAAGCGCGGCGTGACCAATTCGATGGACCTCTACGACTGGTTCAAGCAGGTGCTGCAGGGACCGGTCGCCAACGCCCGGCGGACCGTCGCCGTGATCGTCCTCGACGACACCGGCGCCGACCAGGCGCGCTTCGTCGTCAGCGAGGCCTGGCCGACGAAGTACGAGGCGGGACACCTGAACGCCAAGGGCAACGAGGTCTTCATCGAGACCCTCGAGCTCGTCAACGAGGGCATCGAGCGCGTCGCATGACGGCCGCGCGCGGCCAGCCGCCCACGCCCCTGGGCAACATGCGCTTCCGGCTGGAGATCGGGGGGCTGGCGGGCGGCGGCGCCGTCGCGGTCGTCTTTCCGGAGGCGCGCATCGCCAGGGGGCGCCGCGCCGGCGGCGTCCTCTACGGACCGCTGATCGTCCGCCGCGGCCTGACGCTGGCGCGCGACTGGTACGAGTGGTGGGACGCGGCGCGGCGCGGTCGCCGTCCGCCGCGGCGCTCCCTGCGGGTCGTGCTGCAGGACGGCGCCGGCGCCGACGCAACAGCCTGGCTGTTCCGCGACGCGCTCCCGGTCGCCTATCACCTCTCCCCGCTCAATGCGCTCGGCAACGAGCCCGTGCTCGAGAGCCTGGAACTCGCGGTCGGCGATTTCGAGGCGGCACCGGCCGGCGCGAGCGCCGCTCGGCCGAAGGCTCGATCGCGTGCCGCGAAATAGCGAGGAGGCTTGCATAACCGCCTTGCGTCCTTCGACAGGCTCAGGATGAGGGGCAGTCTTTCCGGCAGAAAGAAAGGACCTCATCCTGAGCGTGTCGAAGGACGCACAACGCCGATCCCGGTCCCGATATCTTCGTGGCTCCGCGCGCAAGACACCTATTCCCGGCTCGGCGCCGGCGCGCAAGGCGGAGAGGCAGCCGCGCCATGACTCTCAGTAGCCCAGCGTCTTGTCGACGACATTGACCAGCCGGCGGCCGGCCAGGTAGCGCTCCAGATTGCCGACGAAGATGTCGAGCGCGCGCTCGGCGTAGCTGGTCGAATCGTCGGCCGCGCAATGCGGGCTGATGATCAGGTTGGGCACCGTCCACAGCGGCGACGACGCCGGCAGCGGCTCCTCGGGGAAGACGTCGAGGACGGCGCCCGACAGCTCGCCGCGGCTCAGCTTGTCGGCGAGCGCGTCGTTGTCGATCACCGCGCCGCGCCCGAGATTGACGATGCCGGCGTGGCGCGGCAGCAGGTCGAGCTCGGCACGGCCGAGAAAGCCTCTCGTCTCGGGCGTGAGCGGCAGGGTGACCAGCACGAAGTCGGCCTCGGGCAGCGCCCGCCGCAGCGCCGCCGGCCGGTACATCCGGTCGACCGCGGGGTTGCCCTTGCCCGACCGGCTGACGCCGACGATCCGGAGGCCGAAGCGGCGGGCGAGGCGGGCCGCCGCCGAGCCGATCGCGCCGACGCCGAGGATCAGCACCGTCTTGCCGGCGATCGGCGTCGCGAAGGCTTGCTCCCAGCGTCCCGCCCGCTGCGCCGTCACGTAGTGCGGCACGCGGTGATTGAGCATCAGGAGCGCGGCCATCGCGTACTCGCCGGCCTTGGGGCCGTGCACGCCGCTGGCGTTGGTCAGTATCACGCTTTCCGGCAGCGCCGGCGCCAGCTTCTCGACCCCGGCACTCGTCGACTGGACCCAGCGCAGCCCCGGGGCGCGACGCGCGAGGTCGGTCGCATCGAAGCTGCTGGCCACCAGGACTTCGGCCTCGGCCAGCACCTGATCGAGGTGGGCGGGATCCTGGCCGTAGGTGACGGCGATGCGGCCGGCGAGGCCGGGACTCCGCCTTAGCCGACGGCCGAGCAGCGCCGGCGTGATGTGGTAGACCGCGGCGTGGCCCGGGTTGTTCTCAACATGAATGCGCAGCCGCCCGGCTCTCGCCCGCTTGGCCATGGCCTGGTGTCCCCTCGCAGCGGGCGCGTCTGGCATCAACCGACATCCACGAGCCCGTCTGGATCGATCTTGCGCCCAAGCGCGGCCATGGGCAATCCAGGACCGCCGGCAGAGAGAAAGGAAGGAAGGGCAGTCTTACTGGCAGAAAGAAAGGACCTCATCCTGAGCTTGTCGAAGGACGCACAACGCCGATCCCAGTCCCGATATCTTCGGCTGCTACGAGCGACCGGCCGCGTTGCTAGAGCAGTCTCCGAAGCGGCGGAATCGGCAGTCTCGCTCCTTCCATGCGGAAAAAGTTCTATTGATTCCCCCGCGGAAGCGGGGGCCCAGGGCAAGCGACGTGCCGCGCCCCCTGGACCCCCGCTTTCGCGGGGGAATCAAGTCAGAGGAACTTCCGCATGGTTGCGTTGTGAGCTTTCGGGACACGCTCTAACCGGCATGCCGCGCCAGGATGAGCGCCTGATCGAAGGCGTAGCGGAGCGAGGCGTGCTCGGCCTTGCCGGTGCCGGCGATGTCGAAGGCCGTACCGTGATCGACGCTGGTGCGCACGAACGGCAGGCCGACCGTCACGTTCACGCCGCGCTCGATGCCGAGATACTTCACGGGGATCAAGCCCTGGTCGTGATACTGCGCCACCACGATGTCGAATTCGCCCCGCCGCGCCCGCATGAAGATGGTGTCGCCCGGCCAGGGCCCGCTGGCATCGATGCCGGAGTCGCGGGCGGCCTGGATCGCCGGCGCGATCTCGTCGATGTCCTCGCGCCCGAACATGCCGCCCTCGCCGGCATGCGGATTGAGGCCGGCGACGGCGACGCGCGGCTGCGCGATGCCGTAGGCGCGGCAGGCCCGATCCGCGAGCCGGATCGTCCGCAACACCCTGTCCTTGGTGATGAGCCTGATGGCGTCGGCCAGCGACACATGGATGGTGACGAGGATCGAGCGCAGCTCGTCGTTCGCCAGCATCATCGCGAAGTCGGCCGCGCCGGACCGCTCCGCCAGGATTTCCGTGTGCCCGGGATAGGCGATGCCGGCGGCCTTCAGCGCCTCCTTGGCGATCGGCGCCGTGACGATGCCGCCGACCGTGCCAGCCATGGCGAGGTTGATCGCCTTGACCACATAGTCGTACGACGCCCGCCCCGCCCGCGCATCGACCCTGCCGATCGGCAGATCGCCCGGCAGCGCGCCGACGCCGAGCACGGGCAGTTCGCCGGACGCGCCGGCCGCCTCGGCCGCATCCGCGATCTCGCGAACGGCGATGTCGAGACCGAGTGCCTTGGCCGTGCGCCGGAGCAGACCGGCATCGCCGACCACGACGGCCGGCGCCGGCAGCCCGTCGGCAAACAGCTTGGCGCAGATCTCCGGCCCGATCCCGCACGGGTCCCCCATGGTGATGGCGATCGGCTTCCGCGGATCCCTCATGCCATTGGGGTCAGACACGAACTTCGCATCTTCTGATCATTTGCCCCCACGGATTGACGGTTCACGGGCGAATTTCTGGCGAAGCAATTCGAGAGGCCCATCGGACGCAAACAAGGTGGCCGGCAGGTCTAGAACCTCTCGGCCAAATCGGTGATCCAGCTCCCGACGCACGGAATCTTTGTCGATCTCGTGCACCCGGAGAAGCGGGTTGTCGCTCATTTCGTCGAACACTCTGACCGCGGCCTTCAGCTTTGCTGGCTTGAGCGCGGTAACGTCCAAGACGGGAAAGCTCTCAAGGGCCGACTTGCCCACACTCCCGCGTCCCGATTGCTGCTTGTTTGCGTGCCACCAATGCAGCAACAGTCCGAGCGAGGTGTTCGCCCATGCAACCAATGCCTTTTCTTGTTGTTCCGATTGCAGCTTGACCGACAGCCATGCACGGCCGCCGATTGTGTGCCGAGCTGTGTATTGCATGCCGGTGGACTGGCTATTGAACCGAAGTTCACGGCTAAAATGGCAGTGAGATGCGGTAGCCCAAACTGAGGTTACCTTCTCCCCGACCATATCGCGTTCCTTTGCATTTTTGCCTTTCTTAGGCTGGCCCTTGCTATCCGCCTCAAAGGCTAGCGTCCTTTCTCGATTCGCATCGTGCGCCCAAAGGACGGGATATGTTGGTGCACTTCCTGGAGCAACACTCAGAATTTCAAAGGGACCTCGAATAGTGCCATTGGCATTGGTGCCGTTGACGTCCGAGTGATATGGACCAATAGCTGCGATCTTCGCAACCTTGGTAATTGGGACGGTCGGCGCACCACTCTTGGTCATGGTTGGCAACCAAACTCGCCCATTTTCTGCAAGCTGATGCGCGGTTTGGGCAAGCGCTACATCAGCAATTCGCGAAAGGTTCCAACCACTTTCGCCCGATAGGGGCGCTGACAACGCGTGACCAACAATATCGTCGCCAAGGCGAATTGGTGTTCCGCCGAAGGGGCCATCCTCAAGGTGCCGCAGCTTTCCCTGTGCCATCAATCGGCGGATCTCGGTTGCCAGGCTCGCACCTACCATTGGAAAGCGCGGGCGCTCGTTTAGAATGACAAACGTCGCGCGCTTGCTGCCTTTTTTGTCTTTCCGGCCGACAGCCAAGCATTCGCCCATTCCGGTGTCAGCTGAGAACGATAAGTCAGCATCGTCCGCTCCGGCGATGGAGACTATGATGAGGTCAGCATAGTTCTTCGCCAGCAGCGCGCGCGATTTTTCCCAAGCGTCGCCAGATACCAAGCTGAGCGGCATCACAAGCGCGAGTATTCCGCCGAGCTTCAGTTTCCGATCAGCCAATACCAAGAAAATTGAAGCCTCGCCTGCGTTACCGTGGGCGCTCGTTCCCTTCGTGAGTTGGCCTGTGGCTTTACCCATGAGTCGCTGTTCTTCTTCACTGGAGCTAAATGCAGCGAACATCGGATTGGGTACGCCAATCTTCTTGCCTTCGTGCCCCGTAGCTCGGGTGAAAGGCGGATTCATATTCAAAACA
>Ga0335076_10005890_pt1 | contig 12371 bp, 9 predicted proteins | sample Lox_Sample_25_FD_206717 | JGI IMG/M metagenome (GOLD analysis project Ga0335076, IMG submission 206717) | Soil microbial communities from Loxahatchee National Wildlife Refuge, Florida, United States - Lox_Sample_2.5 | ecosystem: Environmental > Terrestrial > Soil > Wetlands | place: USA: Florida...
CATGGGCGACGATGCTCCGCTGGCGTTCATCTCGTCGTCGCGGCGGCCGCTGTGGGACTACTGCAAGCAGCGTTTCGCGCAGGTGACGAACCCGCCCATCGATCCGCTGCGCGAAACGCATGTCATGTCGCTCGACGTGTATCTTCGCTCGTCCCTGGTGCTGCGCTCGCCACTGCTCGATGCCGGGCAGATGGAGTTGCTGGAGCGGGAGCTGGCGCCGGTCCACCGTATCGACATTACTTTTGACGCGGCGCTAGGGGAGCGAGGCGCCCGTCGCGCGCTGGCGCGCGTGCGGAGGATGGCGCGCGCCGCCGCAAACTCCAACGGAATGGTTGTGCTCAGCGACCGCAGCGTGAGTGCTGAGCGCGCGGCATTGCCGGCGCTGCTGGCCCTGGCCGCGGTTTGGCGGTCGATGACAAGTTCGCGCGGCTGCAACGTGCCGGTGGTGGTTGAAACCGGGCAGGCGATCGATACGCACCACGTTGCGTTGCTGATTGCCGCCGGCGCGAGCGCTGTGTTTCCGTATCTCGCGCTGCAGTTGGCGGAAGAGCTCAAGCCCGAAGGCTCCGGCGCGTATCGCAAGGCGGTTGAGGCAGGCCTGCGCAAAGTGCTTTCGCGGATGGGAATCTCCGCGCTCAGCAGCTATCGCAACAGCCAATTGTTCGAAGTCGTGGGACTGGATCCGGCGGTAGCGGCGGAGTTCTTCGAAGACGCGAACTCAGTGCTCGGCGGCAAGAGCCTCGACGATTTGCTTGAGGACTGCGTCATCCGCCACGCCGCGGCCTACCGGCACGAACCGGCGCTGCACGATGCCGGGCTGTATCGCTTCCGCCACAACGGTGAGCGGCATGCCACCTCTCCCGAGCTGGTGCGGCGCATGCACCGTTATCTCAAGTCTCCCAGCGAGGAGACCTACAAGGCTTTTGCCGAGCTGAACGCCGAGCGCGAGCCGGTGGCCATCCGCGACCTGCTGGAGGTAGAGCCGGGAAGCCCGATCTCCATTCACGAAGTGGAAAGCGAAGCCGGCATCCTGAGCCGCTTCAGCACGCAGGCGATGTCGCTGGGGGCAATTTCTCCGGAAGCGCACCAGACACTGGCCACCGCCATGAACCGGCTGGGCGGGCGCTCGAATACCGGCGAAGGCGGCGAGGATCCTGATCTTTATCGGCAGCATCCCGAAGCCAACAATCGCGTGAAGCAGGTGGCTTCCGGGCGCTTCGGCGTCACCGCCGAGTACCTGGTGCATGCCGACGAGATTGAAATCAAGATGGCGCAGGGCTCCAAGCCTGGCGAAGGCGGCCAGTTGCCGGCAAAGAAAGTCACGGCATACATCGCGCGCCTGCGCCACGCCGTCCCGGGCATGTCGCTGATCTCGCCGCCGCCGCACCACGATATCTACAGCATCGAGGACCTGGCGCAACTGATCTATGACCTGCGCGCCGTGAACCCGCGCGCCCGCATCGGCGTCAAGCTGGTTTCGGGCGCGGGCGTGGGCATCATCGCGGCCGGAGTGGCCAAGGCGGGCGCCGACGTGATCACCATCAGCGGCTACGACGGCGGCACCGGCGCCTCGCCGCTTACCTCCATCAAAAACACCGGCCTGCCGTGGGAAGTCGGCCTGCGCGATGCGCATGTTGCGCTGTTGCAGGCTGGGTTCCGCCGCCGCGTGCGCCTGCGCGTGGATGGTGGACTGAAATTCGCGCGCGACGTCATCATGGCTGCTCTGCTGGGCGCGGAAGAATTCGGCTTCGGAACGGCTGCCCTGCTGGCCATCGGCTGCGTAATGGCGCGCCAGTGCCACCTGAACACTTGCCCGGTCGGGATCGCGACTCAGGACGAAAAGCTGCGCACGCGCTTCAACGCCAATCCCCAGATGGTCGAGACTTACTTCCGCGGCCTGGCGGCGGAGGTCCGCGAGCTGCTGGCTTCCATGGGCGCGCACACCATCGACGACATTGTGGGCGCGGTCGATCGCCTTCAGCCACGCACTGCAGCGGCGCGGAGTGCGCTGCGCGATCTGCTGGAGCCGCTGGGCGACGTTCGTCCGCAGTCGGCCGGACCGCACGAGCAGGATGGCCGTCTGCAGCGCGACCTGGCCTTGCTGCTGAACGATACGGAGAGCCTTCAGCCGCGCCGCCTGGTGATCACCAGCGAGGACCGCGCCGTCGGCGCTCATCTGAGCGGCGAAGTCATTCGCCGCACGGGCTCCTCCGAGCTGGATCTGGGTTCGGTTGACTGTGAATTCCTGGGCTACGCCGGCCAGAGTTTTGGGGCATTTCTCGCGCCGGACATCAACTTCCGCCTGCTGGGCGAGGCCAACGACTATGTCGGTAAGGGCCTGAGCGGCGGTACCATCGCCGTTACCGCCGGGCCGGAAGCCTCCCGCCGCGGAGACGTCCTGGTCGGCAATACCTGCCTCTATGGCGCTACCAGCGGCGAACTGTACGTAGCCGGCCGCGCGGGCGAGCGCTTCGCGGTGCGTAACAGCGGCGCGCTGGCGGTGGTGGAAGGCGTGGGCCAGCACGGCTGCGAATACATGACTGCCGGCGTGGTGCTGGTGCTGGGGCCGGCAGGCATCAACTTTGGTTCCGGCATGACGGGCGGTCTCGCGTACGTGATGCGCGATTCTCTCGCGGCCGAAGGTTACAACGGCGAGTTCGTGCGGCGGGCGCCCATCAACAGCCAGGAAGCGGCGTGGCTGCGACGGGTTTTGCGCGAGCACTTCCGCCTGACGGGCAGCCGTCGCGCCGCGCTTCTGGTCAGCCAGATGGAACTGCCACTGGTCCGCGTCGAACCGGTTGAGCTTCCCTGTTCCATCTCCCAGACCTGGGCCGCCTCGGTGGCGCGTCTCGACCAGCGCGGCATCCCATCGTTTGCCTTCCCGGATGCGCCGCGTCCCGAAGGGCCGCTTCTGATGTAGTCGGAGTTGCGAGTACCAAGTACCGAGTCATTTGCCAATTCCAATCTCTTTAATCGACAGCCGACTCGTATAATCACGCCGAGTCTTTCAGTCTAGCTCGGTACCCGCAACTCGGTACTCGGTACTCCATGGATTTCGACCAGCTCGTCACCTTCGTTGAGGTCGCCAGGCAGGGTAACTTTTCGCGCGCCGGGCAAAAGGTCTTTCGCTCACAATCGGCGGTGAGCGCGCAGATCCGCCAGCTCGAGCACGACTACGGCGAGAAGCTACTCGACCGCGTCGGCAAGGCGGTGCGGCTCACCTCGGCGGGGGAAACGCTGCTTGAGTACGCGCAACGCCTGCTGACGCTGCGCGGCGAGTCCCAGCGCGCCGTGGCCGAGCAGGGATCGGTGCCGCGTGGCGTGTTGGCCATCGGCGCCAACGAAGCGACCTGCCTGTATGTCCTGCCGCACCACTTCGCCGAGTATCAGCGGCTGTGCCCGGGTGTGCAGATCAGCATCTACCGCAACTTCAGCCGCAAGATTCTGGAGAAAGTGGAAGACGCTTCGATCGATGTGGGCATTGTCACCTTGCCGGTGCGCTCGCCGAGCCTGCGCGTCCATTCGATTTTCCGCGATCCCCTGGTGCTGGTGACCCCGGCGCATCACCCTCTGGCCTCCCGGCAACGGGTGACCATCGGAGAGATCGCCCGCTATCCGCTCATCTTTCCCCGCACCGGGCACACCCGCGCCTTGCTCGATAAGCACTTCCGTCCCCATCGCCCTAGCCTGCGCATTACCATGGAGCTCCCGAGCGTAGGAATGATCAAGGGCTTTGTGGCCGCCGGCCTTGGCGTCTCGCTCATCAGCGCCAGCTTCGCATCGGACGACGTCTCCAGCGGCCATTTGAAGCTGGTAGAGATCGAAGGCGTCGACATCCACCGCGAGCTCGGCCTGATCTATCGCCGCGACCGCACCCTGCCGCGCGCCGCGACGGCCTTTATTTCTCTGATACGCCAGCGCGTAGCGGGCACGAAGCCCGCATAGTTTTGCTGACGCGACGGTTCCGCGATCGCTGCAGCGCCCCGCAAGGACACTCCCGGGATGCGCGCCCAATACACGCCCCTCCCGACTGCCCTTGGAACAATGCAATCTTGAGATGTGCAAGAGATTGCACACCCCCCATCGCAAGCTGCAAGACCATCAATTAAGGCTAACTAAAATCAATCACTTACGTATGTCTTACTTTGGTAACCAGAATGCGCTAGGCGCAAGCGGTTACCACGGAGGCACCACTTGAAGGGCATTCTCAAAGCTGCGCAGACGCTAGTATTCGGCGGGTGCTTCCATCGCAAGATGGGATGGCCGATCTGGCTCGATGGACAGAGTTACCGAGTATGTATGGATTGTGGCATCAAGCGGCTCTTCGACGAAAAGACGCTGCGTGAGTACGGTCCCTACACCTACCATATTCCCGACCTGCTCGCGCGCCGGGGCGACGCCATCGGCAAAGGACAAATGGCCTAGCCCCGTACGACCGGCAATGCCTATTTGGCCGGCACCGCAAGTTCCTCAAGTGCAGCGCCCTTTTTCGCAATATAAAAGGCCAGAGCCTTCACCGGGGCTGTAGTGCTGGCGTTCTTGACGTTGTGCACCTGGCCCGGGCCGGTGGTGAACGCCTCGCCGGCCTCGACGGTCTTGGGCGGTTTGCCCTGAACTTCCAGCACAACTGAGCCATCGAGAACATAGACGATCTCATTGCCGGACTGAGTGTGCTTGCCGCTTTCTTTTCCGGGCGGAACGTTGCGCAGCAAAATGGCTTCCATCCCCTTGGCGCTGGCGAGATCCGTACGCTGAAGTATGGTGCCACTCTTTAGCCCTTCCTGGGCGCTCAGCAGACGGCTGCCGAGCACGCCAACCACGGTTCCCATTGCCAATGCAATCGCGAGCAAGAAATAGACGCGCTTCATGGAGGCTCCTTTTCTAATTGCGGCGCGAATACTATCACAGTAGTTGTGAACCGCAATCAAGCGAAACCGTCACGCGGACTCGGACTTGCAGCGCGAGGCGAGGAGGCCGCTGGCAGCAGCGAGGTCGAGGTCGGCGATGAGCAATCCTTCTTTGCCGTAGGGCTGATAGCTGAGCAGTGTTGCGTCGGGACGCACAACTGCCGAGGTAGTCGGCGAGCCATCGCTGGCGTAGTTGACCGACGCGAAGTAGCAAGTGTTCTCGGCGGCACGGCAGAGCATCGCTTTCTCGTGAAAGGTGTTGGCGGGATCGGCGAAGCTCGATGGCCTGTAACTGCCGGGCTCGGCAGCGTGGAAGTGTGGATGGAACACAATCTGGGCGCCGCGCCGCGCGGGCCAGCGCACGGTCTCGGGGTACCGCCAGCCCTCGTGGCAGATCGAGATACCGAAGGTCAGCGGGCCGGCTTGGAAGATCCTTCTGCCACAACCGGGTGTGTAGGTGGGCTCTTCCGAAGGATCGATCTGGACTTTGTCCTGAAATCCAGCCCTGGTCCCATCTGCATTGATGACCAGCGCGGTTGCCAGCAGCGCACCGTCAGCGATGCGCTCGGTGCCGAGAACAACCGCGACGTTGGCTTTCGCGGCAGCGGCTGCAAGAACCGACCAGGCGCGCTCGAGGAAGGCGGCGGCGGGCGGCGGCGGAGCATATCCCAGTCCGCGGTAGCCGGGAACGTAGCACTCCGGAAAGCAGACGATCGCGGCGCGCTCGCGAGACGTCTGCGCGATGGCTTGCTCGGCCAGTGTGACCGACTCTTCCGGAGTAGCTGGGTATCGCAGATTGGCCAGGGCAATTCGAACCGGATCCATTTCGAATTGCATTGTAGCCCGATCTGCTGCGCGGTCACCGGCGGCTCGAAGAAAGGGTGGTCGCTATTTCTCCTGCAGCTCCGGCACATGCGCCATTAGGTCGAGAAAGACGCGGCGGAACTGCTCGAATAATTGTTCGAACTTACCGACTTCATCATCGGAGTCAACCCGGATCTCCGTCTGAAAGTCTCCGCCCACAACCCGCGTGGCGACGGTGATGATGTGGTCCAGTCGGCGAAACACCAGCCGGTTGAGCAACAACAGCACCAGCAGCATTCCTACGGTGAGAGCTGCGACGGTTACCAGCACCAGCACATTCCGCGTCCCCACCATGGAGTGATAGAAACTGGAAATGTCGCGGACCACGAACATTGCGCCTACGGTGTTGCCGGCGGCGTTGCGGATAGGAAAAATGCCGCGCACAAAGACCGAGCCTCCCTCCTGGAGGCGCTCCAGAGCTTCGCCCTGGGCGGGGATTGCGGCGAGTTCCCCCTGGAATTGAATGATGCGGTTGTTGTCCGTAGTCTTGTCAGCCAGCACGAAGGTGGGATTGTCGTCCCAGTTGTCGCGGCGGTGCCAGACGGCGCTCGAATCGGCCCAGAACTGCCGGTCGACAAATTGTTTGCTGAGCAGAAGGCCGTAGTCGTCGCCAGTCTGGCCCTTCATCTCGCGGATAAACTCGCCGATCTCCTCGCCGAATTCGACGTAGCCGGCGAGCCCGCCCTGCGCGTCGTACACCGGCCGCAGGACTCGAACTGCGAAGCCGGCCTTGCCAAGATCGTTCCCGCGTACCAGGGCGTGCGTGCGCACGACTTCCCTATCGATAAAACGGTTGAGTTGGTCGCCGAACTTCGCCGGATTGTGGAGGCGCAGAAAGACAGCCATTTGCGGTTCGGTGGTTTCAAACATCCAGTTGGTGATGCCTTCGCGCTTCAGGGCGGGGTAGAGCGGAGCGGTCAGTTCCAGCAGGCGTGCGCGGTCGCGGGCGGCGAGGGCGTCGCGGATCTGCGGGTTCGCCAGCAGCGTTTCGCCGACGGCCGTCATTTTGCTGATTTCCCTGACCTCCAGGATGGTGAACAGCTTTTGCGCATCCCTGACCGAGCCTGCCGCCAGGGCTTGTGCGTTGCGTGCGAAGCTGAAGTGCATCAGCGCCACGATGCCGCCCACTCCCGCGATCAGACAGCCAAGCAATGCGGCCAGGACCTTGGTGCGAATCAAATTCCACTTCATGCGTAGGCTCCTCACGCCTCGATGTTCAGCACTTCTTTGACGGCCAGCCGCAACTTGGCCAGCGAATCCGGGTCGTCGGGAGTGGTGGGTGAAATCAGAGCCAGGGTCCGACCGGAGCGCAACCCGATCTTGCCTTTGACCGCCATGGCATCGAGCCCGTCGGCTTTGATCTTGTTCTCGATTAATACCTTGAGATCATAAAGTTTGCTCACCGGGCAGGCACCTCCGCTTGCTCGCGTCAGCAGCCCTTTTATTGTGGGCAGAATTGGGGATTTCTGATGCAAGCGCGCAGCGACCGCGAGCACTATTTTTGTTCGCTATCGGGAAGCACTGGTTTTGGGCCGGGCATCGCCCGGTTGGCGACCCAGCCCGCCATAAATGTCTGACAGCGAGGAATGTGATGTTAGCCATCCGGCTTCCGCAGTCAATCGAAAAACGGCTGGAAAAGCTGGCCCGCCGTACAGGGCGCACCAACACCTACTATGTACGCGAGGCGCTTCTGCAGCATCTGGAAGAGATTGAGGACGTATATCTTGCCCATCCCGCTGAAGACGCAACGAAAACGTCATGGCGTGGAACGTTGAACTTTCCGAGGAAGCTGACCAGGAACTGAACAAGCTCGACGCCCAGCACCGCAACGTACCCTGCGCTTCCTTCATCAACGCGTCGCGGAGCTGGAGGATCCACCTGCCATCGGACAGGCCCTGCACGGTTCGCGATTCGGGGACTTCTGCAAATATCGCGTCGGCGACTACCAGCCGATCTGTAAGATCGAAGATGATTGCCTCATCGTGCTCGTTCTCCGCGTCGGCCACCGTAGGGAAGTCTACCGCTGAAAGCGGACACGTTCCCTTAACCACACTTGGCAAACCTGGCAAGGTAGGTGTCGTGATGTACCGGGCTTGGAGGGGCGTCTGCCCTTCTTACTTTCCGTTCTTGCGCTTGATTTCGATGTTGAGACGCTTGATTTTTTGGTTGAGGGTGGAGAGGGGGATGTGGAATCGCTCGGCGGCTTCCGTCTGGTTCCAGTGGCAGCGCTCCAGCATACTGACGATGATGCGCCGCTCACAGTCTTCCACAATGTCGAACAAGCTGCTATCGGGGCCGGCTTCGACCACGCCGGCGACGGCGTCGCGGCCGGTCACGCTGGCGGGCAACAGGTCGCTGCCGATTATCGGGCTGGCCGAAAGCACCACGGCACGCTCGACCACGTTTTCAAGCTCGCGCACGTTGCCCGGCCAGTCATAGTCCATCAGGGCGCGCATGGCGTCGGTGGAGACGTGCTTCGGGGCCTGGCCATTCTCGGTGCAGAAACGCTCGAGGAAGTGCTCGACCAGGCGCGGGACGTCTTCGCGGCGATGGCGCAGCGGCGGCAGCTCCAGGCTGATGACGTTGAGGCGATAGAAGAGGTCTTCGCGGAAGCGGCCTGCCTGCACCATCTTCTTGAGATCGACGTTGGTAGCGGCGATGACGCGCACGTCCACCTGTACTTCGTGAACGCCGCCCAGGTGCATGAACTTGCGGTCCTGCAGCACGCGCAGGATTTTGGCCTGCGTGTCGAGGCCCATGGTGCCGATTTCGTCGAGGAAAAGCGTGCCCCGATCGGCGACTTCAAACAGTCCTTTCTTCGACGCGACCGCGCTAGTGAATGCTCCTTTGACGTGGCCGAAGAGCGTGGATTCGAGCAGATCGGCGGGCATGGAGCCGGCGTTCACGGGCACGAAGGGCCGGTCTTTGCGCGGCGAGTTCATGTGGATGGCTTTTGCAATGAGTTCTTTTCCGGTGCCGCTCTCGCCCTGGATGAGAACGGTAGACCGGCTGGGCGCCACCTGGCCCACGAGGTCCAGAATGCGCAGCATGGGCTCGCTCTTGCCCACGATGTTTTCGAAGTTGTAGCGCTGTTTGAGGGCGCGCTTGAGCTGGAGGTTTTCTTCCTCGACGCGGCGGCGGGCGACGGCGGCGCGCACGTCGGCGAGCAGCTTCTCGTTGTCCCACGGCTTCTGAATGAAGTTGGTCGCGCCGGACTGCATAGCGTTTACCGCGTTTTCGACCGTGCCGTAGGCGGTGATCATGATGACGGAAAGCTCCGGATCGCGCTCGCGTATGTCGGCCAGCACTTCCATGCCGTTGCGCCCGGGCAATGCCAGATCAAGTAGGACTAAGTCGTAAGGCTGGCTGGCGATGCGGGCCAGGCCGTCTTCGCCGTTTTCGGCGGTGTCAACGCGGTAGCCTTCGAACTCGAGAAGAGTTTGCAGCGATTCGCGAATCTCGGTTTCGTCGTCCACGATAAGGATCGAGGCGGCGGATGCGGGCTCCGGATTGATCGGTGCGCGTTGTAAGACTGCGGAATGAGCCATTAGAAGTCCCTCATTGCGTTACGAATGGAAACCCGATTTTGTCTCATGCCGACACCGCCTTCCTCACCCGCGGAAATTCCAAGTGGAAGGTGGTCCCGCTGCCGGGCTGGCTCTCCACACGAATCTTGCCGGCGTGCTCCTGGATGATGCCATAGGTTACCGACAAGCCCAGGCCGGTGCCGCGGCTCTGGCCTTCGCGCGGCGCGTTCTTGGTGGTGAAGAACGGATCGTAGATGCGGTTGATGTGCTCGGCGGCAATGCCCGAGCCCGTATCCGAGACAGTAACGTTGACGCCGTTGCCGTTGGCAGTCGCAACTAGCAGACGGCCGCCGCTGGGCATGGCATCCTTGGCATTAAGAAAAAGGTTAAGGAAAACCTGTTGCAGACGGCCGGCGTTGCCCTGGATCGGCGGCAGGCCGGCGGCGAATTCCTGCTTCACGTCTATGCGCGCCGTCTTGAACTGGTGCTCGAGGAGCGTGAGTGTGTCGTGGATGATCTTGTTCACATCGATCTCACCGAACTCGGCGCCACTGGTACGGGAAAAGTTCAGCAGATTGTTGACGATCTCGGAGGCGCGAAAGGTCTGGCGAGTGATTTTCTCCATGAGCGCCGATTTTTTTTCGTCGCCGGTGAGTTGCTTGGCGAGCATCTGCGCGTAGGAGGAGATGACCGCTAGCGGCGTGTTGACCTCGTGCGCCACGCCAGCGGCCAGCAGGCCGATGGAGGACATTTTGTCCGCTTGCGAGAGCTGCGCTTCTAGAGCAACGCGCTCGGTGATGTCGTCCAGGATGATGAGCCGCCCGATCACGTGGAAGCGGCGGGTTACCAGTGGTGCGATAGCGATGTTGGTCACGCGGGTCTCGCCCGTGGGAGTTTCCAGGCGGAATTTGTAGAGATTGTGAATGCCGGAGGTCTGCCGCACGCGGTAAAAGTTCTCGACGAACGATGCAGGAAAAACCTCGCTGAGCGGGCGGCCCAGTACCTGCGCGCGCGGCTTGGCGTACATCACTTCCATCTGCGAGTTCCAGGATTCGATGCGATCTTCCAGATCGACCGCCAGCACGCCCACATTGATCGATTCGACGATGTTCTCGTTGAAGTCCTTCAGCCGCTCGTACTCCAGCACCTTCTGCTCGAGCGAAGCGTAGAGGCGCGCATTCTGAATGGCGATGCCGATGTAGCCCGCCATGGTCTCCAGCAGTTCGACGTCTTCACTGGAAAGGAAATCACCCTCTATCGTTTTGCCCAACCCGAGCACGGCGATGATGCGGTGCTGCACCGTGCAGGGAATGTAATAGTTAAGGTCGAGGCGGGCGATGGTCTGCTGGGCCGTTGGCGATTCGTGCAAAGCCTGGTGAGTGTTCTCGTAAAACAAGTGTCCGGCCTGAAACGGACGGCGCGCGAGGAAAGTCAGGTCGAGCGCCTTGGTATCAGAGATGCCGAAAGACTGCGCCAGCGTGATCTGCTCCGGCAGGTCGGGGCTGCCCAGAAAGACCGCAATCCGGTCCACCAGCAGCGTGCGCGAGAGGCGGTCGATCACCGAGCTGAGCATCTTCTCCAGATCGGTTTCGGAGCTGAGGTCGCGGCCAAAATCGATCAGCGTGCGCCGGTAGTCGTAACGCTTGCGATAGAAAACGCGGTCGAGGCGCTCCTGGATCCAGTTCTTCATGGGCTCGAACAGGAGCGCGGCTACGATCATCGCCACAACGAGCCCGGCGGGACCAGCGCCCGGCATGCGCGTGTGCACGATTTCCGCCGCTACGCCCACCGCGCCGAAATAAAGCCCGAGGACCGCGGCCGCGGCCAGCGTGTATGCCATGCCGCGCTTGAAGATGAGGTCAACGTCCATCAGGCGGTAGCGCACGATGGCGTAGCCAAACGTGAGCGGCAGAAAAACCAGCGAGAAGGCAGACACTGTCATCACGCCGCTGGGCAGCGCGCCGAAGAGAAAGGGGATGACGTAGAAGAGAGTGAACGGTGTGATTGCCAGAATGGTGCCGCGAGTTACCCACTTTAGCTGTTGGCGCAGAATGGGAGTGTGCGCGCGCCGGTAGGTGTTCCAGAAAACCATCGCCGAGGCGGCAAATAGCGCAGCCAAGTAGAACATCTCCAACCGGTTCAGGTTCCAGTTCAGCACTTCGGTGGCGGCGCGCGTCCAGATAACCCACACGTGCAAAGCCATCAGCAGCAGCCCAGGAAGATAAACCAGAGGCACCAGCGAGCGATGCCTGCGGACAAACTCCTTCGGCTCCGGGAAGGTCAGCGCAAAGTGCAAAAACAGTGCCGGCTGCAGCAGCCAGGCGACGGCGTTGGCCCAATAGATGGTTTGGTCGAAGGCACTCCAGTTTCCGACGTAATGAAACGAGTAGAAAATGAAGGAGACCAGGCAGAACACGTAGAAGTGAGTCGACTTGGGCGCACTCCAACGGCGCAGGAGAACATACAACCCGATTCCAAGGTAGATCAGCGCGATGAGCCGCAGTCCGAGGTAGAGCGACTTGTCCGCAGGAACCAGGATGATCTGGACGTTCAGCGGAACTTCATCGCGCACCAGGGAATAGGTAGCGCTGGTCCACACGCCCACGCGAAAGGTGCGTTGCATCAATTGAGCGGCGGTGTTGATGGTTTGGTTGTTAATGGCAACCAACTCATCACCCTGCTTAATGCCCGCTTTTTCTCCCGGGCCGCTGGACAGCACGCGCTGCGCGCGCAGCCAGCCTTCGTGCTCCACCCACCAGACGCCGTCGCTCGGGATCTGAAACTGGACTTCTTTGCGGAAGTTCAGCACCGCAAAGATAACTGCCGTCAGGGTGAGGAACCCCAGCAAAACGGCCGCAAAGCGGATCTGGACCTCTCGCTTCATGAGCGGTTGCTGCACGCGACGAATCCGCGCTTTATCTGCGGACTTACGCCCCCGCTGCAACTCCGGTTCCAGCACAGTGTTCGGCAAGGTCAACTAACCCTATCGGCTCCTCGGAGTTACAGAATTATAGCGAGACTTACGAGGCGGGTCTACTGATTTTGGAAGGCGCCTACGAATAAATGGAGATTC
>Ga0335076_10005891_pt1 | contig 12370 bp, 10 predicted proteins | sample Lox_Sample_25_FD_206717 | JGI IMG/M metagenome (GOLD analysis project Ga0335076, IMG submission 206717) | Soil microbial communities from Loxahatchee National Wildlife Refuge, Florida, United States - Lox_Sample_2.5 | ecosystem: Environmental > Terrestrial > Soil > Wetlands | place: USA...
GGGCCTCGTGCTCTCCTCGTCCATCCTGTAGGCGCGGGCACTGCGTAGTCGCTCTGCGGCTAGCCGCCGACTGCCGTGCGTCGGCGGACGATCAGGATCAGCGGGATGGCGGCGAGCTGAACGGCCGCGGCGAAGATGGCCACCGCTGCCAGGGAGACGCTGAACAGGGCGCCGATCACGATGCTGCCCAGCATCCAGGCGGTGCCGTAGACGCCGGTGAACAGGCCGTAAGCCGAAGCCCGGCGATCCGGTGAGACCATCGGCGCCACCGCAGCCGGGATGATCGATTCGTGCACGCCCATTCCCAGCCCCCACAGCGACACGCCCACCAGGCTCGCCCAGAACCCGCCGAGGAAAGCCAGCGGCGCATATGCCGCCGCGACCACGATCAACGGGATGAGGACGCCGATCCCGGCCCGGTCGAACAGCCGCCCGAAGATCAGCGACCCGATGCCGCTCATCGCCATCGCCACCGCGTAGAACACTGGCACCAGCGCGGCGGAAACGGTCCCCGCATGCTGGAAGTGGTAGGCGATGACCGGGAAGTCGGCGAACCCGGCCGCCCCCAGCGCCGCCCCGCCTAGCCCCGGTGATGGTGGCGATCGCCAGCGCCCCAGCACCGAGCGTTCCCAGGTACGGGCCGATGATGGACCGCGAGCCCTCGTAGGTGAAGTCGGCGAAGAAGCTCATCACGCCGACGAGCAGGACGAACTTCAGCGCCGGCGACGCCCGTGAGATCCGCTGCCGCAGGGTCTGCTGCTGGGGCGAGCCATCACCGGTAGCCTCGGCGCCATCGCTGTCCACACGGTCAGGCCGCTGATCAGCCATGGGCGGGGATATCCGTGACGGTCACCCAGCACCCAAGAGCCGCCGCAGTTGGCGGGCTTTCCCGCCCAGCCCGGACCGGACTGGCCCATCCCTCAGCCTGGACCGCCATGACCGCGCACCACCCACTGGCGTTACCTCGCGGAGCAGAGGCCATTAGCCGCAGTGGCGGTTCAGGGCCGGGACCCTGCCGGGAGCCTCACCCGGCGAAGACATCGTACCCACAGCGCCCGGGGCAGCTCCGGACCTGCCAGTGAGGTATCGCTTTCATTCAAAGCCCGTTGTAGCGTGGGATCTCCTGAGGCGGAGGGGCTCGCCCAGATCGCGAATGTCGCCAACAGTCCCTACCCGAGCCAACTGGGTGGGTGAGTCATGGCCGACCTGACCGTACCGGGCTAGCAGTGCGCGCCGACGGCACGACATCCGTCCCGGATGCGTGCATCTGCCTTAGAGCGGGCCGGCACCCGCGGTCGGAGCAGAATCGGGCGCTGCTTATCCGGATGACGCATCTGTATCTGTGTGAAGGGATGTCCACCTACCGCATCGCACAGCTCACCGGCCTTGACCGGCAGCGTGTCGCCCGCCTCTTGCGCAAGGCTGGCGTGCCATTGCGGCCCTACGGCGCGGGAGGGATCCAGGCGGTGCGGCGCCGCGGTGACCCGCCGAACCTGGCTGAGATCCTCACCGACTTGTACGTTCACCGGCATCTGACCATTGCGCAGGTCGGGGCCCTGCTGGGGATCCCCACCGGGACCGTGCGCAATCGTCTGCGCCGGTATGGCATCCGGGCACGCACCCAGGGCCAGTGGGAGCGCGAGGGCCGCCAGGTCATACCGGCCGACGTCCTTTGGGACCTGTATGGCCGTGATGGCCTCCCGGCTGACGACATCGGCCGCAGACTTGGCACCTCGCGAAAAGTGGTCCTGCGTAACGCGCACGATCTGGGCGTCCCGGTCCGCACAGGAGGGTCCGTGCCGCGGTCGGGCCGAAGCGAGATGGAACTGGTCAACGCGCTGTATGCGGACGAGCTCGTGGACGCTGTCCTGGCTCAGCACAAGATCCCACGGGTGCCGCCGGGCGGCCCGATCTGGCAGCGCTTCCCTGATCCGGTGCCGCTCACCAGGCAGCTTGTTGAAGACCTCTACTGGCGCTGCGGGCTCGGGCTCAACCACATCGAACTACTCACCGGGCAGCCCGCGCAGACCGTGGGAGGCTTGATGCGCGGTTGCGGAATCACCCGGCGCCACCCGGGCGGACTTTCGCCATTCATCCGGCGATGGCGCACCGGATCCACCGGAGACGACCACCTGCCCTCGGGAAGTACGCGGCCTTAGCCACGCATCGGCCGCAGGTGAGTGTCACAACCGCCGGAGACAAAGCGAGGCCCACGCCATCTATCCGGCGCTGACGAGGAGAACAGGGATCCGGCCCTCTCGAGCCGCTGCTTCGGCGACATGCCCAAGCTTGGAGTGCAGCACGCCGCCATCGCCATGGCGGCCGAGGACCAGCAAGTCGAAGCCATGCTCGGTGGCATGCTCGCACAGGGCACGGGCCGCGTGGCGGCCCTCCTGAGTGTGCAGGCTGATGCGGGTGGGCAACGTGGCGGCGATGGCCGCACGGGCGGCCTCGAAGGTCTGGTGGGCGTGGCTGCCGCTCGCGGCGTCCGCGCCCGCCTGGCCCGGCGCTCCTTCTAGATGCGGCTGCCCAGGGAGGACGGCGAGCGCGATGACCCGTCCCGGCCCGTCGCCGATGAGCGCCGCCGCGGTGCGCAGCGCCGCAACCGAGCCCGGCGAGCCGTCCCACCCGACCAGCACCTGGCGGAACGGATTCAGCGCCAGCTTGGGCTGGTCACTGGTGCTGTCCGGGGCAGAGCTCATGTCGCCCTCCTTCGCAGACGCATTGTGATGTACGCCTCAGCCGCAGGCAAGCTGTCCAGGTAGGCCGGCCCCGCTCTGGTCAGGCCAGCGCAGTGACCAGGGCTAGCAGAGCCACGAGCGCTATCAGCATGTAGGCGAGGTAGGCGTCGAGCCGGCCGGACTGCAGCCGCTTGGCGGCCCGCACGAGCGCCATGACCGGGCGCAGCATGGGCCGGTATAGGTAGGTCTCGACGACCTCGATCACGTCCGACGTGTAACCGAGCCGAGGGCCAGGACGCCCCGGCGTTCTGGCTACTGGCCCCGCGCCGGAGTGCCCTAGCCCTGGCGCCGGCTGGGCCTCGGTCTCATCGGTTCCCTGGGAGGGAGCCAGCGGGCGCAGTTCCGCCCGTGTATGCAAGACGGTCGCCAGGACCCGGCGGGTCGGGTTGGCGAAACCGGTCGCCGTGTAGCCGTCGGCGCCTTCCACTCCGGCCGTGGCGCTGCGCCACGCGGGCACCCGCCGTACCCGGGTCAGCCGGGCCCGGCTGACCAGCCAGGTGAAGGCCAGCACCGCGAGCGCCAGCAGCGGCATGACGATCCACAGCCACGTGGGCGAGAGGATCGAGAAGGCGCCGAACACCGGCTGCACGATCCACGGGGACTTCAAGGCGCCGGAGGTCACCACCGCGGGTACCACCGGGCCCAGGCCGGCCGCTACCACCCGGATCACCAGTGGCAGCAAGGCCGCAGTGGCCAGGCAACCGGCCGACAGGAGCACGATCGCCACCCGCCCGAGCCATCCGTAGTCCCGGTTCGGTACCGCTCCTGACCCTGACCCGGCCGGGGACGGCGGCTGGCCGGGCTGGACCGGCGGGCCGAGCACCACCAGCCCGGTGAGCCGGACGAACGTCACCCCGGCGAAACCGGCCGTCAGCGCGACCGCCGCCCCGGTCAGCGCGAGTACCAGGCGGAAGCCAAGCCCGGGTATCCGGAACTGCTGCATCAGCGCCTCCAGCAGGAACCACTCGGAGACGAACCCAAGCGTGAGCGGCAGCCCGGCAAGCGTGAGCGAGCCGATGGCCAGCCCGGTTCCGCTCCACGGGAGCCGCCGGGCGGCCCCGCGCAGGGAGTCCAGGTCGTCATCTCCCGGCGCCTCCAAGCCGACGGCACCGCGTGGCGCGATCACTGCGCTGGTGGTGAACAGCAGTGACTTGGCGGCCGTGTGCGCGATGATCTGCAAGGTGGCGGCGAGCAGGCCGACCGCGGCCAGCCGATCGGAATGCATGGTCACCCCGACGAGCGCGACTCCGTACCCGGCCAGGATGAGGCCGCTGTTCTCCACGCTGGAGTAGGCGATGACCCGCTGCAGCCCGGGCTGCACGGCCGCGTGCGCGATCCCGAGCAGCGCGGTCAGCCCGGCCAGCACGAGCAGCAGCGCCGTGAGCCAGGCCGGCGGCGCACCGAGCAGGGCCAGGGTGCGCCACAGGCCGTAGAAGCCGATGTTGACCGCGACCCCGGCCATGATGGCCCGGGCCGGTCCAGGCGCGGCGGCGTACCCGCGCGGCATCCACACCTGGAACGGGACCAGGCCGACCTTGACCGCGAACCCCGCGACCAGCAGTACCTGCGCGGTGGCGCGCGCCACCCCGGCGGGCACGAGCGCGAAGGTGGCCAGGTGCAGCGAGCTGGACCTGACCGCCAGTAGCAGCAGGCCCAGCAGCAGCGCGGCCCCGCTGATCTTGCCAAAGACCAGGGTGATCAAGGCCCCGGCGGGCCGTCCCGGGCGGTCTCGCTCGAACCCGGCCAGCAGGTAGAAGCCAATCGTCACCAGTTCCCACGCCAGCAAGAAGGTGAACGCGTCCGCTGCGGTGATGACCACGGCGACCGCGCCGAGTGTGAGCGCGTAGCTGGCGCCCAGTCCCCGCCTGCCCACGGCGCCCGTCCGGGCGGCCCAGTCGGCGAACGCCAGTGACACCGGCATCGCTGCGCCGAAGGCGATGACCAGGAACAGCCCGGAAAGCGAATCGGCCGCCAGGCCCGCCGTGCCCGTACCGAGCCAGGCCGCCACCGTCAGCCGCGCGGGGTGGCCAGCCAGCGCGCCTGCCCCGGCCACCGCCACGCCCGCCGCCCCGGCCGCACCCACCAGGTAGGGAACGCCGCGCAGCCGCGCCCACTGGGCACCCGCAACAAGATCTACCACGCCGGCCACGGCCAGCAGGCCCAGCCCCGCCGCGAGCACAACCCCGAAGGCGGTCACCGGCCCACCGCCTTTGGGAGCCGGCCGAGTGCGCCCAGCAAGGCACACAAGATGCTGAACGGCGGCGGCGGGGAACCCGCTAGCCAGACATCGACCCCGATCGCCGCGCCAACCCCGTCCGAGGTGGCGTAGGATCCGGCCAGCAGGCCGCCGCTGCACGCGTCGGTGCCGACCGCGATGACGATCTTCGGGTCGGGCATGCCGTCGTAGGTGCGGCGCAGCGGCTCGGCCATCCCGTGCGCCCCGGCGCCCGTAACGAGCAGCACGTCCGCGTGCCGCGGGCTGGCGGTAAAGAAGATGCCGAGCCGGTGGATGTCATACACCGGATTGAGCAGTGCGGCGATTTCCTGCTCCTCGGTGCCGTCCGAGCCCGCGTCCACATGCCGCAGGTGCACCGACCGCCGCAATGCAGCCGTCCTGGCGCGCAAGGCGGCCCGCACCGCCGCCAGGTTCTGCTCGGTCTCCGGGATCGCGGGAACCACGAGGCGGTCCCTGGTCAGCGCCGCATCACCGGTGCCTCGCGACCAGCCGAACACATCCGGACGCCGCTCCACACACCGTCCGCACAAGATGCACCGTCCCCGGTCGAGCCGGACGGAGCCATCCGTTTCGCTGCTGATGGCGCCGGCGGGACAAAGGGCGGCCAGGTCCGCGGCACCGGCCGGGTGCGGGTCGAGGACGGTGGCCGGGCCGCGCCAGCCATTGGCATACGGGTCGGGACGGTCGGGCCAGCGGGTGGTCACGACCCCGTCGCGCAGGCCGCGCGGCACCCAGGGGCTCACAGTGCCACCCCCGCCACGGACAGGCCGAAGCTGGCCTCGATGAACGGGAAGTCGGTGAGGATGTCGCCGGTGAAGACCTCGTGGAACAGCACCAAGTTGTGGAACGAGGCGGACCGGGGGTGGCACCGGATCAGCCGGCCGCCCTCGACCCGCACGTCGTAGAGGACCTCGCCTTGCGGCGCCTCCGCCCAGCCGGTGGCGCGGCCATCGCCTGTGTGACGTTCCGCCCGGAGCGGGCCGCCGCCAGCGTCACCGAGCTCATCGGCTGCCTGACGGAGCAGGTGGAACGACTGGCGCACCTCATCCCACCGGACCCGGAGCCGGGTGAGAGCATCGCCACCGGCGTGGCGGCTGGGCTCGCCCAGGCCCAGCGCTGGGTAGGCATCGTAGGGCCGGGTGAGGCGGGCGTCGTCAGCGAACCCGGACGCCTTGCCGACGGGTCCGAGCGCGCCGTGCTCGCGGGCGCGTTCCGGGCGCAGCGGGCCGGTGCGCCGCAGCCGGTCCAGGAACGACGCGGTGCCCATCAGCACCCGTACGTCGGCGGTGATCGCTTTGTCCAGCCGCCCGATCTCGGCGAGGAACTCGCCGCTGCTTACCTGCGGCAGGGCGCTGACCCCGCCGGGGACCACGACGCCGCGGCCGAACCGGCTCCCGCACATGCGGCTCACCAGCCGCAGCACCCGTTCCTTGTGCACGCCGAAGCGGGCGGTGGCGACCGCGAGCCCGGCCGCGTCGGCGAGCCGGACCGCGGCGTCGAGGTGGTTCGCCAGCCGCTCCAGTTCCGCGTGGAGCACCCGGACGAGCGCGGCGGGCCAGGGCATGCCCACGTCCGCGATGCGCTCGATGGCGTGGCAGTAGGCGAGGGCGTGGGCCACCGAGGACACCCCTTCGGTGCGTTCGGCGAGCAGCACCCCGTCAGCGGCGGGCATGCCCTCGAACCGTTTCTCGACCCCGCGGTGCTTATAGAAGACCCGCATGTTCAGGTGCGGGATGTCCTCGCCGGGCGTCTCCACCAGGTACTCGATCGACTCCACGACACCGGACCGGACCGGCCCATGCGGGATCGTGAACAAGCCGGCACCCAGCACGTGCCGTGGCACGGAGTGCTCGTCCGGCCAGATCCCGGCCGGCTCGGGGCCGGCGGTACCTGGCCGTGGCCGCGGCTGGCGCTCATCGTGCAGCGGCAGGATCAGTGGCTCCAGCCGGGGATGACCGGCTGGTACCACGCCGAATAGGTCGTGGATCTCCCGCTCGTACCAGAACGCCGCGCCCAGCAATGGCGTCAGCGCCGGGTACGAGCTGGCGCCGGGCGGCAGGACCACGTCGTAGGTGGTGATGTCCTTGGTTCCGGCCAGGTGGGCGGATAGCACCAGGCCCTCGGGCCGCTGGGTCGCCATCAGCCCGGCGAAGCGGCGCCCGGCGGCGGTCTCGGCGGCCAGTTCCTGCCAGAGCTCAGTCGGGCTGCCCGCCATTACCACCGGGCCAGCATTCGCCCCGGCCGGGGAAGCCGTGTTCACGCCGCCCCCCTCAGGGCGGCGACCGCGCGGTCCAGCAGTCCGGTCAAGTCGGCAGGTGGGTGCAGGCCGAGCACCAGCAGGGCCACCAGGCCGGCCACCACCGGTACCACCATCCACACGCTGGGTTCACCCCGGGCCAGGCGGGCCCCCCCAGGCAGATCACGCCGGGGTGTCAAGAGCATCCTGTTCGTGGCCAGGGACAGCCCGAAGAACGCGACCGTCACCAGCACGACCAGGATCGCGGCGCCCGCGTTGGCGGAGGCGGCCAGGCCGCCGGTGACGATCTCGAACTCGCTGCGGAAGATGCCGAACGGCGGCAGGGCCGACAGGGCCAGGACCGCGGCCAGGAACAGGGGCCCGCTCCAGGGCAGCAGGTCCAGGCCGCCGCTGACTGAAGAGATTTGCTTGGTGGCGAACTTGCGGACCAGCACCCCCGCGCCCATGAACGCGTTGCCCTTGGCGGCGGCGTGCGCGAGCACGTGCAGCAGCACCCCGGCCAGCGCGACCGGGGCGCCGAAGCTCACCCCGATGGCCAGGATGCCCATGTGCTCCACGCTGGAGTAGGCCAGCAGCCGCTTGTAGTCCCGCTGGTCCAGCAGGTACAGCGCGGCCAGCAGCAGCGAGGCGACGCCGAACACGAGCAGCACGTCGCGGGGGAAACGCGGGCCGAGCGCGGCCTGCGCGATCTGGTAGAAGCGCAGGATCGCGTAGAAACTGACCGCGAGCAGCGACCCGGACAGCAGCGCCGACACCGGGGTGGGCGCCTCGGAGTGGGCGTCGGGCAGCCACGTGTGCACCGGGAACAGCCCGACCTTGGTGCCGTACCCGAGCACCGCCAGGACGAACGCCAGCCTGACCACGGTGTGCGGCAGGTGCGCGGCCACGGCGAGCAGTGGGCCGAACGCCAGGTTGTAGGAGGGCCCGAGCACCCGCGAGCCGGCGTAGTAGGCGAAGATCGTCCCCAGCAGGGCGATGGCCAGCCCGGCCGAGGCGAGCAGGACGTACTTCCACGCCGCCTCGGCGGCGCCGTCGGTGCCCTCCAGCGCGACCAGCAGCGCCGAGACGATCGTGGTCACCTCGATGGCCACCCACAGCAGCGCCAGATTGCCCATCAGCGGGGCGGCCAGCATCGACCACGCGAACAGGTTCAGCCCGGCCCAGAACCGCTGCGCGTACCGCCGATCCCCCGTCGTGCCGTGACCGCTTGTGCCCAGGTAGCCGATCGAGTACACGGCCACACATCCGTACAGGAAGGCGGTGGCGAGCAGGAACACCACGCTCAGCGCGTCGACACTGATGTACCCCAGCCAGGCCAGATCGCGGTGGGAAACGGCCGGAACCAGGCTCAGGACCAGCGCGAAGCTGGCGATCCCCGAGGCGGCGGTGACCAGGCCAGCGGCCCGGCCCGGCAGCCACAGCGAGGCGAGCGCGGCGACCGCCGGGACGATGAGCAGCGCGATGACGGCGATGGCCATGTCCTACCCCCGCAGGCTGGTCAGGTCGGTGGTGGACAGCGACTCGGCGCGCCCGTGGTGGATCCGGATCAGCAGCCCGAACACGATCACCGCGACCAGCAGGTCGAACAGCAGCGCCACCTCCAGGATCAGCGGCAGGCTCGCCGCCACCACCAGGGCCGCCAGCGAGATCCCGTTCTCCAGCGAGAACAGCCCGATCGCCTGGGAGATCACGTCCCGGCGGTGGATCATCAGCACGAACGCCACCAGCACCACCGACACCGAGACCGACAGCGCGGTGGCTGGCGCGCCGCTGCCGGGGACCGGGATCCGGCCGGCGGCGAAGAAGCCGAACGCGGCCACCGCGATCGCCAGCAGCACGGTCGCGGCCAAGCCGAGGCCGCCGCTGCCCGCGATGTCGCCGACGTCCACCGGCGGGCCCGCCGGGCCGTCCTCGCGCAGCAGCCGCCGCAGGACCAGCGGGATCACCACCACCTTCAGAGCCGCGGACAGGGCCGCCAGCACGTACAGCTCGGGCAGGTGGTGCACGGCACCGACGATGACGGCGAGCACCGAGATCAGCCCGGCCTGCGCCGCGTAGAGGCGGATCTGGTCCCGGACCAGCGCCTGCCGGAGCATGCCGAACTCCGCGAGCAGGATCAGCACCGCGACGACGTTGGCGCCCCCGGTGTAGACGCCGGGGGCGTGTGCCGGATCCATCAGCCACCCCCCAGGTAGAGCGTGAACACGCCGAGCACCGCGAGCAGGAACGCGGCGGCCGCGAACTCGGTGATCTTGAACAGGCGGAGCTTGGCGAACGAGTTGTCGATGACCGCGATCACCGTTCCCAGCAGCGCCACCTTGACGATCAGCGCGGCGATCGCCAGCGCCACCGCCCCAGCCTGCTGGGACGCGGCCAGCCCCCAGGGCGCCACGAACACGTTGACGAAGATCGTGTACAGGATGAGCTGCTTGGCAGCCGATCCCCACTTCAGCAGCGCGAAATAGGGGCCTGAATGCTCGAACAGCCGGGCTTCCTCGATCATCCCGAACTCGTTGGTCCCGGTATGGGTCTCCACCGGGATCCGGCCGGTCTCGTACAGGATCACCATGAACAGCGCCGCCGCCGCCAGCAGGTGCGCGGGGCGGATGATCTGCCCGGCTGAGGACCGGACCGTAGCGGCCAGCGCGTAGGGCAGGTCGGTCCCGGTCAGCAGCGCCACCGTGAACACCACGAACAGCACCACCGGCTCGGTGATCGCCGCGAACGTCTTGGCGCGGCTGGCCCCGAGCTGGGCATACGGGCTGCCGGTCTCCAGCGCCGCGACCGCGACGCAGAAGCTGGCCAGCGACAGGATGAACCCCCCGCCGAGGATGTCGCCCATGTAGCCGAGCGGCAGCGGGTAGCTGGTCAGCACCGGGATCAGCAGCGGCACCGTCAGGTAGCAGGTGAACGCGGCCAGCGGCGCGGCCAGGAAAAACCAGCTCGCGCCCTCCGGCGCCAGCGCCTCCTTGCGGAACAGCTTCGCCAGGTCGTAGTAGGGCTGGAAGATCCGCGGACCCCGGCGGCCCTGCAGCCGCGCCTCGGCCCGCGCGATCACGCCGGACACGCCCGGCGCCGCAGCGACGATCGTGACGACCTGCAAGGCCTGGATCACCGGGATCGGCAGGGACACGCTCATGACCTGGCCCGGATAGCGCTGGGGAGGGGGGGTGGGCCCCCCCTATCTTTGCCGGGCGGCTCCGGTGCAACGTCATCCACGGCGATGGTCTCCTCCCGTGCCTGGACTGCAGGGGTTAGAAGCCATCAGCGGGTCGTCCCACGGTTCGGGCGAGCTTCATCGCCAGCCGCCATTGTGGCCGATGCGGCTCGCGCACAGCAAACCGGGGTGTCAGCGCTGGCCGTCGGTGAGCCTGGCGGCCTCCAGGTCCAGGGCGCGCTGCAGCCGGCCGCGGACCGGCTCGCTGATCGAGCCGGCCTGGTAGAGCCGGGACAGCTCCGCCTGCTCCGCGGCGATGAGCTCGCGGCGCACCTGCCGCTCGGTCAGGGCGGCCGGCGCGGCGTCCGCGCCTGCCTCCACCCGGGCGCGGCCCCGCCCGATGCGGGCCTGCAGGCCGTCCCGGAGCCGGTCGATCACCGCGTCGGGCACCGCATCGCCGTCGGCCAGCTCGTCCAGCCGCGCGAGGCCCGCCTCGGCCAGCCGCAGCCGGGCGACGGTCTCCTCGTGAGCAGCGCTGACCGCGGGCCGGGCGATCCCGGTGAACCTCACCAGCGGCTCCAGGGTGAGTCCCTGCACGATGAGGGAGATAACGATCACCGCGGCCGCGAGGACCAGGATGAGATCACGCTCAGGCAGCGGGGCCCCGCCCGCCGTGGCCAGCGGGATCGACAGGGCGGCGGCGAGCGGCACGACGCCGCGGGTGCCGGCCCACGAGACGACGGCAGGCACCGCCCAGGACGGGCGTGCGCCCCGCCGCCACTGGGTGAACAGCCACGACGGAAAGATCCACAGCACCCGGGTGGCGATGAGCGTCCCGGCGACCGCCAGCGCCGCCAGCGGCCAGCCCTGCGCATCAGCACTGGTGAGCGATCGGATCAGGGTGGGCAGCTCCAGGCCGATGAGGCTGAACACGACGCTTTCCAGCAGGAAGATCACCGTCTGGTAGACCGAGTGCAGCTGCAGCCGGGTCTGCGGCGTGGTGATCCGGCTGCGCCACGCGCCAGCGGCCAGGCCCGCCACGATCACCGCTGTCACGCCCGAGACGTGCAGCACCGTGCCGAGCACGTACGCCGCGTAGGGCGTGATCAGCGCCACCACGGTCTCCAGCACCGGGTCGGTGATCTTGCTGCGCACGAAGATGACACCGGCCGCGACCACCGCGCCCGCCAGCACGCCCCCGCCGGCCAGCACGGCGAACTCGCCAGCCCCGTGCAGCACCACCCCGGCGGCGGTGGCCGCGGCCGTGCCCGCGACCGCGAACGAGACCGCGATCTGGAACAGCACCAGGCTGGTCCCGTCGTTGAACAGGCTCTCCCCCTGCACCACCGCCTGCACCCGGGCCGGCAGGGACAGCCGCCGCCCGAGCGCGCTGACCGCCACCGGGTCCGTGCTCGCCAGTACCGCGCCGAGCACGAACGCCATGCTCACCGGGACGGACGCCACCGCGACGGTCACGGCCGCCACCGCACACGCCGACGCCAGCACCAGGCCCACCGCGAGGATGACCACGGGCCGCCAGACGGCCACCAGATCCCGCCAGGGCAGTTCCTCGCTGGCCGCGTACAGCAGCGGGGGCAGCACCACCAGGCTGATCACATCGGGCGGCACGTCAACCGGCGGCACCCCGGGCAGCAGGCCCACCGCGAGGCCGGCGACGACGAGCAGGGACGGGGCCGGGACGCGCAGGTGCCTGGCAAAGGCCGCCACCACGGTGCCCAGCACCACAAGGAACAGAACAGTCTCAACGTCGCGCACGCTGGCCTCGCCAGATCGATCCCAGGAACCGTTGCCGACCAGACTTCCCGGCGCGCCGCCCTCTTGACCATACCCATCGCCGGGAATCAGATCCCTGCCGCCACACGGGCCGCTGGGGCACCAGCACCGCGACGGTGGCGACACCTGCCTTCCGCGCTGCCGCCAGGGACCCGGCGCCACCCGCGCGACCTTGCGGTGCCGGC
>Ga0335076_10005893_pt1 | contig 12369 bp, 16 predicted proteins | sample Lox_Sample_25_FD_206717 | JGI IMG/M metagenome (GOLD analysis project Ga0335076, IMG submission 206717) | Soil microbial communities from Loxahatchee National Wildlife Refuge, Florida, United States - Lox_Sample_2.5 | ecosystem: Environmental > Terrestrial > Soil > Wetlands | place: USA...
GGCGGCCTGATAACCCAAACGTACGGATTATCACCGCACGAACCGAATCAGACAGCAGGGACACTGAGCCGACGGTTTTACAGCCCGCCACGGCTCAAGTTGGTCTCTGGTCTGTGACCTGCGGTGACGCTCGCGGCCTGGATCGACATCCGCGCTGCATCCCACGCATGTCCCGCGCGGCCAGGATTGAGCTGAGAGATCGGACTATCAGCTTGGGAAGTCGGTCGCGTTGCCCGCTCGCCACCTGGTCCGAAACCGCGGATCAGCGTCCTGCCGTGTGCCCGGCATAGACGCCACAGTTCAGCACCGTCCGATCGGTCCGTGAGAAAACCGTGAGAGATCCCGCCGCGCCGCCGCCACTCAGCTTGACGGATCCCGCCGCACACCCCAAGATGACACGACAGCCGCAAGGTGGTCCCTAGGCCGTGGCAGCGCCCTGGCCTAGGGTCCTGGCGAATGACACTGGGACACGCAGAACCGAGCTTGCGGTTACGGCCCGCACCCATACGACACGGTCCTTAACCAGCGAGTCAGTTAGGGAGGAATCATGGCGATCGCCATCTACCTGAACCCGCCGTCCATGACTGCTGCGCAATACGACGAGGTCATGAGCCGTCTCGACGCGGCCGGTGCGGCCGCACCCGCTGGGCGCCTTTACCACACCTGCTTCGGCTCCGGTGACAAGCTGCAGATATTCGAGATCTGGCAGTCGCAGCAGGATTTCGGCAAGTCCATCGAGACGACGATGCCCATCCTCCGGCAAATTGGCCTCGACCTCGGCCGACCCACGGTTGAGCCAGTCTACAAAAACATTCCGGGGTGATCGGGGACGGCTCGGCTGGGTTTGAACCCGCAATCGCGGTAGGGACCGCCCTTGCGGGCGGGCCCCCGCGCAGATCCCAGCGTGCGCTGCTAACGCGCTGGGCTCCTGCCTCGGGTGCGAACGTGGAAGCGTTCGTCCGGTAGGGGTCCGCCACCCGTACCAGGCCGCTGGGCATACCGCTTAGGCTGTTGGCACGCTGGAGGCGGTCGCCGGATCAGGATCGGGCGGGGCGCCGCGCCGCATCCTCGGCGGGCGCGCGGTCGAGTCCGCTCTCGTAGGCGACGACAACGAGCTGGGCCCGGTCGCGCGCGGCGAGCTTGGTCAGCAGCCGGCTGACGTGGGTCTTGGCGGTCGCGGCGCTCATGTGCAGCCGCTCGGCGATCTCGGTGTTCGACAGCCCCCCGGCGACCTCGCGCAGGACTTCGCGCTCGCGGCCGGTGAGTGCCTCCAGGACGGCGGGCGTGACGAATGCGGGTTCGGCGCGGACGGTGAAGGCCTCGATAAGGCGCCGGGTGACGGTGGGCGCCAGCGAGGCTTCGCCCGAGGCGACGACCCGGGTGTCTAGTCGCATCCGCTGGTGCCCCGCATGTGGCCTCGGCGAGGCCACCATCTCCTGCGCTGTGGATGGTCTAGGGTGAAAATCGCGCAGCCCCCTCCGTTGTCCGATCGTGCCATGCCGCTCCTTGCAATCTGCTCACGGGAGCCGGCTGGGCGGTCCCCGGCGCGCCGGGGCGCCTGTTCGCCGTGGCGGCGGCGCTGCTGCTCCTGGGCGGCCTGGCGCAGCTGCTCCGCACGGCGGGGCCGGTCACGGCCAGCTCGGCGTTCTGGTTCTGGCTGCTGTCCGCGCCGGTACGCCGCCGGGACCTGCTGCGCCGGCGCTATCTCGCGCTGCTCGCGGTGACCGCCGTGCTCGCGTGCCTCGTGGCCGGTCTGGTCGCGCGCGCAGGGTCGGTGCCGATGCTGCCCGTCGTCGCGGCCGTCGCGTGCGGCGCGGTTGCCCTAGCCGGTGGCGTGGTCTGCGGCCAGGCGTGGGAGATCGCCGGACACGTCGGGAATGCCGTCGGCCAGGCGATGCGCGCGGCGGGCGTCCTCGCGTTCGGCTCGCTCGCCACCGGCGCCGGCCGGGTGGACCTCAACTCCGCGCTGCGCGCGCCGCCCAGCGCGGCGGGGTGGCGCTGGCCGCACTGATCGCGGCCGGGCTCACCGCGGCGGTCTACCGGACGGTGACCCGCCGCCGCTCGACTACTCCGGACCGCTGGTGCCGACGCCGTTCGGCGACCTCCCGCTCGACCTCTGGCGCCAGCTCTTCCGCGGGCCGCTGCTACTGGCCGTGCTGATCACGGTGACCGCGGTGATCACCGCCCGCTGACCGCCCGCAGTCGGCGCCCGGCGCCGCCTTGGCCGGAATGTATGTCCATGTCGGTAACGTGGGCGCCTGGTCACAGAGTCCGGGCCCAGGCGGTCACCGTGCTCGGAGATCACGTCGGCGTGCCATGGGACGATCGCATCAAGGCCCGCGAGGTTGGCATTCCGGCACCCCGGGGTGCGGCAGGGTGCCGACCGGTGTGCCAGGGTGTGTGCTGTCAGTCGGCTGGGCTGCCGGCGACCGCGAGCATTCCTGGCTCCAGGACGAGTTCGTCTGCGGCTTCGCGGCTGAGCAGCGACATGAACCTGTGCGGCCCGGCCTGGATCTCCACCTGAGCCATCACGGTGTCGCGGACCACCCGGCTGATCAGGCCGCTGAACGTGTTCCGCGCCGAATGAGCCACCACTACCCGGCCCTCCCCGTGATCGGCTGACTCGGCCAGCTCCCGTGCGAACCTGGCGAGCGCCGCCCCGTCCACGGCGAGCCGCCCGGCACGACGGATCTGACCGGGAGCATCGGCCGCGCCGTCATGGCCCGCCCGCAGCCACCGCGCCGCCTGCGGGTCTGCGCCCGCCGGGTCAAATCCCCCGCTGTCCCGCTGGAACAAGCACGGGCTCAGCAAGGCCGCCAACCGACGAGAGTAACGTTTACGGGTCCCGCCGCGGACGACCCTGCACCACCGCATGATCGTCTCGCCAGCCGGGCGCAGAATCTCAGTCGGCAAGACACGCCTTGTGCAAATACCACGCAAACATGTCCTACGCGGACTCGACTGCTGCCGATGCGTAGCGTTACCATCGCAATTGCGGTTGACGAGCCAGCCGGTCCGGTGAATCCCGGGGTAGCCGCCTGCCTTGCTCATTCCATGCAGACCGTCCCGGTATCCGGGCCAGAACGTCGTTTGTGTGGAGGTGAGCACAAGTGCCTGGCGTCACAAATCCTGTGATGATCAACGGCGTGCCCGTAGTAACGACACCCGCGGTGATAGACCAGACCAACGCCGAACAGCTACATACGGTTCTGCTCAAGTCATCCGGCGACGGGCGCGCCATCGTGGTGGTCGACATGACCGGTACCCGCGTTTGCGATCCGGCGGGTTTCAGGGTCCTGCTCCGGGCGCACAGGCAGGCGCTCCCAGAAGGCGGCGAACTGCGGGTGGTCATCCTCCCGGGCAGCGCCGTTTCCCGGGTCTTTATCTCGCTCGACCTTGACCGTCTCATCCCGCGGTTCGGCAGCCTGGACCAGGCCCTCGGCCCAGGGCCGACGCCGGTGATCCGGCTACCGCGCCCGCGCCCCCCTGTCGGGCTTCAGATGATGCGGCCGTCGGCAGCCCGGGCAGGTAGGCATGAGTCGCAATGACACCACGACGATCATGAGCACGGCCGAGTCCGGCGCAGGCCGGACAGACCGTGCGCGGCGCTCCGCGATCATACGGGTCCGGTGACCACGATCAGCCTGTAGCAGCCGGGTGATCTGAGGCTGGTAGCCGTCCACGGCTGGGCCCCGGGATTCCGGCAATGATCAATGGCACGCGGCCTGTTGAGTGCGGATAGGTGGCGATATGGCAGAACCTGACCCCGCGCAGAACGTGTCGGCCCCAGGCGCAGCGGCGATCCGGGGACAGCGCCAGGCGCCCGGCAGCCCTGGTGCCCCGCCAGTGCGCGTCGGGTCCGGCTGGCGCGGCACCCTCAAAGACACCGGGAAGAAGATCGTCCGCGACCGTTGCAGCATGACGGCCGGGAGCCTTGCCTACCACTGGGACCTCGCCTTGTTCCCGGCGCTAATCGCGCTGCTGGGCCTGACCAGCCTGCTGCACCTCGGGTCGGGCACGGTGCACCGGCTGGTCAGTGGCCTGGACAAGGCCCTGCCGCCGGGGGCGTCCGCGGTCTTCACCCAGGCCGTCGACAGCGCAACCAGCCGGTCCGCCAAGGGATCGGTCACCGCGCTGGTCATCGGCGTGGTGGTGGCGGTGTGGGCCGCCTCGGGAGGCATGGCGGCGCTGGAAACCGGTCTTAATGTCGCCTATGAGGTCGAGGACCGCAAGTTCGCAGCCAAGCGGCTGCGGACAATCCCGCTCATGGTGGCGACGGTCGTCCTGGGCGGTGCCGCGGCGGCGCTGATCGTGTTCGGCGCGTCGATCGGCACGGGAATCGAAGGTCACCTGCCCTTCGGGCACACTGCCTTCCTGATTGGGTGGACCATCGTCCGCTGGGGGCTGACGATCGTGATGATCACCCTGCTGTTTTCGTTCTACGACTACTACGCGCCGAACCGGCCGGCGCCGCGCTGGCAGTGGTTCAGTGTGGGCGGCCTGGCCAGCGCGGTCATCTTCCTGCTCGCCTCGCTCGGTTTCTCGTTCTACGTGAGCAAGTTCGGCTCATACGGCAAGACCTACGGCGCGCTCGCCGGAGTGGTCATCTTGCTGTTCTGGCTCTACCTGGCCGCACTGGCCGTACTGGTGGGCGGTGAGCTGAACGCCCAGACCCAGCGCACCGCCACGGCGAAAGCCGGCGAGCCTCCATCGGCAGGCCGCTTAGGCCTGCGTCCGGCCCGTACCGGGCATCCGGACGAAAGAGAAATCATGAACCACCCTGCAGACGGCGCGCAGCCGCCCGTTATCCGGGCGCACTCAACCGGTGAACTGGTGAAGCTGCCGTCTGAGCAGGTCTCCGCGCTGGTGCGCGATGAGCTGAAGCTCGCCCAGCCGGAGATGACCCGCAAGGGCAAACAGGTCGGCATCGGAGCCGGGCTGCGGCCTGGTCGCATTGCACGGCGTTGGCTGCCTTGTCGCGTGCGCGATCATCGCGATCAGCGGAGTGGTGGCGGCATGGCTCGCCGCGCTGATCGTGGGCGCGGCCCCCCTGCCGGCCGTCGCCGCGGCAGCAGCCCTGATGGGGAAAGGCCGCCGCAAAAGGCCGCGTCTCCCGTACCAGGGGAGGCTGTCGCCAGGATCAAGACCGATGTCGAAGTGATCAAGGAAAGGGCACGGCGATGACCACAAGTGAAGGAATAGGACCTGCGGAACTGTCCGCTGCGGAGGCCGAAACAGCACCCATCTTCTCCGAGCTTTCCCCCCCGGCCGCGGCAGCCGCCGGTGACCCACAGGAGATCGCCTCGCTCACCGGCAGCGCCGTGGCTCCTGATGATCCTCCGCAGCTGGAGCAGGAGATCGAGCGGACCCGCGAGCAACCGGGCGGCACGGTGCAGGAGCTGGCCGCCAGGGCAGACGTGAAGAGCAGGGCGCGGGCCAAGGCTGCCGCGGTGACCGGGAGGGCGAAGAGCACGACGGTTCAGGTCGGCAAGAATGCCGCCGCCCGCGCCGGGAGCGTGCGCAGCCAGGTCACTGGCAAGGCCGGGGCAGCCAGGCAAAAGGCGATCTCTGCTGGCAGCGCGGGGAAAGACCAGCTACGTACTCGGGCGGCCGCAGTCAGCGCGCCGGTGTGGCAAGCCACACCGGAACAGGTACGGCGGACGATGACGAAGGGAGCCGACCGCGCCCGCGACCAATGGGTGCCGCTGGCGGCGGCCGCCGCAGTCCTCATCGTCGGCTATCTGGCCTTCAGGCAACGGGGCAGACGGCCATCGAGCGCGCCGCCGGACGGATGACCTTGGCCTGCCCGGCATGCTCGCCCGCTGGCCGAGGGCGAGGGATGAGGCCCAGGCGTCGCCGATGGCGGCGAATCCGGTCGCGACCGGGGTGCCGTCGACGACGAACCGGTGGTAGCGGTCGGTGATGCCCGCCATCGGGAGCACGCCGGTGACCGGCTGGCCGTCCAGCCAGTGCGCCTGCAGCGGGCACGCCCCGATGACGCGGCCGAAAGTTTCGGCGTCGCGCAGGCCTTTGCCGACGCGTCCTTGCTGGACGTATAGATGGTCACCGACCAGGTGTCGTTGTCGCCGTAGAGGGTGAGGAGCGAGATCGTGCCGAGCGGCATCAGCACCGGGCCGCGCATCGGGGGTTGGGATGGCCCGGTGAAGTACCGCGTGTAGTAGGCGAAGCCACTGGTCTCGGCCTCGGTGTGCGGCGGGCGCGCGCCTAGTTTCGTCAGCAATTCGGCGCCGCGGGACCGCCTGCCCATGGCATCGACGACCAGGTCGGCGCGCAGCTGCTGGCCGGCCGAGGTGCGTACGCCAGCCACGTGCGGGACGCCGGGGATCGAAGACGGTCCGGCGATCAGCTCGGCGGCGCGCTCGCCGCGGCGGATGACCAGCCCGGGCTGTTCGGCGGCCAGCGCGGCGACCACCGACTCCACCACCGGCCGACGGCCAGTGACGTACCGGAATGCCTCGTCCCCGGGCCGCGGCTCGTGGTCGGACAGGCTCGGAGGCAGCATCCCGCCGTCCGCAGGTGATCCCAGCGGATCCACCTGCCGGCAGCCGGCCGCGGCCAGCCGCCCGGGCAGTTCGGGCAGCTCCTCGTCGCAAACCTGCCGGAACCGCGGGAACACGTTGTGCGGCTGGCGGAACTGGGCGACGCCCTTGCGCGGCCAGTGCTCCCACGCCGCGGCGGGCGCCGCCGGCGGGCCTTCCCCGTCCGCCTCCAGCACCGTGACCTGGTGCCTGTCCCACGCCAGCATGGTCGCCGCGGCTATGGGGGTCGAGCATGAGCTGATGCTGACCCTGCCCGCCGGGCCCGCCCGCCCGGCCCCGGCCGGACCCTGCGCCTGTTCCCGTTCCGCGGGACAGGCCGCGACTTCAGCGGGGCGGACCGCGCGCTGCTCACCCTTCTGCGCCCGCACCTGCACCAGGCCTGGCTTGACGCCGAATGCCGCCGGCACCCCAGCGCGGAGCTCACGCCCCGGCAGCGGCAGGTCCTGCGGTGACCGTGTTCCGGCGGGTGGCTCGTGCCCGGTCCAGGAGCACTGCGACCGTGGCTGCCAGCAGGGCGGCTCCGATGGCGATCAGGGTGATCTGCCAGCCGGGCATGCCGCCGGTGCTGATCACGCGGACCGTGGCCGCTGGAACCGGCTCGACGGGGCTAGTCCCGATATAGGGATCCCCGACGTATCCTGCCAGGTCCGGTATCGGATTCGTCCCCGCGAAGGCGGCGGGGACGGCGGCGGCCGATGCCAGCAGGACCCCTGCTAGCCCGGCCAGGACGCCCGCGAGACGGCGGATGTGCCGGATGCCGTTCATGATGATCTCCTTCGGCTGATGGTGCGATCGGTCAAGTCCCAGCGTTGCCCGGCGCGCGGCGCGTCCGCTATCCGACGTTCTGCGGATGCCCAGGCCAGCGTTGCCCGGCGTAGCGTGGGATCATCAGGCGAGAAAGGGGGCCCGCCATGAGCATTTCGGCGACGCCCAGCGAACGAGACCTGCGCACCCTGGCCGGGATCGTGAGTGACCACCGGGCCGACGTCCCGAAGGACGGGCTGCCGCTGTCCCTGCTGGCCGAGCTGATGAGCCAGATCCGCTGCGGCCTCATCGCATTCCACGGCTACGACAGCGCGCGGCAGCAAACGTTGTTCTTGCAGCACCTCCCGGGCGGTGAGGACGTGGTGGTGGAGGAGGACTATAACGCGCTGCACTGGCAGCACTACTGGAACTGCCAGCCGTGCAGCTATCCCGACCGCACCGGCGATCTGCGCAGCGTCGTGAAGGTCACGGACTTCTACTCGGCCCGGCAATGGCATTCCACCGGCATGTACTGCGACATGTTCCGGCCGTGGGGAAACGAGCACGAACTGATGCTGACCCTGCCCGCAGCACCCAGCTCGCTTTCTGGGCCCGGCCGGACCGTGCGGCTGTTCTTTTTCCGCGGGCCCGGCCGCGATTTCGCCGAGCGTGACCGGGCTCTGCTGGTGCTGCTGCGCCCGCACCTGCATCAGGCCTACCTGGAAGCCGAACGCCGCCGACACCCGGTCCCCCAGCTGACCGCCCGGCAGTGGGACCTGCTGCGCCTGCTCGGCGCGGGCCACACCAATGCCCAGATCGCCCGCCGCCTGGGCATATCCGAGGGAACCGTGCGCACCCACCTGGAAAACCTCTACGGCAGGCTGAACGTCTCCAGCCGAACCGCCGCCGTCACCCGCGCCTTCCCGGACCGGGCTGCGTAGTCCTGGCATGCGTGACCGCCCGGAGGGCGACGCTGGCAACCCGGCGGGGACTGTCCGATTTCCGGGCTTTTCGGAGCGACACGGCGTACGTCGCCGCAGGTGAGAGGACATCTCTCGGTCACTGTGGACGGCAGTTCCACCGTTCGCTGGACACTCTCACCCGGCGGCCTTACCGAGTCCGGCGCTTTCAAGAGCGCAGGCGATTCACTGTCCGCTGCTGGTCTTTCTCGGAGTTGATCAGCGCCGCGATGGCGGGGTATCGGCGCATCTTGGCCAGGCAGCGGCTGCGGGTGGGGCCGATGCTGCCGACCGGGATGCCCAGCCGGGCGCTGATCTCGGCGTAGGGCAGCGGCGGGTCCGCGAGGAGCAGGGCGATCAGCCGCTGGCCGTCCCGAGGCAGGTGAGCGAACGCCTCACACAGTGCCGCGTGGCGCTCGGCCTCGAGCAGTCCCTGTACGGCGTCCTTCGCCTGGTCGTCCGGGAGGTTCTCGGCGTCGAGGCGGCGGGCAGGCGAGCGCGGCCCATCGAGGGCGCGCAGGACCCGCCCGCACTCCCGCCCGGTCGTGGTAGCCAGCCAGCCGGGCAGCGCCGCCGGATCGCGTACCTTGTCCAGCTGGTCCATCAGGCGTAGCCAGACGCTCTGGCCGACCTCCTCCGCGTCGGCGCGGCTGAGCCGGTACCTGCGGCAGATCGACCAGATGAGCGGGGCGTACCGCTCGACGAGCGCGTCCCAGGCCCGCTTGTCGCCACTTCCCGCCCGCCTCACCAGGTCAATGACCAGCGGGCCTGCGTGCACCGCGCCGGTATCTGCCTGGCCCGTGAACCCAGCGGCGTCCTCGCTCATTTGTGTGCCTCCGTGTCACAGTGCCGCCCGTCGACGGCGTGGGTCCGCTTGTCAAGGCGTACAGCAGCGCCGGATGAGCCCGTTCGGTCGCGGTGAATAATCCAGGAAGCCCTGCACGGTGGCGGTATCCGGCCACCTCCACCTGGCATAGGCGCATGCTGCCTGGGTCACGGAGCCGTGATTTCGTGAGCCAGCCAGGCCTGCGCCCGCCATGTCAGGCCAGGCCGTCCACCTGGTGCACGTCGCCGCAGGGCACCCCCAGTGCCGCATGGTGCTGGCGGATGGCTTCCTCGTCCGGCCCTTTGAGCAGGCAATACACCGTGCTGTCCGGGTTGTGGTAGAGCTCGATCTGGCGAACCCCGAACCGGTCGGCCCGCGCGTGGCGGGTGTCGTCGGCGATCTGCGCGATGGCCTCCGCGGGCAGCTTCAAGTCTGGGTGGAAGTCCATGAACCGAGGCACGGCGTTCTCCTTGTGATCCGTGGTCATGACGGGTCCTGGTGCGTGCATGATTCAGGCGGCCGCTGTGATCGTCTTGCGGCGCGCGGTCCAGGCCCGGTCCGCCAGCACCGCGGCGGTGGCCGCGAGCAGCGCGGCGCCGATGGCGATCAGGGCGATCTGCCATCCCGGCATGCCGCTCGTCACGACGATGCGCGTAACGGCGGGGACGGCAGGTACCGGAGCAACGCCTGGCCCGCCCGCAGGCGGGCCCGGGACCGGGACTCTGGCGAAGGCGGCGGGCGCGGCCGCGGCCAGGCCCAGCCAGGTGAACGCCAGCCCAGCCAGGACACCGGCGATGCGGCGGATGCGGCGGGTGTGGTTCATGACGGTCTCCTTCAGCTTGCAGCGCGATCTGTCAACCGCCAGTGTGGGCGGGCCCCCGGCGCGTCCGCTATCCGATGATCTACGGATATCCAGGCCGATGCTGTCTCGCGTAGCGTGAGATCATCACGAGAAAAAGGGTGCCCGCGATGAGCACTGGGGTGAGGGACAGCGACCAGGACCTGGGCGTCCTGGCGGCCATCGTCAGCCAGGACCGCCGCGACCTGCCGGACGGCGAGGAGGGGCTTCCGCTCTCCCTACTGGCTGACCTGAAGGACCAGATCCACTGCGATGAAGTGTCGCTTGAGTGCTTCAACAGTGAGCAGCAGAAGGGGCTGTCCCTGCAGGGCATTCCGGTCGCAGATGCCATCCTCCCCCTCTGCGCGGGCACTGTCTCCCTTGCGAGCCCGCGCCGGGAATGGTCCGGCAACGCCACGCGCGCCATGCCCGCAGGGCACCCCAGACGCTGCGGCCGCGGACGAGAGACTGACGCGCGAGGACGGCGGCTACCGGCAGCGCTGGTCTGCGTAGCAAATGAGCCAGCCCGATCCGTGGTACCACGGCGTGTGGCCGGCGTGCGTCGGGCGGGCCGCCCAGCGGCGGAGCCCGCCGCTGACACCGGGCCGACCGCGCCGCCTTGAATCTAATACGGGTCAATTCGGCAACACGACGCACGTACGGTTCAGCCCCCGAGCCTGCAGCACAGCAGGCCGCACCCGCCGCTGCTGACCTGCAGCAGGCCGCCGTCGCGGCTGCGGCCCGGCGAGCTGAGGACTCCACACTGGCCGTCCGCACCCGCCAGCGGTATGAGCAGGTCCAGGCACTGCGCGCCCAGGGCAAGGGCATCAAGCCGATCATGCGCCAGACCGGCCTGGCCAAGGAGACCGTCCGCCGCTTCTACCGTGCCGCCACCGCCGATGAGCTGCTCGCCAAGGTCAAGGACGGCAGGCCGTCCGTGCTTGACGACTACAAGCCCTACCTGCACCAGCGGTGGAACGAAGGCTGCACCAACGTCCGCCAGCTGCGCCCCGAGCTCCGCGACCGCGGGTATAAAGGCGGCTCGGCACCATCCGCGACTACGTGCTCCCGTTCCGCCAGTCCGGCGCGGCGCCGCCCGCCGTCCCGGGCCCGCCCAAGGCCCGCGACGTCGCCAGCTGGATCCTCACCGACCCCGGCCACCTCGACGATGATAAGAAGGCCAGGCTCGCCCAGGCCCGCGAGCGCTGCCCGCACCTGGACGCCCTGGCCGGCCACGTCACCGAGTTCGCCAAGATCCTCACCGGCCTGCACGGCGACCGCCTCGACCAGTGGATCACCGCCGTCGAGGCCGACGACCAGCCCGGCCTGCACTCCTTCGCCAACGGCATCAAGCGTGACCACGACGCCGTGCTCAACGGCCTAACCCTGCCCTGGAGCTCAGGAGTCGTCGAAGGCAACGTCAACCGGCTCAAGATGATCAAGCGCCAGATGTACGGCCGAGCCGCCTTCCCCCTGCTCCGCAAGCGAGTCCTCCTGACCACCTGATAAGGGGCCCGTGATCATCACGAAATACGGGTCAGATCCGGATCCAGTTTTCAAACGGTGTTGACAGACCGCCCGATCTGGCGCACAACAGGAACGAGAGCATCTGATCCGTAGATCAATGGAGAGTGTCCAGCCAGTGCACCGGAATCCGTATCGGCAGGTCAGCGTCCTGTCGGGTGTCCGCTGGAGACGCCATAGTCCGGTACCGTCCGGTCAGTCCGTGAGAAATCTGTGAGAGACTCCTGCCCTTGGTGGCGACACGCGAACCCAACCGCATTAGCAGCTCGGATCGTGGTCGTCCGGATCGGTACAGTCTGGACCAACCTGCTTGATGGGTCCTCTGTGCACGACGCCGCACGGCGCTGAACTGCAACCCAAATTCCAACCCCGCGGCCACCGAGGCTCGGGTGTATCTACGGCCATCGGCTCTCCTCCGTACTACTGAGGAACTGGACGCCGGTGATGGACGGAAGGACGGGGGGCATGACTGAAGCGACGGCGGAGCAAGTGGGGCGTTACGTCCTTGATGGCAGCGATGAAGACCTGCGACGGCTGCTGAGCATCTCTGAGGTCACTGCGGAGACCGCCCGGCGCGCGTTCCGCAGGGTAGGCATCTGTGAAGGGTGGACGGCCATCGACTGCGGCTGTGGCCCTATCGGCGGGCTTGCCGTGCTGGCGGGGATGGTGGGCCCGGCCGGGCGCGTAATCGGCGTCGACTTCAGCGAACCCGCCATCCAGCGGGCGCGGTCGGTCGTGGCGGCGCTCGGCCTAGAGAACGTGGAGCTAGCCGCTGGTGACATCCACGATCTCGACGCCGCAACGCTGGGCGGGCCGTTCGACCTGGCGTTCACACGCTGCTTCCTGATGCATCAGGCCGACCCGGTGCGGACCCTCGGCCACATCGCCGGCCTCCTTCGCCCCGGCGGCTGGATCGTC
>Ga0335076_10005895_pt1 | contig 12366 bp, 10 predicted proteins | sample Lox_Sample_25_FD_206717 | JGI IMG/M metagenome (GOLD analysis project Ga0335076, IMG submission 206717) | Soil microbial communities from Loxahatchee National Wildlife Refuge, Florida, United States - Lox_Sample_2.5 | ecosystem: Environmental > Terrestrial > Soil > Wetlands | place: USA...
GCGGACGTTGGTCAGCAGGGCGAACGGCGCGGCGAGCAGTGCATAGGCGATACCTGCGAGCGGCAGGGTCAGGCGCTTCCACAGTTCGATCGCTTCGGTCTGCGCCCCGACGGATTCGTTGGCGCGATGGGCGATTCGCGCCATCAGATCTCGGATCGTGAAGCTCGCGACAGGCAGGTCGTACAACCGAATGCTCGCGTCCCACGGCGGTTGCCAGGCTTGGGTTTGCGCGGCGTTCGGCGCCGCCGGAGTGCCGTCGTCCGCGTACTGTTTCGACCACACGTTCTCGAGCCGCCAGTGCGTCGCGTCGACGACTTCAGCGCTCGTCGCGCGCGTGTAGCTCTCGAGATGTGCGTCGGCACCGAAGGTAACGATCCGTATCTCGGTCGGCTTTTCGGATTCGGCGAGTTCGGACACGTTCACGAACGTTTGTCCCGAGCGGATCCAGAAGCCGCTGCCGCGCAGCAAATTACCGGCCGCGGCGGTCTGGTGCATGCGCAGCAGCGCGGCATCGAGGCGCAGCGGTCGCGCGACGTATTCGACGCCGGCAACGAAACACATGAACAGCATCGCGACGACGCTCGCGACTGCCGCGAGGCGGCCGCCCGACATGCCGGCGCCGCGCAGCGCGATCAGTTCGCTCGTCGCATTCAGGCGCTCGTACGCGTTCAGCGTCGCAAGCATGCCGACAAACGGCGACAGATCGACGAAGAGTGCGGGCGTGCTGTAAGCGACGACGATCAACGCGTCGAGAGTCGTGTACTGCTGTTCGCCGATGTCCTGCGATTCGTTGAGAAACGCGAGCAAATCGAACAGCACGACCATCGCGATACCGATCAGCGCGTAGCTCTTGGCGAGTTCTCGCGCGAGATAGCGATATACGCGGTTCACCCCGGCCGCCGGAGACTAACGGCCGGGAGCTGGCGCACCAGCGCGAACGCGATGGCGGTCGCGACCGGTACCCACAACATGCCAGGCATGTTCGGGATCTTGCCGTTCTCCACCCACGTGCGGCCTGCGGCTGCGACGTTGAACACCACTGCGTAGATGGCGATTCCGGCAAGGAATCGCGGGTACGGGCTGCGGCCCGGTAGCGAGCGCGAGATCTCGATCGCGATCAATGCCATGAAGAACGCGATGACCGGCAGGCAGATACGCCATTGCAGCTCGGCGCGTTCCTTCGGTGTCGTCGCGGTGAGCAGCTCTTGAGTGGGCAATGCGCGACGTTTGTTCTGAACGTCGGCGATCGGTTCGGAGGCGGCGTAGTAGACGAGTCGCTTGAATTCGGACTTGCGATCGGCGCGGGTCGATTCACTGATCGAATAGCTGATACCGCTGCCGAGCTCGATGCGTTGGCGACTGTCGGCCGACGCCGGATAGATGCGCCCGTCATCGGACCGAATCACGCGCACGTCTTCGGGCAGGCGCGTCTGTACGAACACGCCGTGCATCAGATCGGCGGTGCGGTCGATCGTCGCCGCCGACAGTACGAGGTTTCCGCCGAAGGTATAGAAGTGGTCGGCCTGCATCGACGCGGTCGTGAGCTGGCCGGAGTCGGCGTCGAGCTTGTAACTCTCGGCGTACGCCCAGGGGCGTATGAACAACGAAAGCCCCGCCACGGCGATGCACGTGACGATCGCGATCGACCACACCGGATAGGCGGTGCGCCCCGGCACGACGCCGGCGCCGTACACGGCGAATGCTTCGCGGTCGCGATGCCATTGATTCATCGTCGTCAGCACGCCCATGTACAACGACGTCGGCAGCAGAACTTCCGCAGCGATCAGGTCGCGCAGGCCGATCAAGGTGAACACTTGGTTCATCGGAACGCGCGAGTACGCGGCGTCACGCAGCAACACCGCAGCGTTGAACGCGGACACGAGCAGGATGAGCAACGCGAAGCCGGTGAGCGTCGGCCCCAGCACGAGGCGCATCAGATAGCGATCGATGATCAACGGAGAATCCGCGTCAGTGCGGACCGTGCAAGGCGTGGGTTCGCCTCTTGCGGCTGCTCATCCATCGTTCTTCAATTCCCGAAGTGGCGGCAGTGTAGCGACGGCGTAACGCGAATGTCGAATGCAGCGGCGGCGACGCCGATCGTGTGGCTTCTCAAAGGTGCGAAGGCGGGCGACTACGAACAATTGCGCGTGATTGCACGTGCGCTCGGCGTATCGGCGATCACGAAGCAGCTCGTGTTTCGTCGTTGGGAACTGCTGCTGCACGCCGCGCCGCGTCCGACACTCGCCGGTATCGATGTCGAAAGATCGGACCCGCTCGAAGCGCCGTGGCCCGACCTCGTTCTGACCGCAGGACGTCGCAACGAACTGGTCGCGCGTTGGATCAAAGAACGCTCAGGCGGCCGCACGCGGTTGGTCCACGTCGGGCGGCCGTGGTCGCATCCGTCGCGCTTCGATCTGGTCGTATCGAATCGGCAGTATTTGCTCGGTGCCGGCGGTCACGTGATCGTGAACGACCTACCGCTGACGGATCTGTCCGAGGCGTCCCTCGCGGCCGACCGCACCGAATGGTGTGCACGATGGGAACGTTTTCCGCGACCTTGGACGATGCTGCTCGTGGGCGGCGACACCGGACCTTTCGTGTTTTCGCCCGCGCAGGCTCGCAAGCTCGCTCTGTTGGTCAACGCCAAGGTGGCGCGCAGCGGCGGCAGCCTCTTCGTGACGACCAGCGGACGCACCTCGCCGCAGAGCGCCGATGCGTTATTCGCAACGCTCGATGCGCCCGCGTACGTATATCGATGGCCGTCGCGCGATCCGAGCCCGTATCGCGGATTTCTCGCGTGCGCCGACGATTTCGTCGTCACGGCGGACAGCATGTCGATGCTCACCGAAGCGTGCGCAACGGGTCGGCCTGTCGCGCTGTTCGAACCAATCGACCGCGATGTGCCGAGCTGGAGAAATCCGGCCTCGTATCGCTGGATGCCGTTCGTGCACTACGTATCGGTGTCGATTGGACCGGTGCGAATGAGGCGCGATCTCACGCGCGTTCATTCGGCGCTGCTGGAGGCCGGGCGTATCCAGCGACTCGGTGGGGCGCCGCAAACGAACGGTGTTTCTGCGCCGATCGGAGCGGCGGATCTCGCCCGTACGGTCGAGGGCGTGCGCGCATTGCTGTGACGCGAATGGCTGTGACGCGAATGGTCGTGACGCGAATGTTTGAATCACTGCGGCCGGACTGTAAGAATGCCGGCAGGGGGGCGAAGCAGCGCGTTGGTGAACGTTGACCGGCGGGGCAGTCGGCGTTGCGGAATGCGGGGATCTTCGATGTTGAATTTCTGTTCGGTGAAAATGCGCTATGAGCCGTATCCGCTCGCCGTGTTGCGGCCGGCGCTCGACGAAGGCGTGTATCGCGAACTCTCCGATACCTTCCCGGACCTCGATGTCTTCGGACAGCTGTCGAACTACGACTACAAGTGGAGCCTGTCGGAGAAGCTGAACGCCAAGGAATACTGGCGGTTCATTCGCGAGCATGCGCTTTGGCAGCGTTTCCTCGATTGGATCAAGAGCGACGACTTCATTCGCCAGACCGTCGGTTTCCTGAAGGAACAGAACATCGATCTCGGTATCGATAGGGCGTTCGATTCCGTGCCGCAGAAATCTCTGCGAATGGCCCGCTCTCTGATCAAGGGCGAGTTTCCCAACAAGCCGCTCAAGCTGCACAGCCGCTTCGAATTCTCCGTGTTGAAAGCGGACGGCGGCGAGATCGCGCCGCACACCGATACGCCGAAGAAGATCATCACGCTGGTGTTGTCGATGGTCAGACCGGGCGAGTGGGCGCCGGAGATCGGCGGCGGCCTCGACATCAATCGGTCGACGGACCCCGCGTACGCGTACAACTGGGAGAACACGATCGTGCCGTGGGAGAAGACCGAGGTCGTCGACACGGTACCGTTCCTGCCGAATCAATGCGTCGTGTTCGTGAAGACGTTCAACTCACTGCATTCCGTTCGCAAGATGACGAACCGCGGGTCGAACGCGTTGCGCAAGTCGGTGACGATCGTGATCGAGAAGGACGAGTGATGTCGCGGGACGCGACGGTCGGCGCGGCGGCGTGAGGTTTCCGGATTTCCTGTGCATCGGCGCGCAAAAGGCCGGCACCACGTGGTTGCACGAGAACCTGCGGGCGCAGCCCGAGATCTGGTTGCCGGCGCTGAAGGAACTGCATTTCCTCGACCACAAGCCGCCGTCGCTGCGTAAACGGCTCTTCGGCCGGACGTCGTTTCACCGCCTCGCGCGGGAAAACGTGCAGATCGCGCTCGCGCAATGGCGGCGCAACGAAGCGCCGTGGAGCGAAGTATCGGCCGCGTTCCATGTCGCGTACGGTGCGCGCGACTTCGATTGGTACGAGGCGATCTTCCCCAACGATCCCACGAAGGTGTGCGGCGAGATTTGTCCGGGCTACGCGCGGCTGCCGAGCGCCGCGATCGCCGAAGTGGTTCGGCGCAATCCGAAGATCAAAATCATTTATCTGCTGCGCGACCCGATCGACCGGGCGTGGTCGTCGGTTGCGATGCATTTTCGCAAAGGCGCGGACGATCAGGTCGACAAGCACGCCGACAGTGAAGTGGTACAGAGGCTCAAGTCGCCGAAGTCGTTTCCGCATTGCACGTATGCGGCGAACGTCGGCCATTGGCTCGAACATCTGCCGCGCGAGCAGATGTACTTCGGGTTCTTCGAACGCATCGAGCAGGCGCCGCGGCAATACCTCGCGGAGATCCTGAGTTTCTTAGGCGTTGCGAGCGACGTCGCATCGAACGAAGCGGACGTTCGCGTGAACAGCGGTCGCGGTGAACGCATCAACGCGGACGTCGAAACCGAACTCGCGCGGCTACTCGCCGACGAAGCGCGTTGGCTGCACGCGACGTTCGCGAACGTCTACACGGAACGCTGGTTGGACCACGTGAACGCCGCGCTCGCGCGCGGCGTTCGAACTTAGCCCGCCGGCAACGCGAGCGGCGGGCGGCCGGGCGGTGCGAGCGCCGGCGTGCGGTCGAGCACTTCGAACGCGTCGTGGCGGACGTGGTTGAGCTGCATCTCGTTGCGCAGCATGTCCTCGGTGACCAGCTTCGAGTCGATGCATTCGCGCAGTAGGCCGAAGAACAGCCGCTCCTGATTCACGTCGGGGTGTTCCTTGTAGTTGCCGAGGAACGCGTATTCGCCGAAAAGCTTGCGTCGTGCGCGCATCAGCCACCCGATCGGCGGGAACAACGTGAAGCGTTCAGCCAGCCGCCAGTCGACCGGTAACCCCGCCTTCCACGGCTGCGTCTTGCGCCGCGTCGTGTGCAGCATCTTCGTCTTCGCCGTCAGATGGTCGAAGTCGTTCCACTCGTTTTCGAGCGATCCGATCGTCGATCGATCTTCGAGCTTCAGGCAGATCCAGTCCGAATAGTCGAGTTTGAACTCGAACATCGAACGGAATTGCTCTTCGCACCGCCAGTGCGTCAGCTTCGCGCAGTCGAGCAGCATGACGCTCGTCGCGATGCAGTGGTCGATGAGGCCTTTGGTGCCTGAGCGGCCACGCGCGACGATCGACTTGCCTTGCATGTCGCGCGACAGCAGATCCCAGATGTCGCCGATCGCGAACACGTCGGGATCGGTGATCACGGCGCGGCCTTGGTAGCCCATCAGCTCGGGCGGCATGAAGCGCAGCGGCGTGAACGACTGCAGATCGTCGTTCAGCCACACGCGCTTGACGCCGTCGCGCAGGTATTCCTTGCCTTCGAATTCCCGCAGGAACGGATGGTCTTCGGTCGAGATGATCTTGACGTCGAACTTGTCGGGTTTGCGCGAATTGCGCTTCAGCGCATGCATGCCGACGATCGCGCCGACGATCTGCTTCGGATTGCTGTGAATGAAAACGCAGTGTTCCATGGTGATTACCTCGCGTCGTTCGCGTGATCCGCGCGGCGATAGCCGAAGCGCGGATCCAATGTTCTATCGATGTTCTCGGCGATCGCTTCCACTTCAGCGTCGTCGAAGTAGTCTTGCCAGCCGCCGACCTTCGCGCGGCGCGTCTTGAACGAATCCGGATTGGCGACGTCGCCGGCGCGCAAGCGATCGCTCGACGACGTGGCCTCCGCTTCGCGCTGTTTCATGTTCTCGAAGCGCGCCCATTCCACCGCATCCGACACCTCGGCGTCCGATGCGTTCATCTGCATGAAGTCCGCGATCCGGCGCAACTCGCCGAAGTTGTCGCGGCGCATGTCTTCGTAGCGTACGACCAGCGTTCTATCGAGCTTGTCGAGTGCGATCGCCCACTCGTTCAGCCACGCATTCACCTTCGGCAGGCCGCTCGAACCCATCATGAATTGATACGGCGTCACGCTGTCGTCGACCGGCGGATATTGGTTCAGCAGCACTTTGTGCGGCCGCATCCGATGTTTCCACTGGAAGTACTGCGACATCGTGATGTCGGCCGGGTGCCGCACGAGCAGCAGCACCGGCTTGTTGGTGAACGCGGCCTTGTCGCCGCCGTCGCCCGTGTAATCGCGCAGGTAGTTGTCGTGCGTGAAGAGAACGCGCGGCAACGCCGGATTCGCGCGGTGATAGTTACCGTATTCGATCAGCTCGTCCGAGAGGCCATGACGCTTCTGATAGATCCGCGACACCATCACGCGCAGCCACGTCCGGCCGCTCTTGCCGAAGGACACCACGGCATAGTCGGCGCGGTCGAGGCGCTGCTGTTCGAGCCAGCCGCGTAGGCGACGCTCGGTGGGAAATCGTTTCGATTCCGGCAACAGGCGGCCGGCGTGCTCGAGAATGCGCTGTAGCATCGGTGCGGGTGAGGGTCCGCGGCTGGGTCCGGAAAAAAGTGGCGCTATTCTAGGGAAGCTCGGGGCCAGTTTCACGCCCGGGTTTCCCGAAGGACATCACGGTCTTGCGCGATATCGACGTCCGGCGCGCGGTCAGGCGCCGACCACGCCGAGCAGGCGCTTCTTGATGAGCCGCGGCAGCTTCGCGACGCGGCGTTGCCAGTGCTGCGGCACGTCGAAGAGCTTCACGCGCGTCTCGCCGACGATGTTGAGGAACAGCCGCAAGTGGTCGGTGGGCTGCCGCACCGTGACGCCGTGCAACGAGTTCGGGCCGTTGACGAACAGGAACAGCGTGTTGCGCGCATACGGCACCCGCAGCACCGGCTCGACGTATTCGTCGTCGATGAACATGCCGTCGTAGCGGCGGCGCCATTGTGCCGGCGTCAGATCTTTGCGGAACCGCAACACGTCGAGATCGCCCCCGGTCGAATCGTCGCCCGGGCCGCGCAGATACAAGAGGCCCGTGAAGAGCTTGTGCTCGGAGTCGACGTGGATCGTTTTCACCGACGACGCGTCGCGTACCGCGGTGTTTCCGGAAATCTGCGCGTCGAGCAACAGGTCGGCCGATTCATCGTCGTCGCGAATGCCGACCCGCAGTGCGCGCAATGCAGCGACATTCGGAAATGCTTGCGGGTACATGCGGACCATGTGCTCGCCGAACAGGTCGATCACCTCGTCGTAGAACGCGCGCGATGCGTGATACGCGACGAACTCGCGCCACACTTGCGCGATCGACGCGTTCTGGGCCACTTCGTACGCAGGCACGCTCCAACGGCTGTTGTTCTGCTGCGCGTCGACGCCGAGGACGCCGAGGTTTGGGTAGTCGGAGATCAGCGCATCGCACAGCGCGTCCGGCAGCGCATCGTCGATCACGATGAATGGATACGGGTCCGCGACGACCTGATTCGCGCTCGCTTTGCGCAATACGGACATCGAATTGTTGGCGTTCATCGTACGGTTGTTGTTAGATCGCAAATCGACGGCACGCGAGTGTTGGACCCGCTGCCGATCCAGTCAAGAGTGCCCGCAGCGTCCCGTGAACGATGTACAACGGTCGGAGTCGAAAGCGCGGGTCCGTCGTAGCGACGGACCGAGCGCCGGTCTGTGGGCGCGGGCGTGGGGGCATCCGATGATTCGCAGGGAAAGATGAATCGCAGGGAAAGTCGCGGTGCGGCTTTGCACGAACGCGACGGGCACGGGGACCGCGCCGCCGCGATACTGCCGTTCAATGCGAGCGCTGTCGCGCCGCGCATTTGGCTGGTGATCGGCGACAAGCTCGGCGACAACCAACAAGTCGAACTGATCGCGGAGCGATTGCGCGAAGACCTCGGCTGGCGCGTCGACGTGCGGCGTTTGAAATTCAAGGAAGCGTATCGGCTCGGCAAGCCCCCGTTTCGCAGCGACGACGACCATGTCGATTGGTCGGCCTCCGACGCGGTCGGTCCGCCGTGGCCTGACATCGTGCTGACGATCGGGCGACGACCTTCGATGGTGGCGCTGTGGATCAAGCAACAGTCGCAAGGAAACACTCATCTCGTGATCGTCGGCCGGCCGCGACGGTGGTTGAACCGGTTCAGTCTGATCATCGCCGCGGCCCATCATCACGTGCCGTCGTTGCCGAACGTGCTGCGGCTCGGGCTGCCGTTGATCCGAGTCGACGAGCGCGTCCTCGCGACCGCGCGCTCGGAATGGGCGCCGCGTTTCGCCGACGTCGCGCGGCCGCTGGTCGCACTGTTCGTCGGCGGGCCGACGAAGCCGCACGTGTTCGATCGTGCGGTCGCGGCGGAATTGATGCGCCGCGCGGCCGAGACGGTCGCGAACGGCGGCACGCTGTGGGTGACGACGAGTCCGCGTACGTCGCCGGAAATCGTCGACGCGCTCGCGGCCGCATTGCCCGCGAACGGACGATTGTTTCGATGGCGTCCGGGCAGTCCGGACAATCCGTATTCGGGTTTGCTCGCGTACGCCGACCGTTTCATCGTGACCGGCGACAGCGTGTCGATGCAGGTCGAAGTCGCGCGCCTCGGTAAGCCGTTGGCGATCTATCCGTTGCCGGTCGAATACCGGCTGGTCGAACGGTGGCGCCGCGCGGCGGCACGCATCGCGTACGGACGCGACCAATCGACGTGGCGGGCACGTGCCATCAGATCGCTGCAGGGACTCGGGCTCGTGAAGTTCCCGCGCGACGTCGAAGAGATTCACGCGCTCTTGTTCGAGCGCGGTTTCGCGGTGCGTCTCGGCGAACCGTTCGGCAATCCGGGCGCCGGCGTCGACGTCGACCTCGACCAAATCGTGCGGCGCATCGAAGCGTTGTGGAATCCGGACGACGGCGCGCCGCCGCAGGTATCGCAGCGCCGATGACGATTCGCAACCTCGTCCATCGCTACTTTGGTTCGCCGCACGACCGGCGTCGCGCCTGGTCCAAACACTTGGAGCGCGTCGCGGAACGGCACGGCCTGCTGATCTATCCCCATCATCTGATCTGGTCGCAAACGGGCGCTGTCACCGAACTCGCGGCCCGGTGGGGCGACTTGCCGGGTTTGCCGCTCGATTGTTGCCAACTGTTGTATTCGGTCGCGCGCGGCGTGCGGGCGCGTGGGGTCGTTGGCTCGACCGCGGAATGCGGCGTCCGCTACGGCAAGAGTTCCTTCTTCATCTTGAACGGACTCGCCGACCCCGGTCGCCCGCATCACCTATGCGATTCGTTCGAGGGCTTATCGGAACCGGTCGCCGCAGACGCCGAGACGCGCGGCCGCCGCGACGGTTGGCGTGCCGGCGATCTGATCGCCGATGAAGAGATCGCGCGCAATCAACTGAAGGAATTTCCGCAGTGCCGCTTTCATCGCGGTTGGATTCCGGACTGCTTCGCCGGACTCGAACACGAGCGCTTCGCGATGGTTCACATCGACGTCGATTTGTACGAGCCGACGCGCGCGGCGTTCGAGTTCTTCCATCCGCGCATGGCGCCGGGCGGCGTCATGGTGTGCGACGACTATGGCTTCGCATCGTGTCCCGGCGCGCGCAAGGCGGTCGACGAGTATTTCGAGGGGAAACCCGACGTACCGATCGAGTTGCCGTCCGGGCAAGCGTTGATCTTTCACGCCGGCTGATTCGCGCGAGGGGCGCGCAATGTACGGCAATCCGTAGTTTTCATCGGCCTTTGCATCTGCAAAACTGCGACGCGAACGCGTTCATGGGAAAGGAGAGACGTTAATGTCGGCGGCCGGCAGCGTCGGCTGGGGCGTCATCGGTTGCGGCGACGTCGTCGACCGCAAAGCGGGCGTTGCGCTGCGAACGATTCCGGGCAGCCGCATCGTGACCGTCATGCGGCGTTCGGCCGACGAAGCGCGCAGCTTCGCCGAGCGTCACGGTGTGGCGCACTGGACGACGAACGCCGACGAAGTGATCGAGCATCCCGCCGTCGACGCGATCTACGTCGCCACGCCGCCCGAACACCATCTCGAATACGCGCTGCGCGTGTGCGCCGCGGGCAAACCGTGCCTGGTCGAAAAGCCGGCAGGGCGCTCGGAGAGCGAGTGTCGACAGATGGTCGACGTGTTCCGGCAAGCGGGTGTGCCGTTCTATGTCTCGTACTACCGCCGGCATCTCGCGAAGTTCCGCAAGGTGAAGGAGATCATCGACGAAGGCCGCCTGGGCACGATCGTCGCGATCCACTATCGAATGTCGAAGCCCTATCGCGGCGCGAAATGGCGAACTGATCCGATCGCCAGCGGCGGCGGACATTTCTACGATCTCGCGGGCCACGTACTCGATCTATTCGACGATTGGTTCGGCTCAATAGAACTGTTGGGGAGTGCGGCGACGAACACGATCCCCCTGGAGGCGACGGAAGACGCGGTTGCGCTGACGTTCCGCACCGCCGCCGGCGCAGTCGGAACCGCGAGTTGGAATTTCGCCGGCGCTTCGGCGCAAGACGACTTGTCGATCGAAGGCACCCTCGGGACGCTGCGACTCGCAGCGATGTCGCGCGGTGGCGCCGTGCGCGTGACGATCGCGCCGGAAGCGGCGGTGCGCGCGAGCCGCTCGATGACCGAGCGCGTCGTGACAGTCGTCAAACGCCACGTGAAGATGCCGACGCGCACGCACTATCGGTTTCGCGAAGAAGAACCGCCGCACCGGCCGATGCTCGAAAGCATCGTCGCCGATCTGCGCAGCGGTGCCGCACCGGCAACGCCGACGGCGGCGCTGCGGACGTCGGCGATCATGAATGCCGCGCTCGACGAGTACTACGGCGGCCGCGGCGATGCGTTCTGGTCGCATCCGGAGCGATGGAAGAACCAGCGCAATCGTTCGACGCAACGCCTCGATGCGTCGAGCGGCTACCGTTTGACCGCGGAAGAGGTCGAGTTCTTCGACGCGAACGGCTACCTCGGACCGTTGCGTTGCGACGGCGACTGGCAGCGGATGCTGGTGCCGCTGAAGAAGGGTCGCAACATGCATCTGACGGAATCTTCGGTGTTCGACGTCTGCTCGCATCCGTCCATCGTCGCGCGCGTCGCGCAGTTGATGCGGCAACCCCACGTTGCGCTGTTCAAGAGTCGCTTCATCGTGAAGATCGACGGCTTCAACAAGCGCGTTGCGTGGCATCAAGACGTCGGACCGACGAACGGCGGCTACTTCCCGGACGGCCGACCCGTACCGACGCTGACGTGTTGGCTCGCGCTCGATCGCGTGAACGGCGAGAACGGCGCGGTGAAAGTCGTGCCGGGTTCGCACAAAACGTTGTTCGGCGATTTTCACAAGCGCATTCGCGCCGAGCTCGTCGACCGCGGCGACATCGCCGAAGCGGATCTGTCGCGCGCCGTCACGTTCGCAGCCGAGCCCGGCGAGTTCTATCTCTTCCATTCGTGGCTGTTGCACGGCAGCGACGCGAACGCGTCGCGGAGTCGGCGCGCCGGCGTGAATATGCGCTACGCGTCGCTCGCACATCAGTTCGACGAGTCGGCCGAGTACATTGCGCTATAGCAACGCCGTTCTTCGGCCCGCGCCGTGATCGTCTCGCATCGCCACCGCTTCATTTTCGTCCGCACTCGCAAGACTGCGGGTACCAGCGTCGAGATCGCGCTGTCGAAGTTCTGCGGCCCCGATGACGTCATCACGCGCGACGCCGACGACGCGTTGCGGCGCGAGTTGGGTTATCCGGGACCGCAGAACGACGGCGGCATTCCGCTGCGGTCGTACACGTTCTCCGAGTGGCGCCGTCTGGTGACGCGCGGCGAACGCGCGCGATTCAAGAACCACACACCGGCGGCGCGTATTCGCGCGCTCGTCGGCGAGACCCTGTGGCGCGATTACTACAAGTTCGCGATCGAGCGAAATCCGTGGGACAAGGCGATCTCGCTGTATTTTTGGCGCACGCGCGAGATGAAGCCGCGTCCGCCGTTGCTCGATTTCCTGCGCAACGTCGGCGCGCGGTCGTTGTCGAACGCGCACATTTACTTGATCGACGGCGAAATCGCGGTCGATCGAGTGATCGAATACGACCGCCTCGCGGAGGGACTCGAATACATACGGTC
>Ga0335076_10005897_pt1 | contig 12363 bp, 9 predicted proteins | sample Lox_Sample_25_FD_206717 | JGI IMG/M metagenome (GOLD analysis project Ga0335076, IMG submission 206717) | Soil microbial communities from Loxahatchee National Wildlife Refuge, Florida, United States - Lox_Sample_2.5 | ecosystem: Environmental > Terrestrial > Soil > Wetlands | place: USA: Florida...
GACGCAGGCCACCATCGCATCAATTCCCATCGCCGAATTGAGCAGCATGTGGTAAAGCGATCGGGCGCACCACTCCTGCTGGTAGAACTTGCGGATCACGGCGGCGCGGCGCTTGTCGAAGGCTGCGATCGCCTGGTCTGCGTTCTGTGCCTGCTTGGGGAACATCTGGGTGAACCATTCACGCTTTGCCTTCGACGTGGCGTAGACAAAGACGTGGAAACAACCGGGGTGACAGGCGAGAGCGCAGGCAGCTCCGCGTCCGACAAGGACACAGTTGCCAAGCCGCGCGGCGGCCATGATCTCGTCCTTGATCAGTGCCAGCATGCGCTCAGAGTCGAAGACCTGTTCGTCGGAGATGCCGGTCATCTGGTAGGCGGTGTCATGCCAGAAGACCTTGCCATAGCGGTAGTACCAGGGATCGAGCCGCTCATCGAATTTTGAGGCAAGTTTAGGACTTACGCCGGCGCGCCGCGCCGCGGCTGTTACCAGTTCAGAATCAAGAAGACGCCAGCCAAGACGATCGGCAAGATTGTGGGCGAACTCACCGCCACGCGACCCGTATTCTCTTTCGATGGTGATCACCCGGATTGGCGCATGCATCATCCTCGTCTGACCTCCGCCCTTGGAGCATACAACGGAACGGGATTCACAAGGCAAGCGCAAGATTTGGGGCCATCGCGATCGATGGCGGCCGTCATTCGTCACATATACCTTGACGGTCTACAAGAGTAACTGTAGATAATCTAGGCATGGGAAAACCGAGCGATCTTGTGCAGGGAACGCTGGATCTGCTGATTCTGAAGACACTTTTGCCCGATGCGATGCACGGGTGGGCGATCGCGAAGCGGATTCAGCAGATGTCGGGCGATGTTCTTCAGGTACAGCAGGGCTCTCTCTATCCTGCTCTGCACCGGCTTGAGCAGCAGGGATGGATCCGGTCGAAGTGGGCCGAGAGCGAGACTGGGCGCCAGGCGAAGTTCTACTCGCTTACAGCTGCAGGCCGCGCGCAACTGGACAGGGAGACGGCCAACTGGAATCGCCTGTCTGCGGCCATCAACCTGATCGTGAGCGAAGCATGAAGAGACAGGGAAGAGGGAGCAGGGATTGGACTGATGCGGTGGATTGATCAGTTGGCGATGCGGATTCGGATGCTGCTCACGCGCAGCCAGGAGGACGCACGGCTCGATGAAGAACTGCGCTTTCACCTCGATCGGCAGGTTGCCGAGAACGTAGACGCCGGGATGAGCGAGGAAGAGGCGCGCTACGCCGCACTGAGAAGCTTTGGCAATCCCGCCCTGCTGCGTGACACAATACGTGCAACGTGGAGCTGGAACTTCCTCGAGTCATTGTGGCGCGATCTGCGCTTTGGCGTGCGCACACTGCTGCGCACTCCGGGCTTTGCTGCGATTGCGGTGCTGGTGATGGCGTTGGGCATCGGGGCGAACGTCGCACTGTTCACGGTGGTGTGGGGCGTATTGCTCAGGCCACTACCTTTTGAAGAACCCGATCGGTTGCTCCGGCTTTATGAGCAGACCAGCGCGAGCGACTTTTCGTACAACAACTGCGCCGGCGGAATCTTTAGAGAGTGGAAGAAGCAAAGCACCCGTTTCAGCAATCTCGCACTTCTGCAGCACAGCCAGGTTGGACTTTCGGGCTCGGGTGGAAATCTGCCGGAGAATCTGAACGGCGCGCGAGGAACCTGGGACCTGTTTACAACGCTTGGCGTGAGGCCGGCGCTGGGACGCGACTTCAACGCCGGGGACGACAGCCCATCGGCCAATGGAACCGTGATCCTGAGCTGGTCTCTCTGGCAGCGCCGGTTTGGCGGCGACAAGGGCATTCTGAATCAGGTCATTTATCTCGATGCAAAGCCGTATACAGTCATCGGCGTCATGCCGTCATGGTTTGTATTCCCCGCGCCGGATACGCAGTTGTGGACAGCGATCTATCACGATGAGCCCCCGAAGATCATCGAAGGGCTCAATAACCACAATTTTCAGTCCGTCGGCCGGCTGAGGCCGGGGGCAACGGCGGCACAAGCGACACGCGAACTCGCGCTGATCACGAAACGCATTCATGATGACCATCGCGACAAGCCGTTCATCAGCATAGGTGCGCAAAGCCGGCCACTCCTGGAATGGCTGATCGGAGAGGTGAAGAAACCCCTATACGTTCTGCTGGCGGCTACCGGATGTGTGCTGCTGATTGCATGCCTCAACGTTGCCAATCTGCTCGTCGCGCGTGCAGCGGCCAGACGCAGGGAACTTGCGATTCGCACCGCGCTGGGCGGAGGATGGCTGCGCATGTTGCGCGAGCGCCTGATCGAGAGCCTGCTACTCTCTGCCGCCGGAGGTACGCTGGGCCTGACGCTGGCCTACGCAGCCGTGGCGTGGCTTCTCCACACCCGCAAAGAAATGAGCCGCGTCGACAGCATCCACGTGGATGGGATGGTGGCCGCATTTACGATTGCGGTGGTTGTTCTTTGTGCCCTCGTCTCAGGGCTCATTTCTGCATTCAGCGCCGGCGACAAGCGCATACTCAGCGCATTGCACGAAGCGTCACGCTCTTCAAGCGGCAATACGCGAGCCACACTGCGCCGGGTGCTGCTTTCCGTTGAAGTGGGACTCACAGTTGTGTTGCTGGTTGGTGCGGGTCTGCTGCTCAAGAGCTATCAGAGACTGCGCTCCGCTGACTTGGGCTGCGTAACAGACAACGTGCTTACAATGCGGATCGGATTGCCCGAAGCACGCTACAAGACGGCCGCGATGGAAGCCAATTTCTACGATTCACTGCTCGAGCGAGTGCGAGCGCTGCCCGGCGTGGATGCGGCGGGGATTGTTGAGGCGGTCCCGGGACAGGGGTATTGGGAGGACAGCGGCTTTGCGATTGTTGAGCACCCGCCGCTCCCCCAGGGCACAGGATTGTTCGCGTTAAACCGCACCGCTGATTCGGGATACTTCGCCGCGATGGGAATTCCGATCCTGCGGGGACGCACCTTTGGCGAAAGTCAAAGGGCTGATCAAGCCAACGAAGTGATCATCAGCCAGCAATTCGCGCGGCAGTACTTCCCCGGCGAGGAGCCGCTGGGAAAACATCTCAAAACCTATGGCAAAGACAGTTGGGTCGTCGTCGGAGTCGTCGGGGACACGCGCTTTGTACTCGGCGAGGAGCCAAGGCCGATGAAGTACTTCCCGATCGATTCGGGAAACGAGAACCACAACACGCTCGTTCTTCGATCGAGCCGAGACGTGGAGAAGCTCGCTTTGCCGGTCCAGCGCATCATCAACGAATTGGATCGCGATCTGCCGGTTTCCGACGTTTTAACGATGGATCAGCTTCTGGGCAGATCGACGAACGACCAGAGCTTCAACGCAACGCTGCTGGTTGGCTTTGCTGCGCTATCGCTGTTGCTTGCCGCGGTGGGATTGTTCGGCGTGCTCTGGTACATCGTTGCGCAGCGCACGAGCGAGATTGGAATTCGCATGGCACTCGGGGCGCAGCGTGACAAGGTTCTCCGTCTGGTACTGGTGGACGGCCTGCGGCCCGCGATTTTCGGGCTGGTCCTCGGACTGGGAGCGAGCGCTGTCGTCGTGCGCCTCATTCGCTCCATGCTCTACGAGACAAAGCCGCTCGATCCGTTTGTCTTCGCCGCGGTGGCCGGGGTGCTCCTGCTCGTTGCCGCGCTTGCGTGCGTCATTCCGGCGTGGCGCGCATCGCGGCTGGATCCTGTGCAGGCACTGAGGATGGAGTAGGTTACTCCGTTCGCAGTGCCTCAACCGCGTTGACATTTGCTGCGCGCGCTGCGGGCACAGCTGATGCGATGAGAGCGGCGGCAAGGATTGCCAATGCCGAGGCAACAAATGCGAGCGTGCCCGGCTGATGCAGTTCCGTAACGTGCTTGCTGATGGCGCGCGCAAGCACAAAGCCCACGGCGATTCCGGTGCCCACCCCAATACAGGCCATGGCCAGGCCATCCCTTAGAACATCGCCGAGGATGTTGCGCCTTTGTGCACCAAGCGCCATGCGGATTCCAAACTCGCGTGTGCGCGAGCTCACCGAAAATGCCAGCACGCCCGCGACACCCACCACGGAGATCAGGAGCGCCACGGCGGCGAATCCGCCAAATACGATCGCGTTCAGGCGGTCGGGAGCGAGCACCTCCGCGCGGACATCGCCCAATGTGCTCGCCTTCTCCACCGGCTGATCGGACGACATCTCGTGAATTGTGCGGCTGATGGCGGGTGCCAGCGCATAGGCATCCTGGTGCGCCCGTACAAACAGCCTTCCTCCCCACCCCTCCTGCTCGATCGGCTGATAGATGGTCATGGCCGGCGAGGGAATGATGTTCTCATCATCGAAGTCAGGCACGACGGCGATAATCCGCCGCGGCTCGGTGCTGATGCCGATGAACTTCATCACGCCGTCCGTCCACCAGAGCTTGCGATTCAGAGCATTCTGGCCGGGATAAAGCAGGTTGGCCAGACTCTGGCTGATAATGACCACGCGCTCTGATCCCTCTTTGTCGCCGTCGTTGAAGTCGCGTCCTTCCGTGATCGGCACTCCGAACGTGGCGAAAAATTCTGGTGAGACAGTGCGGAACTTGGCGCGAAAATCCTGGCCGTCGTCCCGTCGCGCGCCCTGGGCCGCAAAGGCAAAGCTGATGTTCAGGCCTCGATCATCACGCCACGGAGCAACGAATCCCGCTGACACGTTTTCGACGCTCGGCAGGGCCGCAACCCGGCGTTGCACCTCGCGATAAAACTGAGTGACCTGTTCGGGAGTCCGTCCATACGACATCACGGGGAGGTTGATCGCAAGCACGTTTGCCGATTGGAAAGGCGGTCTCGTCTGCTCGAGAACGAAAAGCGTCTTCATCAGCACGCAGGCTCCGGCCAGCAGAAGGAACGATGCCGCGATCTGGGTAACGGCGAAGATGCGCAGCCGCCGGCTGCCGCCGCCGGCCACACGCGCACCGCGCCCGGCGATTCCTCCCTGCGATGCGTGGGGCGCGGGTAGACGCGGAATGAATGCGAGAAAGACGGCAGCGGTCAAGGCCAGCACGATACCGAACCACACAAGGCTGAAATCAAGCGTGAGCTCGCTTGCGCGCGCAGAAAAGCGCGATGCGTACCGGCCCAGTACCTCCACCATCGGGATGGCGAGAAGGACGGCCGCAATTGCGCCGCTGCCGCACAGCACCAGGCTCTCGGCGAGCAGCGAGCGGCGCAGTGTTGCGGTGTTTGCGCCCAATGCCGCACGAACAGCCAGCTCCGATTCGCGCCGCACGGTCCTCGCGAGGACGAGATTAGCCACGTTTGAGCTTGCAATGATGAAGAGCAACCCTGAAGCGGCGAACAGGATCCACAGGATCGCGTTCGCACGCGCATTGATCTGGTCATGCATGCGCGTGACCTCGATCGTGTAGTGATCGCCGGGCTTGTAGACCTCGGGATGCGCGTGCAGCATGGCGTTGTACACGGTGCGCAGTTCCGCTCGTGCTGCTTCAATCGTCGCGCCGGGTGCAAGCCGCGCGAAGACCTCGGTCATGCGGTGTTCACGTCCTGTCACCATGGTTGCCGAGAGGTGATGGGGGCTCGTGACTACGTTGGCGATGATCTCCGTTGCCACAGGGTAGGGAACCGCCGGCTCCAGCACGCCGACGATGGTTGCACCGCGCGCGCCGCTGACACTCTCGAGCCGCACTGTCTTGCCGATCACGCTGGGATCCGAGTGAAGCGATGTCTTCCAGAAGTGATTGGTCAGGACGACTGCTCCTGCAGCGTTGGGCCCGTCATCGGAGGGCGTGAGCAGGCGCCCGAGCACGGGGCGCAGTCCCATCACCTCGAAGTAGTTCCCGTCCACGACCCCGGCCGGAATCTCGCGCGGTGTGCCGAGTCCCACGACCGTGAAATCAATCGTCGAAAATGTGCCGAGCTCCCGGATGGTCTTGAGTCCGCTTCCGATGTCCAGTATCTCTGGGATCGAAAAGGTGGCATTCTCCATGCCGAGACCTGGTGCTCTCTGGCGCACATAGAGCAGCCGATCTTCGTCTTGATTCACCAGCGGGCGCAAAAGCACGGCGCGCACAACGCTGAAAATGGCGGCGTTTGCCCCGATTCCGAGCGCGAGCGTGAGAGCAACAGTGAGCCAGAGAACGCGCACGCGCCACAGAGAGCGCAGTGCGATTTTCAGATCGTGAAGGAAGAGCATGGGCTGTCGGACCTCCGAGGGGAAAATCGGATTGACGAATACGTTGATATCAACTATTATCGACCAGTGTCAACTTCAAAGAAGCTGCCGTACGAATCGACGCTGCTGGTACGGGATCGCTGCCTTTGTCTCCATGCACAGCGTGCGGCGCGCGCACTGGCCCGGCGCTTCGACGAAGAACTGCGCCCCCTTGGACTGACAAACGGGCAATTCTCCCTCCTCGTGTCGCTAAACCGTCCCGAACCTCCGCCGATGGGGCCTGTTGCGGCTCTGCTGGCGATGGACCGCACCACGCTCACCGCAGCGCTCAAACCGCTGGAGCGCCGCGGGCTGGTCCAAGTCTCCCGAGATTCAACAGACCGTCGCAGCCGCATCCTGATCCTTACAGATAAAGGGCGAGAGTTGCTGGCTCGTGCCTTTCCTGTTTGGGAAGACACGCACGATGAAATCGAAAAGCACCAGCCAGAGATAGATTGGCATATCTTGCGCAATAGCCTGAGAGCCTTGTGCTGAAACGGTCTGAATTCGATCGAACGGGACTGTGTCTGCGCTGAACGTGAAAAGGCGCGGGAGGTAATCCTCCCGCGCCGGATGCGGCTCCCTTGGTTCAGTGCAACAAATTACTGCGTAACAGGAGGCGGCGCCGGTGCTTTCGGCGGCTTCAGGTGCGGTGCATTGGGGGCGATGGGCGGCACCGGGGGCTCCGCTGCAATCGCTGGCGGAGGCGGTGGAACTGCCGTTCCCTTCTTGATATGAAGGTCGCCGTTCTCGGCGCTGAGCACGACCCTGGGCCCGCCGGCTCCGATCTTGCCGCTCACCGTCTTGCTTTCATCGCCACTGATCGGCAGCGCGAAATCGGTGATGATATCGCCGTTGCGCGTGCTGCCCTCGACAGTTGCCTGCACGTTGGGCGGGAAGGTGACTTCCACGTCACCCTTGCGATTCTTCGCTTCGATCGCATAGGCGCCCGCCGGTTCCACGGCAATGCGGCCATCGCGATCCTCCACGTAAGAGTCGCCGTAGATCTGGCTCAGATCCACGTCCTTGGAGTGAGTGGTGACCCGCACCTGCCCCTTCGCCTGCGTCACGCGCAGGTCGTCGGAGTTGAGGGTGAGGTCGCCGGGCAGTGAAGCGATATCGAGGTCGGTTACTGACGTGTGCAGATGAATTGGGCCGGTTATCCCTTCCATGTGTACATCGCCGAAAAGCTCTCCGTTGAGAGTGACCCTTCCGGTAACTTCAGAGAGAGTGAGGTCGTTGCAGTTGCCTTCTGCCGTCAGGTCTCCGTTGACCTGGTGAGCTGAAAAATCACCCCGGTCGTTGGAGAAGTGCACCTGCACGGATCCCTTGATCAGGCTGAGGCGCACATCGCCGTGGCTCGAATTGACGTTCAAGCCCGTCTCGAGATTGGCTGCGGTTACGTCCCCGTGGCCCGCATTCACCCTGACCTGCGCTGTCTTGGGGACCGTGACGGTCAGATTCAGCCGGCCACTCTTGTTGCCGTCAGATTTCACCAGCACTGCGTTGCCGCTGACGGTGACGTGTGCCTGCTCAGCATCAAAGATCTTCTTCGCATCCGAATCCGAGCTGGCATAAGCAATCGCATGTGCCTTGACTTCGATGTTTGGCGTGTCACCGGCCGTGACGCTGACGTCGCCGCGCGGATTCTCAATCTGTATGGCGGCGTTCGCGGGAATAGCGACATTCAGCACTTCCTGGTCAAGGTCGTGCTGGGGGAGGCCGAACATGTTGAAGAAGTTGTCGCTGTTCTCGCCCCACTGGGCCCGCATCGGCCCCCAATTGCCGTTGTTCACTCCATTGGCGACAAAGCCAAGAATGGCAAGCAGAATCAGGATGCCGACAAACCCCGTGCCCCGGCGAACCGGCGCTTCGCGGCGCAGGTCGAGCGCCCATTCAGCAAGCAGAGCCAGGCCGGCAGCGATTAGCAGGACCGGCCACCAATGCGCGTACCATGCCCAGAAACTGGAAGAGGTAACGCGACCGCTGTAGATGAGAACACCGACGACGCCGACAGCCACCAGGATGATCGGGCCGACGACAGAAGGCACGCGCGGGCCATACGCACGCTCATAGTGGGCGCGCCAGGCATGCTGCTGCGTCTTCCATGCATCGCGCTGCGCGCGCCAGGCCGCTCTTTGCTGCTCGCGGTAGACCTTCCACTGGTTGCGAGGGTCGTAGGGCGGAATGTTCGGAGGAGGCACGCTGCTCATGACTGTCCTCCCTCAGGGCCTTTTCCGAAGTCCTGTGTCGGAGCCGGAACGATCGCGCCGGGCTGTGTCTGCGGAGCTGTAGCCGGTGCGGGCGTTGCGCCATAGGGATAAGGACCGCCGGGATAGAAAGCTTCGTCGCCGGCTTGGGCAAGAGCTGCGCGTTCGGCAAGCTTGAGCACGCCGATCAGAATCAGGAGGAGCGGAATGAACAAGCCCCAGAACTCGACCAGGTCGGCCTCGTGAAGCAGCAGAATGATGCCTGCCAGTAGCAGAATTGCCGGCCCTCTCAGACGGCGGATCATGATGTAGCGGTTCATTGGGCGCCCCCTTTCGTGTCACCAATGCGGCGGATAATCAGCCAGACGCCAAGTGCGATGAAGACTGTTGGCCACAACAGGTGGAAGACTCGTTCGGCCAGATATCCCATCTGATTGAGCAGGAGAAGCAAGCCGAATCCGATCAGAATGAGGGCCCCGATGGGCTCCTTGCGCTTCCAGAACAAGGGCGGAACCGGTGGAACCGGGGGTACCGTCGGCTCGGGAAATCCCGCAGGCTGCGTGTACGGCGCCTGGTACTGCCCCGTGTACACCTGCTGATATCCGCCGGCTGGGTTGGGTGGCGCCGGTCCTGTCCCAGTGGCTCCTGCCCCGCCGAACCCGGCCGCTGTCGGTCCGGCTCCCGAATGCATCGGTCCCTGCGGACGTCCGCCAAGGTTCATCCAGTTGCCGACCTCGTTCAGACCCAGCGGGTCGGGAAGCGGCTGGCCGTCGCGAATCGCTTTCGCGGTGTGGTACGCCTCAAACGACTGGTAAATGATCCACGCCGGGATAAAGAAACCGAAAAGCCCGAAATGCGTCGTGATGCTGATAATCACCACGAAGATAACGACGTGAATCAGCCCTTTGAAATACTGGCCGTTGTACATTGCGCCGACGCCGGGAATGAAGCCCAGAGCCATGGCCACCGATGGATTCGGTGTGCCGGCCGGCGGCGCCACAAACGGCTGCTGAAAGCCTTGCCATGCGGTCCAGCAGGATTCGCAGAGAATCTGCCCTGTCCCTGCATCGCGAACGCATGTGGCACAGAGTGCCTTGCCGCAGTTCTGGCAGTAGGCGGTTGCACTTACACCGCTGTGATTTACGCAGTCCATACTGTGCTCCTTTCCCGTATTGCCAGTTCGGAGCCGGGTTCCCCAACCACGGTGTTCAGCAGATGGGGTGAAGAGCCGCCGGAATGCGCGGGCCGGTCGTGTAGCTTAAGGGAAGTCTCAAGGTAATCTTGTGAATCTCTGAGCGCCGGGGCTCCTGACTGTTGGGGAGGGTCTACGCGGGATCCTCCGTCCTTATGGTCGGGATTGTGTTTTGACTCCCCTGGCGTTGCCGGTTGAGCGTTGTTGGGCTGCTGGTTAGTGTTGCCTTCGCCCTGTTGCGTGGTGCGGCGCAGCTCCCGCATCCGTGATTCCACTTCATACACAAGGCGGAGGTGATCGTAATAGCGGATGATCGGCGTCGAAGCCATCGTCAGACGCCGTTCCATGAAGGAACGAATCGCGCTGGGCCGCAGATTCGACAGCCGGAAGTCGGTCAGCCGGACCCCGGTCATATTGAGGGTTAGGGCGATCGAGAAGAAGGCCATGGCGGCCGTCATCAACAAGCGGGGCTCGGCAAAGCGGCGAATCCGCGCCATCATGCCCGGCCGCTGCCAGGCGGGAGTCATCGCAATAACATTGCTGGCCGTTGCGAGAGCGTGCTCCGCCGGATGTCCGGGGCCGGTTTGCGCCAGGATCTTATCCAGCAGGCCCTCTGGGACTTCCGGCTCTGGTAGGAGGAACTCCAGCCACTCCCGTCCACGCCGGGCTTCCTCAAAGAGAGCGGTGCAAGCATGGCAGCTGGCCATATGGGAGGAGAAAGTCGCCTCGTCCTCCGGACGGAGCATGCCGTCGAGAGCATCGGCCAAAAGCGTTTCCCAATGACCGCAGGCCGGAGAGTTCGGAATGTTTGCGCGGTCAGCCATGTTACATCACCTCCCGTTTATTACGTTCCAGCAGGCGCGCTAGTTCCGCACGTCCCCTGCTGATCCGGGACTTTACCGTCCCTTCGGGGATGCCCAGCACCTGGGCGATTTCCTTGTAATCCATGTCCTGTAAGTCTCGCAGAATCACGGCCTCGCGCAACTCCTCAGAGACACGCGACAGGGCCTGCTGCACCATTTTGGCCAATTCCTTCTGGGCGGCGGTCTCGTGAGGAGAGGGTGTGCTCGACAGCAACCGGTCCACCGGGCGCAGTTCGTCGGTCTCGTCCCAGCCCTCATCGAGGGAGCCGGTCGCACGCTGATTGCGTGTGCGGCGGAAGTTGTCGACGAGCAGGTTGCGGGTCATCGTCGTGATCCAGACGACGAGGCTTCCGCGAGCGGTGTCGAAACTGGCAAGGTTGGAATAGATCTTTAAGAAGACGTCTTGCGTCAGGTCCTCGGCATCGGCCGGGTTCCCCGTAAAGCGATAGCAAAGCCCGTAGACACGCCGGTGATGACTGCGAACGAGTTCAGCCCATGCGCCAGAATCACCGTCCATGCAGCGGCGGACGACTTGCGACCAGTCGATCTCCAGCGGTCTCACCTCCCCGCTTGTCAGGCAGGCTTCCGGCGGGGGAGTCGTCGTGCTGCCTTTGGCGTGGCCGGGAACGGGCGGCTTCGACACGCCTGTCTCCCTGGGCTCCAGCTTGCGCCGCACGGTCTTCGGCGGCGTTGCCAGTCCCACCACGCTCCAGCTTAATGTAACCGCGCATCCCATGGTGGGCTATACGCATGATTTTGTTGATTGGTTCCGTGCCGGGAACGGACCGGATATGGCCTAGTTTCAGGGAGCGATCATCAGCAGCCCACTTATCGCCAGTCTGCACCGAATGTGGTGCAAAGGCCGCCTCACAGCCTGGCTAGTGCCTGGTGTGGACAACATGAAGACCTGCCTCTCCGGGGGCAAGCCCTTGAACGGCACGGCCAAATCTGGACCGGATCTCCCGGAAACTGATGTCTTCGATGTCACAAAATCCGTGCGAGCGAAGAAGGGTGGCAATGCCGGCCGGCTCGAAACGGCTTTCCGAACGTTCACCAATTTTCTCAAGCTGTTCGGCCCGCGCCTTTTCTAGTTGCCTCAGATCTTCTGAGAATGCCTCGGGAGGTTCCGCGTAGTCGAAGACCACCTCCGAGTTCTGGATTGACGACACGTAGTCCAGAGTGCGGTCGATAGCTTCCTGTGTCAGATATGGCACAACCCCAAGCCAGGTGAAAAACGCGGGCGAGTTGTGCTGAAAGCCCGCGCCGAGAAGCGTCTCCCCCAAATCGTCCCGCTCGAAATCGACTGGCACGAAAACAAGCCATGGCGGAAGCGCGAGTTGAGCTTCAGCCAGGCGCTGGCGTTTCCATGCCTGCGTGGCGGGGTGGTCCACCTCATATATGCGGATCTGTCGCGCGCTGTGGAGACTCCGAAGTGCGAAAGTGTCGAGTCCAGCGCCAAGGATGACGATCTGCCGAACCCCTCTTTCCAGAGCTTCTGACAAAGCATCTTCCGCAATCCGACTTCGTGCGGCGGTGAATAGACGTCCGATGCTGGCCAGGGGGTGTGCGGTGGCAAATTGCACCACGTCCTTTTCGTCTTCGCGCAGAAGCTTCATGGCAAATGGGTCATTGAGGATGGCGCCATGATCGAGCACCTGATGGGCAGCTCGTTGTCGGGCAATGAGCAGAGCTGTGCGGCTGGGGTCATTTGGCTTCATATTCTAGGTTCCACCGTACTTAACCTCGAAGCTCATTCACTGCCTTGCTGAACGAGATTTGAGGTCGACTACTTCCGGTTTGCCAACCACTCTTATTTGACCGCTGGCGACACTGAGCGGGTACCTTTCGATAGCCAGGCTGCCCAGCCAGT
>Ga0335076_10005899_pt1 | contig 12362 bp, 7 predicted proteins | sample Lox_Sample_25_FD_206717 | JGI IMG/M metagenome (GOLD analysis project Ga0335076, IMG submission 206717) | Soil microbial communities from Loxahatchee National Wildlife Refuge, Florida, United States - Lox_Sample_2.5 | ecosystem: Environmental > Terrestrial > Soil > Wetlands | place: USA: Florida...
CGCGTGCCGGAGCTCGTGGCGCAGCGGACGTTCCCGGCGAAAGGCGTCCTCAACTGCCGCTTCGAGGTGTACGGCGCGGGGCGAGCTCCCGGGAACGGCCCGCCGAACGTGACGGCCGGCTTCGCGATCCGCCGCAGCGACGGCCGCGTGCTCGCCGCCGCGCCAGAGACCGCGATGCGGCCCGGGCCGGACGGCTCGCTCGCCCGCAGCTTCGGCGTGCCGCTCGAAGGAGCGCCGCCGGGCGTGTACGAGGTGATCGTGCAGGTCACCGACCTCGCGGCCGGCCAGATCGCCGAGACGCGCGAGCCGATCCGGATCGAGGCGCCCGCCCCGCGCTGAGTCGCGCTCAGGGCCGGCCGAGCTCCTTCAGCTTGCCGGCCACGTCGGGCTGGTCGGGATCGAGCTTCAGCGACTCGCGAAACGCCGCGGCGGCGCCCGGGCGATCGCCGAGCTCGAGCCGCGTGAGGCCGAGCCCGTTGAGCGCCATCGACGTGCGCGGTCCGGCGGCGAGCGCGCGCTCGAAGAAGGGCACGGCCTCCGCGGGTCGGCCGCTCGAAGCCAGGGCGCCCGCGAGGTAGAGCAGCGCTTCGCCGTTCTTCGGCTCCCGCTCCACCGCCCGCTGCAGCAGCCCGATCGCCTCGTCGCGGTGTCCGCTGCGCATCCTGACGACGCCGAGCTTGGTGAGCGCGCCGGCGTCGGTCGGCTCGAGCTCCAGGATGCGCGCATAGAGCTTGCCCGCCTGCTCTGCGTCTCCGCGGATGAGAGCCACGTCCGCGAGGCCCCGGAGCGCCTCGGGGTTGTCGGGCTCCATCTCGCGCGCCCTGGCGTAGGCGGCCGCGGCCGCGTCGACGTTCCGCTCCTGCAGGTCCACGGCTGCAAGGGACAGCAGCGGCTGCGCGAACTTTGGATTGTCGCGGATCGTGCGCTCGAGGACCTGCGCCGCCTCTTTCGGATGGCCCGAGAGGCGAAGGTTGTCGCCGAGCACGACGGCGTCCTCGCTCGAGAGCTGGCCGCGCTTTTCGAGCTCGCGCAGGTCGCGGACGGCGTCGGCCGGCCGGCCGGCCGCGGCGTAGGCGACCGCGCGCGTCCGAAGCACCACCAGCATTCCGGGATCCTCCGCGAGCAGCGCCGTCAGCTCGCGGATCGCCTTCTCGGGCTCGGTCCTCGCCACCGTCATGCCGTTTCTGCCGAGTCGCGTCACGAGCCCGATCCCGTCCTTGGGGTCGCGGCCGGTCGGCGTTGGCGCGCTCCCGCCCGCCGTTCCGACGTAGCCGAGGGCGCCGAGCTTCTCCCTGGTCTCGGCGTCCGCCGCCTGCGACGCGTCGGGCGTCGTGGTCGCCATCGCCCGCAGCAGCTCTTTTCGCATCGCGGCGACTCGCGAAGGGTCCTGCGCGGAGCGGTCGTGGGCCTCGCCCGGATCCGCCTCGAGGTCGTAGAGCTCGGCGCGCGGCGCTTCGATCACCTTGTACTTCGCCGTCCGCCAGGCGTGGAGCGGAGCCCAGCCGTACTGAAGCTGCGGATGGAGCGACTCCGCGTACGAGGGCTCGTCCGCGAGCCGCTCGCCGGCCGCCGCACGCCGCAGCGAGCGCCCTTCGACGGCGCGCGCGGGCAGCCCCGCGAGGTCGACGAGCGTCGGCAGCACGTCGATGCCGCGCGCCACCGGCCGGTCCACCACTCTCGGGCTCAGGCCCGGCGCGACGAGCAGGAACGGCACGCGGATCGTGGCGTCGTAGAGGAAGATCCCGTGCGTGTCCTCGCCGTGCTCGCCGAGGCTCTCGCCGTGGTCCGCGGTCACGAGGATCACGGCGGGCTTCCCGGCCCCGTCGACGCTCTTCAGCAGCCGGGCGAGCTGCGCGTCCACGAACCTCGTCTCGCCGTCGTAGGGCGACGCCACGCCGCCCATGTACTCGGCCGGCGCTTCGTAGGGCGCGTGCGGGTCGAAGTAGTGCACCCAGAGGAAGAAGGGCGCTGCTCCGGCGCCTGGCGCCGCGGCGCTCGCGAGCCAGTGCAGCGCGGCGTCCGTCGTGCGGTCGGCCGTGCGCTCGACGTAGGCCGTCCGCCGCGCGTCCTTGCCGCGCGGGAGGTTGTCGTCGTACAGGTCGAAGCCGCGGTCGAAGCCGAAGCGGCGCTTCAGCGGAAAGCCCGAGACGAAAGCCGCCGTCCGGTAGCCCGCCTTCTGGAAGTCCTCGGCGACCGTGCGCACGCCCTGGGGCAGCACGTAGGCGCCGTTGTCGCGGATCCCGTGGTGGAGCGGGGTGAGGCCGGTCAGTATCGAAGCGTGCGACGGGGCCGTGAGCGGAGCGTGCCCGACCGCGAACTCGAAGCGGACGCCGCGGGCGGCGAGGCCGTCGAGCGTCGGCGTGACCGCCGCCTTGTATCCGTAGCAGCCCAGGTGGTCGGCGCGCTGGGTGTCGATCGTGACGAGGAGGACGTTCGGGCGCCCCTGCGGCTGGCTGGCCGGCGTGCACGCCGCGACGAGCGCCAAGACGGCCAGGACCAGAAGCCGGCCGATTTTTCGGGTCGGTTCGGGTGACCGGCTCATGGAGCGCCCCACGTTACGGGACGGTCGGCCCGTGCCTCAAGGGCTGTCCACGAAAAAAAAGGTTGACACACGAAAAGAAAAGCACTAGAAAGCCATCGTAGCTGTCTTTTGCTTTCGTTATCGGGCCCGAAGACCGCCGGGGAGTCGGCCGAGAGCCGAGGAGGACGACATGCGACGAGTTCGGTTGGTACCTGGGGCAGGCCGGGCGTGGCCCGGACGCCTGGTGCTCTTGTTGCTTTTGGTGGCCGCGGCTGTGGCGGCGCCGCTCCGCGCGCAGTCGGTCCTCGGCACGCTTCGGGGCAGCGTCACCGATCCCCAAGGCAAGCTGGTCGCCGGCGCGACGGTCCTGATCACGGACGAGTCCTCCGGCGTGCCGCGCACGGCGACGACCGACGCGGAAGGCCGCTACGAGGCCACGAACCTGCGGCCCGGCAGCTACCGGGTCGAGATCGTGACCTCGAGCTTCAAGAAGGCCGAGCGGACCGGAGTGGTCGTGAGGACCGGCGCGGCGACGCTCGCCGACATCAAGCTCGAGCTCGGCGCCGTGGCCGAGACCGTGAGCGTCACGGCCGAGCCGCTCAACAACATCGTGCTCGAGAGCCCGTCGGTGAGCGTCGGCCTCGACGAGCAGCAGCTTCGCGACCTGCCGCGCAACAGCCGCGACATGCAGGACTTCCTGCTGCTCAACCCGAACGTGCTCGGGGGCAGCGACAACATCCAGTTCCTCGGCGGCCGCACGTACGGCGTCTCGTACGTCCAGGACGGCCAGGCCTCCACGAACGCGATCTTCGGCACGGTCGGTAACTCCGCCCCCGGCCTGGACGCGATCGGCGAGGTCCAGGTGCTCTCGAACTCCTACAGCGCCGAGTACGGCGGCCTCGCCGGCGTGGTGGTGACGACGAAGCGCGGCGGAAACGAGCTCCACGGCTCGGGCTTCTACGACTTCAACTCCGACGGCCTGAACGCGCTCACCTACAACCAGAAACAGGCGGGCGAAGTGCGGGGCGATCCCAACTCGAACACGCACGAGCACCGCTGGGGCGCGAGCCTCAGCGGCCCGCTGATCCAGAACAAGACCTTCTTCTTCCTGAACTACGAGGGATCCAACAACAAGGCCATCTACGGCGGCGCCCGCGCCAACGTCCCGACGGCCGCGATGCGCAACGGCGACTTCTCGGGCGCGAACTTCGTGATCAAGGACCCGCTGACGGGCCTGCCGTTCCCCGGCAACGTGATCCCCCAGAGCCGCATCGACCCCACGGCCCAGAAGATGCTGAACTACTTCTACCCGCTGCCGAACCAGGGAACGCTGTCGAGCGGCATGGGCGTGTACCAGCAGTTCGTCCCGGAGACCCGCAACCGCGAGCGCGCCGACCTGCGCATCGACCACGAGGCGTCCAAGAACGACTCGCTCTTCCTGCGCGCCAGCTACCAGAACCGCGACCCGAACAGCGTCCAGTTCGAGGCCGGCAACGCGCTCACCAACCTCGGCATCCGGAACACCCAGCTCAACACGGCCACGGTGATCGGGGGCTGGACCAAGATCCTGTCGCCGACGCGGGTGAACGAGTTCCGCGTGGGCTACAACTTCGACAAGAGCCAGGCCCAGAGCCAGTACACGGTCGGCGAGGTGAACGGGATCCTCGGGCTCGAGACGGCCCCGAGCCTCTCGCCCGACCGGCTCGGCTTCCCGTCGCTCAGCTTCGCGGGCGGCTCGGCGGCGTCTCGCCCGACCAACATCTCCGACGGCAATCGAAACGCGGACCGCACGATCACGCAGAACTCGTTCTCCGTCAGCGACAACTTCAGCTGGGTGTTGGGGGGCCACTCGCTCAAGTTCGGGGGCCTTTGGACCCGGAACAACGCCGTCGACGGCTTTGCCAAGGGCGTCAACGTCCGCGGCCTCTACCGCTTCAACAACACGAACACCGGCAACTCGCTCGCCAACATGCTGCTGGGCCTCACGCGCGACGCGCGCGACCAGGTCACGACGCGCGGCGACCTGAGCGGCCACTCGGACGACTTCGCGCTCTTCGCGCAGGACGACTGGCGCGTCAACAGCGACCTGACCGTGTTCCTCGGCGTGCGCTGGGAGCTGGTCGGCGTGTGGAACGAGGATTCCCAGATGATCGCGAACTTCATCCCGGCGGACGGAGGCTACACCGTGGTGCCGAACGCCGCGGTGGCCGCGAAGCTGCCGCCGGGCCTGCAGGCCCTCGACCGCACGCGCCTCGCGAGCGAGGTCGGCCTTCCCGACACGCTCATCAACCCCGACAAGAACAACTTCAGCCCGCGCGTCGGGTTCGCTTGGCGTGTCGGCGGCAGCGACCGCACCGTGCTGCGCGGCGGCTTCGGCCTGTTCCACCCCACGGTCGCCGTGCAGGGCCTGCGCGACTCGATGGCCGCGAACGCATTCCGTTACTACACGAACTACACGGGGGGCGGCCTCGCCCACGCGTTCTCGGCGGGGACGCCGTCGGTGGATCCGACGGACTTCGGCATCGAGGGCATCAACCCCAACGTCCAGGCCCCGGACATCTACCAGTACAACGTGACGATCGAGCGCGAGATCTCCGGCGACTTCGGCGTGCGCGCGAGCTACATCGGGTCGACCATGAGGAAGCTGCTCGTCGACCGCGACTACAACACGATGCCGGCCAGCACGACGCCCTTCGATTCCTCGAACCCCGACGACCTCGCCCGGCTTCCGTTCGCCCCGTACGGCTTCTACATGGACAACGTGGACAACCGCGGCGAAGGCCAGCTTCACGCCTTCCAGCTCGAGCTGCGGCGGCGCTGGCGCGGCGGCCTGGCCTTCAACGTGGCCTACACCTACGCCCACTCGACCGGCAACGCGCCCGACACCGGGAACAGCAGCCTCGGGCCTGTGATGTTCGACCCCTACAACATCGAGCTGGACCGCGGCCCGGATCCGAACGTCGTGAAGCACCGCCTGGTGGCGAACGCGACCTGGGACATCCCGGTCGGCCACGGGCGCAAGCACGGCGCGAACATGGCGGGCTGGGCGGACGCGCTCTTCGGCGGCTGGACCGTCTCGACGCTGGTGCAGGCGCGCTCGGGCAACAACCTGACGCCGTTCTTCTCGAGCTTCTACACCACGAGCCCGTGGAACACCGGCAAGCCCCTCGACGGGCTCGGCACGAACTTCTGCTGCGCCTGGCGGCCCGACCAGGTCAAGAACCCGAACACCGGCGGCACGCGCGACGCGTTCTACGACGTGACCGCGTACGCGCTGCCGGCCGACGGCAAGCTCGGCAACGCGGGCAAGGGCAGCCTGCTCGGGCCCAGCACCTGGGTGGTCAACTTCGCGTTCTACAAGGATGTCGTGACGAAGAACCGGTTCCGCCTGCAGCTGTCGGCGATGCTGGACAACGCCTTCAACCATCCGCAGTTCTACGAGTTTTACGGAGACGGCTTCTCGCAGCTCGACGACTACCTGATCGACGGAATCAAGGACAACGGCACGACTGCGAACGTCGGCAGCGGCGCGATCGCCAACCAGGAAGGCTTCGCCCCCGGGAGAGTCTTCAGGATCGGGCTCCGAGCGACCTTCTAAGACCCCACGCGTGCGTGGTCTCGCCTCCCGGGAGGCGAGACCACGCCGTCCTCCTCTATCCTGGGCGCCGGCGGGCGCCACGCATGAACACGCTTCCCCCTTCGGTGGAGGACGAGCCGCAGCTCGAGGAGCTGCTCGCGCGGCCCTCCGCGGCCGACGTCGACTTCGCCCGCTCGTTGGGCGGCGACGTGATCGTGCTCGGCGCGGGCGGCAAGATGGGCCCGTCGCTGGCGCGTCGCGTCCGCCGGGCGATCGACGCCGCCGGGGCGAAGCACCGCGTGCTGGCCGTCGCCCGCTTCTCCGACCCGCGCCTCGCCCAGGCGCTCGAGCGCGACGGCATCGAGACGATCGCCTGCGATCTGCTCGACCCGGGCCAGGTGGCGGCGCTGCCTCGCGTGCCGAACGTGCTGTTCCTCGCCGGCCGGAAGTTCGGATCGTCGGGCCGGCCGGACCTCACCTGGGTGCAGAACGTGGTGGTGCCGTCGCTGGTGGCACCCCACTTCCGAGACAGCCGGATCGTCGTCTTCTCGACCGGGAACGTGTACCCGCTCGTCGGTCCCGGAGGATCGGGCGCGACCGAGCAGGACCCGGTCGGGCCCGTGGGCGAGTACGCGCAGACCTGCCTGGGGCGCGAGCGCGTCTTCGAGCACGCCGCTCGCGAGCGCGGCACGCGTTCGGTGCTCTTCCGCCTCTTCTACTCCGTCGACCTGCGCTACGGCACGCTCGTGGACCTCGCGCGCGCCGTGCTCGCCGGCGAGCCCGTGGACCTGCGCGCCTCGCACGTCAACGCGATCTGGCAGGGCGACGCGAACTCGTACGCCTTCCGCGGGCTCGGGCTGTGCGTGAGCCCGCCACAGCCGTTGGTCGTCACCGGCACCGAGAGCGTTTCCGTAAGGGCCGTCGCGGAGGGCTTCGGGCGTCGTTTCGGGCGGCCTGTCCGTTACACCGGCACTCCCGGCCCGGCACTCCTCGGCGACCCGTCGCGCTGCGTGTCCCTCCTGGGTCCGCCCGAGGTGGACCTCGCTCGCCTCGTCGACTGGGTGGCCCACTGGGTGGAGCGCGGCGGCCGCAGCCTCGGCAAGCCCACGCACTTCGAGGCGACCGATGGCCGCTTCTGACGTCCGGACGCTGCGCGCGGCGCTGCTCGAAGGCCTCGTCATCCCCGCCCATCCGCTCGCGCTCACGGCCGAGCGGCGGCTCGACGAGCGGCGCCAGCGGGCCCTCACCCGCTACTACGCCGACGCGGGCGCGGGCGGGATCGCGGTCGGCGTCCACTCCACGCAGTTCGCCATCCGGGGCGCAGGGCTCTTCGAACCCGTGCTGCGGCTCGCGGCGCAGACCTCCGCCGAGAGTGAACGCCTGACCGGCCGCACACAGGTGAGGATCGCGGGAGCGATCGGGCCCACCGCGCAGGCCGTGGCCGAGGCCGAGATCGCGCGCCGCCTCGGCTACGACGCCGTGCTGCTGAGCCTCGGGGCGCTGCGCGACGCGAGCCGGGACGAGCTCGTCCTGCACTGCCGGCGCGTCGCCGAGGTTCTGCCGCTCGTGGGCTTCTACCTGCAGCCGGCGGTGGGCGGCCGCCCGCTCGACGAGGGCTTCTGGAGAGCCTTCCTCGAGATCGAGAACGTGGTCGCCGTGAAGGTCGCACCGTTCGACCGCTACCAGACGCTCGAGGTCGTGTGCGCGCTCGCGGCGAGCGGCCGCGCTCGAGAGGTCGCGCTCTACACCGGAAACGACGACGCGATCGTGCTGGACCTGCTCGCCGACTTCCCCGCCGATCCGCCCGTCCGCTTCGTCGGCGGGCTGCTCGGCCAGTGGGGGGTCTGGACGCGGCGCGCGGTGGAGCTGCTCGACGCCGTGAAACGCTGCCGGAGCGAGGCGGGCCGGGGCAGCCTCGAGCTGCTGGCGCTCGGCCAGCAGCTCACCGATGCGAACGCGGCGCTCTTCGACGCGCGCCATGGCTTCCGCGGCTGCATCGCCGGGATCCACGAGGTGCTCCGGCGCCAGGGCCTGCTGGCGGGGCGCTACTGCCTCGACCCGGCCGAGGAGCTCTCGCCGGGGCAGGAGCGGGAGATCGACCGCGTGATCGCCGCGTACCCGCATTTGACGGACGACGCGTTCGTCCTGGAGAACCGCGACCGATGGCTGAGCTGACTCCGACGCGGGCCGACGCGGACGGCGTGCTCGCGGAGATCGTGCGCGACCAGAAGCGCGGCTTGGCGCGCGGCATCGCCTCGGTGTGCTCGGCGCACGCGCTCGTGCTGAGCGCGGCGTTCGAGCAGGCGGTCGCCGACGGGTCGAGCGTGCTCGTCGAGTCCACCTCGAACCAGGTCAACCAGGAGGGCGGCTACACCGGCGTCACGCCCGTCGAGTTCGTGGCGTTCGTGGGGCGGCTCGCCGCCGAATCGAATCTGCCCGGCGAGCGCGTCGTGCTGGGCGGCGACCATCTCGGCCCGCACCCGTGGGCGGCCAGCGGCGCTGGGCCGGCGATGGAGCGCGCCCGCGAGATGGTGAGGCAGTACGTGCGCGCGGGCTACGAGAAGATCCACCTCGACGCGAGCATGCGCCTCGCAGACGACCCGGCGGGAGCGCTCGCGGATGCGACCGCCGCGGATCGCACGGCCGATCTCGCCGCCGTGGCCGAAGCGGCCGCCGACGAGCGGCCGGAAGGCGAACGGCGTCCCGTCTACGTGATCGGAACCGAGGTGCCGACGCCCGGCGGCCAGGCGGGCGACCACGAGGGCCCGGTCCCGACGCGCCTGGAGGACGCCGAGCGCGCGCTCGAGCTGACGCGCGCCGCCTTCGCGCGCCGAGGCCTCGAGCGGGCGTGGCCGCGGGTGCTCGCGCAGGTCGTGCAGCCGGGAGTCGAGTTCGGCGACGACGTCGTCTACCGCTACCGGCGCGAGGCGGCCTCGCATCTGCGCGCCTTCGCCGAGCGCCAGGAGCGCCTCGTGTTCGAGGCGCACTCGACGGACTACCAGGGCGAGGCCGAGCTGCGCGCCCTGGTCGAGGACCACTTCGCCGTGCTCAAGGTCGGGCCCGAGCTGACGTTCGCGCTCCGCGAGGCGCTCTTCGCGCTCGAGGCCGTCGAGCGCGAGCTGCTGGCGCGCCGCGCCGCCGAGCGGCTCTCGGGCCTGCGCGAGACGCTCGAGCGCGGCATGAGCGCGGACCCGCGCCACTGGAAGGCCTACTACGGCGAGGCCGACGCGGAGACGCTGCGGCTGCGGCGCGCCTTCAGCTTCTCCGATCGCGTGCGCTACTACTGGCCGGCGCCCGAGGTCCGGGACGCCGTCCGCCGCCTGTTCGCCAACCTCGACGCCGAGCGCTTGCCCGCCGGCCTGCTGCGCCAGTACCTGCCGATCGTCGGCGACGCCGAGCCGATGGCGCCCGCCGAAGGCAACGCGGCCCGCTACGCCCGGCTCCAGGTGCGGCGCGTGCTGGCGCGCTACGCCCGCGCCTGCGGCGTGGTGGCGAGCCTGGGCTCGCTCGCCTCGCGCGCGAGCTTGCCGCTATGATGCCCGCGATGCGGAGGGGAAAACGCGAAGCCGCGGGCTCGGGCAAGGGCCGTGCGCCGCGGCTCCTGGTCGAGGAGCGCAGGCGCCGGATCCTCGAGCTGCTCGACGACCAGGAGCGCGTGACGGTCGAGGAGCTGGTCGCGCGCTTCTCGGTCTCGGCCGTCACGATCCGCGGCGACCTCGACGCGCTCGCCGGCCTGGGCGCGGTCGTGCGCTCGCACGGCGGCGCGCTCAAGCGCGGCGACGCGCCGGAGGACGTGCCCATCACCGTCAAGGAGACGCTCCACCACGCCGAGAAGGTGCGCATCGGCCACGCCGCGGCGCAGATGATCCAGGACGGCGAGACGATCATGCTGGACTCGGGCAGCACCACCGCCGAGATCGCGCGCCAGATCCGTTTCCTGCGGCTGCGCTCGCTCAACGTGATCACGAACGCGCTCAACATCGCGATGGAGCTCGCGAACCTGCCGCACGTGCGCCTGATCATGATCGGCGGCGTGCTGCGGCAGATGTCGTACTCGCTCGCGGGTCCGCCCGCCGAGGCGACGCTGCGCGGCCTGCACGCCGATCGCCTCTTCCTGGGCGTCGACGGGCTCGACCCCGAGATCGGGCTCATGACCCCCGACGTCGTCGAGGCACAGCTCAACGCCGTGATGATCCAGGTCTCGCGCGAGGTGGTGGTGGTGGCGGACGCCTCGAAGTTCCAGCGCCGCAGCCTTTCCGTGATCGCGAAGCTCGACGTCGTGCACAAGCTGATCACCGACTCGGGCGCCGACCCCGACAAGGTCCAGGCGCTGCGCGCGCGCAACGTCGAGGTGCTCGTCGTCTGAGGCGCCCGCGGCCGGCCGCGGGCCGACAGAAACTGCTTGCAAGCCGGTCGCGGTTCGGACCAGACTTTCGCCCGCGGCCGGCATCGGCCGCGAAGCTCGACAATCAAGCAAAGGAGCGCTGCGATGTATTGGATCGTCACGATCATCGTGGGCGGAATCATCGGCTGGCTCGCCAGCATGCTGATGAAGACGGACAAGCAGATGGGGATCTTCGCGAACGTCGTCGTGGGCATCGTCGGCTCGAGCATCGGCTTCTGGCTCGCCGGGATGCTCGGCTTCGCGGCCTACGGCCCGATCGCCCAGTGGGCGGTTTCGATCGCCGGCGCGGCGCTCCTCATCTTCATCCTGCAGAAGCTCGGCATCTTCAGATAGCGCGCACGGCGGGCACGTCGAACTCGGTCGTTTCGCCCTTCGGCAGCGCGAAGCGCTCGAGGCCGAGCGCGCGATCCGCGGGCGTGACGGCCACGCCCTTGCCCTCGGTGAGCGGGAGCACGAGCTCGCCCGGGCAGTCGGCAGGCAGCGTGACGAATGCGCGGTGGCCCTCTTCCTGCGCCTCGGCGCGGAAGGTGATCGGGCCGCGCGGCGTGTGGCAGACGAGCTCGAGCTCCTTGAGATCGCCGAGCTGGGGTCGGATCTCGACCTTGGCGAAGCCGGGCTCGGCGGGCCTGATCCCCGCCACGTCCAGGCACAGCACGAAGAGCGGGCCCACCGCGCAGTGGCTCCATTGGTCGGTCGAGTCCGGCCGGGGCGCCCAGCGCTCGGCGATCGTGTTGTTCTGGAGCACGGAGGGCAGCGGCGCCCAGCGCTCGCGCAGCTCGCGCAGCACGGCGTCGATGCGGCCGTGGCGCGCCAGCGCCTGCATCCGCCAGTGCGCGTTCGCGGGGTACGACAGCGTCATGCGCTCGTCGGGCCCCGCGAGCGCCTTCACGCACTCGCTCGCGCGTCCCTCGGGGCACTGGTCGTAGAGGAGCGCGGTCGCGAGCCCGCGGTCGTCGAGCCGCGGCGCGCCCTCCTCGTCCTCCCAGGGCAGGTTGCTCACGAACAGCGAGCGCTCCCCGCTCCAGAAGCGCGCGACCGCCGCAGCCACGAGCGCGTCGGCCGCGGACGCGTAGCGCTTCTCGCCCGCCGCGTCGCCGGCGAGCGCGGCGAGCGGGGCGAGCGCCGTCTTCAGCACCGCGGCCGTGAACAGGTTGAACGCGCACTGCTTGTGCCGCTGGCGCTCGTAGCCGTCGTCGAGCCACACCGTCGGCACGCCCCAGCCCTCGACGGGCAGCAGGCCGTCCTTGCCGCGCCGCTCGAGCAGGTACGACGCGAGGCGCGCGAAGCGCGGGTAGAGCACGAGCGGCAGGTCGCTCTCGCCCGCTTCCTGGTAGTGGCTCCAGGCGTCCATCACGAACGCGACGCCGTGGTCGAGGAGCGGCCCCCACGGCGTCGCCCCCACCTCGCGCTGTGCGAGCCGATTCAAGCGGTCGAAGGCGGGCCAGGCGTCGAGGAAGTAGCCCTCCTGCGTCTGCCCGAGCGCGTAGCTGCGCAGGAAGCGGCGCGCGAGGCGCCGATCGCCGCACACGAGCCGCGTCGCGTGGAGCTGGTGCGCGCCGTCGCCCGAGTACTGCTGGCGCTCGCGGCCCATCCCGTCCACGATCGTCTCCTGCGCCGAGTTCGTGAGCGTGTTGAACGCGGCCTCGAGCACGCGCTGGAGCTTCGGCTCCGCCACGCGGAAGCTCGGCGGGCTCGGCCACGGGTACGAGCGGCGGCGCAGGCCGAGGTCGCGCACCAGCACCGGCCCCTCGGCGTCGTGCACGTGAAGCTGCAGGAAGCGGAGCGACTCGTAGTCGAAGCACTCGAAGCGGTTCTCGCCCGCGCGGCACACGAAGCGCGTCCAGGCGAAGCGCTGGCTG
>Ga0335076_10005900_pt1 | contig 12362 bp, 5 predicted proteins | sample Lox_Sample_25_FD_206717 | JGI IMG/M metagenome (GOLD analysis project Ga0335076, IMG submission 206717) | Soil microbial communities from Loxahatchee National Wildlife Refuge, Florida, United States - Lox_Sample_2.5 | ecosystem: Environmental > Terrestrial > Soil > Wetlands | place: USA: Florida...
TCGATTCTCAACCAGATGCCGCAATTCACGCCCGCGCAGAGCCAGTTCAGCGCGCAGGGCGAGATCCAGACTTCGCCGGTGTCGTCCCTCGGTATCGGGTCGATCAATCTGCGCGGCATCGGCACCAACCGCACGCTCGTGCTGATCGACGGCCGGCGTGGGCAGCCCGCGAACTCTGCGCTGGTCGTCGACACGAACACGATTCCGGCGGCGGCGATCTCGCGCGTCGAAGTGATCACGGGTGGTGCCTCCGCGACGTACGGCGCCGACGCGATGGCCGGCGTCGTCAACTTCGTGCTCAAGGACAACTACCAGGGCGTCTCGATGGACGTCCAAACATCCGGGACAGAGGCTGGCGACGGCACGGAGACTCGCTTCTCGAGCCTTCTCGGCATGAACTCCGACAGTGGCAAATCGAACTTGCTGCTCGGCGTCGAGTGGTACCAGCGCGAGGTCGCGTTCCAGAAGAACCACTCCTTTTACGTGAACGGTTGGCACGACCCGTCCAACCCAGCGAGCACGTTCTTCCCGTCGATGCCGGGTTACCAGATCGTTGCCAGCAACCGCCCGACTCAGGCGGCCATCGACAAGCTGTTCCCGCAGTACGCGCCGGGAACGGTCAACGTGAACTCGAACCCGGTGATCTACTTCAATCCGGACGGCTCCGCGTTCACGCGCACGGCGACCGGCGCGCCCGGCTTCCAAGACTCGTTGCTGAATCGAGGCGACACCGGCGACGGCTTCTACGGGCTCGTCAAGAACCAGGACGGCACATTGCAGCAGATCTATCAGGACGGCCAGCTGCAGTCGCCGCTTTCGCGCCGATCGTTGTTCGGCAAGGCGCACGTGGACATCACGGACAACCTCAGGGCGTTCGTCCAAGCCAACTACGTCCATTCCGACGTCGACACGTTCTCCGCGGGTCCGCCGCCGGCGGTGGGCGCCGCGTGGGGCGGTGCGATTCCGAACGACGGCCGCTCGACCATCCCGGCCGGGTTGCAAACCCTGCTCGATTCGCGCGCGACGCCGACGTCGACGTGGCAGCTGAATCGCGGCCTCGACTTCATCGGCCAGTTCGGCCCATCGAACCAGAGCAACACCTACCAGATCATGGCTGGCCTCGAGGGCAGCATCGAAGGGCGCGACTGGACGTGGGAGGCCTACTACTCGAGCGGCGCGACGAACGCGACGAACGAGTACAACGACCTCCCGTCGTTGCAGCGCTGGTTGGCGCTGGTCGCCTCGCCGAACTTCGGCAAGGGCCAGACGATCGTCTCCGCGCAAGGCGGCGGATACCAAATGACTTGCACGAGCGGCCTGCCCATCTATTACGGCACGACCGCGTCGACGTCATCGGACTGCCTGCAGAGCATCAACGGCGCCTTCAAGTCGCTCACGAACGTGTCGCAGGACATCCTCGAGGCGAACCTGCAGGGCAAGATCACCGACATGAAGGCCGGCGAGCTCCGGTTCGCGGCGGGTGTGAGCCATCGTAAGAACGGCTTCGAATACAACCCGAACAACCCGCAAGCGTACGTTTACGATTACCCGCTCGGTTTGTTCGTGTCGAACCCGTCATCGGGCGAGACGAAGGTGAGCGAGGTCTACGGCGAGCTGAGCGTTCCGGTCATCAAGCGCTTGACCCTCGAGCTCGGCTACCGCTATTCGGACTACGACACGAATGCGGGCCAGGTCGGAACGTACAAGACGTTGTTCGACTTCACGGCAACCGACTCGATCCGGCTGCGCGGCGGCTATCAAAAGGCGAGCCGCGCGCCGAACACCGCCGAGCTGTTCCAGTCGTCGACTACGGTCTTCGAGACGAGCTTCGCCTCGGCCGATCCGTGCGGCGTGAACACGCTCGCGACCTGGGGCAACATTGCGTCGAACCCGAACCGGTTGCAGGTTCAGCAGCTTTGCGCCGCGCTGATCGGCAACACGACGTCGACGTTCGGGGCGCCCGGCAGTCCCGACGCCAACAGCTATCTCTTCGGCCAGGCGGCTTTCACCGGCATCAACGGCGACCAGAGAGGCAACGCGGACGTCAAGCCGGAGACGGCCGACACGTACACGTTCGGCGTGGTGTTCAATCATCCAGGCGGCTTGGAAGGGCTGACCGCTTCCGTCGATTGGTACAGCATCAAGATCCAGGATGCGATCGCGACGTTCAACGGCCAGCAGATCTACCAGAAGTGCTTCAACTCCGACGGCAAGTCGAACCCGGGCTACTCCATCAACGATCCGGGTGGGTTCTGCGCGCTGATCAACCGCAACGCGAGCACGGGCGGTGCGGGCACGGTCATCGAGAAGTACCTGAACGCGGGAATTATCGACACGTCGGGCATCGATCTGGCCGTGAACTGGACGAAGAACCTCGGCAACGGTGGCGCGTTCTACATGAACCACCAGCTGAGCTACCTCGACCACTTCAACACGCAGACCACGCCGACGGATCCCGTCATCAAGTATGCCGGCACCTTGGGCAGCGCGCCGTACACGGGCATGTTCGACTACAAGCTGAACTCGACGTTTGGCTACCGGTTCGGCGGCGGCAACGCGAGCGTCGGGTTGCGCTGGCGCTATCTGCCGGAGGTCAAGAACGGCGCATACGTTTCCAGCCCGACGACGCCGGTTTTGCCGACGAACGCGTACAGCGAGTTCGATGCGTTCGGTAGCTACAACTTCGGCACGAAGTACCAGCTGCGCGCCGGTATCGACAACCTGTTCGACACGAACCCGGCGATCGTCGGCGCAACCCGCGCGAGCGCTACCACCGTGGCGGATAGCAACAGCGCGTCGACTCTCCCGGGCTTCTACGATGTGCTCGGCCGTCGGTACTACGTCGGCCTGAACGTGAAGTTCTAACGCTGCGCGGTGCGGCCCGGATCAAACCGGGCCGCACCGGCGGGTGCTCAGCGCAAGCCGACGATTACGCGGCGAAGCCGCCGGTTGCTCAGCGGACGCCGCCGGTCGCGATGGGGGCTTGCTCGCCGGTCGCGGCCGGATCCCCGAGTCCGAGCGATTGCAGCAGGCTCACCATCGCCTCGCCGCCGCGCTTCGCCTGCGCCGCGCCGAACACCGTCTGGCCCTTCGAGTTGCGAATCGACGGATCGGCGTGGGCGTCGTTCAAGAGATACTTGATGATCTCCTCCGACCCGCGGCCGGTGACCGCGGCATGTAGAGCGGTATTGCCGTTCATGTCCTGAGCACCGACGTCGAGCCCGCGCTCCATCAGGAACGCGATCGTCTGCACGGCCTCGGCGTCCGAGCCTTGGTCGAAGGAGGGCGCGATCGGGCTGCCGTTGCGCCAGCCGAGCCCCGCGGCGTACATGAGCGCGTTCGCGCCGTTCGGCATCTTGTGCTGGACGTCGGCCCCGGCCGCGACGAGCATCTTCACGAGCTCGATATCGCCCGACTTGGCCGCGCGCAGCAGCGGCGTCGCGCCCTTGGCCAGCGCGCCGTCCCCGAACGTGTGCTGGCGCTGGATGATCGGCTTGTCGAGCTCGGCATTCGGATTTGCGCCGTGCTCGAGAAGCTTCTTGACGATGTCCACGCTCGTGAGCAGCCCGACGGGCTTCGGATTCGGTCGGCCATGGCCGACCGCGAGGCGATGCATGTCGACGGCGGCGTAGAGCGCGCCCATGCCGCTCGTGTCGACGACGTTCGGGTCGGCGCCCGCGTCGATCAGCATCGCCGCGAACTCGTAGTGCGCGTTGATGATCGCGATCACGAGCGCGGTGGTGCCGTCCGGGTCCGCGAGGTTCAAGTTGGCGTCGCCCTTGATGAGCGCTGCGCCGGCTTGAAGGGCGTTCTGCCGCGCTGTGTAAAAGAGCGGCGTCCACTCCCCAAGCGACAACAGATTCTGGCCTTCGCGGCGTTTCTCGAACGTCTGCGGCGAAGAGCGAATGTTCGGGTCGGCGCCGTGCTCGAGCAGCGTGCGCACGGCATCCGCATGGTCCTCCGCGGCGGCCCAGATCAGCGGCGTCTCGCCATAAAAGTTTTCGCGGGCATCGATCTTCGCGCCCGCCGCGACGAGCGCTTCGATTGCGGCCGAAGAGCCCGTCCGGGCGGCGCTCAACAGCACCGTTTCGCCCTCGGGCAACGTCGCATTCGGATCGGCGCCCGCCTCGAGCAGCGCTTTCAGAGTGGCCGCGTCGCCGTTGATCGCCGCGAGGTGTTGCGGCGTCATGCCGTAGCGGTTGGCCGCGTTGGGGTTCGCGCCCGCGGCGAGCAGCGCAGAGACGAGATCGCGATCGCCCGAGCGCACGGCCCAGTGCAGCGCGGTCGTGCCGTCGGCTTCGGCGTCGTTGATGCCCGCGCCTCGCTCGACGAGCTTTAGCGCGGCCGCGTGGTCCCCGCTTTTTGTCGCGGCGACGAGCGGAGGCAGTGTCTCGAGCGCGCTCGCCTTGCCGAGCGCCAGAGCTACGGCGAGCGCAAGCGCTGCACGCCGTAACGGTCGAGCATCTCGGCTCACGTGAGCTCGAATTTCGCGTTGCTCTCGCCTATCCGGTCGATAGGACTGTCGAACATGCCGGCGACGCCGAGCCAGAGATTCGCGATCGGTGACCACTCGGGCGCCTTCACGTAACGATTGCCGCTGATCCGTCCGCCCGCGCCGCCGACAGCGGCGAAGGCGAGCGGATACGCCGAGTGCGCCTGGCCGTCGCTCATGCCGTGGCCGTACGCGATCAGCGAGTGGTCGAGAAGGGACCCTTGACCGTCCGGCGACGCCTTGAGCTTGTCGATGAACTCGGCGAACAGCGAGATGAACAGCGTGTTGATCTTCGCGTGCTGCGCCATCTTCTCGGGCTGACCGCCGTGGTGAGAGGTGTCGTGGTGCGTTTCCTTCATCCCGAGGCCCGGGTACGTTCGCTGGCTCGCCTCGCGGCCCGTCATGAACGTGAACACGCGCGTCATGTCCGCCTGGTACGCGACGACCAGGAGATCGAACATCATTCGCATGTGCTCCTCGAACGTGTCGGGGATGCCGACCGGGGCCGTCATCGAGTCGGCTGCGGTGGAGTTATGAGCCACGGTCTTCTGGATTCGACGCTCGATCTCGCGAACGTTGTCCATGTAGTCCTCGATCCGGCCGCGGTCCGGAGCGCTGACTGCGCGCGTCAGCGAGCGTGCCTCGTCGGCCACGGAGTCGAGAATGCTGCGGTTCTCCGCCGAGCGGCGCAGGCGTTGCTCCGGCGTGCCGGCCCTGCCGAACATCCGTTCGAACGCAACGCGGGGGTTGATCTCCATCGGCAGCGGCTCGGTTTCCGACGCCCACGAGATCGTGTTCATGTAGGCGCAGCTGTAGCCCGGCACGCAGCCGCCGATGTAGCCGGAAAAATCCTCGGTCGCGAACTCGAGCGATGGGAACGGAGTCTCTTGCCCGACCTGCTTCGCGAGGATCTGGTCGATCGTGATGCCGACGCGGATGTCTTCGGCTTCTGTCTGTTTCGCCACGGCTCCGCTGAGCCAGCCCGCGGAGCTCACGGCATGGTCCGTCACCGAGAGCCCACCCGCGCGAGACAGGTTGTTGACGACCGTGACGTGCTCGCGCAGATGCTCGAGCGGCTGCAGAATCGGAGTGATCGGCAACGCGCCCTCGTCGCCCTCGGGCATCCAGAACTTCATCGGGCAGCCGTTCGGAACGTAGACGGCGCCGAAGCGCAGCGGCGAGTGCAGCGTGTCCGCTTTCGCGAGCGCCGGAACCATCGATTCCAGGAACGGCAGCCCGACGGTGACGCCCAGGCCACGAAGGACGGTTCTGCGCGAGAGGCTCTTTCTGCTGATGAACATGGCTAGTTCCTCGCTGTCGCCACGGTGTCCTCTGTGGCGGGTCCCTTGACTCTCATCTTAAACGGCGCGCTCTCCACGATGCCGATTACGACGTCCGAAAACCGGTAGCCCTGTGCCGCGGTGCTCGACAGTACATGGCGCACGACAGGCATATCGTAATACCGAAGCCCACGTCCGAGTGCGTACGTCAGCAACTTTTGCGTCACGGTGCCGGCGAACACGCGTGGATCGGACAGCAGGGCCTCGCGAAGCTGGGCGGTGCCGTCCAGCGCGCGCCCGTCCGTGAACTGGCCACTCGCGTTGACCGGGTGCCCGGCCTCCAGCGTGCGCCAGCCGCCGACCGCGTCGAAGTTCTCCATCGCGAAGCCGAGCGGGTCGAGCGTCTTATGACAGCCGGCACAAGCAGGATTCGCGCGATGCCCCTGCATCCGTTCGCGCATGGTCTTCGGCGCGGCGCCGGGCTCGATTTGCAACGCCGGCACGTTCGCGGGCGGCTTCGGCGGGGGCGCCGCGAGCAGCTCCTCGAGCAGGAACTTGCCGCGCAGCGTCGGGGCCGTGCGGTCCGCGTGCGAGGTCGCCATCAGAATGCCGCCCTTGCCCAGCAGTCCGCGCCGCTCGGCCAGCTCCGGTCCGAGCGCAACGCGGCGGAATTGGCTGCCGTAGACGTTCGGTATGCCGTACTGGCGAGCGAGGCGCTCGTCGACGAAGGTGTAGTCGGCCGTCATCAGATCGAGCACGCTGCGATTCTCGTTCACGATGCTCGCGAAGAAGAGCTCGGCTTCCTGCTTGAAGCCTTGGCGTAGGTTGTTGTCGAAGTCCGGGAACTCGTCAGAATTCGGGTTGATGTTGTCGAGGTTCCTCAAGTGCAGCCATTGGCCAGCGAAGTTCTCGGCGAGCGCCCAGGACTTCGGATCGGCGAGCATGCGCCGAACTTGAGCATCGAGCGTCTTCGGCTCGTGTAGCTCTCCTTTCTCCGCGACGCTCAGGAGCTCGTCGTCCGGGATGCTGCTCCAGAGGAAGAATGAGAGGCGCGTAGCTAGTTCCGTGTCGCTGACCGCGTAAGCGGCCCCGCTCGCGACTTCTTCGGGCTCGGCCTCGAGCCGGAAAGCGAACGACGGGCTCGCGAGGATGCGCCGCAGCGCGAGTTGAATGCCGGCGTCGAATCCGCCGTGCGTGCGCCCCTCCACGAAGAACGGCATCAGCCGGCTGATGTCGGTCTCGTTGACCGGACGTCGATACGCGCGACGCGCGAGCGTGGTGAGGATCTCGCGTGCGCAGCGCGGCTCGTCGCGCGTGTCGGTCGGCGTGCACGTGAAGATCCGGCGCCGGCTTGGCGTGTCCCCTGTGCCAGTCGCGTGGTAGGGACCGGTGATCGTCAATGTGCGAATGTGCGGCCGACCGGTACCGTCGTACGTGCCCGAGTTGCTGCGCTCGAAGGGGCGCAGACGATTCGTGCCTTCCCCGAGCTTGCGGATGAACGTGGCGGTGACCGTCCGGGGGCCTGCCTCGACCGGAACGCGAACTTTGAGCCGGGCTTCCGTCGAATCGGAGAGCTCGTTGATCGTGGTTCCCGCGCGGCCGTCCTCATAGTGGCCGCCGACGCCCGCGAGGAACACACGCTTGCCGTCGATAGCGATCTCGATCTCGTGCGGATGCTCGAGCCCTCGAATCATGTCCAAGTTGTTGCGGACCAGAGTCAGGTCGAGCTCGTATTCTGCGTCGAGCGGGAATTCGTGCGTGACCGAGACGCCGCCGACCGTGCCGAGAGGCAATCCCTCCAAGTGCTCCGCTTGCGACTCGTCGCCCTTCACGGTGTAGGTTTGCGCGCCCGCCATCGTGGTGGGATCGCCGACGGCGAGCGCGCTCACGCGGTCGGCCGCGGACAGGTAGCGCTCGAGCAGCGTCGGCGAGAACGTGAGCAAGTCTCCGATGTTGTCGAAACCGAACGCCGAATCGTCCGGTGGCAGCAGCGCTGTAACATCCACCTGCAGATCGAGGAGATCGCGGACCGCGTTGGCGTACTCGGCGCGATTGAGCCGGCGGAGTACCGGCGCGCCGGGGTTCGACTTGGCCGAGGCGTCGAGCGCAGACTCGAGCCACCCGGCGAGCGCGTCGTAAGTCGCGGAGTCTGGCCGAGGCTCGTCCGCAGGCGGCATCGTCCGGGTGCGGAGCTTTCGAACGACGTGCTCCCAGAGCTGCGGTTTCTGTTGGACCGCTGAGGGGTCGAGACTCGAGACCGAGAAATCGCCGGCGAGATCGGCCGGGTTGTGACAATCCGAGCAGTAGCGATGCAACGTCGCGGAGACGTCTTGCGCCGAGTCGATAGCCGGTGCACCTTTCCCCCCGCACGCCGCGATGAGCATGGCGCAGACGAGGGGTGCGGAACGGGCGGGAACCTTCAGCAATCGACGGGCAGCACGCATCTCCGGCGACTCTACGAAATGCATCGAGCCAGTGTCCAACAATTGGAGCACAGAGCGCTATGCATGCTACGTCTAGTTCGAGTTTGATTCACGCGGCGGGTGCGAATTTTTTCCAAGACGTCTACGAATTGAACCGGCGTGCTCGATGCGATTCGCCAATCCTATGAGCGCGCCTTCTGGGTACCGTTGGTACCAAGTTGCGCCGGCGTTCATGAATGCTCACGATCCTGCGCGCTAAAACAGGTCTGCTTTCGGAAGTTTTGCGAAGACCGGGACAGCAACGATTCGTTGTGGCGCTGAATCGAGCTAGATTTGCGGTTCGCACCCGCGAAGCATGTGTCAAGTTTGGCGGGCTAGGAGTCGGACCGAAGTGCTCGTGAATGGTCATCGCGACCGCCCGAATCACCGGCGTTTGCTGAGCGTAGGTGCGACGTGGGTCGTGCTCTTCGTCGGCGCGGGATTCGTGTATTGGTTCGTGCACGGGCGGGGCGTTTCGCCCGCGGCGCAGCAAGCACTCGTACACGAGTATTGCTCGGACTGCCATAACTCTATCGACCTCACCGCGGACCTGTCGTTCGATCACGCGGACTTCAACCACGTCGGTCAGAAACCCGACGTCTGGGAAAAGGTGATCCGAAAGCTGCGGGCCGGCATGATGCCGCCCGCGGACCGCCCCCAGCCGGGCGCAAAGGAGCGCGCCGAGCTCATTTCTTGGCTCGAGGGACGCCTCGATCGTGCGGAAGAGGCCAGTCCCGACCCCGGCCCATCTCTCTTGCGCCGGATGAATCGCGCGGAGTACGCGAACGCGGTGCGAGATTTACTCGCCATCCACATCGATTCGACGCAGCTGCTGCCGCCCGACGATTCCGCATACGGATTCGACAACATCGCCGACGCGCTGGGTACGTCGCCGGTGCTCGTCGAGCAGTATCTCGGCGCGGCCGGAAAAATCGCGGCGCTCGCCGTTGGCGATCCGGACACGGGACCCGCGGCGCAGACGTTCAAGATCCCGCAAGACGAGTCGCAGACGATACCGGTGATCGGTATGCCGCTAGGCACCGTCGGCGGCGGCAAGGCGCACGTGGTGTTACCGCTCGACGGCGAGTATCGCCTCGAGGTCACGTTCTTCAAGTCCAACCTCGGCGCGATGAAGGGGGTCGAGCTGCCGCATGAGGTCGAGATCGCGGTCGACGGCCAGCGCGTGCATCTCGCGACCATCGGCGGTCCCGACGATTTCGCGGCGCTCATGAACAACATCACCGAGGCCGCCGACGCGATGTCGAAGCGCAGCTCGACTACGGTCAAGTTGACCGCCGGCGAGCACGACATCACCGTCGCGTTCCTTTATGACGGACGGACACTCGGCAGCACGCGGCTGCAGCCGTTCTTGCGCAGCTCGCAGGATATCTTGGACGTCAGTGGACACCCGCACATCCAGACTCTCACCGTCACCGGGCCGTACAACCCGACGGGTCCCGGCAAGACGGCATCGCGCGAGCGGATCTTCGTGTGCCACCCCGCGAGCACCGCCGAGGAGAGCAAATGCGCTTCGGAGATCCTGTCGCAGTTCGCGCGGCGCGCGTATCGCGGCATGGATACCGAGGACGATCTCAACGAGCTGCTCGCGTTCTACCAATCCGGCCGCGAGCAGCGGGGGTTCGAGGGCGGGATCCAGACGGCGATCGAGCGTGCGCTGTCGAGCCCGAAGTTCCTGTTCCGGATCGAGCCTGACCCGCTCTCCGCCGCGCCGGGGTCTGTGTATCCGCTGCCGGACGTGGAGCTCGCGTCTCGTCTCTCCTTTTTCTTGTGGAGCAGTATCCCGGACGACGAGCTGCTCAATCTTGCGCACGACGGCAAGCTCGCGAGTCCCAAGGTGCTGAAGGAGCAGGTCGTTCGGATGCTCGCGGATCCGAAGGCACATGCGCTCGTCGACAACTTCGCGGGACAATGGCTCTATCTCAGGAATCTCGATAGCTTTCAGCCGAATTCCTCGGGCTTCCCAAACTTCGACGACAACCTGCGTCAGGGCTTCAAGACGGAGACCGAGCTGTTCTTCGAGAGCATCGTGAAGGAAGACCGAAGCGTCGTCGATCTGATGACCGCGAACTACACGTTCCTGAATGAGCGCGTCGCGAAGCACTACGGCATACCCGGCGTCTACGGACCTCAGTTTCGCCGCGTCGAGCTCACGGACGAAGCGCGGTGGGGCCTGCTCGGCAAGGGCAGCGTGCTGATGGTGTCGTCGCACACCGATCGCACGTCGCCCGTCGTGCGCGGCAAGTGGGTGCTCGAGAACGTGCTCGGCACGCCGCCGCCTGCACCGCCGGCCAACGTGCCGAAGCTCGAGGAGATCGACCCGAAGGGCGTGATGAGCCTCCGGCAACGGCTCGAGGCGCACCGGAAGAACCCCGTGTGCGCGGGTTGTCACGCGACGATGGACCCGATCGGCTTCGCGCTCGAGAACTTCGACGCGGTCGGCGCTTACAGGGTCTACGAGAAGGGCGTCGGCAGCGCGCGGGTGGACGCGAGCGGGCGACTCACGGACGGCACGACCGTCAACGGCGCCGTCGAGCTTCGCCATGCTATTCTCAGAAACCCTGAGGTCTTTGTGTCCACGGTCGTTCAGAAGCTCATGACGTATGCATTGGGTCGGGGCTTGAGCGGGCGCGACATGGCGGTCGTGCGCGGCATCGTTCGCGATGCCGCCAAAGACGATTACCGGTTCTCTTCCGTGGTTCTCGGCGTTGTCGACAGCGTTCCGTTCCGGGAGCGCAGGGCGGCCGTCGAGGGCACCGTTGCGAGCGTTGAACGCTAAGGAAGGATGGGTCGATGAACTACCTCACAGGGAAGCGGCTGTCTCGCCGCCACATGCTCCGAGGCGCAGGAATTGCGCTCTCGCTGCCGCTGCTCGATGCGATGTTGCCGGCGGCGCGCGTGTTCGCAAAGGATATCGCCGCACCGAAGCGCTTCGGCGCGGTATTCGTTCCCCACGGCGAGCGGCCCGGTTTTTGGACGCCGGACAAAGTCGGCACCGACTTCGAGTGCTCGACGATTCTCGCGCCGCTTGCGCCGCATCGAGACCACCTCACGGTCGTCTCGCAGCTCGCGAACCCCGTTTCGGGCCACGGCGTGAGCGTCGCGTCATGGTTGTCGGGCAGCATCCCGAAGCGCACCGTCGCGGAAGACGTGCGCGCGGGTCGCACAATCGATCAAGTGATCGCCGACAAGGTCAGCGAGGACACGGTGTTCAGGTCTCTCGAGGTCGCGACGGAGGATTTCTCGGGCTACATCGGCGGCTGCGATCCCGCGTACGCGTGCGCGTATCTGAACACGCTGTCGTGGAAGTCCGATACAGAGCCGTTGCCGATGGAGATTAATCCGCGCAACCTGTTCGAGCGGATGTTCGGCCGTCCCGGCACGAAAGCGCAGCGAGTCGAGCGGATGCACACCGGACGGAGCATCCTCGACTCCGTCCAGAAGGACCTCACGGCCCTGGAGCGGCAGGTCGGCCCGCAAGATCGCGCTCGGCTCAATGACTACACCGACCACGTTCGCGAGACCGAGCAGCACATCGAGCGCGCCGAGCGCCAGGCCGGCGGCGATCTGCAAATCCCGGATGCGCCCGTCGGCATCCCCGACTCGTTCGCGGAGCACGTCGGGATGCAACTCGACTTGATTGCACTCGCCTTGACCGCCGATCTCACTCGCGTGTTCACGTTCATGATGAGCCGCGACATCACGCAGCGGACGTATCCGGAGATTGGGATCACGGAGCCGCACCACGCGATGTCGCACCACGGCGGTAACGAGGAAATGAAGAAGAACCTCGTGAAGCTCAACATCTACCACATGACGTTGTTCGAGAAGTTCGTCGCGCGGCTCAGCAAGACGCCCGACGGCGCGGGCAGCTTGCTCGATAGCACGATGGTTCTGTTCGGTAGCGGCATGAGCGAGAGCAACAACCACGAGCGCACGGATCTGCCGACGCTGCTCGTCGGAGGCTTCGGCGGACGCGGCAGCTTGCACGTCAAGATGGCGCAGGAAACGCCCATCGCGAACTTCATGCTGACGCTCGGTCAGCACTTCGGAGTCGAGATGGACCGCTTCGGCATCAGTACTGGGACCGTGGCGATTTAACGCACAGCG
>Ga0335076_10005902_pt1 | contig 12359 bp, 9 predicted proteins | sample Lox_Sample_25_FD_206717 | JGI IMG/M metagenome (GOLD analysis project Ga0335076, IMG submission 206717) | Soil microbial communities from Loxahatchee National Wildlife Refuge, Florida, United States - Lox_Sample_2.5 | ecosystem: Environmental > Terrestrial > Soil > Wetlands | place: USA: Florida...
TGCGGAAGTGATCCTGGTGCCGCTGCTGGATTTTCTGCAGTCGGTGCCGATCTTCGGCTTCTCCTTCCTGACGCTGTTCTTCCTGCAGCTCACTCCGGGGCGCGTGGCGGGAGCGGAGCTCTCGGCGGTGTTCCTGATCTTCACCAGCCAGGCATGGAACATGGCGTTCAGCTTCTATCACTCGCTGCGCAGCATCCCGGATGAGATGGTGGAGGCGGCGCGCAACTTCCAGCTGTCGCCGTGGATGCGCTTCTGGCGGCTCGAGGTGCCGTTCGCCATGCCGGCGCTCATCTGGAACATGATGATGTCGATGTCCGGCGGCTGGTTCTTCCTGGTGGTCTCGGAGGCCATCACGGTCGGTCACACGACCGTGCTGCTGCCGGGCGTGGGCTCCTACATTGCGCTCGCCATCGGGCACAGGAACCTCGCCGCCATCGGCTGGGCGATCGCCGCCATGTTCGTGGTCATCCTGCTGTTCGATCAGCTGCTGTTCCGCCCGCTGAATGCGAGCGCCGACTGGTTCCGCCTCGATCAGGAGGCCGGTTTCACCCCCAACCAGTCGTGGGCGCTCACGATGATGCGCCGCTCGCGCCTGCTGCGGCTCATCGGCTCGGGCTTTGCCGCGATGCTGCGCCTCGGCGTGCGCCCGGTGGCGCGCTGGGGTGCCGCACCGCCGCGGCCGCCGGCGGTATGGCATGCGCGCTGGATGGACTACGCCTGGTACGGCGCGCTGATCCTGCTCGGCATCGGCGCGGTGTGGAAGATCGCGCTGTTCGTGCTGGGGGAGGTACCGCTCGCCGAGATCGCACGGGTGCTGCTCTACGGGATCTTCACCATGCTGCGCGTCGCGGTGCTGATCGCGCTCGCGAGCCTCATCTGGGTGCCGGTCGGGGTGTGGGTGGGACTGCGGCCACGTGTGGCGAGCGTGGTGCAGCCGATCGCGCAGTTCCTGGCCGCGTTCCCCCAGAACCTGTTTTTCCCCTTCGTGGTCTCGGCCATCGTCGTCTTCAGGCTGACGCCCGATATCTGGCTGAGCCCGCTCATGATCCTCGGTACCCAGTGGTACATCCTCTTCAATGTGATCGTGGGGGCTTCGGCGATCGCGCCGGACCTGCGCTACGCGGGCGAGAACCTCGGCGTGCGCGGCTGGCTGTGGTGGCGCCGCGTGGCGCTGCCGGCGGTGTTTCCCTTCTATGTCACCGGAGCGATCACCGCCTCCGGCGGCTCGTGGAATGCCAGCGTCAACGCCGAGGTGGCGGCCTGGGGTACCGAGACCGTGCGGGCGCACGGCCTCGGCGCTTACATCTTCGACTCGACCGCCGCCGGCGACTTCCAGCGCAACATCCTCGGCATCATGGTGCTGAGCCTGCTGGTGGTGATACTCAACCGGCTATTCTGGCGGCCGCTGTACGCGCGCGCCGAGCGCAAGTTCCGCATCAGCTGAGAGCTCAAGCACCTGAGGAGATATCCGTGAACGCCACCGCTCCCGCGCTCAACCTGGCGCCGCTCCTTGAGGTGCAGGACGTATGCAAGTCCTTCCGTAAGCCGGACGGCGACCAGCTGGTGGTGCTCGAGAAGGTCAACCTGGCGCTGCGCCCCGGCGAGATCGTGGGACTGCTGGGCCGCTCGGGATCGGGCAAGTCGACGCTGCTGCGGCAGATCGCCGGACTCGACGAGCCCACCAGCGGCGCCGTCAACTATCTCGGCCACACCGTGCACGGCCCGGCCTCCGGGATCGCCATGGTGTTCCAGAGCTTCGCGCTGTTTCCCTGGCTCACCGTACTCGAGAACGTGCAGCTCGGGCTCGAGGCCCAGGGCGTTGCCGAGGCCGAGATGCGCAAGCGCTCGCTGCAGGCGATCGACCTCATCGGACTCGACGGCTTCGAGTCCGCGTATCCGCGCGAGCTCTCCGGCGGCATGCGCCAGCGGGTGGGCTTCGCCCGTGCGCTCGTAGTGCATCCCAACATCCTGCTCATGGACGAGCCGTTCTCGGCGCTCGACATCCTCACCGCCGAGACGCTGCGGGGCGATTTCCTGAATCTCTGGGGCGAGGGGCAGCTGCCCATCAAGGCGGTGCTGCTGGTCACCCACAACATCGAGGAGGCGGTGCAGATGTGCGACCGCCTGCTCATCTTCTCGACCAACCCCGGGCGCGTCGTGGGCGAGATCCTGGTGGATCTGCCGCAGCCGCGGCACGCGGAGGACCCGCGCTTTCGCGCGCTCATCGAGCGCGTATACGTCGAGATGACGGCGCGGCCGCGCGGCGAGGTGCGCACGGGACCGAAGGAGCGCTTCCCCGGCACCGGCATCGGCACCGTGCTCACGCACGTGTCATCCAACGTGCTCACCGGCCTCATCGAGACCGTGGCCGCGACGCCCTACAACGGCAAGGCGGACCTGCCGGTGCTCGCCGAGGAGCAGCACCTCGAGATCGATGAGCTGCTGCCCGCGGCCGATGCGCTGCAGATGCTGCGCTTCGCCGAGGTCGAGGGGGGCGATATCCGTCTCACCGAGCCGGGCCTGCAGTTCGCGCGCAGCGAGACGGACGAGCGCAAGAAGCTCTTCGCCCGCCACCTGATCACCTACGTGGCGCTGGCGGCGCATGTGCGCCGGGTGCTCGATGAGCGCGCCAGCCACACAGCTCCCAAGAGCCGCTTCTCCGACGAGCTCGAGGACTACATGGCGGAGGAGGCGGCCGAGCAGACGCTGCGAACTATAGTGAGCTGGGGCCGTTACGGCGAGGTGTTCGCCTACGACGACCACGCGCAGGCGTTCAGTCTGGAGAACCCGGCCTGAGAGGCGCCGCGCCGTGCACTGCTCAGAGGACTCGCCCTGCCTGGGCCGCCTGACGTGACTAGCTTGAGGCAGCGATGAAAAAAGTAGACGCGTATTACGAGAATCAGTACCACAGCGTCCGCCACGGGGAGCTGATCGCAGACGAATACTGCTTCCAGGCTCGCGCAGATCTACAGAGACGGTTTTACTTCACCCCGGCCGAGCGGACGCTACGGATTTTTGAGTACGGCTGCGGCGTTGGCCAAGGCCTCGCAGGGCTGCCCCATGCGGCCGGTTGGGACATCAGCGGCGAGGCACGCGCTGCTTGTCGTCAGAGAAACCTGACTGTCTATAACGACATCGCCGACGTCCCTGAAGCAGCATGGGACATTGTGTTTTGCCGGCACGTCCTGGAGCATCTCGAGCAGCCGTTCGAAGCCCTGAAGCAAATGCGCGAGCTGATGAGCCCTGACGGCGAGCTATATCTGGTTCTGCCAAAGGAAGACCACTACCGGGTAAACATCGCGCCGGACCTCGACCAGCATCTCTACTGTTGGAATTTCCGTGCTCTCAACAATCTTGTATTCCGCTCCGGTCTCACTCCTTACCGGAACGAGTTTCGCTACAGCATGGGGTGGCGGGCCTTGTTGCCGCTACGACGATTTCTGGGTCCGGCCATTTTCTTTCATATCACCCACCTGGGCGGACAACTGCTCAGACGCAACGGTGAGCTGGTGCTGCGGGCGCGGCGGACTGTCGGGCCTGGCTGATCGGCGGGTCAAGACCAGCCTCGCCGCGCCCAGGCGGCTTCGTAGATCGCGAGGTAGCGAGCGCCCATCGAGTCGCGGGAATAGGCGCGGACGTATTCCCTATAAGCATTCTCCGCTCTGGAGCGCGCCAGATCCGGCTGGCCAAGCGCCTCTGCGAGCGCGCGCGCGAGGGGGGCGCGATCGCCCGGAGGCACGAGCCAGCCGTTTCTGCCGTCCTTCAAAACCTGCGCTATGGCGCCTACCGTCGTCGAGACTACCGGGCAGTGACTTGCCATCGCTTCGAGGATCGTTATCGGCAGCCCCTCGGTGTCGGATGTCACAGCCAACAGGTCTGCGGCGGCCAGAAAGTCGGGCACGTCGGTCCGATAACCGCAGAAACGCACGCGATCCAGCAGCCCGCGCTCGCGCGCGAGATCCATGAGCATGGATTTGTCGTTGCCTTCCCCGACCAGCCAGACGTGAGGAGATAAAGGGTGCGCGAGCGTCGCAACTGCCTCCAGCAGCAAGTCATTTCGTTTGGGATACCCGAGCCTCCCGATTTGGACAATTGCACAATCCTCGGCCGAAATACCCATCTCGGCGCGGATCCTCGTTCGGGCCTCCGGAGTTGCTCGCGGAGCGCTGATGCCGTTGGGTACAAGGGAGACCTTTCGGGCGGCAACGCCGTTCTCTTTCAGCTCGCGAGTGATTTTGTCGGAGACACCGATGACGTGATCGAAACTCCTGACGGATCGTTTGTCGAGGGCTTCCAGAATTTGCTCCTTACGCGATCGGCTATACCAGCCGTGGCATGTAGCGACGCAGATCAGGCGGCGTGGCACACGCAGTAGCGCGAGCAGAATGTCGGGCTTATAACCGTGTGAATGAACCACCGCGCGTGGATAACGGCGTAACAGCGAGCGCAGCCGTCCGAGCAAGGGTACGATTCCCAGGCGCCCCGTCGGCACGAAGGCTTCCGCTGTCAGCCCTTGGGCCGTTGCCTGCTGCACGGTCTCCGCGGCGCCCGCCCCTTCAAGCGCCACGACATGACTGATCCAGCCCTGATCGCGCAGATAGGCTGCGAGCTCCACGAGCGTACGCTCTGCGCCGTAGAAGCCGCCCGTGCTGGTCAGCTGGATGGCGACTCGCGGCTCACTCATGGCGCCTCTTCGGTCAGGAGCTTCCAATAGCGGTCCACGACCTGTTGGGAATCAAAATGAGCGCGCACATACTGGCGACACGATTCGCTGAATGAGTCAATTTCTCCAGGCTGGCGCAACACCCGGTGGATGGTGTCTCGCAGCGAGCCTGGATCGTTCGGCTCGGTTAGCCAGCCGCGGCCTTCCAGCATGTCCGGGATGCCGCCGACCGCCGGACACAACCCCGGCAGGCCCATCGCCATCGCCTCGAGCAGGGCTCGCGGCGTTCCTTCCGATCGTGAGTTCAGGATAAAGACATCGGCCGCGGCCAGGAACGGTCGCGTGTCGGATTGCTCACCGAGCAGGCTCACACGGTTTCCAAAAGCGTGAGACCGTGTCGCTTCCTCGCAGGCAGCGCGATCCTCGCCATCGCCGACTACGAGCAGCTTCGCTTGCGGAGCACCCTGCGACTGCACCTCGAGAAAGGTGGCGATCAGACCGGGGACGTTCTTCACCGGCGCCAGCCTCCCGACGAATACGAACACCGTCTCGTGTCCAAGCCCAAGCCTCGCACGGCAGGCAGCGCGGTCCTGCGGGGCGTACCTCTCGATCTCGATCCCGAGCGGGATGGCTTCCACCCGCTCCGCGGGGAGTCCCAGGCGGTTGCACAGATAGTCGCGGATGCTCGGGTGGATGACGGTGATCTTATCGGCCAGGCGCCAGCCCAGGCGCGCCCGTAACCGCGTCCGCCAGCTCTGGTCGACGTCAAGCACGGAGTGCTCCGTGACAATGATGCGTGGGACACCCGCGAGCCGCGCCGGGACTCCCAGCTTGTTCAGGCCGATGAAGTGCTGCAGGTGCAGCCCGTCGGGACGCAGCTCGTGGATCCGGCGCACGAGCCTGGCGCTGATGCCGTTACGGCCAAGGATGTTCGCAGGAATCCCGAGATCGACCGGCTCGATGCCGTACTCGCGGCAGCGGCCAATTAGGGGTCCGGGTGAGCCGTCGATGGCGCCGCACAGGACCTCCGCGCCCCGTTCGGCCAGCTGTCGGGATAGCTCCAAGCCGAAGATCTCCGAGCCGCCGACCCGAAAGCAGAGTAACACCTGCAGAATACGCGGGCGCGCCACCGCTACGCAGTCCCGCGCCGCACAAATCGCCCCGGCATCATAAGAGTTTTTCTTCGCCGGCTGCCGGCAGCGCGGCTTCCCGGGCCGCGAGCGTTGCACTGACGAGCTCGGTGTAATGCTCGAGGTAGGCTGAGGCGGAGAACTCCCGGACGACGCGCTCGCGGGCGGCGGCGCCCAGACGATGCCTCAGTGTTTCGTCCTCGATCGCACGCTCGAGATTCGCCGCCAGCTCCTCGACGTTCTCCTTCTCGAACAGCAGGCCGTCTACGTCGTGCGTCACCGCGACCGGGACGCCGCCGACGCGGGAGGCAACCCGGCACTTCCCGGCCGCAGCGCCCTCGAGCAGTATTCGCGGAATGCCCTCCGTGCGGGAGGCGAGCGCCAGGATCGAGCAGCGCGCCACCCACTTCGCGAGCTCCGGCTGCGGTAAGCCTGGCAGAGCCTGGATTTGCGGATGCTCGAGGCCCCGGGCGCGAAGCTCGGCGGGAATCAGGTGTCCGATCAGCACCAGCTTCCAGTTCGGGTGGCGCGGTGCGATCTGCAGGAATGCGCTCACCAGGACATCCACGCCCTTGACCATGAAGGGAAAGCCGGCCGCGAGGATCAGCGGCTCCTCGGGGCCAGGATAGAAGCGTTCGATGTAAGCGCGATCGAAGAAGTGGCGTACCGTCGTGGTGCTCCGGAGTCTGACAAAATTTCCAAGCTGGCCGGTGAACATCAGCCGTACGGCGTCCGCCTGCCGCAGCACAAATGGAGCTAGCGCGCCGACGACCACCGACCTCAGCCAACGCACGGGCGCGGAGCGGATGTGCAGCAGGTTGTTCGGGTCCCCGTAGACCCCGTTCAGCTCGCAAAGGAATGCCCCGCGGAGCACCTGCGACACCCGCCAGGCCAGCAATCCGCCCTTCAAGGGATCGTAGGATGTCACGACCACGCGCTCGGGGCGCACGGCGCGCAGTTCGCGTGCGCGACGCAGTACCGCTCGTGCGAAGGGTACGAAATTGACGATCTTCCGCTGCGAGCGGTCCTTGAGCACCCTGATTCGCATCCGACCGACTTCGACGTCGGCCGCATAGGAGCCGTAAGACCAGAGCTCTCCCCGGAAGCGCTGCGAGAGCAGGGAGCAGATCGCCGCGAGATCGTCCAGCGAATAGGTCGGCCCGTCCCGGACCATGAACAGATACGCTAACGGCTCATCGGAGGGCAGAGCGCCGACATTCACAGTGTGTTCCCGATATTGAGACAAAAAATACTACAACATCCTGACGAGCCTTAAGTAGGATTCCCTCTTTCGAGCTGATGGAATTCACTCTTGATTATGTACGTCTGTCCCCGTTGCAAGGCGCCACTCGTGGAATTCGCGTGCCACGCCTGCGGGGCAAGCTATCCGGTGGTGCAGGAGATCCCCTGCTTCATCACTGCACCGTCCGGCGGCAGCAGCCGCAACATCAGTGAGATCTACGACGAGATCTACATGCATCACCAGGATGTGTGGATCGATCAGGGGCGCTCGGAGCGATTCCAGAAGTGGTTCAGCGAGCTGGCGACATCATTGTCCACCGGACCGCTGCTCGAGATCGGCTGCGGTGAGGGCATCCTGCTGGCGACGTTCCGCTCGCGAACTCGCGCCGGGGTCGATCCATCCATCCGTGCCTTGCTGCGTGCGCGCCAGCGCTCGGCCGCGCAGTGTGCAGTCGCCAGGGCGGAGGAGCTGCCTTTTCCATCTGAGGCCTTCGATATCGTCGCGAGCGTTGGCGTCATGGAGCACTTTGAGGACCAGGATGCGGCCAGCAGAGAGATCCGCCGTGTACTGTGTCGTTCCGGCCGGTATCTCGCGCTCATTCACATCGACATGACCCGCAGCGAGCGGCTGCGGCAGAAGGTGCGGGAGTTCCTCTTCCCGCGCCCACATCCTGTGGCACTCGCGAGATGGATCCGCAAGAAGCTCTTCCACCGGATCGTGCAGCCGCTGCGTAAGTCATACACGATCGAGAGCGCGCGCTCGATCCTCGAGCGCAACGGCCTCACCGTCACGCAAGTCATAACGCGCGACACGCACCGCGCCGCGCCGCTCGCAGGTCGGCACGTGGTCATCTTCGTCGCCGAGAAAGCGGCGAGCTGAGAGGCGCGGCGATCGCGCCGCCGATGACGCGGTGCACAGCGCGGCCGCGCACCCTCGAGGTGCGTGATTCGCGATGCGAGTCACACAAATACTCACCAGCGCGGGCGCTGTTTCTGCTCGAATATGTGAAGTCATGGAGCGAACGGCAACATGGGTTGCGTTCGCGGGCGAGCCTGCCTGTCGATCCGGCGTACGTCTGTCGATGGCGCGCTGGCTTGCAGGCAGCATGCAGTCGATTTGCGACAACGTAAACGGTGGCACTGCGGATCTTCGCGACAGGGACATGTCTCAACCGGGAGACAAATTGCGGGCGCCTCTACGGCGCGTCACAATCCGCGCCGCGCCCCGCCGTCGCTTGCTGGCGTAGACGCTCCGAAGTTAATGGACTAACTGCACGGGACCCTGTTCGCGGGACCCAAGATCTCTGGGAGGATGAGTAATGTCGATATCGCGACGAGATGTACTGAAGTCCGGCAGCGCGCTGTTGGTTGCGGCGTACGCGGGGCGCCCTGGTGCGGTGCTGGCGCAGTCAGCTCCCAGCACGTTCGATTACTACATCTCGCCCACGGGCGACGACAACAATGCGGGGACGCTCGCCGCGCCCTGGTCAATCACTGCGCTCAACTCCAAGGGCAGCACCTACGCGGGGAAACGCGTGGGACTGCTCCCCGGCACGTACCACTACGGTGTCATCGGCGGGGCGCAGACCTCCCTCAATTCGATGGTGAGCTCGTCCGTCATTGCGCTGAAGGTCGCCGGCGGCACCTCCGCCGCCAGCACCTACATCGGCTCCTCGGACGCGAGCGGGAACTACTCGCCGCGCACGGCGATCCTGGACGGGTCAAACCCGACCACGGGGGCGCAGCCCACCGGATCGGGATACTTCATGGGGCAGAACAACCCCAGCGGCAATGCCGGCTATATCACCTACGACGGCCTCATCATTCGGAACTTCAACTACTGTGCGATAGGGCATGGTGGTTCGCCCTTCGCATTCCCGGGGCTGGTGATTCAGCATTGCGAGATTTACAACGGTGGCGGTGTGCCCTCCAGCAACAACCCCGGCGCGATCTTCGTCTGGAAGCAAGCACCCGGAATGCGCATCACCGACTGCCTGATTCACGATCTCACTACGGTGGCCGGCGGCGCCAATTCCCCGTGGGGCATGGCCGGCATCATGTTCAACCAGGACGCCGGCACCAACGAGGGCTTCACGGCCTCGATCGATCACTGCTCGATCTACCACGTGGGACAGTGCATCACCACGAAGAACAATTACTCGAACGTATCGGTGTCGTATTGCTACCTCGAGCTCGTGAACATGGGCATTTACACCGGCTCGGCCTTCCCGTTCGCGATCTACGGAGCCCAGCAGGCTCCCGGCACTACCGTTAACTTCCATCACAATGTGATAATCGGCGGCATCTTCGGGCACGGCGAGGATGGCGCCAGCAACGCGGGCGCGGTCGTCGCGACGAACAACACCTTCTACTGTGGCCCGATCGGGGGCAACAAGCCGGCGAACGGCTTTTTCGCTTACAACAACACCTCGACCGCCTCATTGACTTTCAACCACAACATCGGGTGGTCCGACGGTGGCTACGACGACAGCGGTCTCACCGGTCCCATCGGCTCCGTCGGATTCTCGGGGGGCGGTACGACCGCTTTCGACTATGACTACTACGGGGCCGGTTGCACCTTCGGCGGTGCGGGTGGCAGTGATACGAGTTTCGCGAATTGGCAAAAGGCGGGGCAGGACGCGCACAGCAGCACCATGTCATCGACGCCATTCGTGTCGACGCCTGCCTCACTGAATATCGCATCGTTCATCGTCGCGACCAAGTATCTGACCGCAAGCGACGGCAGCCCGTGCGGTGCGCTCAACTCATCCGGCCTGGCTGCCGATGGATCAGGCATCGTGGGCTGCAGTTTCGCCAGCAGCGCCCCGACCCCCAACCCGCCGGTACTGAGCATCGGATGAGACGCTGCGGGAGCTGGAGCACCGCCGCGGCTACTTCAGCCGCGAACTGAATGTTCGACGCAGAAGAGTTGCTGCGAGCGGGATCCTGGTGAGGCCAAGATATATTGCGGTCTTTGCATGCAACGGTCGATAGTCGAGCGCCCGTCGGAATTCGCGCCGGGCGACTCCGATATCACCGCGCCAGAAATGCGTGTAGCCGTGAAAATGATGCAGCTCGGCAAGCCGACGCCGCAAGCGTGCCGCATCCACGCCTCCCGGTGCGCTGTCCGCGACATCCAGTTCGGCGGCCGCGGTGGAAATGACATCCGCCCAGTGGTTGGGCTCCTGCAACTTGCGTGTCGCGCTGGCTGGATGCTGCCGGTAGAGCATTCCGGCGGCCACTACGACGTCGACGCGATGACTGGCTGCAAGCCGTAAATTGAAATCCTGATCCTCCCCGTAGCGGCGGGCTTCATCGAAGCCCCCGATCCTCAGCCAAACGTTCCTTTTCACGACCATCGTACTGCTGGCGGCAGGCAAGCCGAGCAGAAACTCCGAGTAGGGCACCTGGCGGACGACTGCATCGCCGGGAACCGGATGGCCAACCTGTTCGGGTGAAGGCCAGGTCACCCCGTCAGAGTCGGGGTACCAACGTACGCCGTCGCTGTAGTAGATGGCATCGCACGTTGGGCTGCTCAGCAGGTGCGTCATCTGCCGCCGAAGCTTTCCAGGAAGCCAAACGTCGTCTCCATCGAGTATGGCGACGTATTCGCCGCGCGCGAGCCGGCAGCCCCGGTTGCGCGCGGCCGAGACCCCGAGATTCGGCTGAGCGACCACGCGGACGTTGGGCGCCAGGGCGGTCAGCTCGGCGTAGTCACGATCCGTAGAGCCGTCATTGACCACGAGGATTTCGTCGATCGGCCAGTTCTGCGAGATGACGCTCGTTATCGCCTGGTCGATGAATGCGCCAACATTGAACGCCGGAATGACTACTGAGACCGACATGATGCCTTCGGGATCGAGTGGAGGCTGTCACGCACGAGGCGGGTCACCGGGCTTCGTCCAGGTACCAGGCAACGGTCTTGCGTATCCCGTCTTCGAGAGCGTACGGGGGCTGGTAGCCAATGGCGCGTATCTTGTCGGCAAGATGATGGCTCGGACTCGTGAACTTATCGATCCGCTTGGCTGTCAGCGGCAGATCCTTCCCGGTCGCCTTTGCCAGCACATCGAACGGAAAGGCGGCCGCCAACGCCATCGGCCTGGGAAACCGAAGGAACGGCACGCTCACATGCAAATCGGCAGCGATGCATCGCACGAGCTCGCCGGTGGTCAGGTGCGGCGAATCTGCGTAATTGAACAGCTGTACACCCGCCTTCATCCGCTCAATCAGAAACAAGGTCGCGTCAGCCACGTTCTCGACGTAGCCGATCGATTTGATGTTCGTTCCCGCACCGACACCTATGTACCTTCGCCTGGCCACGGAGTCGATCAGCCGATACATATTTGCGTAGTTCCACGGGCCGAAGATGACCGTCGGCCTGACTATGACGACTTCCCGGCCGGAATCTGTCCTGGCCCATCCCTCAATGCGCGTCTCCGCGAGCAGCTTGGTCTTTCCGTAGGGCGAATCCGGCAGCGGAGCCAGCTCCTCGTGGGTCGGGGCCGGGCTCGTGCCATACACCGCAACGCTGCTGAAGAAGATGAATTTGCCAACACCGAACCTGGCAGCAGAGCGAAGCACGGTGTCCGTTCCTTCGACGTTGACCTCGTGATACCTGCTCTCGGAGACGCCAAAATCCTTGTGCTCCGCCGCGAGATGCACGGCCAGATCGACCCGCTGCATTACGCGATTTACCGCGTCCTCGTCCCGTATGTCCGCTTGGACGAAGCGGAAGTGACTGCCGGAGTCGCCGACCGCGCGCGTGTCGATGCCGACGACCTCGTGCCCTCTGGCAGCGAGCCCGGGAATCAAGAAGCGGGCGATAAATCCGGAGCTTCCGGTCACTAAGACGCGCATTGGTTCCTGCCGTGGCGCTACTTGGCTGCAGTCATGGATCCGTTCTTCCCCAAGATCGTCGGCCGGGCTACCCGGTGCGAACCGAATGTCCAGGCAGCGTTGATCAGGTAGCCGATCACCAGCACTGCAGCGGTGCAGCCCAACTGGGCCACCAGGTAATGCAGCCCCAGCTTGGTGGTCGCGAACCACATGCCTGCACCGTTGAGCGCAACGGAGATGGCCGCCACCATCGCAAATCGCGGCGCCGTTATGCGGTGCGCCACGTCACACGCGAAGGTGAAATGATAGTTCAGCATATAATTGATGCTGGCTCCGACAATGGCACCTGCAACGCTCCCCAGTGCAGGCTTTACGGCAAACACCTGCACGAGCAGCCCAAGCACCAGGTAATGACACACTGTGCCCACACCACCGGCGCCGACATAGCGGAGAAATGGCGCGGTTGCCAGGCGGAGCAATGAATTGAA
>Ga0335076_10005904_pt1 | contig 12356 bp, 10 predicted proteins | sample Lox_Sample_25_FD_206717 | JGI IMG/M metagenome (GOLD analysis project Ga0335076, IMG submission 206717) | Soil microbial communities from Loxahatchee National Wildlife Refuge, Florida, United States - Lox_Sample_2.5 | ecosystem: Environmental > Terrestrial > Soil > Wetlands | place: USA...
AAGCCAAGCCAGGAGCTATCTGTCTCTCAGGGGATGCCTATCGACAAGTCAAGGGGCGGGTTGAGATGGAGGTCACCGATCTAGGCGCCATCCAGCTCAAGAACATCGCCGAGCCGATGCGCGTCTATCTGATCGAAGGCGCAGCGCCCGACAAGCCGCCGAAGCAGTGGCCGGCCCATCGGCTGGTCGCCACTCTCGCCACTCGGGTGGCTTTGGCGCTCCTGGTCGTCGGGGGCGCCGCGGCTTGGTACGCTATCGCCAACGGACCCTCAACCACCGCGGGATCGTCGGCCGCGCCGAGGGTTTCTTCAACGGAAACGGCTGTCGCCGCCGCGCCGGCGGCCGGGAACCAGCCGGCGGCGCCATCGCCTGGCGCCGCGGGTCCGGATTCAATCGACGGCAAGCCCTCAACAACCGAGACCCCGTCCACAATGCCGACGGCTCCTCCGTCCGGATCGACTGGCGACGTCATGCCTCCCACGGATAACCCGCTTCCGCCGTCGTCGCACGCCCAGACTCGACGTCAGGGGCGGCCCGCGTGGGCGAGCCAGCCCGATGCCGAGCCTACGGCGAGAAGGGCTGTGCGCTCTTCGGCAAAGTCCCAGCCATCAAACCCAGAACCGGCGCAGTCTCCCTCCAGCGGGAGCGCTTCGGATTGTTTCATCTCTGCGGCGCAGACCAACGCCAACCACGTCTCTTGCGCCTATTTGCGCGGCCAGGCGCCAAAAGCGGAGCCGGAACAACCTCGCTCGGTTGAAACCGCTGCGGATTCTTCGCAAGCTTGCTCCGTCTCTGCGGCGCAGACCAATGCGAACCACGTGTCCTGCGCGTATCGGGGTTATTGAAGACCAAATCCAGTTGCAGCTACCTGCCGAATTGAGGTGGCGCCGCTTAGCGATGATCGCGGCCTAGTCGCGTCGGCCGTCGCAGGCGGGGCGCTTTCCTCGCCTCATGCGCCCTTCTCATTCGGGCGCGAAGCGCGGCGATGAAGACCTCGGCGGCGCTCGACAATGTCGCGTCATTGCGAAACGCGACGTAAGTCTGGAACGTCGTATCCTCTTCGATCGAAATGACGCGGAGGCCGAAGCCCTGATCGGCAAGCGTGAATCCGTCAATCACGCCGACGCCGAGATTCTGGCGCACAAGCGCGCAGACCGTAACCCCGAACCGCGCCTTGATTGGCGAGCGATAGCGAATCTGGCTGCAGGCGAATATGTCGGTCAGGATGCGGCCGTACGGGTCGCGCGGGTCGATGCCGATCAGCGGATGGGCGGCGATCTCCGCCGCAGCGATGCGCGTCCGCGACGCAAGCGGATGCTGCTCGGCGACGATACAGTAAAGCTCGCCCTGCGCGAGCGGCTCGAACGTGATCGCGGGATGCTCCAGACGCGAGCTCACCGCCGCCGCTTCGCCGCGTCCGAGCAAAAGAAAGTCGATCGCGTCCTCGAGTTTGAGGATGTCGAGGTCGACCAAAAGATCTGGAAAGCGTCGGCGCAAGTCGGCGACCGCGAGCGGCGCCATCGTGTGGCCAATGCTCGGCGTCGCGCCAAACCGGAACTCCCCGCCTTCGCCCCGCTCGAGCGCCCCGATCGCGAACTGGAGGTTGTCGAGGTTGCGATGAAGCTCATTGATCTGGGCGAAAATCGACCTCGCCTCTGGAGCCGGAACGAACCGCCCTCCCCGGCGGGAGAAGAGCTTCGCGCCGAGCGAATCCTCAGTGTGCTTCATCAGCCGACTCAAGCCCGGGGCCGCGACGTTGAGAAGCCGAGCAGCGCCGGCGATCGTCCCGGTAAGCATGACCGCCCGGATGACCTCGATCTGACGCAATGTGAGCATGACGAACTCGATGGCCGGGGCTAATAGCGCTAACATTATGTTACGCCGGACCGCAATATTGGTATTTGACGGTCCGTCCTCATAACGTCAGGATCGTAACAACGGATTGACGTCCGCATCGGCAGGAAACGCAAGGCGGAGGAGTCCCTCGGAAGTGCTCAGGTGGTCGATCGCCTCGGTCTGCATGGGCGGCGCGCTCGAGGACAAGTTCGCCGCCGCTGCGAAGGCTGGCTTTCGCGCCGTCGAGATCTTCGAGAACGACCTGACCTTCTTCCGCGGCAAGGCGCGCGACGCGCGGCTTCTCGCCGCCGATCTCGGGCTTGAGATCGTCGCCCTCCAGCCTTTGCGCGACTTCGAGGCGATGCCCGACCCCGCTCGAGCGAAGAATTTCGACCGGGCGGCAAGGAAGCTCGACCTGATGCACGAACTCGGCGCGCGGCTTTTGTGCCTCTGCTCCAATGTTTCGCCCGACGCGATCGACGACCTGGGGCGCGCTGCCGATGACCTCGCTGAACTCGCCGATCTCGCCCGCCAGCACGGCATGCGGATCGGCTACGAGGCGCTCGCCTGGGGACGCTGGATCAAGGACTGGATCCAAGCCTGGGAGATCGTCCGCGCCGCCGATCGCGACAATCTCGGCATCGTGCTCGACAGCTTCCATATCTGCGTCCGGGGCAATCCGATCGAGCCGATCGCCGCGCTCCCGGCCGAGAAGATCGCGCTCGTGCAGGTGGCCGACGCGCCGGCGCTGGTCATGGACCCGCTGTCGCTGAGCCGGCACTATCGCTGCTATCCCGGCCAGGGCGACTATCCGATCGTCGACTATCTCGACGCGGTGGTCCGCTCCGGCTACCGCGGCCCGCTGTCGCTCGAGATTTTCAATGACCAGTTCCGCGGCGCTTCCGCCGCGGCGATCGCGATCGACGGCATGCGCTCGCTCCGCGCGGCCGGGGAAAAGCTGGCGGCGAAGCGGGCCGCGCGGGGCGACCCGCCGCCGCCTGACCTGCCGCCGCTGCCGCCTGCCGCGGTGGTCGAGCGGGCCGAATTCATCGAGTTCGCGGTGGGCGACGCCGCGGCGAGCGATTTGACCGCGCTTATCGAGGGCCTCGGCTTCCGCTGCGCCGGCCGGCATCGGTCGAAGGACGTGGATCTTTATTCGCAGGGCGCGGTCAACCTCATCGTCAACCGCGAACGCGAGGGCTTCGCCCACTCCTTTGCGCTGTTGCATGGTCCCTCGGTTTGCGCGATTGCGCTTAAGGTCGACTCGGTCGACAAGGCGCTCGAACGGGCGAACGCGCTCGAGTGTCAGACATATGTCGGCAAGATCGGGCCAGGCGAAGCGACCGTTCCCGCGGTCGCCGGGGTCGAGGGCAGTCTTATCTATTTTGTCGGCTCCGGCGACGTAGCGTGGCGCGAGGATTTCGCCCCGGCCGCCTTTCCCGCCTCCGAGGGCCGCCTCAACAGGGTCGATCATCTCTCCAACGTCGTGCGCCGCGGCGAATTCCTGAGCTGGTCTCTGTTTTATGGCGCCGTCCTCGGGCTCAAGCCGCAGCCGCAGGTCGAGCTCGCCGATCCGCACGGCGCGTTTTTCAGCCGTCTGCTGCGCAGCCCGAACGGAGAATTGCGCATCGCGCTCAACGTTGGCGAGGGCGGCGCGACCGGCGTCTCGCGTTTTCTCGACGCCTTCGGCGGCGCGGGCTTCCAGCAGATCGCGCTCTCGACCGACGATATTTTCGCAGTCATCGAAGCGGCGAAGGCGAGCGGCGTCGCCTTCCTGCCGATCCCCGACAATTACTACGACGACCTCGCGACCCGCTTCGATATCGCGCCGAGCCTGCTGGCCCAGATGCGCGCGCTCGGCATGCTCTACGACCGGGTGAAGGGGGGAGAGTTTTTCCACATCTACACTCGGACTTTCCACGACCGCTTTTTCTTCGAGATCGTCGAGCGCCGCGATTACGACCTGTTCGGCGCCGCCAACACCCCGGTCCGGCTCGCCGCCCAGGCCAGTCTCAGCGACGCCGACGAGCGCGCGGAGATCGAATTCGAATGAGCGCGCGTCGCGTCGCCTGGCGCGCCCCGCGCCGCCGCAAGAAAGCTCAGCCGCAATGCTGAACGGCTCGACGCGAATCATCGCGCATGTCGGCTATCCGACGACGACGTTCAAGTCGCCAATGATCTATAATCCGTGGTTCGATAAGCGGGGAATCAACGCCGCCGTGGTGCCGCTTGGCGTCAAAAGCGAGGATTTCGCCCGCGCCTTTCCGGAGATTTGCCGCTTCACCAATTTCCACGGCGCCTTGATCACCATGCCGCACAAGATCGCGGTCATTGGCCTCATCGACGAGGTGTCGACCGCGGTCAAGGTGGCGGGCTCATGCAACGCTGTCCGCCGCAACGCCGACGGGCGGTTGGTCGGCGACATGTTCGACGGCGAGGGGTTCGTCCGCGGCATGGCGCGGCACGGCCGCTCGCTGAAAGGCGCAAAGGTTCTCGTCGTCGGCTCCGGCGGTGTTGGCTCGGCGATCGCCGCCTCGTGCGCGGCCGCCAGCGCGGCCGAGATCGGGCTTTTTGACGTGAGCCAAGCCGCGATGGAAGCTCTCGCGGGCAGGCTCACGCAAAACTATCCGAAACTCAAGGTCGCTATCGGATCGAACGACCCGGCGGGGTTCGACGTCGTCGTCAACGCAACTCCGCTCGGCATGAAGGCCGGCGATCCGATGCCCATCGACGTCTTGCGGCTCTCACCCTCGACCTATGTCGGCGAGGTGGTGATGAAGCAGGAGACGACGGCGTTTCTTGCCGCTGCGCGGGCGCGCGGCTGCGAAACCCAGGTCGGCATCGACATGCTGTTCGAGCAGATCCCCGCCTATCTTGAATTCTTCGGCTTTCCGTCGGCCACCCCAAGCGAGCTGAGAGCGGTGGCGAAGGTCGACTACTAGCGCCGGCAACGGTCAAATGAGGGAGGAAGAAAAATGACTGCAGCAACCATGCACGAACCCCAGGGCCGGCATCAGAGCAGGATCGCGGCCGCCAGCGGCTGGATCGGCTCGGCGCTCGAATATTATGACTTCTTCATCTATGCCACCGCCGCCTCGCTTGTCTTTCCGCAGATCTTCTTCCCGTCGACCAACCCGACGGTCGCCATCGTCGCGTCGCTGGCGACTTACGGGGTGGGATATATCGCCAGGCCCATCGGCGCCTTCGTGCTCGGCCATTGGGGCGATACGCACGGCCGCAAGAATGTGCTCCTTCTCTGCTTGGTCCTCATGGGTCTCTCGACGATGGCCGTCGGGCTGCTTCCCACTCATCAACAGGCGGGAATCTGGGCGCCGATTCTGCTCGTGGCCCTTCGCTTGATCCAGGGTTTTGCGGTCGCGGGCGAGATTTCGGGCGCCAGCTCGATGATTCTCGAACACGCGCCGTTTGGGCGGCGCGGCTATTTCGCCAGCTTCACGCTGCAGGGCGTCCAGGCCGGACAGATCCTGGCGGCGGCGGTCTATCTGCCGTTGAGCTACGGGCTTTCGAACGAGGCCTTCCTCGCCTGGGGTTGGCGCATTCCGTTCCTGCTCAGCATCGTGGTGCTCATCGCCGGCTATATCATCCGGCGCGAGGTCGACGAGACGCCCGCGTTCACCCAAGAGAGAGGGCAGGGCGACGTGCCTAAGGCCCCGGTGATCGACGCGCTGACCAACCATTGGCCCGACATGCTACGGGTCGTGTGCATGTCGTTGATGAACGTCATTCCGGTGGTGGCGACGATATTCGGCGCCGCTTACGCTGTTCAGCCGGCCTATGGCGTCGGGATGGACAGAACCATCTATCTGTGGATCCCGGTCATCGGTAACATCGTCGCCATCATCGTGATCCCCTTCGTTGGCAATCTTTCGGACCGGATCGGCCGGCGGCCGCCAATCATCATCGGCTCTCTCGCCGCCGGCCTGATGACGTTCGCCTATCTCTACGCGATCAGCATCAAGAACATTCCCCTTGCCTTCGTGCTGTCGATCCTGATGTGGGGGGTAGTCTATCAGGGATATAACGCGATCTTTCCGAGCTTCTATCCCGAGCTCTTCCCGACCCGCGCCCGGGTCTCCGGCATGGCGATCGCGCAGAACATCGGCACCATGCTGACGGCGCTCCTGCCGGCGCTGTTCGCGACCGTCGCCCCCCCTGGCTCCGCCAACGTGCCGCTGACGGTCGGCGCCTTGGCCTTCGGCGTCACTGCCATCGCCTCGATCGCCTGCTGGACGGCGCGGGAAACCTACCGCATCCATCTCAACGATCTCGGCGAACCCGGCGCGCCGTCGGTCGATAAGACAGAGTACGATCGCCTTCGCCGGCAAAGCATTGCTTCTCCGGCGTGACAGGGTCTATGAAAAGGGTCCGCGGCGCGCTCTTCCGTATCGCTCAAAGGCGCTGCGGGGGAGGCCGGAAGGAGGAGCGATGACTGAACTCGGCGTCGTCAGACGCAAAGTCAAGCGCGCCGAGCGCGATGCGGTCGAGGCGCTCGGCCGCTACGGCGTCGCGACCGTCCATGAGGCGATGGGCCGCGTGGGGCTGATGCAGCCCTACATGCGGCCGATCTATCCGGGCGCGCTGATCTCCGGAACGGCAGTGACGGTCCTGCTTCATCCGGGCGACAACTGGATGATGCATGTCGCAGCCGAACAGCTCGAGCCCGGCGACATCGTCGTCGCGGCGATCACCGCCGAGAGCGCAGACGGATTTTTCGGCGATTTGCTGGCGACCAGCTTCAAGGCGCGCGGCGCCAAGGGCCTCGTGATCGACGCCGGCGTGCGCGACGTCAGGACGCTGACCGAGATGGGCTTCCCAGTCTGGAGCAAATGCGTGAGCGCCAAAGGCACGGTCAAATCGACGCTCGGCTCGGTCAACATCCCCGTCGTCTGCGCCGGCGCGCTGGTGCAGCCGGGCGACGCTATCGTCGCCGATGACGACGGGGTGGTCGTGGTGCCGGCGGAATGGGCGGCGAAGACGGCCGATGCGGCCGCGGCGCGCGAAGCCAACGAGGGCGACAAGCGCGCCAAGCTCGCCGCCGGCGCGCTCGGGCTCGACATGTACAAGATGCGCGAGCCGCTCGCCAAAGCCGGCCTAAAGTACATCGATTGAAAGCGCCAAATGTGAACGCCGCCGTGAAGGCCGTCACCGGGCCGTTCGAGAAGACCAAGGGCTGGCTCGACTGGTTCGACAAGCCCAGCAAGCCGCGCTTCAAGCTTCCCGCCGGCAGCGTCGACGCTCATTGCCATGTGTTCGGGCCCGGCGCCGAATTCCCCTATGCGCCCGAGCGCAAATATACGCCCTGCGACGCCAGCAAGGCGCAATTGTTCGCGCTCCGCGATCATCTCGGCTTCGCCCGTAATGTCGTCGTCCAGGCGACCTGCCACGGCGCCGACAACAGCGCCATGGTCGACGCGCTTGTTGCGAGCGGGGGCAAAGCGCGCGGCGTCGCGACCGTGCGCCGCGATGTGAGCGACGCGGAGTTGAAGCGTCTTCATCAGGCGGGGGTGCGCGGCGTCCGGTTCAACTTCGTCAAGCGCCTGGTCGACTTCACGCCGAGGGACGAACTGATCGAGATCGCCGGACGGATCGTCGAGCACGACTGGCACGTCGTTGTCTATTTCGAGGCCGGCGACCTGCCGGAGCTGATCGACTTCTTCGCCACGCTGCCGACCACCGTCGTCGTCGACCACATGGGCCGCCCGGACGTGACGAAGCCGGTCGATGGGCCCGAGTTCTCGCGCTTCCTCAAATTCATGGACGATTACGAGAACGTCTGGTGCAAGGCGACCTGTCCGGAGCGCCTGTCGGTGAGCGGGCCGCCGGCGCTGAACGGCGAACAGCACGCCTATCGCGACGTCGTTCCATTCGCGCGCAAGGTGATCGAGGAATTTCCGGACCGGGTGCTTTGGGGCACCGACTGGCCGCATCCCAACTTGAAGGGGCAGATGCCCGACGACGGGCTTCTGGTCGATTTCATTCCCGAGATCGCAACTGCGGAGGACTTGCAGGAGCTTATGCTCGTCGACAATCCAATGCGGCTCTATTGGCCCGATGAAAAGCGAGGATGAATTCCATGGCGCTCGACAAGGAGTTCAAGGAAATTCCCGGGACGATCGTCTTCGACGCCGAGCAGTCGCGCAAAGGCTATTGGCTCAACCAGTTTTGCATGTCGCTCATGAAGGCCGAGAACCGCGTCCGCTTCAAGGCCAACGAACGCGCCTATCTCGATGAGTGGAAGATGACCGAGGAGCAGAAGCAGGCCGTGCTCGACCGCGATCTCAACCGCATGATGGCGCTTGGAGGAAACATCTACTTCCTGTCGAAGATTGGCGCGACGGACGGCAAGAGCTTCCAGCAGATGGCCGGCAGCATGACCGGCATGACCGAGCAGGAATATCGCGACATGATGGTCAAGGGCGGCCGGAAGATCGAGGGCAACCGCAGGCTCGGAGAGGACGGAGACGCCCAGCGTCCCGGGAAGAAATGACGGTCATCGCCGCCTCGCCGCCAAAGGACGCTTGAACATGGCCCGCATCACCGCCTCGCTTTACACCTCGCATATCCCCGCCGTCGGCGCCGCTTTTGATCTCGGCAAAACCAAGGAGGACTACTGGAAGCCGGTTTTCGCCGGCTACGACTTCGACAAGCAGTGGGTGAAGACGCACAAGCCCGATGTGATCTTTCTCGTCTATAACGATCACGCCACCGCCTTCAGCCTCCAGATGATCCCGACCTTCGCCATCATGACCGGGCCCGAATTCAATCCTGCCGACGAAGGCTACGGCGCACGCCCGGTGCCGAAGGTCATCGGCGACCCGGAGCTCGCCTCCCATATCGCGTCAGAGGTGATCCAGCAGGATTTCGACTTGACAATGGTCAACGAGATCGACGTCGACCATGGGCTCACCGTGCCGCTCTCCTGCGTCTTCGGCGAGGTCAAGCAATGGCCGGCCAAGATCATCCCCTTCGCGGTCAATGTCGTGCAGCATCCGGTGCCGTCGGGCGCGCGCTGCTTTGCGCTTGGGCAGGCGATCGGCAGAGCGATCATGAGCTACCCCGAGGACATCAACGTCCATATCTGGGGCACCGGCGGCATGAGCCATCAGCTCCAGGGGCCGCGCGCCGGGCTCATCAACAGGGAATGGGACAACGCCTTCCTCGATCGGCTGATCGACGACCCGAAGGGCCTCGCGAAGATGCCGAACATCGAATATGTCCGCGAGGCCGGCAGCGAGGGCATCGAGCTGGTGATGTGGCTGATCGCACGCGGCGCGATGGCGGACGTTGTCTCGGGCGGCTCTAAGCCTAAAGTGGCGCACCGGTTCTATCATGTCCCGGCGTCCAACACCGCGGTCGGGCATCTCATATTGGAGAACGCGGCGTAGCCGCTCCGTAGCCGCGCTCGCTGAGCGCGGCCGACGCGGTCAGCGACCGCGTCGACAATGCCGCCTCAAGGGACTCCTCATGACCAAGACCCTCAAAGTCGCGCTCGCTGGCGCCGGCGCCTTCGGCTTGAAGCATCTCGACGCGATCAAGGAGATAGACGGGGTCGAAGCGGTTTCGCTTGTCGGCCGCGATCTCGACAAGACGAAGGAGGCGGCGGCGCAGTACGGCGTCGGCCATGTCGCGACCGACCTCGCCGAGAGCCTCAAGGTTCCGGACCTCGACGCGGTGATCCTGGCGACGCCGACGCAGATGCACGCAGCGCAGGCGCTTCAGTGCCTAAAAGCGGGCAAGCATGTGCAGGTCGAGATTCCGCTCGCCGACAGCCTCGCGGGCGCCGCGGCGGTCGAGGCCGAGCAGAAGAAGACCGGCCTCGTCGCCATGGTCGGCCATACCCGCCGCTTCAACCCAAGCCACCAGTTCGTGCGCCAGCGCATTCTGAAGGGCGAGTTCCATATCCAGCAGATGGACGTGCAGACCTATTTCTTCCGCCGCACCAACATGAACGCGCTCGGCCAGCCGCGCTCATGGACCGACCATCTGCTCTGGCACCACGCCGCGCATACGGTCGATCTCTTCGCCTATCAGGCGCGCTCTCGAATCGTGAAGGCGAACGCGCTTTCCGGACCGATCCATCCGTCCCTCGGCATCGCCATGGACATGAGCGTGCAGCTCAAGGCCGAGAATGGCGCGATCTGCACGCTTTCGCTCTCGTTCAACAACGAGGGGCCGCTCGGCACCTTCTTCCGCTACATCGGCGACAGCGCGACCTATATCGCCCGCTACGACGACCTCTTCACCGGCAAGGACGAGAAGATCGACGTGAGCAAAGTCGCCGTCAGCATGAATGGCATCGAGTTGCAGGACCGCGAGTTCTTCGCCGCCATCCGCGAGGGCCGCGAGCCGAACGCCAGCGTCGCGCAGGTGCTGCCGTGCTACCGGGTGCTCGCCGACCTCGAAAAGCGGATGGGATGAAGAGAGGCTGGAGGACTAAGGACCACGCCTCCTCTACTTGGCGAATCATCGGACTCGCGCCATTTTCGCTCAAGGTCCGCGTTCCAAGACGCAAAGATCGCCCCGATTTCCAGACTCGGGCAAGCTTCGATGCCGTTCCACGTGCAACAGGCCGAAGGTCGCGCCCGCGGCGGGAATGTTCTCGAAGAGGAGGCTGGGACTTCCGACGCCCAACGTCTCATTTTTGCGGGCGGCGCGGGAAGGCGACGCCTCGCGCGCGGGAATTCCGATCAGCCTTGAGCGCCGGGTCGCTGGAAATAAAGTCGTAGCCTGTCGGAGCCGAACGAAATGCGGCTGAAGAAGGCAGGCCGCTGCTTAGGCGACGCCGGGCGCGGACCGGCAACGGCCTCCTCACCGCAGCTCCGCCGTGAACTTCTGGATCTTCGCGCAGGCTGTCTCGAGCTTGTCGAGCGACGTCGCGTAGGAGACGCGGAAGTTCGGCCCGAGCCCGAAGGCGCTGCCCTGGACGGCGGCGACGCCTTCCTCCTCGAGTAACTCGGTGACGAAATCGACGTCGCTCTCGATCACCTTGCCCGACGGCGCCTTTTTCCCGATCGCTCCGGCGCAGGACGGATAGACGTAGAACGCGCCTTCAGGCTTCGGGCATTGCAGGTATTTCGCCTGGCTCAGCATCGAGACGACGAGGTCGCGCCGCTCCTCGAACGCCTTGCGGCGGACGGGAATGAAATCCTGCGGCCCATTGAGCGCCTCGACCGACGCCCATTGGGCGACCGTGCACGCGCCCGAGGTCTGCTGCCCCTGCACCATGTCCATCGCCTTGATGAGCTCGGGAGGCCCGGCCGCATAGCCGATTCGCCAACCGGTCATCGCATAGGCCTTGGAGACGCCGTTCATGGTCAGCGTCCGAGGCTTCAAGCCGGGCTCGACCTGCACAGGCGTCGTGAAGACGAAGTCGCCGTAGGTCAGATGCTCGTACATGTCGTCGGTCAGCACCCAGACATGCGGGTGACGCATCAGCACGTCGGTCAGGCCTTTAAGCTCGTCGCGCGTGTAGGCCGCGCCGGTCGGGTTCGACGGCGAGTTGAGGATCACCCACTTGGTGCGTGGCGTGATCGCCCGCTCCAGATCCTCGGGCTTGAGCTTGAAACCGCTCTCAAGCGTGGTCGGCACGATGACCGGGTCGCCCCAGTTGATCGCGACCATCTCGGGATAGCTCACCCAGAAGGGCGCGGGGATGATGACCTCGTCGCCCTTGTTCATCGTGACCAGGAAAGCGTTGTAGAGGATCTGCTTGCCCCCGGTCGCAACGATCGTGTCGGAAGCCTTGTAGTCGAGCCCGTTCTCACGGCTAAACTTGGCCGCGATCGCCTCGCGCAAGGGGGGAATGCCGAGCACCGGAGGGTACTTGGTCTCGCCGCGCTTGATCGCCTCGATCGCCGCCTGCTTGACGTTGTCGGGCGTGTCGAAGTCCGGCTCGCCGACCGAGAGCGAAATGACGTCGCGCCCCTTGGCTTTGAGATCGCGCGCCTTCTGCGTCACCGTCATGGTGGCGGAGGGCTTCACGCGAGTGAGGACGTCGGCGAGGAATGCCATGGGGAGACAAGCGCCTTTTCGATGTGGGGGGTTAGGGCGGCGCACCTATAGTGAGGAGAGCGGCGGACGGCAACCGGCTTTCCACCAAGGATCGCGCGTCCTGAATGTGATCCGGATCACAGTTTGCCCCCCGAGATTGGGTAGAACTGCCTATCTGCCGAAGCGGCAGAGGACTCGGGCAAAAAGACAATGGACCGTACCATCCTGTATATGGTCGCAGGTCTGATGGCGGCGACCACGACGTGCGGCGCGGCTCGCTCCGCTCAATATAGCGTTCCCACTGTGCGGGAGGTCGAGACCAGGACCGGAGCGTCGGTGCTTATCGGCGCTTTCATCGATTGCCGGTCGCATGTCCCGTATGACGGGACAGCCTTCGTGCGGCATGGGAAGATCACGATGAAACGCATGACGATCAATCAGTGCGGGAATCCGAAAGAACCTTCCACCGTGTATTGGTACACCTCTGACCCCGGCTACAAGGGAATCGA
>Ga0335076_10005907_pt1 | contig 12354 bp, 13 predicted proteins | sample Lox_Sample_25_FD_206717 | JGI IMG/M metagenome (GOLD analysis project Ga0335076, IMG submission 206717) | Soil microbial communities from Loxahatchee National Wildlife Refuge, Florida, United States - Lox_Sample_2.5 | ecosystem: Environmental > Terrestrial > Soil > Wetlands | place: USA...
CAGGTCGATCCGGTAGTTGCCCGGATCGGGGACGTAGGACTCCGAGAACGCGAAGTACTTGCCGGTCGACGGATCGCGCGTCGACTTCTCCGAGAGACCGATCATCCGGCCGTGCTTATGCTCGACTTTCTCGACGACGTCGCGCAGGTCGACGCATTGCTCCGCGTACGCCGCGGGCGGCGCCTGGAAGAGGAAGAGGTCGTGCCCCTTCCCCGCCGCCGCCTCCGATGCGCCGCGCGCGGCCACCTCGGTCGCCGTGATGTGGTCGACGACGACGTCGGTCCCGTTCTTCTCGCCCCACTCCTTCGTGTAGACGGAGTCGAACCAGCGGTCGTATCCCGGAACGAAGTGGCTCCACTGGAGGATGCGCAGCGACTTCCGCGCCGCGCGGGGGGCCGCCTTCCTCGCACAGCCCGTCGCCGGAAGCGCCGCCGCGGCGAGCGTCGCGCCCGCCGCCTTCACGAGCTCGCGCCGCGAGAGTCCGCGCCGCGTGCCCTTCACGCGGCGAGTCTCGCGGAGATCTGGACGCGCGCCCCCATCCGACGGGGCGCAAGTCTATAATCGGCCGCGTGCCAGTCCTGGAGCCCGGAGCGAAGCTCCCCGCGCTGGCGCTCTCCGACGAGCGCGGCGCTCCCGTCGCCCCTCCCGAGGGGGAAACTCTCTACGTCGTTTTCAAGACGACGTGCCCGACCTGCGCGCTCACGTGGCCCTACCTCGAGCGGATCGGCCGCGCCGCCGAGGGCGGCCGGATGCGCGTCCTCGGGATCTCGCAGGACGACCCGCGGGAAACCCGCGACTTCGAGCGGCGCGTCGGCGCGCGCGTGCCCGCGGCGTACGACCCGCCGCCGTATTCCGCCTCCGACGCCCTCGGCGTTTCCACCGTGCCGACGCTCCTCCGCGTCGCGGGCGACGGCACGATCGCCGAGACCGTGATCGGGTTCGACCGGGCGCGGCTCGAATCGATCGCCCGCCGCGCGGCCGACCTCGCGGGGCGGCCGCCCGCTCCCCTCTTCGGGCCGGACGACCAGGTCCCCGCGATCAAACCGGGATGAGACTCCCGCAACGCCGGCAGGTAGCCGGAGAAAGCCCCTCGTGACCAACAAACCGACGACGCTCGGCGCCCTGAAGGAGGCCGGATACCGTCCGCGCCCCGTCAAGGACGAGCTGCGCGAGAACCTCCGCCGCGCCTTATCGCGCGGCGAGAACCCGTTTCCCGGCATCCACGGATACGAACGCACCGTGCTTCCGGCCCTCTCGAACGCGGTCCTCTCCCGCCACGACTTTCTGCTGCTCGGACTCCGGGGCCAGGCGAAGACGCGCCTGCTGCGCCTCCTCGTCAACCTCCTCGATCCGGAGATTCCCGCGATCGCCGGCAGCGAGCTGAACGAGGATCCCTTCGCGCCGATCACGAAGTACGGCCGGCGGATCGTCGCGGAGCGCGGCGACGCCGCGCCGATCGCGTGGATCCCGCGTGCCGAGCGCTACCGCGAGAAGCTCGCGACGCCGGACGTGACGATCGCCGACCTGATCGGCGACATCGACCCGATCAAGGCCGCGACCGAGCGCCGCTCGTACTCGGACGAGGAGGTCATCCACTTCGGCATCGTGCCCCGCACGAACCGCGGCATCTTCGCGATCAACGAGCTGCCGGACCTCCAGCCCCGCATCCAGGTGGGCCTGCTGAACATCCTCGAGGAGCGCGACCTGCAGATCCGCGGATTCCCGGTCCGCATCCCGCTCGACATCCTCCTCGTCTTCTCGGCGAACCCGGAGGACTACACGAACCGCGGCAACATCATCACGCCGCTGAAGGACCGCATCTCGTCGCAGATCTTCACGCACTACCCCGAGGACGTGAAGATCGCGGCGAAGATCACGGCGCAGGAGGCGTGGGTCGAACGTTCCGGCGGCCCGTCCGTCGAGGTGCCGCAGCTCTTCCGCGAGCTCGTCGAGGAGATCGCGTTCGCGGCGCGCGGCTCCGAGTTCGTGGACCAGTCCTCGGGCGTGTCGGCCCGCATGCCGATCTCGGCGCTCGAGATCCTCGTGTCGAACCTGGAGCGCCGCGCCTTCGTCCACGGAGAGTCGCGCGTCTCGCCGAGGCTGTGCGATCTGCCGGCGACGCTTCCCGCGATCACCGGCAAGGTGGAGATGGTCTACGAGGGCGAGCAGCAGGGCGCGGAGGTCATCGCGAAGAAGCTCATCGGCACGGCGGTCAAGAAGCTCTTCGACGCGAAGTTTCCGGCGCCCGACGCCGGGCGGCCGACCGAGCGCCGGCGCCAGGAGATCGAGGACGACGACGAGACGGCGGGACCGGTCCGGCGCGTCCGGACGCCGCCGCCCGCCGAGAAGATCCATCCGCTGTACGAGCCGATCGCGGCGTGGTTCGCCGCGGGGAATCGCGTCACGATCTCGGACGAGACGCCGTTTTCCGAGCACGTGAAGGCGCTCGAGTCCGTGCCGGGCCTGAAGAAGGCGGTCGAGGAGCACTTCTCCCCCGCGTCGAGAGAGGAGCTCGCGATCGGGATGGAGCTCGTCCTCGAGGGCCTGACGCAGCACCTGAAGATCGCCCGCGAGGACCTCGACTCGCGCGTCTCCTACACGGAGATGCTGAAGTTCAACCTGGTGAAGAACAGGGCCAACTGAGTTGAGCAGCGGTCGCGAAGTAAACGCCGGCCGTGCGGAATGGTGACGGAGACCCTCCGCTCCCGCATCCTCTCCGGCGAATCCCTGCTCGGCGCGTTCCTCACGTGGCCGGTCGAGGGCGTGCTCGAGCTGCTCGGCCTCGGCGGATTCGGCTTCGCGGTCCTCGACACGGAGCACGGCTACTTCAATCCCGAGTCGGTCGAGCGGATGGTCCGAGCGGCCGAGGGCGCGCCGATCCCCGTCATCGTTCGCGTCCCGAACTGCCACGCCTCCGCCGACGTGGGGCGGGCGCTCGATGCGGGAGCCTGCGGCATCCTCTTCCCGCGGGCGGACGGGGTTCCCGCGGTGCGTGGAGCGGTCGAATCGGCCAAGTACGCCCCAGTCGGCCGGCGCGGACTCGCGGGCGTGCGCGCGAATCGGTACGGCACGCTGCCCTTCGACCGCTGGGTCGTCGACGCGAACGACGGGTCCATCGTGATCGTCCAGATCGAGACGGCCGCCGCGCTCGAGGCGGTCGACTCGATCGCCGCCGAGAAGTGGGTCGACGCCCTCTTCGTCGGACCGAACGACCTCTCGCAGGCGCTCGGCATCCCGGGGAACTACACGGACGAGCGCTATCGCGCGGCGGTCGAGCGCGTCGCGGCCGCCGCCCGCGCGCGCGGCAAGGCGGCGGGCATCATGCTGCGCGAGGCGAGCCAGATCGCCGCGCTGCGCCGCCAGGGTTACACCGTCTTCACCACGAGCGATCGCGGCCTGCTCGCGCAGTCGGCCACGGCCTGGCGCGCGGCGATCGAGGGAGCCTGAACCGTGCGCTACCGGTACGCCGAATTTCCCGTCGACCTCCTCCGCCAGCTCCTGACGATGCAGGAGCTCGTCAAGCTCTTCCTGCAGCTCGTGCTCCAGTCAGGCGGCGACGTCGAGGAGGCGCTCCGCTGGATGAAGTACCTGCAGGAGCGCGGCATGATCGACCCCGGCATCGATCTCGAGCAGTTCCGCAAGGAGCTCCAGAAGAGCGAAATCGTCGAGGATCGGGGCGGCAGGCTCGAGCTTAGCGCCGCCGGCGAGCGGCGCATCCGCCGCTCCGCGCTCGAGGAGATCTTCTCGTCGCTGACGAAGGCGGGCGCCGGCTACCACGCGGTGCCGAAGTCCGGCGCCGGCGGGGAGCTCCTGCCCGAGACGCGCGAGTACGAGTTCGGCGACAACCCGAGCGCGATCGACGGCGTGCGCTCGATCGGCAACGCCGTGCGGCGCGACGCCGAGGAGATCTCGCTCAAGCCGGAGGACTTCGAGGTCCACGAGGAGGAGCACCTGACCTCCTGCGCGACGGTCCTCGCCATCGACATCTCGCACTCGATGATCCTCTACGGAGAGGACCGGTTCACGCCCGCGAAGAAGGTCGCGCTCGCGATGGTCGAGCTGATCCAGTCGAAGTATCCGAAGGACTCGGTCGACGTCCTCTTGTTCGGCGACGACGCGAAGCGGGTGCCCATCTCGGAGATCTCGAAGACGCAGGTCGGGCCATTCCACACGAACACGAAGGCCGGCCTCGCGCTCGCCCGCAAGCTCCTCGTGCATCGCAAGAATCCGAACAAGCAGATCTTCCTCATCACGGACGGAAAGCCGTCCGCGATCTGGGACCACGGCCGGCTCTACAAGAACCCCTTCGGCCTCGACCTGAAGATCGTCAATCGCACGCTCGAGGAGGCCGACGCCTGCCGCCGCGACGGGATCACCATCACCACGTTCATGATCGCGACCGACACGTACCTCGTCGACTTCGTCGACAAGCTGACGCGGATCAACCGCGGCCGGGCCTACTACGCCTCGCCCTACAACCTCGCCGAGTTCCTCTTCACCGACTACATCCGGAATCGCAAGAAGCTCCTGCACTGATCGAAAGATTAGGAAAACCTTAAGCCTCCCGGCGATCCCAGCCGAAGGCTAGGATCCGGACAGCATCTCTGTCGGATGCGCCGGCAGAGCGTCCCCGGAGGGTCCCATGCGCTCGAAGCCCGCGGCGCTCGTTCTCACGGCACTGGCCGCCGCGACGCCGGCCCTCGCCTCCTTTCACCTGATGAAGGTCAAGGAGGTGTTTCCCGGGACGGCGAGCTCCCCCGATGCGCAGTACGTGATGATCCAGTCCTTCGCGGCCGGCCAGAACTTCCTCGGCTCGCACAAGATCCACGTCTACGACGCCGCCGGCACCGAGGTCGCGGGGTCGCCCTTCACGTTTCCCGGAACGGTCGCGAACGGACCGAACCAGATGGAGGTCATCGTCGCGACGCCGGAGGCGGCGAGCCTCTTCGACATCACCGCCGACCTTCCCATGACGGCGGTTCTGCCGCTGACGGGCGGGATGGTCTGCTACGAGGCGATCGACTGCGTGGCCTGGGGCAGCTACCACGGCTCGGCCACGCTCCCCTCGCCGACGGGAACGCCGTTCAACGCGCCGGTCGGCCTCGTGCAGGGGCAGGCCATGCAGCGCCGGCTCGACATCTGCATGGGGATGACGACGCTCGAGGCCTGCGACGACACGAACGACAGCGCGAACGACTTCGTGTTCGCGACCCCCGCGCCGAAGAACGACGCGGGCACCGCGGGGACGCTGCCGCCCTCGACGTGCGGCAACCACGTCGTCGAGGGGCTCGAGTCGTGCGACGACGGGAACACCTCCGACGGCGACGGCTGCTCCGCCATCTGCCGGTGGGAACCGACGGGCGCGGCGCCCGCCGCCCTGGTGCTCGACGACTCCGCGAGCGCGCCGCCGGCCAACGACGGCATCCTCGAGCCCGGCGAGTCCGCGAAGATCTCGCCGTCGTGGCAGAACCTGGGGACGAGCGACCTGCCGCTGACCGGAACGGCCGCGGCCTTCGCCGGCCCGAGCGGCGCGACGTACACGATCGGCGACGCGTCGGCGAGCTACGGCACGGTGGCGGCGGGAGCCACGGCCTCGTGCGCCACGGGCGCCGACTGCTACTCGGTGAGCGTGTCGGCTCCGGCGGTGCGTCCGGCGCCGCACTGGGACGCGACCCTGACGGAGGTCCTCTCCGACACGGCCTTCCACGTCTGGACGGTCCACGTCGGCGGGAGCTTCCCCGACGTGCCGGACACGCTGAACTTCTATGCGTTCATCGAGAATCTCTTCCACAACGGCGTCACCGGCGGCTGTGCGGGCGGCAACTACTGTCCCGGCAACTCGGTCACGCGCGCGCAGATGGCGGTCTTCCTGCTGAAGGCCGAGCACGGCGCGACGTTCGTGCCGCCGGCGTGTCAGGGCACCTTCCCGGACGTCGCCTGCCCGAGCCTCTTCGCCGACTGGATCGAGCAGCTCGCGACGGAGGGAATCACGAGCGGCTGCGGCGGCGGGAACTACTGTCCCGACAGCTCGGTGACCCGGCGGCAGATGGCGGTCTTCCTCCTGAAAGCGCATCTGACCTCGGCGTACACGCCGCCGCCCGCCGTGGGCATCTTCGGCGACGTGCCCGTCAGCGACAACTTCGCCCCATGGATCGAGGACCTCTACAACCGGCAGATCACCGGAGGCTGTCAGGCGTCGCCGCTCCTCTACTGCCCGGACAACCCGAACACGCGCGGACAGATGGCCGTCTTCCTGGTGAAGACGTTCGGCCTCGTCCTCTATGGGCCGTAGCCCGGGGAGAGGGCCGCCCGGAGGTATCTTTCCGGGTGGGTGAGCGTTTTCTACGTCGTCCTGCTCGGGGCGGCCGCGGCCGTGGTTCTTCTCGCGGTCGTCCCGCACCGGCTCCTGCGCCGGGCGCAGGACCGGCTCGCCCGGCGGCTGCTCGACGCTCCGGACGCGTCCTTCCGCCTCCTGACCCGGGCGGAGCGGGCGACGGCCCACGCGTACCGGCGCCTGCCCGGGGTGCTGGGACTCACGCAGGACGCCCTGGTCTTCCACGGCCTCTTCGGAGAGACGGAGACGCTCGCCACGTCCCGAATCCAGAAGATCGTCACCGGCAGCGTCCTGTCGAGCGGGCGGCGCCTGCTCCGTCGGGAGGTGCTGCGGCTGACGGCCTCCGGTGGCGAGGAGATCGAGTTCGTGCTCGAACGGGCGTCGGCCTCGGCGTGGCGGAGCCACCTCGGGCTGTGGGCGGTCGAGGAGCGGCGCGCGGCGATCGACGTCGTGACGCCCGGCCGGCGATGACCTCCGGGCGGCCGTTCGCGTCTTCATGAAGACGCCGGGCGCCTTTGGTTCTTCTAAAGCACGTGACGCGTGGCACCCGTCGTGCTACATATGAGCGGCTTTCAGGAGGTCTCATGAACGGCAGGGGCAAGGCAATCGCGACCGTCCTCGTCCTGTTCGGAACCGCCTTCTGCGGGAAAGACTCCAACACCGTGACCGGTCCCGCGAGCACCGTCCCGATGGCGAGCGTGGCCGGCACGTGGTCGGGCAACTACACCTCGAACGACCGCTCGTGCCCGGCGACGCCGATGACGATCACGCTCTCGCAGAACGGGACGGCGGTGACCGGCGCCTGGTCCACCAACAACTGCGGACCACATGGGACGTTCAAGGCCACGATGGCGGGCGACACGCTCTCCGGGAACATCGACATGATCGGGTGCACGGGCGGCGCCGTCATGGGGCACGTCAGCGCCAGCGCCCTCTCGATCTCGATCGGCGACTTCTACCGTCCGATCGTGACGGCGAACCAGGTGCTGATGGAGGGCGGAGAGGCGACGCTCAGCCGCTGAGACCCGGCGGACGCGCCGGAACCTGGAGCGCTGGGTTCGGGCGCATTGGCTGTGGGGGGTGGACTCGAACCACCGACCTTCCGGTTAACAGCCGGACGTTGTACCAGCTCAACTACCCCACAGCGGCCGGGGTTTCATCATAGAGGTTCACGGCAGGAACGGCATGATGCGTTCCGCGAGCGGCCGCGGAATCGCTCGAAGCGACCGCCGGATCTCGTCGGGGCCGTAGCGCTGCGAGAAGTGCGTGAGCACGACCGCCTCGTTCTCGAACCGGCCGGCGCGCGCGAGGACGTCGTCGAGGTGGATGTGCGCGTACTCGCGCGCGCGCTCGCGGTCCTCCGGCAGCAGGAACGAGCACTCGAGGAGCAGCACGCGCGCGCGGAAGAGCTCGGGGCATGCGTCGAAGATCTCCTCGCCGCAGTCGCCGGGATACGCGAGCAGCGGAATCTCCTCGCGGCGGGTGACGGGCGCGCCGCCCTCGCGCAGCGCCGCGATCTCCCGGCCGTCCTTTCCGGCGAGCTCCGGCAGGAGCTTCTGGCGCACCTCGGAGAAGAGGAACCCCACCGTCGGCACGCGGTGACGCCCGGGCAGGACCGCGAGCTCGAGGTCGTTGCGCAGACGGACGCGGTCCCCCGGCGAGACGGGCACGATCTCCACGTCGTACTCGATCCGCTCGAGACGCTCGCACGCCTGGAGCCACGCGGCCGCGTCGGAAGCGGCCTCGGCCGGAACGAAGACCCGCGCCGTCGGGAGACCCTGCAGCCGGCGCCGCGAGGCGAAGTGCGCGAGGCCGGCCATGTGATCGAGGTGGCCGTGGGAGACGCAGACGGTGGAAAATCCGAGGACGTCCTCGGGCGCGCGGCCGAACTCGAGCAGCGTCCGGAATCCGGGCAGCTTGTAGAAGGACTCGTGGCCGGCGATCGACACCCCCTCGATCGGGATGCCGGCGGCCTCCAGGCTCACCCGGCCGCGCCCGGGCGGATAGTCCTGCGACATCCGCCGCAATCTACTTCAGTGCGCGAGCGACCCCGATGTGACGAGCGACAGCAGCGCGCCGCCGCAGAGGCCGGCGACCAGGGCGAGAAAGAGCACCAGGGGCGAGCGGCGCCGCGGAGTCATGGGGCACGTCCTTTCGTTCGCGATCCCCGGAGATTGCAGGGCGCGTACCAATCGGGGGGCGGGCCGGTAAGTCGCTGAGCCGACGAGCGCTCGATCTCCCGGCCGGGCGCCCGCCGCGCGGCACGCCGGGCCCTTCGTTACCGCCGGTGACATAGGCTCTGCGTCCGTGCGCGTCGCGCTCTTCGACTACCACCTGCCCGCCGACCGCATCGCGCAGACGGCGCGCCCCCGCGGCACGAGCCGTCTCCTCCTGCTCGACCGCCGCACGGGGGCGATCGCCCACCAGCGTTTCGGCGACTTTCCGGACCAGCTGCGCCGGGGCGACCTGCTCGTCCGCAACGACGTCCGCGTGCGGCCCGCCCGCCTCTACGGCCGGGACGCCGAGGGGCGCCTCGTCGAGATCTTCCTGCTCGCCCGCCGCGAAGAGAGCGAACGGCGCTGGCTCGTCCTCGCCCGACCGGGCCGGCGCGCGCGTCCCGGGCGACGGGTGCGCTTCGACGGGGGCGTCGAGGCGGAGGTGGCGGAGGTGCGCGACGACGGCGCCCGCGAGGTCCTCTTCGACCGGCCGCTCGAGGACGCCTGGCTCTCGCGGTTCGGCCATACCCCGCTGCCGCCCTACATCCGCCGCGAGCCCGGCGCCCCCGATCGCCCCGAGGACCGGGCGGCGTACCAGACGGTCTTCGCGCGGGATCCGCTCGCCGTCGCCGCGCCGACGGCGGGACTCCACTTCACGGAGGAGATCCTCGAGCGTCTCCGCGAGCGCGGCGTCGAGATCGCGGACCTGACGCTCGCGGTGGGGGCGGGAACGTTCAAGCCGGTCACGGTCGACGACACGGATGCGCACTCGCTGCCCGCCGAGCACGTGTTCCTCCCCGCCGCCACGCGGGAATCCGTCGCGCGGGCGAAGGCCGAGAGGCGCCGGGTGATCGCGGTCGGGACCACGGTGGCGCGCTCGCTCGAAGCCGCCGCGCGGCGCCCCGATGCCGCGGGCCCCGGAGACCGCCGCTTCGAGACCGACCTGTTCATCACGCCCGGGTTCGAGTTCCGCGCGCTCGACGCGCTGCTGACGAACTTCCATCTCCCCCGCTCGACGCTCCTCATGCTGGTCTCGGCCTTCGCCGGCCGCGAGGCCGTGCTGGCCGCCTACGCCGCGGCGATCCGCGAGGGCTACCTGTTCTACTCGTTCGGCGACGCCATGCTCGTCGAATGACTCGAGGACGCCGGTAAGATGCTCCGCGTGTTCAGGGGCTCGGGTCCCCGGTGGGTGGGATATCCCGCGGCCGTCGTCGCCGTCGGCGCGACGATCGGGCTCCTGAAGCTCTTCCCGCAGCTCAACGAGTCCTCGGTGGCGCTGCTGCTCCTCCTCGCCGTCTTCTTCTGCGCCTCGATCTGGCAGAGCGGCCCCGGCGTCGTGGCGGCGCTCCTGGCGACGCTCGGGTTCAACTTCTTCTTCCTGCCGCCCCTCTACACGTTCACGGTCCAGGACCCGCGCAACGTCGCCGCCCTGTTCGTGTTCCTCGTCTCGGGGCTCCTCATCGGACGGCTCTCGGCCATCTCGCGCCGGAGGCTCGAGCTCCTCGAGGCCGAGCGCCGCGACCTGATCGCCTTGACGCAGCTCTCGCAGGGGTTCCTCGCCGACACGAACCGGGAGTCGCTGCTCGGCGTCGCCGCCGACCGGCTTCGCCAGGCGCTGCAGTGCCGCCAGGTCGCCATCCTCCTCGCGGACGAGAAGGGAACGCTCACGCGACGCGTGGAGACGGGCGACGTCGCGTTTCGCGAGGAGCTCGCCGAGCTCGCCTACCGGCAGGGCAACTCGGCGTCGCTGCCGTCGGATCTCGGCGGCACCGACATCTACCTGCCGATTCCGATCGGGCTCCAGCGCGCCGGCGCCCTCGTCGCCCGCGGCCTGCAGTCGAGCGAGCGCATGGCGGAGGCCTGTGCGCTGCTCCTCGGCCTCGCCGTCGAGCGCGAACGCTTCCTGGGGTTCGCCCGGGCCGCCGAGGAGACGCGCACGAGCGAGCAGATGAAATCGACGCTCCTCGCCCAGCTTGCCCACGACCTCAAGACTCCGGTCGCGGCGGCGCGCGGCGCCATCGAGAACTGGGAAGCCGACAGCGGCGGATCGGAGGCGGCCCGCGCCGCCGGCGCGCAGCTCGACGCCCTCGCCCGGCGCATCGCCGAGCTGATGGACCTCGTGCGCCTCGACTCGGGCGCCGCGCGGCCGCGCACCGAACGCGTGACCTGCGCCGAGATCGTCGAGGCCGCGGTGGTTCGCTTCGGCGAGGCGCTGGCCGGCCATTCGCTCTACATCGATCCGCCCCCGGCGGACCTCGCGGTCGCGGTCGATCCCGCGCAGATGACGGAGGCACTCGGGCACGGCCTCGAGAACGCGGCGCGCTACTCGCCTCCGGGCTCGACGATCCGGGTCGCCGTCGCGAGCGATCCGAGCCACGTCTACTTCCGCGTCGCGGACCAGGGTCAGGGTGTGCCCCCCGAGCAGCGGGACCGCGTTTTCGAACGGTTCGTGCGCCTCGGCGCCTCCGGTCAGCTCGGCGGCAGCGGACTCGGACTCTCGATCGCCCGGAGCCTCGTCGAGCTCAACGGAGGAGCCCTGAAGATCGGCGCCTCCGAGTCGGGCGGCGCCCTCTTCGAGATCGCGCTGCCGCGGTCCCCCGCGTGAGCCGCATCCTCCTCGCCGACGACGAGCCGGCGATCCGCAAGGTGGTGCGCGACGCGCTCGAGCGCGAGGGCCACGAGGTCGTGAGCGCGATCGACGGCCGGGAGGCGCTCGACCGCTTCGACGACGGGCGCTTCGACCTCGTCGTGACGGACCTCGCCATGCCCCGCGTCGACGGGCTCGAGCTCGTCAAGGAAATCCGCCGGCGCTCGCCGCTGCCGATCCTGGTCCTCACCGTTCGCGGGGAGGAGCGCGAGAAGGTGCGCCTCCTCGACGAGGGCGCCGACGACTACGTGACGAAGCCGTTCGGCGTCGCGGAGCTCGTCGCGCGCGCCCGGGCGCTGCTCCGCCGGGGCGAATCTCCCCGCGTCCCGGCGCTTTCCCGCTTCGGCGACATCGAGGTCGATCCCGAGAGCCGCATCGTTCGGAAGGCGGGGCGCCCCGTCCACCTGACGCCCCTCGAGTTCGCCATCCTCGCGACCATGCTGAGGAAGCCGGGCGCCGTCTGGACGCACCGGCAGCTCATGGCCGAGGTCTGGGGAACGACGGCCGGCGTCACGAGCGATACGCTGCGCGTCCACATCGGCGGCCTCCGCCGCAAGCTCGAGGACGATCCCAATCGGCCGCGATGGTTCCAGACCGAGCCCTGGGTGGGATACCGGTTCTCCCCGGATTGAGCTTCGTCCCGGGGCCGCAACGACCGGTGGTCCAAGGACATCCGTCTTCCGCAATTCTTTCGTCCCTCTTCCGGACTTCTTCTTCCGGCCGGCGAGATGCTCGCGTTCATGAACGACAAACGGAAGGCCGTGCGCTGTGGCGCGCTGGCCATCGCGCTGCTCTTCGGCGGGTGCCTGGTCGCGCTGTTCGTGCCTCGATTCCAGGCCGCCATCGTCCTGGCTTCCTTCGCCGGCTACGTGGTCGGCACACGTCGGGCGATGGTTCTGTGTCGGGCGGACGAGCTGGTGTTCGAGCCGAAAAACGAGCCTCGCGACGAGGCGGATCGGGAGGCCGTGCGGAACGGCCTCATCGCCGGCACCGTCGGAGCCCTCTCACTCGGCCGTTCGATGAGCGCGGGGGCCCCGCTCGCCGGGTCGCCGTCGTCGCGGCGCGGGAGGAGGACCTTTCCGCGCGCCCTCGAAGGAACCCGCTGAGCGGAACCCCCTGACTCTTCACCCGCCCCGCTCTTTCGCTCCAACGCAGAG
>Ga0335076_10005908_pt1 | contig 12353 bp, 12 predicted proteins | sample Lox_Sample_25_FD_206717 | JGI IMG/M metagenome (GOLD analysis project Ga0335076, IMG submission 206717) | Soil microbial communities from Loxahatchee National Wildlife Refuge, Florida, United States - Lox_Sample_2.5 | ecosystem: Environmental > Terrestrial > Soil > Wetlands | place: USA...
TGGCTCCGACAGCGCCGTAAAGCGCGCGTGCTCTCATGCAACTCCCCCGAATGACTTCGCCGGTGACTGTTGTTCGTCGTCGCGTTATTTCGGCGCAGAGCGGTTAACCAAGCGTTGCCATTCTGGCGCGGAACTTGGGCAAATAGATGGTCCGTTGATGACAGGAAACCGGAACTTCCTCCGCGCGTTGGCTTGGCAATCAAACCTTTCAGGAGGGTGCCATGCCCGCAATGCTGCCGGTCATCTTTGCCGCCACGCAGCTTGTGTTGACGGCGCAGGACGTGCCGCAACTCAATGTCGAGCCGAGCTGCCGGTCGGCCGCCGATACCGCCATCCGCCAGGCTAACCGCGACGCCGACGCATGCCTGCGCGACGAGCAACAGGCGCGAGACAGGCTGAAAAACGAATGGGGAAGCTTCAGCAGCGCGGCGCAGGCGCGCTGCCTGCGGCTCTCGCACTCGGGCGGCCAGCCGAGCTACGTCGAGCTGCTCACCTGCCTGGAGGTTGCGAAGACGTCCAAACAGTTGCCCGGCGAAGACCGACTCAACGGCTACGGCGGGGAAGAGGACCGCTAGCCTTTCTTGACCGGCGCGTTGCCGAACGGATTGCCCGCGGCGCCCTGCGTCTGCGCCAGCTTGTAGGCGGATAATTGCTTTGGCTTGTCCTTGTCGGCTTTCGGTTTCTTCTTTTCCTTGGTCTGCCGCATCTGACCCTTGGCCATGACACCCTCCTTGGAAAAACGATGCCGGAATGGTGACGCGGAGGAGGCCGCTCGGCAAGGGCCTCGGGTGGGTCCGGACTAGGTCTTGGACTTCGGCGTCTTCGGCTTGGGCTCGGGTTTGGCCTCGGCGGCGGGCGGCGGCGTCTTGCCGCTCATCTTGTCGTCGATGCACTTGGTGACGACATCGGCGCGCTTGTCGAGCGCCAGGTCCTTGTGCGTCTTCTCGACCGACATCCAGCACTGCAACGCTGCTTCCTGATGCGTCATCGGCTTGGCTTGTTCCTGCGGCGCGGCCTGTGCGCTTGGCGAGCCGGGGCTGTCGGTCTGGCAGGCGCTCAGCACCGTGGCGGCGGCGAGCAGCGTCAACGCGGCGGCGCATTTGGCGGCGAGGTGTGTCATCGCAATCGATCCGGAAACCTGTGGCGCGCCCCGCGCTGGCGAATCGGGCGCAACTATTCGCCGCGCCGGCGCGAAATTGCAAGCCGCCGGCCGCCGCGCGCGGCCGCCTTGTTAAGGCTCCGTCAAGCGATTCGGCGTGATGCTTCATCACGATTGCGTGCGGGCGCGGACCGCGCCGCCAAGTCCAAGCGTTTCCATGACCGAGTCCGGAGCGGAACCTTTGGAGCAAAGAACAATGCGTTATTTTCAGGGATTGCAGGGGTTGCTTGTGACGGCCGCGGCCGCCGCGATGTTTGCCGGCGCGGCGCGGGCCGAGGAGATTGTCGATCCGGCGACGGCCGACGGGCCGGTCGTCGGCGTCGGCGTCATCTGCAACACCAGCGAGCAGGCCGAGGCCTTCGTCAGCCTGCGCCAGCAGGGCCAGGACGTGACGCCGGCCGTGGCGCAGGTGAACCAGACGGCGCAGCAGCCGAAAGCCTGCGGCGTCGCGGCGATCGCCTTCGTGCCGGACAAGACCGTCCTCACCAAGACGCTGGGCGGCCGGCTGGTGAAGATCGTGCGCGTCAACGTCGTCGCCGGCTACAACGGCAGCGGCTGGCAGCAGGTCGCCAACACCGTGCAATACGCGATCCTCGAGGCGCAGGGCACCGAGATCTGAGCGGTCTCGGCCGCGTCTCCCTTCTCACCGCAGCCCCGATAGGCAGCGCGCAAGCGGCGCAATAGACTGGACGCTCCTGCCGGGGAGACGTCCATGCTGATGCGCCTTGTTGCCGCCGCCGCTGTCGTTCTCGCGTCCACTCTCGCCGCCGTCGCCCAAGCGCCATCGCCGGAGGTGCTGAAAGACCTCGCGCCGACCGGCAAGCTGCGCGCCGCCATCAATTTCGGCAACGGCGTTCTCGCGCAAAAGGGCCCGAACGGCGAGGCGAGGGGCGTGACGCCGGAGCTCGCCGCCGCGCTCGCCAAGAAGCTCGGCGTGCCGGTCGAGCTCGTGCCGCTGCAGGCGGCGGGCAAGGCCTTCGAGGCGCTGTCGTCCGGCAATGTCGACATCGCCTTTATCGCCATCGAAGAGAAACGCGCCGCGCAGGTCGACTTCAGCCCGCCTTACGTGCTGATCCAGGGCACTTACCTGGTGCTCAAGGACTCGCCGCTCAAGGATGTCGGCGACGTCGACAAAGACGGCGTGCGCATCGGCGTCGGTCTTGCCTCGGTCTACGATCTTTACCTGACGCGCACGCTCAAGCACGCGACGCTGGTGCGTAACACCGTCGGCGGCGCCGCGGCCGGCATTCCGCCGTTCCGCGAGCAGCATCTCGACGCCGCGGCCGGCGTGCGCGAGCCGCTCGACGCCTACGCCAAAGAGCACGCCGACGTGCGCGTGATGCCCGGGCATTTCGAGGAGATCCGCCAGGCGATGGGCACGCAGAAGGGCCACGCCGCCGGCGCCGCCTATGTGCGCGCCTTCATCGAGGAGATGAAGGCCAACGGCTTCGTCGCCGATGCGTTGAAGCGCTCGGGCCAGACTGCGCCAGTCGCGCCGAAGGGCGGGTAACGACGTCGCCGGTCGTCCCCGCGAAAGCGGGGACCCAGTAATCACGGACAGCGTTGCGTTTACTGGATCGTCCGCCTTCGCGGACGATGACAGCAGAATCCGTTGCGGCGCATCCCGCGTCCGGCCGACCTTACTTCGCCGACCCACCCATCGCCTTGGTCACGCGCTCGACGCACTTTGAAGCGTCGGGGTCGGACGGGGCCAAGGCGGCGAACGCCTGGTAGTCCGCCAAGGCGCGTTGCAGGTCGTTCTTGCGCTCCCAGGCATAGCCGCGGTTATAGAACGCCAGCGCGTATTTCGGATTGGTGCGGATCGCCTGGTCGAGATCCTCGATGGCGCGGTCGAACTGACCCTTGTTGTTGTAGGCGGCGCCGCGGTTGTTGAACGCCTCGGTGTGGTTCGGATTGATCCGGAGCGCCTGGTTGAAATCCTCGATGGCGCGGTCGAACTGGCCCTTGGCGTTGTAGACGTTGCCGCGGTTGTTGAAGGCATTGCCGTAGTTCGGCGCGAGCCGGATGGTCTGGTCGTAATCGGCGATGGCCTTGTCGAGTTGGCCCTTGGCCTTGTAGGCGATGCCGCGGTTGTAGAACGCATCGGGGTCGTTCGGAGCAAGCCGGATCGTGAGGTCGAAATCGGCAATGGCGCGGTCGGGCTGGTGCGTGGCGTTATAGGCGGTGCCGCGGTTGTAGAGCGCGGTCGCGTGTTTCGGATTGAGGCGGAGCGCTTCGTTGTAATCGGCGATGGCGCGGTCCCACTGGCCCTTGTTGCCATAGGTGTTGCCGCGGTTGCTGAACGCATTGGCGTATTTCGGATTGAGCCGGATCGACTGGTCGTACTCGGCGATGGCGGCGTCGAACTGGCCCTTGGCGAAAAAGGCGTTGCCGCGGTTGAAGTAGGCGAGCGCGTAGCCCGGCTCGAGGCGGATCGCTTCGTTGCAATCGGCCAGCGCCTTGTCGCTGTTGCGCTTGCCGTTCCACTCGGAGCAGCGATTGTTGAACAGCGCGGCGAGCTTATGGCCACTGTACTCGCCGGACTCGATCGCGCGCGTGCAGGCGGCGATGGCCGCGTCGCCGGAGGCCGATCCACAGGTGCCGGCATCGCTGGCCGTGGCGGGCGCTGCCGCCAAGGAGACCGCCGATGTCAGGACAAGAGCCGCCAGCGCGCCGCGCAGGAGTGACGTCATGAGAGTGCCCGTTTGAATCGACCGATTATTGGCTGTCGTCCGGAGCAGCCGGAAGGTTCAATCGGACAAGCTTAGCCGCGCGCGGCGAGGGCCGCTACCGCCGGCGATTGCTCTTGAAGCCGCCGCGCATGCCGGGCCGGCCGAGCTTGCTGCGCGGGGAGGCCGCGGGCTTCACCTCGTGGGTGACGGCGATGCCCATTTCGTCGAGGTCGGGCTTATGAGGACGTGAGCGGCGTAAGCCCGGGTTCTGCGCCGCCATCACGTCGCGCGCGGTCGGATTGTCGAGCACCGCCATCTCGGTGGCGCGCAGGCGCTTGATCTCGTCGCGCAGCCGCGCCGCCTCCTCGAAGTCGAGATCGGCCGCAGCCTCGCGCATCTTCGTCTCCATGTCGGCGATGACGGCTTCGAGATTGTGGCCGATGGTCGCGGCGTCGGCGAACTCACCTTCGCCGCCGATGCCGCCACCGCCGGTCGAGATCAGGACGTGGTCGCGCTCGTAGACGCTGTCGAGGATGTCGGCGATGCCCTTGCGCACGCTTTCCGGCGTGATGCCGTTCGCGGCGTTGTATTCGAGCTGCTTCTCGCGGCGGCGGTCCGTTTCCTCGATGGCGCGCTGCATCGAGCCGGTGACTTGGTCGGCATAGAGCAGGACGCGGCCATCGACATTGCGCGCGGCGCGGCCGATGGTCTGGATCAGTGACGTTTCGCTGCGCAGGAAGCCTTCCTTGTCGGCGTCGAGAATGGCGACCAGCGCGCATTCCGGAATGTCGAGGCCCTCGCGCAATAGGTTGATGCCGACCAGCGCGTCGAAGGCGCCGAGGCGAAGGTCGCGGATGATCTCGATGCGCTCCAGCGTGTCGATGTCGGAGTGCATGTAGCGCACGCGAATGCCCTGCTCGTGCAGGTATTCGGTCAAGTCCTCGGCCATGCGCTTGGTCAGCACCGTGACCAGCGAGCGGTAGCCGCGTTGCGCCACTTGCCGCACCTCGCCGACGAGGTCGTCGACCTGCGTGCGCGCCGGGCGGATTTCAACGGGTGGGTCAATCAGTCCGGTCGGGCGGATGACCTGCTCGACGAAGACGCCGCCGGACTCGTTGAGTTCCCACGGGCCCGGCGTCGCCGAGACGCCGACGGTCTGCGGCCGCATGGCGTCCCATTCCTCGAAGCGGAGCGGGCGGTTGTCCATGCACGAGGGCAGGCGGAAGCCGTATTCGGCGAGCGTCGCCTTGCGGCGGAAGTCGCCGCGGAACATGCCGCCGAGCTGCGGCACGGTGACGTGGCTCTCGTCGGCGAACACCAGCGCGTTGTCGGGCACGTATTCGAACAAAGTCGGCGGCGGCTCGCCCGGCTTGCGGCCGGTGAGATAGCGCGAATAGTTCTCGATGCCGGCGCAGGCGCCGGTCGCCTCCATCATCTCGAGATCGAAGATGGTGCGCTGCTCGAGCCGCTGCGCTTCCAAGAGGCGGCCGGCGGCGTTGAGCTGCACGAGACGGTCGCGCAGCTCGGCCTTGATGCCGGCGATCGCCTGCAACAGCGTCGGGCGCGGCGTGACGTAGTGCGAATTGGCGTAGATCTTGACGAAGTCGAGCTCGTCGGTCTTCTGCCCGGTGAGCGGGTCCATCTCCTCGATCTTCTCGATCTCGTCGCCGAACAGATGGATGCGCCAGGCGCGGTCCTCGTAGTGCGCCGGGAAAATGTCGATGGTGTCGCCGCGCACGCGGAACGAGCCGCGGTAGAAATCGGCTTGCGTGCGCTTGTATTGCAGCGCCACGAGGTCGGCGAGCAGCTGGCGCTGGTCGAGCTTGCCGCCGACCTTGAGGGTGAAGGTCATGGCCGAATAGGTCTCGACCGAGCCGATGCCGTAGATGCAGGACACCGAGGCGACGATGATGACGTCGTCGCGCTCCAGCAGCGCGCGCGTTGCCGAGTGGCGCATGCGGTCGATCTGTTCGTTGATCGAGGATTCCTTCTCGATATAGGTGTCGGTGCGCGGCACGTAGGCTTCGGGCTGGTAGTAGTCGTAATACGAGACGAAATATTCCACCGCGTTGTCGGGAAAGAACGACTTGAACTCGCCGTAGAGCTGCGCGGCGAGCGTCTTGTTCGGCGCCAGGATCAGCGCCGGGCGCTGCGTCGCCTCGATCACCTGCGCCATGGTGAAAGTCTTGCCCGACCCTGTCACGCCAAGGAGAACCTGCGTGCGGTCATTGCGCTTGACGCCCTCGACCAGCTCCTTGATGGCCTGCGGCTGATCGCCCTTCGGCTGGAAATCCGAGGCGATGACGAGCTTCTTGCCGCCTTCCGATTTCGCCGGACGCGCCGGGCGGTGCGGCATCCACACGGCGCCATGGCCGGCGGCGAATTCGGGACGGCCCTCGCGCAATAACTTTTCCAGCGATTGCTGGCTCGCCATGCCGGCGAAGCCGCCCGGCTGCGTCGGCAGGTCGGCGCGCGGCAGGCGATACTTGTTCTCGTCGGACAGGCCGAGCTCTTCCGCGAGCTTTGGATCGAGCCCGCTGACCGGCGGCGACTCGAAGTCGGTTTGCGGCGCTTCCGCGAGGCCCTTCGGCGCGGGCGTGCCTTTTGCCGATTTGCGCGCGGTGTGCGCGGCGGAGAAATCGCGCCGGCGGTCCCACGAATTGTCGGGCGGCGGCGCCAATCCCGTGCCGGAACCAAGGCCCGCCGTGCCCTTGTTGATCCCCGGATTGAGCAGGTCGGCGAGCGCGTCCGGCGTCTGCGGCGCGTCGGGCCGGCTGGCCTTGGCGCGCGTCGGTTTGGCGGGATCCTTCGCTTTCTTCGGCTTGTCGGGATTTTTGGCCATTGGTCCGAATATGGGGCGAGTCCGCGCGCGGGGAAAGGGTGCCTTACGCGGCCCAAACGCGATGTTATCCTCGGCAAAAATCAGGGAGGATAAAATGGCCAGACTGACACGACGGACGCTCCTGGCGGGGATTGCGACGGCACCTTTGGCCGCGCGCGCGCAGGAAGGCTGGCCGACCCGGCCGGTGCGCGTCATCGTGCCTTATCCGCCGGCCGGCGGCGCCGACACCACGGCGCGCATCCTCTATGCCAAGCTCGGCGATACGCTGAAGCAGAACTTCATCGTTGAGAACCGCGGCGGCGCCGGCGGCACCATCGGCGAAGCGGTCGCGGCCAAGGCCGAACCCGACGGCTACACCATCCTGCACGACGCCACCGCCTTCTCGGTGAACAGCGAGCTCTACCCGCATCTGCCGTTCGACTACCGCAAGGACTTCGACCCGGTGTTCCTGGTGTCGCTGGTGCCGAACATCCTGGTGGTGACGCCATCGGTGCCGGCGACGACGCTTGCCGACGTCATCGCCTACATCAAGGCGCAGCCCGACGGCGTCAGCATGGCCTCGTCCGGCAACGGCACGCTGCAACATCTTTGCCTCGAGATGTTCCGCCACGTCACGGGGCTCAAGATCAATCACGTGCCGTATCGCGGCGGCGGCCCGGCGCTGACCGACGTCATGGCGGGGCAGGTGAAGTTCTTCTTCTCCAACGGCTCGTCTGTGGTCGGCCTGATCAAGGGCGGCAAGGTCAAGGCCATCGCCCACACCGGCAAGGGACGCCTGGAAAGCCTGCCGGATATTCCGCCGGCGTCCGACACGCTGCCCGGCTTCGAGGCCTATGAATGGAACGGCGTGTTCGTGCCGCACGGCACGCCGGCGGCGATCGTGCAGAAGCTCAACAAGGAGCTCAACGTCGCGCTCGCCTCGCCGGAGGTGCAGACGCGCTTCAAGCAGCTCAACATCGCGTCGCGGCCGAACACGCCGCAGGAATTCCACGCCTTCGTCGAGCAGCAGATGACGTTATGGAGCGGCGTCGTCAAGGAAGCCAACATCAAGCTGGGCTGACGTGTCGCAACCGCCGCGCATTGCCGGCCCGGTCGCGCAGCCGAAAAAGCCGCGCATCAAGCCGCCGCCCGGCGCGTGGGATTCGCACGCGCATGTGTTCGGGCCGGCCGGCAAATTCCCCTATGCGCCGGGGCGCGGCTACACGCCGCCCGATGCGCCGGTCGAGAGCTACGTCGCGCTGCTCGATCACCTCGGCTGCGCGCACGGTCTCGTCGTGCAGGGCAACGCGCACGGCTACGACAATTCCGTCGTGCTCGATGCCATCTCGCGCTATCCGCAGCGGCTGCGCGGCGTCGCCATCACCGACACGCGGATTGCGCCGGCGACACTGCGCGACTGGCACAGGCTCGGCATGCGTGGCTTGCGTTTCCATCTCCTCAAGCAGAAAGCCGGCTACGTGCGCGGCGTCGGCCTCGACGTGTTCGAAGTATTCCGCAGGACCATGGCCGAACTCGGCTGGGTCATGCAGGTCTTCTGCGACGGCGAGGTGCTGCCGGATTTCGCGCTGCAACTGCGCGAGATCGCGCGCGACATGCCGGTGATCGTCGACCATTACGGCATGGTCGATGCGGCGCGCGGTGTCGATGTGCCGGGTTTCCAAGCGTTGCTGAAGCTGGCCGGCGACGGCCATGTTTATGTGAAAGTGTCCGCGCCTTACCGGGTGTCGACGCAATTTCCCGACTATGCGGATGCGCGGGTCCTGCACGAGGCGCTGCTGCGGGCCAATCCGGAGGGGCTGATGTGGGGCACCGACTGGCCGCATCCCTCGATCGCCGCCGAGGTGATGCCGGACGACGGGCATTTGCTGGATTTGTTTTTCGACTGGACGCCTGACGAGGCGATGCGGCGCAAGATTTTGGTCGAGACGCCGCGGCGGCTTTTCGAGAGTTAAGCCGCCTTCGCCCACAGCTGCTTGCTCGCCCGCCGTGCGCCCTCGGCGAGTGACGCAAGCTTCATCCACACGATCTTGGTGTCGACCTGGACGCGGCCGGCAAAGGTGCCGAAGCCGCAGTCGACGCCGGCGATGACATTGTCGCGGCCGACAACGCTGGCGAAGTTCAGGATGCGGTCGCAGACCACTTCCGGATGCTCGACGGTGTTGACGGTCGAGTCGATGACGCCGGGGATGATCTTCTTGCCGGGCGGCAGCTTGATGTCGCGCCAGATCTTCCACTCGTGCTCGTGGCGCGCATTGGCCGCCGGGAACGACACCGCGTGCGGCCGGCCCGACAGGATGATGTCGACGATGTCCTTCATCTCGACATCGGTGTGGTGCGGCGCCACGGTCGAGCCCCAACACACATGCATGCGCATGCGGTCCGGCGGCAGATCACGCACCGCGTGATTGAGCGCGGCGACATTGGTGGCGATGATCTTGCGATATTCGGCGAGCGGCAGGTCGAGATAGACCATGTGGCGCAGCATCGCGAGGTCGGGGCAATCGAGCTGCAGGATGAAGCCGGCGTCGACGATCGCCTGGTATTCCTTCCGCATCACCTCGGCGAGCGCGAAGATGTAGTCGTGATCGGTGTTGTAATATTTGTTCTTGAGGTAGCGCGCGATCTGGCCGGGCGAGGGCGAGGTGAAGAAGAAGTCCTCGGCCTTGGCGCCTTTCATTGCTTCCTTGGCGATGTCGATATCGGCTTGCGCCGCCGGCCAATCCTTCCAGCCGACCGGGCCGTTGCAGGCGGGGCGATGCTGGAAGGGCGAGGCGAAATGCTTGAGGATTTCGGCAAGCTCGGGAAACTCCGGCTCGCCGGTGCCCATCGGCGCAGCGCTCTCGCCCTCGTAGCCGGTGAGGCGATGCATGACGTGCACGGTGTAATCGGTGCGGCCCTGCTCGCCGTCATTGATGATGTCGAGGCCGCAGTCGACCTGCTTGCCGACGACGAGCTTCACCGCCTCGCGCACCGCGGCGTTCAATTCGGCCTTGCGCGCGCCGGGGGTCTGGTCTTCGGCGAGCAAGAGCTCGACCACCTTCGGCGTGCGCGGCAGGCTGCCGGTGTGGGTGGTGAGGATGCGATCGGGCATTTTCAGAATCCGCGCACGACTTCGCTGACGTGCTCGACGCTCGGCGGCGCGGCGAAGCAATGGCCGACCAGCTTGCGCCATTCCTGGAAGTCGGCGGACTCGCGGAAATCCTTTGTGTGGTTCTCGAGCGTCTCCCACTGCACGAACAGGCGGTAACGCGCCGGGTTCTCGTGCGACTTCTGCAGCGTCATGGCCTTGCAGCCCTTGGCGCGCTTGAAGATCGGGCCGGCTTTCTTCACGCCGCTTTCGAACTCGGCTTCCATGCCGAGCTTCACATCGATCTGCGCGATTTCGAGGATCATTGGACTGTCCTTGATACTGTCGTTGGCATTGTCCCATGAGGCGGGACCGCGAGGCGGGACGGTCATTATGATGAGGGGGCGCGAATGTGAAAAGGGTGGGCAAATGGCCCACCCTTTTGTTTATTCCGCCGCCTGCTGCGTCGCTTCGGCGTCGATGAAGCCGCCGGATTGTCGCCGCCACAACGCAGCGTAGTGGCCGTTGGCAGCGAGCAATTCGTCGTGCGTGCCCTGTTCGACGATGCGGCCCTGGTCGAGCACGATCAGCCGGTCCATCTGCGCGATGGTCGAGAGCCGGTGCGCGATGGCGATCACGGTCTTGCCGCGCATCAGCGTCGACAGGCTCGACTGGATCGCGGCCTCGACCTCGCTGTCGAGCGCGGAGGTCGCCTCGTCGAGCACGAGGATCGGCGCATTCTTGAGGATGACGCGGGCGATGGCGATGCGCTGGCGCTGGCCGCCGGACAGCTTGACGCCACGCTCGCCGACCTGGGCGTCGTAGCCGCGGCGGCCGACCTGATCCTCGAGATCGAGGACGAAGTCGTGGGCGTGCGCGAGCTTCGCGGCCTCGAGGATGTCGGCCTCGGTGGCGTTCGGCTTGCCGTAGCGGATGTTGTCGCGGATCGAGCGGTGCAGCAAGGAAGTGTCCTGCGTCACCACCGAGATTTGCGAACGCAGGCTCTCCTGCGTGACCGCGGCGATGTCCTGGCCGTCGATGAGGATGGCGCCATCCTCGAGGTCGAAGAAGCGCAGCAGCAAATTGACCAGCGTCGACTTGCCGGCGCCGGAGCGGCCGACCAGCCCGATCTTCTCGCCGGGCTTGACGTCGAGGGTGAGGTCTTCGATGACGCCGCTCGCGCGGCCGTAGCCGAAGCTGACCTTGTCGAAGCGCACGGCACCGCGGCTGACGTCGAGCGGGGCGGCGTCAGCGCTGTCGACCAGCGTGTGCGGGCGCGCGATCGTCATCATGCCTTCCTGCACGACGCCGATGTTCTCGAAGATGCCGGTGACCTGCTGTGCCACCCAATACGAGGCGCCGATGATCTGCATGATCATCGGCAGCGCCATGGCGAGCGCGCCGACCTCGATGTGGCCGTAGCGCACCAGGCCGATGGCGAAGGCGCCGGTGCCGGCGAGCAGCCAGGCGTTCAGCGTGATCAGCGTGATGGTGAACCAGGTGTTGAGCCGGAGCGAGGAGAGGAAGCGGCCGGTGTGATGATCGACCGCCTCGCGCACATAGGCGTCCTCGTCGTTGGCGCGCGCGAACAGCTTCACCGTGACGATGTTGGTGTAGGTGTCGACGATGCGGCCAGTCAGCAAGGAGCGCGCTTCCGACACGCCCTTCGAGCGGTCACGCATGCGCGGCACGAAGAAGCGCAGCATCACGATGTAGGCGAGAAACCAAAGCACCACGGGCAGCGCGAGCCAACGGTCGGTGCGCGCCAAGAGGATCAGCGACGAGGTGCCGTAGATCAGGATGAACCAGACGGCGGTGAGCAGCGCGACCAGGCTCTCGCGCAGCGCCGGCCCGGTCTGCATCACGCGGTTGGCGATGCGGCCGGCGAAATCGTTCTGGAAGAACGCCCAGGACTGGCGCACCACGTGCCAGTGGTTCTGCCAGCGGATGCGGTTGGTGACGTTGGCGGCGATCGCCTGGTTCATCATCAGGTGCTGCATGGCGGCCGCGGCCGGCCGCAGCACGAGCAGCACCACGGCCATGCCGGCGAACATCGGCCAGTACGTTTGGACGATGTCTTCCGGTTTGGTCGTGGTGACCAGCGTCACCACTTTGCCGATGAAGACCGGGACGGTGACGTCGAGCAGCGCCACGGCAAAGCCGGCCGCGAACAGGCCGGCGAACAGGCCCTTGGCCTGGCGCGCATAGTGCCAATAGAAGGCAAGCAGATCCGGCGGAGGCTCATTGACCTCCGGCAGGCTGGTCGTCGCCAGCGATTTCTCGAACAGGCGGAATATCGGCATTTCCAGACACGTACGCGCGCGGACGCTTCGGCGCGCCACGCGTGCTCCTTCCAGTATTGAAGATTCGGGGGCAGGCGAATAGTGCCACATCGTGTCGAGAGCGTGGCAGCAGCCGGCCGGCGGACGCGGGCGTTAAAAGGCGCGCATCCGCCGCAGCAGCAGATAGCTCAAGGCGGTGGCGATGAGGGCGACGAGCGCCGCCCACCACGTGCCGCCCTCGATGTCCTGGAACGGCAGGCCCTTGGTGTTCATGCCGAAGAAGCCGGTGACCAGCGTCGGCGGCAGGAGGCAGGCGGTCAGGATCGACAGC
>Ga0335076_10005909_pt1 | contig 12353 bp, 8 predicted proteins | sample Lox_Sample_25_FD_206717 | JGI IMG/M metagenome (GOLD analysis project Ga0335076, IMG submission 206717) | Soil microbial communities from Loxahatchee National Wildlife Refuge, Florida, United States - Lox_Sample_2.5 | ecosystem: Environmental > Terrestrial > Soil > Wetlands | place: USA: Florida...
TTCATCGCCTGTATGGGTCTTTTCGGACTGGCCACGATGGCTGTGGTGCGCAGAAGGAAGGAAATAGGCATCCGGAAAGTGCTCGGAGCCAGTGTAAACAGCCTGGCAATGGTTTTGTCGAAGGATTTTTTGAAGCAGGTCATCATTGCGTCCCTCATCGCGTTTCCGATATCATGGTGGGCGATGAATCACTGGCTGGATGATTTTGCTTACAGAACAAAGATCAGTTGGTGGATCTTCCCCCTGGCAGGATCCACAGCCGTGTTGATTGCGCTGGCTACGGTAAGTTTTCAGACGATCAGGGCAGCTTTGAATAACCCGGTTGAAGCCATAAAAACAGAATGAGAAGCGAATGTGCAGATGTGCAAATTCGCAAATTCGCCAAACATAAATGCTCTCCCATGTTCCGGAATCACTTAACAGTCGCGTTTCGTAATCTTACAAAAAGAAAGGGGTATTCGCTGCTCAATATACTTGGGCTGGCCATCGGCATTACCTGCTGTCTCCTCATTTTCCAATATGTGGCCTATGAGAGAAGCTACGACAGCTTTCCACGCGAGGCTGACCAAATTGTACGGTTGCGACTCGACTGTTACCAAAAAGGCAAACTGGCCTGGCAGTCGGCTACGGTATACCCGGCCATTGCCCCTGCGATGAAAAAGGATTTTCCGGAGGTAGAAAAATTCTGCCGCCTCATCGACGCGAACCTGTTGCTGTCGAATGATGAAAAAAATATTAAGTTCAACGAAACCAAGGGGTATTATGCCGATCCCGCTATGCTGGACATGCTGAATGTTCAATTGGTGAAGGGGGATCCCCGATCGGCGCTCGAGGGGCCTGACAAAATCATCCTCTCCGAAACTACGGCCAGGAGATATTTTGGCGACCAGGACCCGATTGGCAAACGGCTGACTGCAAAAGGCGGCGACCCCGAGCACTTTGAGGTAACCGGGGTATTCAAAGACTATCCCGAAAATTCACATCTCATATTAAATCACATTGTTTCCTATTCAACCCTGGCCAAAGTGTTGCGACAACAAGGTGATCCTTCCAACGCCTCCGAAACTGCCTGGGGCTGGTACGATTTTTACGCCTACCTGCAATTAAAACCGGGCACAGACTGGAAACAGCTTCAATCCAAACTACCTGCCTTCTGCGACCGTTATATCAATAGCGAACCCTGGAGAAAGACAAACAATGTAAAAAATGAGCTTTATCTCATTCCGCTGCGCGACATTCATCTGAACTCTAACTATAACCAGGAAGCGGAAATAAACGGAGATGGGAAATCCGTAGGCTTTCTTTTCATGATTGCCTTCTTTATCATCGCCATCGCCTGGATCAACTATAGCAACCTCGCTACTGCCCGTTCCCTGGAAAGGGCCCGCGAAGTAGGGGTAAGAAAAGTGTTGGGTGCACTGCGAACGGATCTCATTCTGCAGTTTCTCGTGGAAAGCTTGTTGCTGAATCTACTGGCCGCAGTTGTGGCCTTCCTTGCCGTATTTCTGCTTACCCATTCTTTCAACCACCTGATAGGAACGGCTTCCACCAACAACTTCAACCTGCCGCTTACATACTGGACCGGCATACTATCGTTGTTTGTCGGCGGAACATTTTTATCCGGTCTCTACCCGGCATTTGTTTTGTCGGGTTATCATCCGGTTATGGTTCTGAAAGGACTATTTAAAAACACAACCAAAGGACAATTCCTGCGAAAGGGGCTGATCATTGGCCAGTTTGCCACTTCGGTGATTCTTATTGCGGGTACCATCATCGTATTCCAGCAGGTGCAATACATGCGCCAGCAAAAACTCGGTGTTAACATCAACCAGACCCTGGTGGTGGAAGGAGCAGGTTCGATGCAGGATTCCGTTTATCAAAATGTTTTCCAGCCTTTCAAGACAACGCTGCTGAATAAACCCGGCATCAGGAATATAAGTGCCTCCTCGAGTGTAATGGGGCAGGAAATTTACTGGACCACCGGAATAACAAGAGTGGGAGCCGACAACAAGAATGCCGTTACCTTATATAACCTGGGCGTGGACTACGATTTCGTGCCAGCCTATGGTCTTAGACTGGTGGCGGGAAGGAATTTTTCAAAAGATTTCGGCACCGACAAAAAAACTGTTCTCATCAACGAAAAGGCAGCTGATCTCCTTGGCTTCGCACACCCGCAGGACGCCATCAACGCAAAAATCCGCCGGGAGGATACGCTGACGATCGTCGGCGTAGTGGCGGACTATCACCATCTCGGGCTCCGGAAAGCCATTGACCCGATGGTCATCCTGCTAAGGCCGAATATCAGGGGCTATTATTCCATTAAAGTGAACTCAGAAAATCTTCCCCAAACCATCGCGGAGGTGGAAAAAGCCTGGAACGCATTTTTCCCCGCAGATCCCTTCAATTATTTTTTCCTGGATGACTCTTTTAACGAACAGTATAAAGCGGATACCCGTTTTGGTGAAGTGTTTGGGTTGTTTGCATTCCTGGCCATCCTTATTGCCTGTTTCGGACTGCTGGGTCTTTCCGCGTATAATGTATTGCAGCGTACAAAGGAAATAGGCATCAGGAAGGTGCTGGGCGCTTCCGTCCAAAACCTTCTCCTGCTACTGTCGCGGGATTTCCTGCTGTTGGTGGTATTGTCTTTCCTGGTAGCATTCCCGCTTACCTGGTGGGTGATGAACAACTGGCTCAATGACTACGCCTATAGGATACATATCCAGTGGTGGGTATTCCTCCTGGCCGGAGTGCTGGCAGTTCTTATCGCCCTGATAACTGTGGGTGCACAGGCTTTCCGGGCGGCTGTGAGTAACCCGGTGAAATCTTTGCGAACAGAATGAGGAGCGAATTTGCAAATGTGCAAATCCTGTAATTCGGCTGGGTCAAACTATGTCAGGAAAATAGGGCTGTTTGCCATCAACATTTGCATATTTGCATATTTACAATCACCTGGTTCAAATAACGGTAACATACAGACTATCTGCGGGCCATCAACACCGTTACGCCCTCAGTATTTGCACATCTGCAAATTTGCACATTTGAACATTAAACCACTGTATCAAAACCGAACAGGCTATGTATCGGAAACGAACTCATTCGTAGGCGCATAGCATCTATCTCATTGTAAATCACATACATCTCATTCCGGCATGTGATTCGGTAAATGCCAGTAACCTATCCTTATATTTGCGCTTCCTCCTGCAACATGCTCATCAGTTTGTTGTCATATGGTGGGTAAAAATTAGAAAAGGGAGCCTGCTGCAGCCGCAGGTGTCCCGAAAAAGATCAAAAATGTAAACCACCGGCCTGCAGGCGCGGCAAATAAATAAAGACTATGATCAAATTGCAACATATCAGTAAATGGATCACCATCGGCGGGGTCCGGACCTTTATCCTTAAGGACATCAACCTGGAGATCAAGGAAGGCGAATTCCTATCCATTATGGGGCCCTCCGGATCGGGAAAATCCACGTTGCTCAACATCATCGGCATGCTGGATGAGGCCTCCGAAGGCACCTACCAGTTCATGGACCATGATGTTTTTAAGCTGCGCGAAAAACAACGTTCGCAGCTTTACAAAACCCATATCGGGTTCGTGTTCCAGGCCTACCACCTGATCGACGAGCTAACGGTATACGAAAACATCGAGACACCACTGATTTACCAGGATATCAAGGCTTCCGAACGGAAAGCCATCGTGGCAGACATCCTGGATCGTTTCCAGATAGTGGGTAAAAAAGATCTTTTTCCCACCCAATTGTCCGGCGGACAGCAACAGCTGGTAGGTATCGCCCGGGCATTGGTAGCAAAGCCAAAACTGATCCTGGCCGACGAGCCCACCGGCAATCTGAATTCGAAACAGGGTGAAGAAATTATGGATCTCTTTAAACGGCTCAATACAGAAGACAAGGTCACGATTGTCCAGGTGACACATTCGGAAAAAAATGCGGAATACGGTTCACACATCATCCACCTGCTTGATGGAAGGATCGACAATATTCATTAAAAGGAGGTGGAATATGAAATGTTTAATCGGCTCATCTATGAGAAAACAAAATGCCCTCGTATTTTCTATCATTGCACTGCTGAGTTGCATGCAAGTAATGGCCCAGGATCAAATGGGCATCGGCGGTATGCTAAACCTTAAGCAATGTGTGGACGTTGCCATCAAAAATAACCTGCAGGTTGAACAAAGTACGATTGCCATGCAGGGCAGCAAGGTACAGTATAACCAGTCCATCGGGAACATGCTTCCATCGATTGGCGCCTATGGTTCGCAACAATTGGGGTTTGGCCGAAGCCTGAATACCTATTCTTACACGTATACCAACCAGCAGATCAGTTCGGGAAGTTATTATGTGAGTACCAACCTGACCCTTTTCAGCGGCCTGCAGTTGCTGAATGCACTCAAACAGAATTCGCTTGCCTACGATGCCAGCAAGATGGACCTTCAACAACAGAAGGAGACTATTACATTAAATGTCATTCTTGCCTACCTGCAGGTATTGGGATCGCAGGACCTGCTGAATATTGCCAAAGAGCAGGCTGATGTGGATGGCAAACAGGTTGCCAGGCTGCAATTGCAAAGCGATGCAGGCGCGCTGTTGTTATTGTCCAATCTTTCCGATCTGAAGGGCCAATACGCGGGCGACCTCGTAAACATTTCTACTGCGGAAAATAACCTGGAATCTGCCAAGGTTGGACTCTTTCAGGTAATGAACGTGCCCTATAAAAGAGATGTCGAATTTGAAAGAATCCTGCTCGACCTGCAGGCAACAAACCTGCCCGCCACCTCCGACAGCATTTACCAGGTAGCGCTGGAAACGCTGCCCGGTATCAAATCGGTGGATCTTAAAGTAAGGGCCTGGCAAAGAGGGGTTAAGTCGGCCAGGGGACAATATTATCCAACTCTTTCTTTTTATGGAAGTGTAAATACGAGCTATTCCAATGCAGCTACGGCGCAGATTCTGGGACCTGAAGTTCCTGTAGTTACTTCCGACTATGTAACCGTAGGCGGCACGAACTACTTTGTCAATTCAAAAGAACAGACCTCCACCACACAAAACCTCTCCTTCAGCGACCAGTTTAAGAACAACCGGTACACGGCCATCGGTCTTTCGCTGAATATTCCCATTCTGAATTACCTGCGGGCGCGAAATAATGTAAAACAGGCCAGGATCAATTTGCAAAATGCGCAATATAATGCAGCTGCCACACGGCTGACCGTTCAGCAGAATGTAGAACTCGCATTCCAGAATATGATCACTGCCTATCGCCAGTATAAATCTTATATAGACCAGGTGACTGCCTACGCAGAGTCATTCAGGACGACGGAGATCCGGTTTAATGAAGGTGTTATCAATTCCGACACTTATGTGATCGCCAAGAATAACATCGACAGGGCAAATACCAACCTGATACAGGCCAAGTATATCTACATTCTGAGGACCAAGATCCTGGATTATTACCAAGGCAAGCTTACACTCTAGGGAAACTATTTTCGGCGGGGTTTAGTGATTGGTTAACCAGGCCTGCAGGTGAGCCGTGATTTTTTCCGCCTCTACCATGAATCCATCGTGGCCATAGGCGGAATCGATTTCAACCAGCGATGCATGTGGCATGTAATTCGCTATAAAACGCTGCTCATGCAGGGGGCAAAGAATATCGCTGTTGATCCCGATGATGAGGGTCCGCTGTTTCATTTGCTGAAGAACTGTTTCGGTTTTTCCACCCCTTCCCCTCGCCAGGTGATGACTGTCCATGGCCTTCGTCAACAGCCAGTAACTGTAAGCATTGAAACGGTTCATGAGCTTTTCTCCCTGGTAATTGACATAGGAAGAAGCCTTGTACCCATCAATCTTTTCCGGGTCGGGGTCCGTTTGTTTCAGCGCCAGTATACCATAATTGCGATAGGTCAGTATGCCGATGGCACGCGCGGCCTTCAATCCTCTTTTTCCCGCTTCTTCCGCAGCATCTTCCCAACTGCCGTCTGCCTCTATGGCCAGGCGTTGCGCGGTGTGTACGGCAATGCCCCAGGCGCTCTCGGTAGCGGAAGTGGCCACCAGGAAAAGATCTTCAATGACCCCGGGTTCCATCACGCCCCATTCCAACGCCTGGTAACCGCCCATGCTACCCCCCATGAGCAGGCAGATCCGGTCAATGCCCAGGTGCTTTCGTAGGAGTATATGCGCTTTTACCATATCCCGTATAGTGACCGTAGGAAAACTGCTGTAAAAAGGCCGGCCGGTTACAGGATTGATGCTGAGCGGTCCGGTGCTGCCATAACAGGACCCGAGGATATTGGCACAGACCACAAAATATTTCCCCGGATCGATCACATGACCCCCTCCCACAATGCCGGGCCACCAGCGGGCGACTTCAGCGTTGGCGGTAAGGGCATGACAAATCCACACTACGTTGCTTTTGTCGGCATTCAGGCTCCCATAGGTTTGGTAGGCAATCGTCAGTTCCGGCAGTACTTCCCCGCATTCCAGCTCAAACGCCCCCCTGTATTGAAAGTTCTCCATGGTCGAGATTCTGCATTTAAGTATGCAAAATAAGGGCTTGCATGAATTACATTTGCAAAAATCTTTTCCATGATTCATGTAGAGGTGCATCGCGTACACGGCGATTTTGGCTTTGAAGCGAAGGATGCTTTGGGCCATACAGTAAGCCTGGACACCAGCCCGGAAACCGGGGGCGACAATTTCGGTGTCAGGCCTATGCAGATGTTGTTGCTTGCCCTGGGGGGCTGCAGTGGCATTGACGTGGTTTCGATCCTGAAAAAACAGCGGCAGACCATCGATCAATTCCGTATGCTGATTGATGGCGAGCGTGAAAAAGGAAAAGAACCTTCGCTCTGGGAATACGTCAGGGTTGTTTTTGAACTTTCAGGAACAATCGATCCTGAAAAGGCCCGTCGTGCCTGTGAGCTTTCGATCGACAAATATTGCTCCGTGGCTGCCACGCTCCGCGCAGCGGGTTGTAAAATTGAATGGAGCGTAAAAGTAAATCAATAAAAAGCGCAACAGGCCATCCTGTTTTCCTGCTCTATTGAGCGCAGAGAGTATGATATACAAATCACAAACACATCAGCAATGTCTCAGCACCCGATTACAAAAGTGATCCGCACCCACATCAACCGCACGGATGAAATGGAACATTCCTCACCGCTGTTCCTGACCAGTAGTTTTTGTTTTGACAACGCGGAAGAGATGCGGGCAGCTTTTGCCGACGAAACGGAGGATAATATTTATAGTCGCTTCAGCAACCCCAACGTTAAGGAATTCACCGACCGGATGTGTGCATTGGAAGGAGCCGAAGCGGGGTTTGCCACTGCATCGGGGATGAGCGCCGTGTTCGCTTCTTTCATGACCTTCCTGAAAAAGGGAGATCACCTGCTCTCCTGCAATTCCATTTTTGGCAGCACACATACCATTATCACCAAATATCTCCCCAAATACGGCATTGAATTTTCTTATGTGCCGGCCGATAAACCAGAAACCTGGGAGGCTGCCATCCGTCCAAATACAAAAATGATCTACCTGGAAACACCTACCAACCCCGGCCTCGATATCATTGACCTTGCCTGGGCAGGAGAGTTTGCCCGGAAACAGCATCTTATTTTAAATGTAGACAACTGCTTTGCCACCCCGGTGAATCAAACGCCGGTACAATTCGGCGCAGACCTGGTAGTGCATTCCGCCACCAAGTGGATTGACGGACAGGGGCGCGTGCTGGGAGGCGTAGTGCTGGGGAAAGAAGAGTTGATCCACGAACTGTATCTTTTTTGCCGGAGTACCGGCCCGGCCTTATCGCCGTTCAACGCCTGGATACTGAGCAGGAGCCTGGAAACCTTGGATGTAAGAATGGAGCGCCATGCTTCCAATGCATTGTACCTGGCTGAACAACTGGAGCATCACCCGAAATTGTCCTGGCTGCGATATCCTTACCTGGCCAGTCACCCGCAGCATGCCATTGCCAAAAAACAAATGAAAAATGGTGGTGGAATATTTTGTTTTGAATTAAAAGGCGGATTGGAGAGCGGGCGGGCCTTCCTGGATAATCTATCATTGCTGTCGCTGACGGCCAACCTGGGTGATACCCGGAGCATTGCCTCTCATCCGGCGAGCACCACGCATGCCAAACTAAGTGCTGAGGAACGCCGCGCCGTCAATATAACGCCGGGGCTCATACGCATTTCCGTGGGGTTGGAACATCGCGAGGATATACTAAAAGACATTCTGCAGACGCTGGAAAAATGTTAAGTGGGAAACTATTCTCCCCAGATCTCTCCTTTTCCGTCCAACCATTGCTTCACCAGTTCGGTGGTAACCGACTTGGGTCTTTCAATGGGGAAACCCAGGGCCCGGTCCCAGCAGAGGCTGGCCAATACCCCGAGTGCGCGGCTCACGCCAAAAAGGACGGTATAAAATTCATATTCTACCATGCCGTAGTGTACCAGGAGGGCGCCGCTGTGGGCGTCTACATTGGGCCAGGGGTTTTTGATCTTGCCAAGAGATTGTAATACCGGCGGAACCGCTTCATAAATATTCCATACCGTTTTGACGAGTGGCTCGTCTGGCAGGTGTTTTTTTCCGAACTCCATCTGCGCGGTAAACCGGGGATCCGTTTTACGAAGCACGGCATGCCCATAGCCGGGCACTACCTTGCCTTCCCCCAGCGTTTTTTTAACATAGGCCACAATCTGTTCCTTGCTGGGCAGTTCGGTTTTCAGTTCTTCCCGCATGTCAAGGATCCATTTGATCACTTCCTGGTTGGCCAATCCGTGCAGGGGACCCGCCAGGCCGTTCATGCCCGCAGCGAACGACAAGTAAGGATCGCTGAGTGCTGACCCAACGAGGTGCGTCGTATGTGCGCTCACGTTACCACCCTCATGGTCGGCGTGGATGGTCATGTACAAACGCATCAGCTCTTTAAAGGTTTCATCCTCATAACCCAGCATATGTGCAAAATTCCCGGCCCAATCCAACAAACCATCGGGATGGATATGATCTTCGTCTTTGTATTTTCTCCGGTAAATATACGCAGCCACCCTGGGTAGTCGTGCAATCAGATTCATGGAATCGTCAAACACCGCATCCCAGTAATCTTTCTTATTCATACCCTCGGCATAGCGGCGGGCAAACTGGCTTTCGGTTTGCAGCGCCATGATGGCCACCACAAACTGTGTCATGGGGTGGGTGGCTACCGGAAGGGCTTCAATGGCGTCAAAGACATGGTTGGGAACATGGCTGCGGCGCTGCCAGTTGGCCGTTAATTCATGCACATCGTCTTCTGTAGGCAGTTCTCCCAGCAGCATCAGGTGGAACAGTCCCTCCGGCAGCGGTTCGCTGCCTTTGGGCGCCTTGGGCAATTTTTTTTGCAGCTCAGGAATGGAAAATCCGCGGAACCGGATCCCTTCCTGCGCATCGAGCAGGGAGGTTTCACTTACCAGGCCGGTCATGCCACGCATGCCCTGGTATATTTGGGAAAGGTTCACCTCCCCTATTTTCTTATTGCCATGATCTTTTAGAAGATTTTTTATTTCCGCGGCTAATAGATCTGCCTTTTCCTTAAACCTTTCCTTAATAATCGCCATGATAAAATTGTTTTAAACATGTTCCGGATGAAGAGTTGGTAGAACCGGGATTGACCCGTTAAAGTTAGGCCTTGTCGTTGTTTAAACAAAGAAATAGCGGAAAGATTACCGTTACATTTTAGCCGCAATGCAGCATTAAACCAGTATGCTATTTGGGGGTCCGGATATACAACCAGACAGCAATAAAACTGAAGACGATATTCGGCAGCCATGCAGCCAGCAGGGGCGAAAAATTCCCCTTAACGGAAAAGGTGGCAGAGAATTTGTCCATGACTACGAACACGGAAGCCGTCACCAGGCCGATGGCAAGGTGCAGACCGCTTCCACCCCTTATTTTCCGCGTAGAAATAATAGCGCCGATCATGGTCATAATGATCACGGAAAAGGGTGTGGCATCCCGGTGATACAATTCCACTTTGTAGGTGTTCAGCCCCTCGCTTCCCCGTATCCCTTCCATGCGGATGAAATCCTTGAGCTCGGGTGTGGTGAGTTTGTCCTTCAGGTAGTCATCGCGCCGCATTTCCCCCGGTTTTACGTTCAGGTTGAGGTTCATGACCGGTATTTTTTTGGCAGACTCCTTGAGTCCGTCCATGCTCCGTTCAATGATATTCTCCAGTTTCCAGTTCTTTTTGGCAGTATCCCAACGCACGGTTTCCGCACGCAGGTTATAGAATATCTTGTGATCTTTTACCTTGGAAAGAAAAAAATTACCAGCCGTTTTATTGGTGGTGTCATAATAACGCATACCCACAAAGGTGACCGAGTCCACACGCAGGTAGAAGTTGTTATTGCGGTAAATATCCCCGTTATAGGAACTATTCCTGTCCACATAAGTTGCCTGGAAGTTAGTCCTTATTTCGTTGGCCCTGGGAACCCAGTACTGGCTCGCATACCAGAAGATCAGCGACAGAAAAATGGCCCCCACCATGTAGGGCCTGAGCATCCTGTTGTATCTTACGCCGCCCGCCAGGATAGCAACAAATTCTGACTGCCCTGCCATCTTGGAGCTAAAATAAATAACAGCAATAAATACCATCAGCGGGAAGATCATCGATACAATGAATGGCACAAATCCGACGAAATAGTGGGTGATGATCTGCCAGGTGGTCAACCCGGATTTTACAAAGTCATCTGCTTTTTCACTGGTATCGATTACTACGGCAATCACAGTGATCACCAGGATGGTGAATATAAAGGTGCTGAGGAATTTTTTGAGTATGTACCAGTCCAGTTTTTTCATCGGTTACCAATCCTGGTTAACGAGGTAAAAATAATATAAAAAGAACAAGCGGCTGCTCTTTGAACCTAAAGGGTTTGTGAAAAAAAATCCCGCGGCATGCGGGATTTGGATCTTAGTCATCTTTTATTGCCTCAGGCATCTTTCCCATGGCAATTCTTGTATTTTTTTCCGCTGCCGCAGGGACAGGGATCATTGCGCCCGATCTTGGGTCCAACTTTTACCGGCTCCTGTTTGGCTGGTTCGCTGTTTTCATAATAGTCCCTTCCTTCATCCACGACATTTCCATTGGCGGGTCCGGCTGCCACCAGCTCATCTTTCCTCACCTTCATTTTGCTCATGTCCGTTTTCTGTTCCCGGCCCTCACGAATGGGTGCATGTTGTTCAATCGGGATAGCGCAGTGACAAAGGAAGGTAACAATATCCCGGTTGGTCTCACTGTCCATCCTGCGGAACAATTCAAAGGCTTCCATCTTGTAGATCACCAGTGGGTCCTTTTGTTCCAGGTAAGCTGTCTGCACACTCTGTTTCAGGTCATCCATGGCGCGCAGGTGTTCCTTCCAGGCATCGTCAATGATCCCGAGGGTGATCTGTCTTTCTACGGCGTTCATCAACTCACGGCCCTGTGTATCCAGGGTCTTCTGAAGATTTGCCAATACATTGATGGCTTTTTTCCCATCGCCAAAAGGTACTACCACATTTTCGACATGTCTGCCCTGCGTGAGGAGAATATTTTTGAAGACAGGCACTGCGTTTTTACGCAGCTCATCCATCTTTCTTTCATAATTCTGTGTTGCCTCAGTATACAGTTGCTCGGCGAGTTGTGTTACATCGAGTTTCAGGAAGGATTCACTGGTAATACTTGTATCAATGCCGAAATTAACGATGGCTGACAGCCTGAAGCCCTCATAATCGTCCATTTCCCGGAATGAATTCACCAGCCCTTCTGCCACAATATAAAACGCATTGTCCAGGTCAAGCGCCAATCTCTCTCCAAACAAAGCATGGTTTCTCTTTTTGTACACCACGTTTCTTTGTTTGTTCATTACATCATCATATTCCAGCAGGCGTTTACGGATCCCAAAGTTATTTTCCTCTACTTTTTTCTGTGCCCTTTCTATGCTCTTGGTGACCATGCTGTGCTGGATCACTTCTCCCTCCTTGTATCCCATTCTGTCCATCAATGAGGCGATGCGATCGCTACCAAACATACGCATCAGGTCATCTTCCAGAGAGGCATAGAACTGGGTGGTACCGGGATCACCCTGCCGTCCGGCACGACCACGCAATTGTCTGTCCACACGGCGGCTTTCATGACGTTCGGTGCCGATGATGGCCAATCCACCAGCTTCTTTTACACCAGGCCCCAGTTTGATGTCCGTACCACGACCCGCCATATTGGTGGCGATGGTAACAGCCCCGGCCAGCCCGGCTTCAGCCACAACCTGTGCTTCGCGCGCATGCTGTTTTGCGTTCAACACATTGTGTGGAATTTTTTTCACCTGCAGCATCTTG
>Ga0335076_10005910_pt1 | contig 12353 bp, 9 predicted proteins | sample Lox_Sample_25_FD_206717 | JGI IMG/M metagenome (GOLD analysis project Ga0335076, IMG submission 206717) | Soil microbial communities from Loxahatchee National Wildlife Refuge, Florida, United States - Lox_Sample_2.5 | ecosystem: Environmental > Terrestrial > Soil > Wetlands | place: USA: Florida...
CTCGGACTTTCTCTTTGCCTCACCATTGGGATTTCGAAGATCATCGCTCAGACCTGTGGCATTACCTATGGAGTGAACGACGGCCTGTTCGACGACTGCACCGGCGACTACGGCCCGGGATGTATCAATCCACAGCTCTGCGAAACGGATTTCTGTTATCCCAATAATGAAAAGTGCGGCGCGCACTCGCCGGCCGCTTATTCCTACTGCGTGAGATTGTATTTCTACTGTGATTTTCCTGGATGCAGGAATATTCATTGTGCGTGAGGTTGTAGCATGCGAGCGAACTATTATGTCTTGATTTTAGCAGCTGTTGTTGCGAGCACGAGCCTCTTCATGTACAAGCAGGCTCAGGGGCGCCGGCGGGGGATTTCGGTTATTCACGCCGCTACAGTCACATACTCTAGATTGTTCTATGGAGCAGATGGCGCGCGGGCTCCTGGTGCTGCCCTTACCGAGATCCTCGGCGTTAGGTCGGATGGCTCAAGCTCGCGAGCGCGCTTAGTTCCTGCCATCACCGGTTCTTCACAGGTATATAACCTCCGGATTACCGACACTGCAAAGAGCCTTCACGTCGTTGTGGATCAATTGACGAAATCAAAAACAACATACCCTGATCCAAATATCGTCGCCGAGTACACGATAAAGGCAGTGAACTCGTGCCCCGGAAGCGAAAGTGATGTCATGCTGGGACACAAAACCTTTCTGTCGGACCGCACAGTGGGCGAGGCCGGAAGTTCAAATATCCGAATCATTCGAGAATGGCGTGCTCCCGACTTGAACTGTTTGCCCCTTCGGCAAGAGCAGTGGAGCGCGGGGACCTCAGGAAGTCGCGTACTTTCCATGCTGCTGGTAGCCTCTCAGGTGGCGGATGGAGAGCCTCCGTCCTGGATGTTTAGCATTCCGACCGACTTCACGGAACGATCTCCTGGGGAGATGCTAGCCGAAAGCGCACGTGTCAGACAGGAAGCTTCCCCAGGCGTAGCTGACTCCCTCGAGAGAGCTTATCTAGCGGCGAACTCCGCCCAAAAGTAAAGGACGTTCTGTCACAGATTGGTTCGCCCCTCGCAAAACTGTAGTCTCCGGCCTCCGAGCAAATAGTTGGGTATAGGCTTTCCGGGGCGGCTGCCCCGCCGTCACTACAGAAGTCGCATTTCTCAGAGAGTGGGACCCCAAGAAAACCCAAAACTGAGGTTCGCCATTCGAATCGAGGGCGCATGTCCAAAACGCGTCATTTCGGCAGAATGGCGTTCTCAGGAAAACCCGTGGGGACATGGGGCGTAGCAGTGCCTCCCTAGAAGCTTGTGGGGCAGAAACAAAGGGCGCCCCGTTTGACCGGAGCGCCCCTCGATGAAGCAGATTCAGGGTAAAGGTTTAGCGGAGGCCGCTGCCGCCGGTCGAGCTCGCGGATTTGGCATTGGGATCCAGGCTCAACAAGCCTTCCGTCGCCGAAACCGCTACGATCGAGCCATCGCGCCGCGTGCGAATCAGCGGGAAGTAGCCCTGCGAGAGCGGGTCATCCATTCTCTGCCAGGTCTTTCCACCATCGAACGAGGCCACCAGGCCGCGCTTCTGCAGCGCCGCGACAAATGCCGTGCCGTTGCCCGCGACGGACTGGAACGACAGTTCGCGCACTTCCGCGCGGTTCCACGTCTTGCCGGAGTCCTTCGAGGCATACAGCCCCATGTTGGTGGTGATGAAGATGGTCGAATCGTCGATCTGGTGCAGGCGCAGGTTTCCAGCCGACGCAAAGGTGAGTTCCTGAGGTTCCCAGGTGCTGCCCTTGTCGCCGGAGAACAGCAGCTGCTTTTCGACGATGGCCCACACTTGGTTGCCGTTGTTCGACACCTCAACGGACTGCGCCAGCTTGTGGGTCAGAGGATCCTTCGAGGCCAGCTTCCAGTTTGCGCCCTTGTCCTTCGAAACCAGCACGCCTCCGGTGGTCGCGGCATACCAGGCATCATCGCTGAAGGACATGTCGTTCACCAGGAAAGCCGCCTGCACCGGCACCGGTTGCTTGGTGGTTGTGGTCGCCTTGGTCGTTGTGGACTTCTTGCCCCTAGTGGTCGTGGTCTTCGCCGGGACCGTGGTGGTCACTGGTTCGCCGACATACATTCCCGCACGAACCCACTTGTGGGTGGTCTCGTCATACTTAGACCAGCCGCCCTTGGACAGGCTGGCCCACCAGCCATTCGAAGCCGCATAGACGCGGCGCACGTCGGTGCGCTTCAGTCCGGCGCCAAGCGTCGTCCAAGTGTTGCCGCCGTCCTTGGTGGCCATGAACGCATCGTTGTCGAACGTCAGCACCACCAGCGCGCGTTCCGGATGTTCGCGATCCACCGCCACGTCGGAAACGTGGTGGTGCGAGAAGCCGTTATTCGCGGAGGTAAACGTTGCGCCGCCGTCGTTGCTGATCTGAACGCCTTCGCGTTCCGTGCCGATGATCAGTTTCTTGGGGTTCTTCTGGTCGATAATCAGCGCATTGATGATCCATTCACCGGGCGTCACGCGCTTGAAGTCTTTTTCGTTGACGGTCTTCCACAAGCCGCTGGTGGTGCCCGCATACAGGGTATTCGGATCGGTAGGATCCATGCGAATCAGCTGTGTGCGGCGGAAAACGTTCGGGATGCCTTGATATTTAATCCACTGCGTTCCGCCATTCGTGCTGTGATAAATGCCGGAGCAGGCCGTGGCATGCACGTTATCCGAATTCGCCGGATCCACGATGATGCTCATCACGTCTGAGTCATCAATCATGCCCTTTACGACGGGGAACCAGTCTTTGCCGCCATTCGAAGTCTTCCATGGCAGGTGATACGTTCCCGCGTAAATCGTGTTGTTGTCCTTCGGGTCGAAGGCAACCGAGTCAAACCGGTTCAGGTCCGGGTGATTGTCGGGAGTAATCTTCACCCAGCTCGCTCCATCATCCGGTGAGCGATACACGCCGCTAAGAGCGCCGGCCAGCAAAAGATCTGGATTCGTCGGAGACTGCGCCAACGCGCGCACCGTCTCGTGCGGGAGGCCGATAATGTTCCAACTGCGGCCGCCATCGTCGCTGCGATATACGCCGCCGCCGCCGGAATACAGTGTCCACGAACTGGCGTACAGCCGGTTCGAGTCGCGCGGGTCAATGATGATGTGCGTAATCACGTCATCCTGGCCGCTGCCGATTCGGCTGACGAGCTGCCAATGCGCCCCTTCGTCCGTGGACGCGAAAACGTGGCCGTCAGCCGTGCCGAGAAACAGCCGGCTGGTGTCATGAGGGTCAGCCGCAAGCGAAATAACGGTGCCGCCTGGGGGGCCGACTTGATGCCAGGCCTGTGCCTGGAGCGATCCGGCCCAAGATAGGGCCAAAACCGAGAGAGCAACGAGTGTACGTTTCATATTTAGAGATTCTCCCAAAGCGCAGGTGCGCCCACAAGTCGTAAGTCTACGGAAATCAAGGGGAGGGCGGTGCTGTCCGGAAGGACAGAATGGGTGCAAGGCTGTTCCGTACTAGTACCATGTAGGGCGATTTGCGGCGTTGGCCCGCTGGCAACTTATTAACCAACTCCGGGTTCTATCCTTCGGGCGCTCATCCGAGCATACTACTTGATGGGGCGCCTGGGCTTGGTTGTTGGAAGCCCGCTTGAGGTAAGGCTATGAAATCCATTTTGAAACACCAACGCTTCTTCGGGTGGCTGGTTTGTTTCGTTGCCGTTGGGCTTCTAGCGGCTCCGGCGGTCCGTGCTCAGGCGCAAGACAATATTGCCAATCTGCCCGCGGTCGATGACAACGTCACGGCCGACGACTCCCATGATCCACCATCACGCGTCGCTCGCATTAGCGTGATTGAAGGCTCTGTTTCCGTGCAACCCGGCGGCACGGGAGACTGGGGCAACGCCATGAAGAACCGCCCTGTCACCATAGGCGACAAACTCTGGGTCGACAAAGACTCCCGGGCAGAGCTTCAGGCCGGCCAGGCTTCCATCCATCTCGGTTCGATGACCGCGCTCTCCTTCCTCAATCTCGATCAGAACATCATCCAAATGCGGCTGCCCGAAGGAAAAGTGAATTTTCGCGTGCGCGAGACTCGCCAAGGCGACACCTACGAAATTGATACTCCGAATATGGCTTTCACCGTAAAGGAAGCGGGCGCGTTTCGCGTCGACGTGAATGAAAACGGGGACTTCACCGGCCTGACGGTGATTCGCGGCGCGGGTGAAATTGCGGCTTCCGGACAGGTGACCCCGGTCGGCGCGGGCCAGCACGTTGACGTCAGCGGCGCCGAGGGTTCCGTAAAGATCTCTACCAGTTCCGCGCCACAGCCAGATGCTTTCGATCAATGGGCGCAACAGCGCGATACCTCTGAGGACAATTCTGCTTCTGCCAAATACGTGAACCGTGACGTCGTCGGCTACAGCGATCTCGACGACTATGGCACGTGGAAGGAAGAACCCGAGTACGGCAATGTTTGGGTGCCCAACAACACCGCTCCGGGCTGGGCTCCTTACAGCAATGGTTACTGGTCTTGGGTTGGGCCTTGGGGCTGGACCTGGGTTGACTACTCCCCCTGGGGCTTCGCTCCGTATCACTATGGACGCTGGAATTGGTTTGGCAGCTACTGGGGCTGGTGCCCAGGTCCCATCGGTGCTTATCCCTACTATGGCCCCGCGTTTGTGGGCTTTCTTGGCGGCTTCGGTTGGGGCGTTGGTTTTGGTTGGGGCTGGGGCGGTGGCTACGGCTGGTTCCCGTTGCGGTGGGGTGAACCCTACCACCCGTGGTATCACTGCGGCTACCGCTACTGGAACAACGTAAACGTTCACAACACGTATATTCACAACTTCCATGTTAACAATCCGGGTGCCTACCGCAGTTACAACTATGCTTATGCGCATAACACGCACGCAGTGACTACGGCTTCGCACAACGACTTCGTGAACGGACATTCTATCAATCGCGGCAATCAGCATCTGACGGAGTCAAGCCTTCGCAGCGCGCAGGTAACAAATCGCATCAGCGCTTCGCCCACACGCGCCAGCTATTTTGGAGCTTCCGCGCAACACGGCCGCGTAGCGACGCCGTCCAGTGCCATTCAAAATCGCACCGTTATGGCGCGCACCTCGCCGGCTTCGGCTGCCGCTCACATGCCGGTTCGCACCATGAACTCCTCCGCACTGCGGCCCGGGGCTCACGACAATGTGATCGCGGCTCGACCGTCGCAGAACGCCACTCAGGGTATGAGTCAAAATCGCACGTCGCAGCTTTCTTCAGACCGTCCGCCCTATGCCGCGCGACCTGGTAGCCGTCCGGGTACGGCAACCAGCAACTCCGCGCGGCCGAACGCTAGCGGCTCGTTCAACAGTTCCAATCGTCCAAACGGCTCGACGCGCACTTGGAATGCTCAGGGCAACAGCACTGATTCCGGACGGGCCCCTCAGGGCTTTGGCGGCAATCGTCCATCCAACACCATGGCCCAGCCACGCAGAGATACGAATCGTCCGCCCTACGCTGGTTCCTCGGTGGGTGCGCCTCAGCGCAATCCGTCGAACCGGCCTCCGGCTACGTATAACGGCGGGCGTTCCTACAACCCCCAGACCTATAATGGCGGCCGCTCTTACAGTCCACCGTCCAACGGCAATCGCTCGTACAGCGCTCCGCCGACCGGTACTCGTGGCGGTGGCAACTATTCCGCTCCTCGTGGAGGCAACTCGGCTCCTCGTTCCTACTCTGCACCCCGTAGCTCCGCGCCCAGTGGCGGAGGTTCTCACGGTGGCGGCGGTCACACCAGTGGTGGCGGCGGTGGCGGTCACGCTTCCAGTGGTGGTGGCGGCGGTGGCCACGGTGGCGGCGGTCACCACTAATTCCGCCGATTTTCTTCAGACTGTTCTTGTGGCCCGTTCCTGATCCTCAGGGCGGGCCATTTCTTTTCTGCACTCGCGGAGCGTGCACTTTTCGCACGGTGTTTTTCGATCCAGAAACTCTTTGCGTTCCGGCGTGTTACACCTAGTGATGTCGGGTCGTGGTCAGGTTCTGTTCTCGGCGAGGGCGTTTGCCAGTGAACGTAGTTCGGCGACCCGGTATCGCGCTTCCCGCAACCAATCGCGCACTCTCGATCATGTTCTGCGATGGAAGGGAGGCGCTCAGGAGAGAAGAAGGGTATATGAAGACACGCGCACAATGGCTGATCTTGTTCAGCTTGTTCCTTGCTGTTCTTATCGTGGTTCCGAGCCGGACTCTTGCCGATGACGACGATCCACCATCGCGCGTCGCGCGCCTCAGTTACACGAGCGGCCAGGTTTCGTTCAGTCCCTCAGGCACAGACGATTGGGTCGCGGCAGTCCTCAATCGCCCAATCACTACCGGCGACAAATTGTGGACCGATCAGAACTCCCGCGTGGAGTTGCAGGTTGGCACGGTCGCAATCCGGTTGGGCGATCAGAGTGGATTTTCTTTCTTGAACCTCGACGATCGCGCCATGCAGATCCGTTTGACCGAAGGCACGATTGCTCTTCGCGTGCGCAGTATGGGCCAGGATGAAATGATCGAAATTGACACTCCCAACCTGGCCTTCTCGGTTTTGCGTCCCGGTCGCTATCGCATCAACGTCAACGAAGCTGGCGACGCCACGGTCATCAATGTCCGTGACGGCGAAGGCGAAGTAACCGGCGGCGGCTCTGCCTTCACCCTTCATCCGGACCAGCAGGGCTACTTCACCGGCACCGATGCACTCAATCCCGATATCGAGTCGCTCGCTCCGGAAGATTCTTTCGATACCTGGTGCAATGAACGTGATCTTCGCGAGGATCACGCTGTTGCGCGCCGCTACGTTTCCGATGATGTGATTGGTTACGCGGACCTCGATGAATACGGCGGATGGCGGCCGGTCCCCGAGTACGGCACCGTTTGGTTTCCGCATGCCAGCGTTGTTGGCTGGGCTCCCTATCGCTACGGACACTGGGCATGGATTTCGCCCTGGGGCTGGACGTGGGTTGATGATGCGCCCTGGGGATTTGCGCCCTTCCACTATGGACGCTGGGTCTCCGTCGGCGGCGCTTGGGGTTGGGTCCCTTGCCCGCCTCGCACCGTGGCGGTCGCCTATGTCCGGCCAGTTTACGCACCCGCGCTGGTGGCGTGGGTTGGCGGACCGCACTTTGCTGCAGGAGTGGCTTTCGGTGGTGGCGTTGCCGTCGGCGTCAACGTTGGCTGGTTCCCGCTTGGCCCGCGTGAAGTGTACGTTCCCTCGTATCACGTGAGCCGCACCTACATCAACAACGTGAATATTTCGAACACCACGGTGAACCAGACGGTGATCAACAATTACTACAACACGACGGTGGTCAATAAAAATGTCACCGTCAACAATGTGAGGTATGCCAACCAGGGCGTTCCCGGCGCGGTGACCGCGACCTCCGGCCATGCTTTCACTTCCGCGCAGCCGGTTGGCCGGAATATCGTTGCCGTAAATCAGCGCGAAATCACGAGTGCGCCAGTAGCCGTGAACCCTCCGGCGATGGTCCCCCCGAGGCAGGCCGTGCTCGGGTCGGGTGCCGCGACGAATGTGCATCCGCCCGCGGCGCTGCAGTCTCGCGCTGTGGTTGCCAAGACCGCGCCACCACCGGCACCCATGCCTTTCACTGCGCGCCAGGCGGCCATCGAGAAAAATCAAGGCCGGCCCTTGTCGATATCTCAAGCGCAACAGATCGAGACGTCTGAGAAACACGTCAACGCGGCACAAATTCGCATGGCGCCTCCGGCTAAAACCGTCAACCCGGCAATCAGCAATAATCGCGTCAATAACGGACAGCCCGGGCCGCTGAACACGAATCGTCCGGCAAATAGCAATGCCAACACTTCCATGAACCAGCCGAATCATCCGGCGAACGTGAACGCCGCACAACCGCCGAATAGCGGCCGCTCTCAGGTCGATCGCCCGCCTTCCGCGCGCGCTAACACTTCCGTGAATCCGCAACTGGAGCAAAAACATCAGCAGCAGATTCAGCAACTCCAGCAGAAGCAGGATCAGCAATACCAGAAGCTGCAACAGAAACAGGTGCAGGAAGAGCAGCGTAACAATAACAAGCAGAATCAACAGCAATTGGATCAGAAGCACCAACAACAGATGCAACAGCTGCAGGAAAAACAGCACCAGCAGCAAGAGTCTCTGCAACAGAAACAGCAAGCTGAACACCAGAAGGTTTACAAGGAACCAGCCAACAACAGCTCCAAACAGAACCAGAAGCACGAAGATAAGGACAAGTCGCCCCACTGATTTTGTGACGTTTTTCTTTGTTTGAGGCGCGGGCAAAGCGGTCCGCGCCTTTTTTTTTGCGGACACTGCTTGTGGTATCGTAGAGAGAAATCGCCATGCCGCTCACATCCACTTCGCCCGCCCTGTTTCGTCGCGTAATGGGCAGTTTTCCGACCGGCATTACCGTGCTTACTGTCGAACGTCAGCCCGGCCAGGTTCACGGAATGACCGCGAATTCCTTCACCTCGGTTTCGCTCGACCCCCTACTGATTCTCGTGTGCGTCGACCACAACGCGCGCTTGCTTTCGTATTTGAAAGAACAGCGGCGGTTCGGCGTAAATATATTGAAGGAAACGCAGCATGCCCTGTCTGAGCACTTTGCCCGCCCGCAACTCGATCCCGCCGAAGAGTCGCGCCTCGGGATTCGTTTTCGCTGGACAGAGTCGGGGATTCCCTTGCTCGAAGAGGGCCTCGCGCACCTGGGTTGCAATGTGGTGGCCGAGCATGCTTCCGGCGATCACACCATCTTCGTGGCCGAAGTGGAAAGTTTGGAACTGAACGAAGGCGTGCCGCTGGTGTATTTCCGCGGCAAATACCGCACACTGCATTCTTAAATTACGGTCGGTCCCGGTTGCGCACTACCGTTTGCAACGCGAACTCGTTACCTCTCCGAACTGCCGCTGGGCCGCGCCGGCTCTGCCGAATCGCCCAGCTCTTTGCGGTGACTCTTCACTTCGCGCAGGGCATAGATCGGCTTGTTCTGCGACTCGTAGTACGTGCGCGAGCTGATCTCCCCCAGTAGCCCCATCGAGATGAACTGAATGCCGGAAAGAAACGAAACGGCGGCGAGCAGCAACAGCGGGCCGTGCTCCGCAATCACGTCGTTGTGCTGGATCAGCTTTTGAGCAACCAGGAAGCTGCCAATCAGAAAGCCGGTGCCCGTTCCTGCCAATCCCAACAAACCAAAGAATTGCAGCGGGCGGGTGGAATAATCGAGCAGGAACTTCACCATGATCAGGTCGAAGAATACCCGCACCGTTCGCCCAATTCCGTAGTTCGACTTGCCGTTCTTGCGGTCTGGATTCGAAATCGGCACTTCGGCGATACGCGCGCCCGTCGAACTCGCCAGCGCGGGAATAAAACGGTGCAGCTCGCCGTAGAGCTGGATCTCTTGCAAAATTTCCCGGCGGTACGCCTTAAATGTGGTGCCAAAATCGTGAAGTTCGATGCCGGACAGTTTGGCCATCATCCAATTCGCCACCCGGCTCGGCAGTCGTCGCATCAGCCAGTGATCGCGCCGATGCGCGCGCCAGCCGCTCACCAGGTCGAATCCCTCTTCAATCTTTTCCAGGAAACGGGGAATCTCTTCGGGATCGTGTTGTAAATCGCCGTCCATCGAGATGACCACATCACCCCGCGCAAAATCAAACCCGGCTTTCAGGGCTGCCGTCTGGCCGAAATTCCGGCGCAGCCGCACGACGTTCACCCGCCGGTCGTGTTCATAAATCTCGGACAACACCCGGTACGAATTGTCCTTGCTTCCGTCGTCGACGAACACCATCTCGTAAGGCTCGCCGATGGAGTCCATGACTTCGGTGATTTTCATGTACAGCGTGGGAATGTTTTCCTGTTCGTTGTAGAACGGCACAACAACGGTGTATCGGATGGGTAAATCGGCGCGCATACGTCGAAACTCTTTTTCTTTAGATTTGTTCCCTGGCCTGCCTGAAAAGCAGGCGACCGCCTGTCTCCACGATTGCCCGTCTGGCCCGTGTAACCCGCGTGGGGCCTCGAATTCAGCCCACGTCCCCCATAAGCTTATAGCTTATCAGGCGAATCCCCTTACTGGCGACAAGATTTCTAATCTCCGCATCCGTCAGGATCTCCAATTCGGTTTTCCGCGATTGCTGCAAACGCGTGCCGGTCCGCCTCAGTTCTTCGTCGGCGTAGCCTGGATGGCACATGAACTCGGTGGTGCCCTCTGGCAGGTTGGCCAGCAGTTGCGCCACTCCCTCCCGCGTCAGCGCTCCGGTTTGGGCGATGCCGCAGAAGTAATTTGCGGTTACCACTCCGGCATGGTCGGCCATTTCTCGCGCGTCCCGCGCCAAAAGTTTCAATCCGCGTGCTTGTATTCCCTGCTTAAAGACCACGCCGGTGTTCTGCTCTGGCGCCGAGGAAAGCGCCGCGCGCAACTTCGACTCTTCGTGCGAGATACGGATGGCCCGGATGCTATGTTTCTTTGCCAGCCGCAGCGCAACCTCAAACAGTCCAGGCAACATCTGCACGTGCTTGTGTCCGTCGAGGTGACTCGGCTCAATCCCCGCTTCGCGCAATTTACGAATCTGTGCATCCCACTCCCGTTCGACCTCTTCGACCGACAGGCTCCGCCCGGCAATGCGAAGAAGCAAGCTTTCCGGCCCGCCTTCCAGATTTCCCGCGCTGTTCAGCAGCCCCGCAACCGCATCTGCCGCCGCTGTGGGCGGTCCGTCGCTTAAATTGAGATGCACCCCTATTCCTAATTCAGGATTCGCGCGCGCCACCTCCAACGCGGACTCGAAGGCGCGCCCATTCGCCAATAGGGAAGTGCTGGTCACCAGACCTTTGCGGTGCGCGTCGGCGATGCCGCGATTCACGCCTTCGGTCCAGCCCAGGTCATCCGCATTGACAATCAGATTCTTCAATTTTTTCGTTCTCCTGTCCTTTCGGACAGCTACTCTTTCGACTTCCTGGCCGCCTTCGTACCATTGACCGCACTTCTTTCTAACTCTAGCATGGCCCTCCAGAGGCCATCATGTCGGTAAACTTGCGCGAATTGAAGCAAGTTGGGGCGAAATACCGCGAAAAGCGCCGCGGCCGCCGCATGAATTCCCGTGTCCAGGTCAAGCTGGAATGGGAATCGGAAGGTGGCAAGCGTCTTTCGATCGAAACTAACACCCGGATTGTGAACCCCTACGGTTGCATGGTGGTGCTCGCCGATTCGCTGCAACTCGAGCAGCGGCTTGCTCTTACCAATCTGGCCACGCAAGCCAGCAACGCCGCCGTTGTCGTCTGGAGAGGGAACGAGAGTCCCGAAGGCTGGGAGTACGGGATCGAACTGGTTGCACCGGATATGGACTTCTGGGGGTTGGAACTGTGACGCCTTTGCAAAAACCGAACGCTCCGTCGGCTGCTGCGACCCCGCAGGTCAAGCGCAGCGCAAACACCGTCAGGCCGCAGACCAATGAAGAACGCCGCCGCGCGCAGCGCGTACTTCTGCGCATGCCCGTACTGATTCACTTGCCTGGCAAAACCAATCCCATTAACGGCTTCACGCACACCGTCAGCGCAACCGGCGCGATGGTGATTCTCGCGGAAGGTCTGCCTACCGGCACAAAAGTCTCCATCGAGAATCCGAAAACGCAAAAGAAGGTGGAAGCCCACGTGGTGCGGCCCCCGCAAATGAACGCGGAAGGCTCGCTCGTGCCCATCGAATTCAACGCTCCCTCGCCCCAGTTCTGGAACATCTTCTTTCCACCCACCACCAATTAGCCGCTTCCGCCGGCCGCGTCACTGCCATTCAGCAGTTCCCAGAGAGAAAGACGCCCCGTTATTCCGAGGCGTCTTCTTTTCCCTTTTTGTTGTTTGCCGGCGAACTATTGAACCGTAACTGTCGTGGTTCCCTCGGACTTGGAGTAGTTCGTATCGCCACCATACGTCGCGCCGATAGTGTGACTCTTCCCGCCTCCTCCACCACCGCCGCCACCACCTCCGCAACCAGCGATGGTGATGGCAGTGACCACGGCCGCCAGCAGCCCCGCGTACGCGCACGCCCACCGGCGAGTCTGCGGCTTCCACTGCCGTCCGAGGGCGAAGAGCAGAATGCTGGCCAGCGCCAAGCCAACCGGCAACCACGGCGTCATCCGGAACCGGCGGTCTCCACTCGGCGGCGGGTACAGCCCGGAGATCGCGGTCGAAATGGAGGCGAGGCAACTGGCGGTGCCGGTGATGCTTTTCGATCCATCCGTTGGTGTGTAACTCACGGTTCCGGAGATCGCCGCGCCATCCAGCGTGAATTGGACTGTGCCGCCATTAGTGATCCCACAGGGCGCTTCGCCGTTGCTGTTAGTACTGACTTGTGCCGTCA
>Ga0335076_10005912_pt1 | contig 12351 bp, 10 predicted proteins | sample Lox_Sample_25_FD_206717 | JGI IMG/M metagenome (GOLD analysis project Ga0335076, IMG submission 206717) | Soil microbial communities from Loxahatchee National Wildlife Refuge, Florida, United States - Lox_Sample_2.5 | ecosystem: Environmental > Terrestrial > Soil > Wetlands | place: USA...
GCGCTGCCGCCAAAGGAAATTTGGCAATGGCATCGCGCACGACTCTGACAGCGAAAACGGCCTGATCCGGGACCACGCCCGGCTCGTAGCGGCTCGACGGATGCTATGGAGGAGGCGAGATGTACAAGGCGGCGCCGGAATCATCCGAGCAAATCGGCGGAGTAAGCGAAACGGCATGCCCGTGAATGAAGGGTTGCCGCATCAACCTGCTCGCTTGCTGTAGCCGCGAGTGCCGACCTTCGGCCTCGAGTTCGCGCTCGGGGAAGCGTCGCATTCTTCCGGCAGGAGGCTTGCCAATAAGCACGCGCCTCACCAGTGCCTGACCACCTCGCGGGGCAGTATCGCTCAGGGTCCGGGAGCTTGCCAAGCGCATTCGGAGCATCTCTGGCGCGTGGCAGCAAATCCTGCATACTATGCCGGCCAAGGAAGCGAATGGGCCCGCGGTCGCTGAATCGACATCGGGGCGCCATCAAGAGACGACAGGGAGATGACCATGCATGGATCCAATGATCGCTCGGCCTGGGCCGGGCGTGCGGCCGCTCTGGTATTTTGTACGGCGGCGGTTGCCTGCGTCGTGCCGGCCGATCGCGCCGCAGCCGACACGGTCAAGCGCGGCGGCACGATTGTGCTGGCAAGACCGGAGGAACCGCTCTCGTTCAATCCATACACGCAGGGCGACAACGGTTCGATCTATGCGATCGTGCAGGTCTGCGACCAGCTCATCGAGGCTGGCCCGACGGGCACGGAGTTGAAGCCGGGCCTCGCCGAATCCTGGGAGGTGTCGCCGGACGGGCTCACCTACACCTTCAAGCTGCGCAGCGCCAAGTTCAGCGATGGCAACCCGGTCACGACGGACGACGTGGTCTTCTCGCTCGGCAAGCTGAACGACCCGAGCGCCTCCTACCAGTTCCTCATGAAGCCGGTGAAGGCGATCGAGAAGGTCGACGACAGCCACGTTCGCGTCACGCTGAAGGAACCTTATGCGCCATTCCTTTCGGTCATGTCGGTGTTCGCGTCGTCGATCGTCGAGAAGGCGGTCTTCGAAAAGAGCCCGGACGACTTCGGCTCCAAGCCGGTGTGCTCGGGACCGTTCAAGGTGCAGAGCTACGAGCGCGGCACCAAGGTCGTGCTGGTGAAGAACCCGAACTACTGGGACGTCGGCGCCGACGGGCAACCGCTGCCCTATGTCGACGAGGTCGACTTGCTCTACGTTCCCGACACGAACGCGCGCGTGCTCGGGCTGCAGAACGGAGACTATGACGCGGCTGCGATCATTCCCTTCAATCAGGCCAAGGCCGTGAGCGAGACGCCGAACATCACGCTCGAAGTCGCCGACATCTACCGGCTCGACTATGTCTACCTGAACCACAGCAAAAAGCCGCTCGACAACAAGAACATCCGTCTGGCCTTGAACTACGCGGCCAACCTCGATGCCATCAAGAAGGCGGTGTTCTTCGACTACGGCGCCTTGCCCAACGGCTTCAATCCGAAGATGAACTTCTGGACGAAGGACGTGACGCCGATACCCTACGACCTCGCCAAGGCCAAGGAGCTGGTTCAGGCGGGCAACTACGACGGCACGCCGATTCAGCTCATGGTCGACACCGGCAACGCGCCGTCAAAACAGATCGCCACGATCCTGCAGCAGGGCTGGCAGGAAGCCGGCCTCAAGGTCGACATCACCGAAATGGACGGAGGGACCGCCTGGAACACCGTCGTCGACGGCAGCTACATGGCCTATGTCAGCTATATCACCAGCGACATCAATGACGATGATGAACTGGTCGCGTTGCAGACCGACCCGTTGAAGGACGGCACCCAGGGCTTCTACACGCGCTACAAGAACGACGAGGTGACGAAGCTGCTCACGGAATCCCGTGCCTCGACCGACCCGGCGAAGCGCGCGCCGATCTTCGCCAAGATCCAGGACATCGTCTATCACGACGGCTACAGCGTGCCGCTCAACTACACGCCGTCGGTCAACGCCTATCACAACTACCTCAAGAACTGGCGGACCGTTGCCACCGGCTGGTGGTGGTTCAAGGATATGTGGCTCGACAAATAAGGCGACAGTCACAGCATCGGTCTCCGGTCGGCATTGCCGGCCGGGGATCGATGTGCGCCTCCGAGGGCCCATTGCGATGCTCCGTTTCGTCATCGGACGCCTGATGCAGATGATCCCGGTGCTGATCGGGGTCTCGCTCGTGAGCTTCCTTGCCATCCATCTGGTGCCCGGCGATCCCATCCAGATCATGCTGATGGGACGCGCCACGCCCGACACCGTGGCGCGCATCCATGCCGAGCTCGGCCTCGACCGGCCCCTGTGGCAGCAATACCTGGCTTTCATCGGCAATGCTTTGATGGGCGACTTCGGCCGCTCCATCGTGCAGAAGACGCCCATCGGCGGCCTGATCGGGGACGGCCTTCTGGTCTCCCTCTATCTGATCGCCTATGGCGCCGTTCTGTCGGTGCTCCTGGCCGTGCCGTTGGCCATGTGGGCGGCCATGCGGCGGGATCGCCTGCCTGATCATTCCGTCCGCCTGCTCGGCATGATCGGCTTCGCCATGCCGCCGTTCTGGATCGGCCTCGTGCTGATGGTGTTCTTCGGCCTGAAGCTCGGCTGGTTCCCGATTCGCGGCTTCGGCGATGGCGCCCTCGATCATCTCTATCACCTGTTTCTGCCGGCTTTGACGATGGCGCTGTTCCTGGCGCCGGTGCTGATTCAGTCCCTGCGCTCGTCGATCCTCGACGTCCTCGAGGCCGACTACATCGAGGTGGCGCGAGCCAAGGGCCTGAGTCCAACGCGCATCCTGGTCAAGCATGTGCTGCGCAATGCCGCCATACCCGTGATCACCGTGCTGGCCGTGAACATCGGCTGGCTGTTGTCGGGCGCGGTGATCGTCGAGACCGTCTTCACGATTCACGGTCTGGGCTCGCAGCTCGTGCGGTCGGTCGGCTTCCGCGACTATCCGACGGTCCAGGGCCTGGCGCTCGTGTTCGCCGTGATCGTCATGGGGGTCAATCTGTTGGCCGATCTCGGCTACATGATCATCGACCGCCGCGTGGTGGGGCGCTAGCCCATGGCCGCTGTCGACGTCATCGGCGCCCCGCCCCTGCGCAGCCGTCTGCGGCGCGAGATCGCCGTCTGGTCGACCAGCCTCAAGGTCGGCACGAGCCTGTTCGCCGTGATTCTGCTGGCCGGGCTCCTGGCACCGTGGCTGACGCCCTACGATCCGCTTTATCAGGACTACAACAGCATTCTGCTGTCGCCGAGCTTGGCGCATCCGTTCGGAACCGACATGAACGGCCGCGACATCCTCGCGCGCACGCTCTTCGGCACGCGCATCGATCTGCGGATCGGTTTCATCACAACGATCGTGCCGCTGCTCTACGGCGTCTTCCTCGGCGCCGTGTCCGGTTATCTCGGCGGCAAGCTCGACATGGTCCTGATGCGCATTCTCGATGTGGCCATCGCCTTTCCGTTCCTGGTGCTGATCATCGTCATCATCGCCGTGCTCGGCCCGGGCGTGCACAGCATCTACATCGCCGTCTTCCTCGTCGGCTGGACGATGTATGCACGGCTGGCTCGCGCCGAGATGCTGGTCGAGCGCAACAAGGACTATGTGCTGGCGGCGCGGGTCCTCGGCTTCGGCCGCTGGCGCATCATCTTCGGCCATGCCCTGCCCAACCTCATCAACTCCTCGATCGTCTTCTCGATGTCGGATTTCGTGCTCAACATCCTGCTGTTGTCCGGCCTGAGCTTCCTCGGCCTTGGCGTCGCTCCGCCGGCGCCGGAATGGGGCGCCATGATCGCCGAGAGCAAGGACTACATGCGGCAGGCCTGGTGGGTCACCACGATGCCGGCCGCCGCCATCGTGCTGACGGGGACCGCGCTGAGCCTGATCGGCGACGGGCTGGCGCAGCGCTTCGGCCAGAACCGCCGGAGCCTGATGTAGCCCGATGGACGGCGTCGTGGTCGATTCACCCGCCCGCGTCGCGGCCGCGCCGGACATCCTCGTCCTGCGCGGGATGACGACGGAATTCGGCGGCCACCGCACGCGCTTTCGCGCCAATGATTCGATCCATCTGGCCGTCCGGCGGGGCACGACGGTCGGCATCGTCGGCGAGTCCGGCAGCGGCAAGTCGGTCCTGTGCCGCAGCGTCCTGCGCCTGCTGCCGGCGTCGGCCAATGCCCGCACGAGCGGCGTCGCCGAGTATGACGGGCGAGATTTGATGCGGCTGGACGAGGCCGAGATGCGCCGGCTGCGCGGCACCGAGCTGCGCATGATCTTCCAGAACCCGATGACGAGTCTGAACCCGGTCTGGCCGATCGGCGACCAGGTGACGGAAGGCCTGCGCGTCTATGGCGGGCTGTCGGTCGCTGCCGCGAGAGAGAAAGGCATCGAGATTCTCGGCCGCGTCGGTATACCCAGCCCAGAGCGCCGCTACGACGACTATCCGTTCCAGTGGTCGGGCGGCATGCTGCAGCGGGCGGTCATCGCCATGGCGATGGCCGGCGCGCCGCGGCTGCTCTTCGCCGACGAGCCGACGACGGCTCTCGACGTAACGATCCAGGACCAGATCCTGGCCCTGCTGCTCGAGCTGCAGGAACGCACGGGGATGACGCTGGTGCTCGTGTCCCATGATTTGGCCGTCGTGGCCGAAACCTGCGACCGAATTGCCGTCATGTATGCCGGGCGGATTGTCGAGACGGCCCCGACCAGGGCGATCTTCGAGGCACCTCGGCACCCGTATACGCTGGGGCTGCTCGGCTCCATCCCGCATCTGGCGGCCGATGGCGGCCGCCTGAAGCCGATCCCCGGTCAGCCGCCGGACCTCGCGAGCCTCGGCCCTGGCTGCCCCTTTGCGCCGCGCTGCGCCTTCGCGTCGGCCGATTGCATGACGGCGGCCCCGCCGCTGGAGGCCGTCGCCGCCGACCATCTGAGCGCCTGCCGGCATCCCGAGCGGATCGAGGGTGCCCTGTCATGAGCACCGCCAACGGCAGCGCGCTCATGGAGATCGATGGTGTCGCCGTCCATTTCCCCGTTCACCGGTCATGGATGGATGCGTTGGCGCGAGAACCGCGGCAGGTCGTGCGCGCCGTCGATGGCGTCGACCTCGCAATCGAAGAGCGGGAAACGCTGGGCCTGGTCGGCGAGAGCGGCAGCGGCAAGACGACGTTGGCCCGCGCTCTCGTGCGCATCTATGCACCGACGGCGGGAACCATCCGCCTGCGTGGGCGCGATCTCGCGACCTATCCGTCGCTCGGCGAGGACGGGCTGTGCCGCCTGGTGCAGATGGTTTTTCAAGATCCCTATTCTTCGCTCAATCCGCGCAAGACCGTCGGTTCGGCGCTGCGCGAGGTGCTGCTCTTCCATCAAGTCTGCGATCCGGCCGGGGTGAAGGCCGAGGTCGCCCGCCTCCTGCGCGAGGTCGGCCTGCCGGAAAGCGTTACCGAGCGCCTGCCGCGTACCCTGAGCGGCGGCCAGCGGCAGCGCGTCGGCCTCGCCCGGGCGCTGGCGGTGCGGCCGGCCTTCATCGTGCTGGACGAGCCGGTGGCGGCGCTCGACGTGTCGATCCAGGCGCAGATCCTGAACCTGCTCAAGGACCTCCGGGACCATGCCGGCGTCGGCATGCTGTTCGTCGCCCACGAGCTGTCCGTCGTGCGCCACATGTCGGACCGCGTCGCCGTGATGTATCTCGGCCGCATCGTCGAGCTCGGCCACACGACCGAGATCTTCGAGGCGCCCCAGCATCCCTATACGCAGAGCCTTCTGAAAGCCGTGCCGCGGCTGGTGCCGGAGCGGCGCCACCGCGCCGCCGTGCTGAAGGGCGATATCCCGAGCCCGCTCGACGTGCCGAGCGGATGCCGCTTCCACCCGCGCTGCCCGAAGGCGACGGACCTGTGCCGCAGCGTCGACCCGCCGGCCGTGGCGGTCGCGCCGGGGCATCTTGCGGCCTGCCATTTTCCCGGCTGAAATGCGATTGGCATCCGGAGGTAACCCATGTGCGACAGTTTCGTAGCCTTGCCGAGCGCGACGACGACGAAGACCACCCTGGCGGCCAAGAGCGCCGACTGCGAGATCAATGAGGCGCAGGCCGTGCTGCGCCTGCCGCGGCAGCGCTATCCCGAGGGCGCCATGCTGCGGACCACGCACGTCGTCATCCCGCAGGCGCGCGCGACCCATGAGATCGTCATCGACAAGTCGTTCTGGACGTGGGGCGGCGAGATCGGGATAAACGAGCACGGGGTCGCCGTCGGCAACGAAGCGATCTTTTCGACGGTCGACGAGAAAGGCGACGGCCTCATCACCGGCGACCTGCTGCGGCTCATGCTCGAGCGGGCGGCCACGGCCGACGAGGCGCTCAAGGTCTTCGGCGATGTGCTGACGGCGCACGGCCAGGGCGGCAACTGCGAGCTGCGCGGCAATTCGCACTTCGATTCGAGCTACATGGTCTCGGACAAGACGTCCGCCTACGTCATCGAGACGGCCGGCCGCCACTGGGCGGCGCGGCGCGTCGAGGGCGTCGGCGCCATCTCGAATGCCATGACCATCCGGAGCGACTGGCAGCAATGCTCGCTCGCCGACGGCGGGGGCAACGGGCACGGCCGCGTCGACTTCCAGGGGCGTTTCGAAGATGCGCAGAAGGTGGCGGCCGCCGGCTCCGTGCAGCGGCAAAAGGTGGCGTTCGCCTGGCTGAAGGAACGCGAGGGCGCCATCGGCCTTCGCGCCATGGCCGACCTGCTGCGGCAGCATCACGACGACTACGACCCGGCCGAGGGCGAGATCTGCACCAACATCTGCATGCATGCCGGCCCTTATCCGAACCGGTTCTGGCAGGCCTGCGGCGCCATGATCATGGAAGCGGCGCCTGCGGGCGCAATGTGTTGGGCGACGGCGACCTCGGGGACCTGCGTGTCGGTCTTCAAGCCGATCTATTTCGGCGTGCCGATGCCGGACACCGGGCCGGTGCCGCGCGAGATGTATACCGACGGGTCCCTGTGGTGGAAGCACGAGCTGCTGCACCGCCGCGCGATGGCCGCGTTCCATACGCTGGGGGCCGAGCTGCGCGAGAGTTTCGAGAAGCTCGAAGGCAGTTGGTTCGATGATGGCCGCGCGCTCATCGCGGGGTCGAACCGCCAGAAGACGGAGTTCATGCAGGCCTGCTGGCGGCAGGCGGCCGAGGCGACCGACCGGTGGATCGCCGATCTGGAGCGGCGCAACTTCACCTTCCAGCACACGGGATTTGCCGGCCTGTGGGACCGCTTCAATCGCGCCGCGGCGATGCCATTCGTCCAGTGAGCCGCCCCCGGGACACTGCTGACTTAACCGGTGGCTTGAAACGCCTGCGGGGTCCGCCCGGGCGGCTGGGATCGCGGGTGGTGGCGCTGGTAAGCAAGACCGACGCCACCAGATGCAATTCAGCGCAGACCGGCTGCCCGAGCTGATGCTCCAGTGACTGCTAGGGCAGACTTGTCCCGCTTCATCACCAAAGCTTCGCCCGAATGAAGGTAGGTCACCCGGACGATTTCGGACCGGTCAATCGGGACACGCCCGATGCCGATCGCATCCAGCCAGATGATCATTCCGAAGTTTTCCTTTGGGAGGCGGACGAGTCTCGGGACCACATTGGGTCTTTGACCACGATGGGAGCGCTCAGGAAAGCCCGCCACCTATCATCCTATTGAGAGTCGGCCTCCCTCTGCAATAGGGCGCCTGCCACGCGCTGGACTCGTGGGTGCGCGCTATGGCTGTCGGCCGCTAACCCTATTGGCGAGGAGCCACGAGCCGGTGAAGGGTTACTTGCTTTTCGGTGCATCTCGTTTCTGGATTGCGGCCAGAGCTTCTGGTGGAAGGTCATCGAACATTGCCTTAACATGTTTCGGCTGACTGATCATGATCTCTGCGATTAGATTGACCAATCCAAATAACTTTTCGGCGGTTGCCCGATCGTCGCGAAGGTCAATTTGGCCTGGGTGAACCGCGTTGTTGCCGATCACGCGCACCACGTCGAGAGCTTGTTGCACTCTAAGGTCGAGCCCCAGCCTGACTAACTCGCCGACGTCCTTATTGATGTTGCCCCCTGACTGGCCGAGATGCTTGCATAGCTTCTGAATACCCAGGCGGAGTAGTGCTGCGGCACCTCGCGGAGACAAGTCCAGGATGACGCTGGCCTCCTCGTAGTCGTCTCGGACCTCACGGGGAAGGTCGGCATTTGCCTGCGGACCTTTCCCGGTCCTCGGCCACATCATCCGATTGTAGATCCAAACTGCGACTTCGCCGCAGTTATAGCATTTCGAGATGGAGACGTTGTTCAAATCATAATACCGATCTTGTCCGTTGTGCCTCTCAAGAAATGGGCGCTCCGATGCAATACTGGTCATCCATTTCTTGAACCATTCTTTCACTTTCCTATTTTTTTCATCGTCATCATCTCCAACTTCGAATTCTTCCGCTTCCTTCTGCGTATAGATAACCGGAGTGTTCTTATCCTTGATCGTATCGGCGTGCGCGGTGAACCACGTCTGGGTCGTCAACGCTCCGCAGTGCGGGCAATTGAACGCCGTCTGATCAATTGCGGGCGGCACATATTTGCTTTGGGTATCCATCTTCTCTTGGTCGCTCATCCTTTCTCCATAGCGGACGCCTGTGCCCCCGGCGCATCTGCGGCCGTCTTCGCGCCGGCCGGCCGCGGGCCTCAGCTATGCGTCTTGCAGCAGTAAGTCGCTACCCACCTACCTGCCGCCGCGGGCCAACGCCCACCGCGGGCCGCAGCATCGAGGATGGCTGGCCCTCCATCGGCCTAGTGATTAGGCGCACATCCTTCCCGTCAATATACCTCACAGGGATTGCCACCATGAGCTACGTCCCAGCTCGCGCCGGTCATCGCCAGTGCAAAACACGCAATGGCCAACACACCCCAGAGAGTGAGTGGGCCAGCAGCATTTCTAGTCCCATCCGCTCGGCATGTAATCCAGATCGCTGGTATCACGCCGGAGATGGCAAGAGTTGCAAATGCGGAGCCGAGACAATGAGCAATGAGGTCGCTGGTGGAGAAGAAGGCGCACTGATGCGCACGCAGAATTAAGAAATGGATCAAACCAACGATGCCGAAAACCAGTATTCCGAAGGTAGATACTGCACGCATGCGACCGATCTTGACACCGATTCGCGACATGCGCACCCTCTCCGACGGTGCTGATCACACCGATTGCCGTAGGCGGAGCCGCCCCCGACAGCAGGCGGTTTTCATGCCCTGATTTCTGTCGGGAGCGCGGCGGATACAAGACCCGCAGGGGGAAGAAGCCCGCCGGTTCGACGACCGGTGATGAGATCCCGGCACCTGGGCCTGGCGCCGTTCGCTGCAGGTCCCGGCGCCAACCCGCCGCCGCCAGTTCGGGCCGGGGGGCCAGCGGGCGTCGGAGTCGCTGTCCCTGGGCCTGCGCCAAGTCAGAGGAACTTCGGCATCGTTGCGTCGTGGGCCTTCGCCGCAAGCACCGCTGAGGGAGCTATTCCTGCAAACCGGGATACGCTAGCCCGCCCAGCGAGGCGGGCGCGCGAGATCGTCATGGAGCGCCGACGTTCGAAATCGAGCTTGCGTTGCCGACTTGAAGCACCTGCGGGGTCCGGCCGGTTGGGCTGGACCCCGCAGAAAAACTGGCTCCCCGGGTTCGACTCGAACGAACGACCTAGCGGTTAACAGCCGCTGTTCCCGGTTCGCCACTCATCGTCACCGATACTCGACAACTCCGGAAAACGCGATTTTCAGCCCTTCTAGGTACTCTTTTCTTGCCACGAGTCGCCGCCCGTCCTATTTGTCCTGCTGACTTATCGCTGACTTCTAGCCTGCCGCGACCGGGCCAGTCAGCAGACGGGGGTAGGGCTGTCATGCGCCTGACGAAATCTGTCATCCAGGGCCTGCGTTACGCTGGGCGACTTGCCCGATCCAAGAAGGCCCCCGCCAAGGAGTATTGGACCCGTGATGTTCGCTGGGATGATGAGATCCCTGCGTTCGGTGTCCGTGTGTATCCCAGCGGCCGGAAAGCGTTCGTGTTGTTCTACCGGCACGGCGCCAAGCAACGGCTCATTGCGCTGGGCGATTTTGACCCCCACGGCGCCAGTCTCGATGAATTTCGGAAGCGGGCCAGACGCGAACTAAACAAGGTGGAGGAGGGTAAGGACCCGCTCGAGGAGAAGAGGCGGATTACCCAGGCTAAGACGTTCGGTGACCTGCTCGATCGCTACATCAACGACTACGCCAAGCAGCGCAAGAAGACCTGGAAGAAGGATCAGAGGCGGTTCGAGCTCTACGTCCCGAAGGACTGGCGGAGTCGCAAGGCCGGCCACATCACCTTCGAGGACATTTCGGATCTGCACCGGAGGGTCGGTGATCGCGGCGCGCCATACGAGGCCAACCGGCTCATCGAGATCCTGCGGAAGGCGTTCAATTTGGCGCCCAAGTGGAACATGGTCGACCAGATCTTGCCGAACCCGGCGCGCGGCATTGAGCGATTCCCGGAGAAGAAGCGCAAGCGTTGGGTCAGGCCGGACGAGATGAAGGAGATCGCCAAGGCGATTGACGCGGAGGAGAACGTCTACGTCCGCGCCGCGATCTGGCTGTACCTGCTGACCGGGCTGCGGCGGACCGAGCTGCTTGAGGCCAAGTGGTCGGACATTGATTGGGGCCAGCGCATGCTGCGTCTGCCGCAAAGCAAAGGGCCTGCGCTGCGGGGCGTTGAAGAGGAGGAATTTGCGTCGTTGAGTGGGCCCGCCCTCGTCTTGTTACAGTCGATCCCGCGGGAGGAGAAGAACCCCTACATACTGCCGGGAGCGAAGAAGGGCAGGCATCTCGTCAACATCGCCAAGCCTTGGCACCGCGTCCGTAAGGCGGCCGGCGTCGAGGACGTTCGCCTGCACGACCTCCGCAGGACGGTCGGCTCCTGGATGTCGCAGTCGAAGGTCGACCTGAATACCATCAAGGAGGCGCTGCGCCACGCCAGCATCTCGACGACGCTAACCTACGCAAGGCTTGGCGCAGATCCCGCACGTGCCGCCATCGAGGAGTACAGCAAGCGCGTCCTTGCCATCGCGGGCAAAGGCAACCCCTCCGACGTGGTTAGGTCAAACGATAGCATGGGACAAGAATGGCCGGACAGCGGTGCGTCGATAGCCTAAACGGACGAACGTAGCACACTCATCCGAAAGCCCGAGGGCCACTCGTGTTAGGAGCACCTGGATGCAGTGGTCGCGAAAATATCAAGACGACGATTTGAGACGAGTCGCGGAATCAATCTCGGTCTCCCTGGATGCGGTAATCATGGAACGACCCGCCTTCGAGGCGGCCGCTGGATGGTTCGGGTGTGACGAGCGAGCGCCAAAGCGTCCGGCTGTTTCGCTACTCGTGCGCAAACTGCAACAGGTCGAGCGCACGCTGGCGAAGCTAGTCAAGCACCTCGAGTATCCCAACGTAGCCGAGGCGCTAGCGAACGAGACAAGAGGCGGAGAGGACGAAATCTGGCGGGCCGTACATTTTCTCGAAAAGTCGGTTCACGCTGCAGTCAATAACCTGGGCGGCACGTCTGCCGATGAAATTTTCGACAAGGATGTGGCGATTAACATTTGGATCTCCAAAGTCGTGCCGATCTATGAGCGATTGACAGGAAACGTGCGGGGAACGTCTGTCGGAGGAGCAGGTTCTCGCTCTGAAGGTATTGCAGGCGGCCCCCTTATCCGTTTCCTCCAGGCTGCGGCGGTACCGATAGGTTTCAATGTCGACGAAGATGCTTGGCGAGCACGGTATAGGCGAATCGAAGGGGACAAAAACCACTGACTTTGCAGATTACGGCAACATTGCGGCCATGTGCCACCTGGACGCATTCTGTAGCCACAATTCGCCTCCATTCGCCGCTTTATCGCGGCCCTCAGGAGGCAAACCATGTCGATCCGCGACTCATTCCTTCAAAATGCTGCGGCGGGGCTCGTCTCAGCCAGCGTCGACCCGCTATTCAGCGAGGGACCCGCCGGTCATTACCTCGGCGGTGAGGCGAACCCAATTAAGCCGAGGACGCTGCAACGATGGCGGCAGGAACGTGTCGGACCAGCGTGGATTCGTGTAGGCCGCCTGATTCGCTATAGAAAGTCGGCCTTGGACGCCTTCCTCCTTGCGCGCGAATTTCAGCCCATGGAGGTCGATTGATCGGCAATGTTCCCCAAAATGAAGGGCCCGGCGCCGCTGGCAGGCGGCGGCCGAGCTTCGGTGGTTGTTCAGACGGGCAAGCCTGGTTTCACCGAAGTCTACTCAATTCCTCCGCCACCGCAAGCCTCTCCCCTCCCAGCGGACTTTGACTCA
>Ga0335076_10005913_pt1 | contig 12350 bp, 8 predicted proteins | sample Lox_Sample_25_FD_206717 | JGI IMG/M metagenome (GOLD analysis project Ga0335076, IMG submission 206717) | Soil microbial communities from Loxahatchee National Wildlife Refuge, Florida, United States - Lox_Sample_2.5 | ecosystem: Environmental > Terrestrial > Soil > Wetlands | place: USA: Florida...
ATGTCCTTCCAGTCATACGACCAATCGTGCCCGACCATCCGCCGCACGTGTACCAGCTCCACGACCATGAGCAGGCCGAGCAGCGCGATCCAGTACCAGCTGTCCGACCACCCGTTAATCGTGATCTCCGACACGTTCAGCGCGATCCAGATCACCCAGAACCCGAGGTTGAACAGCAGGTAGCCCTGCTGGACCCACTCCCGGTAATTGAGGCGGTTGCAACCGAAGCGCAGCAGGTCCCCGGCGGTCCCCCCCTGCCATTTGATCCGCTGATGCCACAGCGCCTTCAGCGTTTTCATTGAGCCCGTGTAGCAGAACACCGTCGGTGACATGGCGCAATGCCAGCCGGACCGGCGAAGCTGGTAGGTGAGATGGTAGTCCTCGACCACGGACTGGTAAGTCCACGGGCCTTCCTGTTCCGGCTTGGACGCTACCTCCCGCAGCGCCCGGTTGCGGAACGCGCACCCGGTCCCGGAAACCACCCGGCACCAGCCGCGGGCAAGAGACTGGGTCGCGCTCCGGGTGAACTCATACCGCTGCAACCTGGGCAGATACCCCTTGCCGGTCATGACCGGCTGTGATGATGACCCGGCCAGGTTCGGGTTCGCCGCGAACTCCTTCTCCCAGTCCGCGACCGCGTGCGGCGGCAGGACGGTATCACCGTCCGCGCAGACGAGAATGTCAGCGTCCTGCGCGTACATGTTCCACGCGCGATTCAGCGCCCCTGACTTCCGGTGGCTGTTCTTCTCCCGGCAGCAGCCCGCCAGGTCCAGCGCGCTGCCCTCCGCGTGCATGTTCGCCGTGGTCTCGATCACGGTGACCGGGAAACTGCGGGCGATCTCGACAGTCCGGTCGGTCGAGTTATCCGACACGATCACGATCCGGTCGATCTGCCGCGTTTGCGCCAGGAGCGACCCGATCGTGGCCGCGATGCCCTCCTCCTCGTTGTGCGCAGGGACCAGCGCCACGATGCGGGGACGGCTGGCGGGAAGGCTGTTGACGGCCGCCAGGATTTCCTCTGGCCGCGGGTCAGCGGGGGACTGCTGGTCCGCGCCGGTTTCGCCGTTGGCTTCGGGGTGGCCGTTGGCTTCGGGGTGGCCGTCCGCGTCGTCGCTGTTCCGGTCGGGCAGCTGGAGAGCCTCGGTGTCCCAGCGCGCCTCTTCGGGTTCCCAGCTGACCCGCGGGATCGGCCCGGCGTCGGCTTCCCAGTCCGCGACGGCCGCCCCGTCAGCCCGCACCGGCTCGGCTGCCTCGCCCGCACCGTTCGACTCGGTCATGACGGCCTCATCTTGACTCCCCACCTGCGCGTGGGTACCCGGAGTGGCGGACATCAGAGCGCCGCGAGAGTGCCCAGCAAGAGCGACGTCAGAGTCGCCGACGACGTGGCCGCCGTGGTGTCCGGCGTGGTCGCCGGCGTAGTGTCCGGCGTGGTCGCGGGTGTCGTCGCCGGCGTAGTGTCCGGCGTGGTGGCGGGTGTCGTCGCCGGCGTAGTGTCCGGCGTGGTGGCGGGTGTCGTCGCCGGTGTGGTCGCGGGTGTCGTCGCCGGTGTTGTCGCCGGCGTGGTGGCGGGTGTCGTCGCCGGCGTGGTCGCGGGTGTCGTCGCCGTGGTAGTGGCGGGCGCCGAAGTCTTCGCGGGAGTCGTGGAGCTACTGGCCGTAGGATTCGTGGTCGTGCCCGGCGCGGACGAGCCGGGGGCTGGAGATGGGCTTATCACGGGACCCTCCGTGCTGCCGGCCGTCGGCGGGTCGAGCAGCGCGCTGAGGATCGGCGGGAGTCCGCTGGCGGCTGATGTCTTCTTCACCGGCCCCGTGATCGCCTTGGGATTGGCGTTGGCATTGGCTTGGACGACAGCTGGAGACTGCATCGACACCGTGGGTGCCTGGCAGTTGACCGGGCCGCACGCGACGAACACGTTCGTCCCGTTACTGTGCGACGACCCCGTCCCGTACCAGCAGATGATGAAGATAACGCCGAGGACGCCAATCCCGATCGCAAGGTTCCGCACATAGTGCGAATGCCGCGAGTCGTCTTCTTTCGGCACTTGCCGTTCCAACGACTTCCCCCCGCTTACCATAGTCGCCCCATAATCGTCAGAGGCGTTACACGTCTCCGACGTGCGAAAACAATAACTACGCTCTTCTAGGCCATCGCTGCGGGGGCACGATAGCAAGCACCGTTCAGCAAGAAGTTTACGGCAAAATCACTTTATCCCAACCGTTACGGCGTGTCCAGGTTGGTGCCCCGGTCCCCGCGGTCCAGCAGTTACGGATGGTGACATGTGACATCGAATATCTTCGATGTCACCCTGGGTAGTACTGTTGCGCGGCTAGGTTACTTTACTCTACTCCTGCGGCCAGGGTGGAACCCGCCGGGTCATTGTTGTCAATTTGACATATGTCGATTGGCACTCCGGGCAGCGCCTTGGCAAGCTGTGCCTTTTCGCAGGACATGCCCGTGGCGGAGCCTAGCTGCGCTCGGCCGGCCGGATTTTCTCCTGCCGCGCGGCCGCGGGGGACTGCTGGTCCGCGCCGGTTTCGCCGTTGGCCTCGGCGTGGCCGTTGGCTTCGGGGTGGCCGTCGGCGTCGTCGCCGTCCCGGTCGGGCAGCCGGAGAGCCTCGGTGTCCCAGCGCGCCTCTTCGGGTTCCCAGCTGACCCGCGGGATCGGCCCGGTGTCGGCTTCCCGGTCCGCCGCGGCCGCGGCGTCAGCCCGCACCGGCTCGGCCGTCTCGCTCGCGCCGTCCGACTCGGCCCTGCCGGCCGCCTCCCGCGCGGGGGCCATGTGGCCGTCCAGCCTGGGCACGGGGAGCACCCCGGTCTCGGCGGTCTCGCGCTGCCACTCCTCTTCCCCGGGAACCTGGGCGGTCTCGCGCTCCCACTCTTCCTGGGATACCTGGGACACCTCTGCCAGCGGGATACCGCCGGTTTCGCTAGCGGCCGCGGGCACCGGCACGGAGCCGACCGTCCCGACAACCGTGCTGCTGATGAGCACCCCGCTGCGCGGCACCTGCGACCAGATCTTCCGGTTCGTGGGCATCCGGCCAGTCAGGATCAACCAGAAGCTGATGCACGTGAGATAGATCTGGAGCGGGTCGTTGATGAACCGGTACCAGATCGCCGCGAACGGGTTCATTTTCGAGCGCAGGATGAGCATCGCGACGAGGACCTGCACCACGCGGAAGGTGATGAAGATAATCGGGAAGAGGTAAATGGGGCCGAGCGTCCCCTGGGTCAGGCCGTAGATGATCATGATGTACGACAGGCACAGGAACAGCGGCGGGATCACGGTGCCGTACAGGGCGAACCACCACTGCAGCGTGAGGATCTGGTACTTGTCCATCCGGTAGAAGATCTCGCGGTGCTCCCACAGCGTCTGGAGCACGCCGAGCGTCCACCGCCGCCACTGCTTGCGCAGCACCTTGAAGCTGAGCGGCACCTCGGTGTACGCGACGGCGTTCAGGTCCTGCACGATGCGCATCCGCGGCCGGCGGCGCCGCATCCGCTGCGGCGCCTCGGCGTCCTCGGCTACCACCCGGTCGGGCAGGTACCCGACCTCGCGCAGCCACTTGGTGCGGAACGCGGAGAACGCGCCGGGCACGATGACGATGCTGTTGCTCAGGTTCTGGACCGACCGGGTGATGGCGATGCCCAGGTCGTACTCGGCGGACTGGAACTCGGCGATCGTGTACTGCCGCCAGCCCTTGCCGCGGTCGCCCGCCTTCGTGTAGCCGGCGACCGCGCCGACCCGGGGATCCTTGAACCACCTGACCAGGCTCACGAAAGAGGCGGTGTCGCGCGGGATCGTGTCGGCGTCCATCACGACCACGATGTCGGACGTGATGTACTGGAGGCCGAAGTTGAGCGCCCGGGCCTTGCCGCCGTTGCTCTTGTGGACGGCCGTGACCACCCCGGGATGGGCGGCGACGAGCTCACCCATGATCTCCCAGGTCTTGTCGTCGGGATCGTTGTCGGCCGAGCCGTCGTCGACCAGGACGATATGGACCGGGTAAGGGAGACCCGCCGCGCAGTCCAGAATCCGCTGGACCGTGTACCTGATGACCTTTGACTCTTTCCAGCACGGGATCAGAACCCCGAGTGCGTCCGGATGCCAGTCCGGCGCCCTGCGGTAGGTCAGCCACCTGTCGAGGCCCGCGCAGAGCAGGACCAGCGCGCTGATCACGATGATGATGACGGTCAGGTAGCGGATCAGCACCCCGTAGAACGACCTGAGGACCGAGGTGTAGGCCTGCTGCCAGTAACCGGCCGTGTCAACCTTGGTGGGCTGGATCCCCCGGGAGATGACAGGCCCGGACCAGCCCGGCTGCTCGGCGAGCAGCTGCGGGATGGTCATGAAGGTGTAGCCGTCGCTTTTGCCTTCCCTGATGATCTTGGCCGACAAGACCATGGTGGAGGCCCTGTTGCCGCCGCCGTCGTGCATGATGACGACCTGCCCGGGGCTGTCCGGGCTGCGCGACAGCGGCGGTGGCGGGATTTCCTTGCCGGCCAGCGCGTAGTCGGAGGTGTCGCTGGTGAAGCCGACCTCAGTGAAGCCGAGCTGCTGGCCCACGAGGGTGTCGAACATGCCGTTGCCGGCCGATACCGGGTCACCGCCCTGGTACGGCGTGCGCCAGATCCGGGTGCTGTAGTTCCCCACCTGGGCCATGATGCGCGCGGTCGCGAGCAGCTGGTCTCTGGCCGCGGCGTTGGACAGCGTGATGAGCTCGGGGTGGGTAAGCGAGTGGTTGCCGACCGCGTTGCCGTGCGCCAGTACAGACCGGAAGGCTTCCTCGTAGGCGATGTCCTCGTCGCCGATGTTGAAGAACGTGGCGTGGACGTGGTAGGCGTCGAGGATGCCGAGCAGCTGCGCCGTCCAGGGCTGTTCCGGCCCGTCGTCGTAGGTGAGGATGAGGGTGTGCGCGGGCACGGTCCCGAACTCCTCGACCGCGTAGCCGCAGCGGGACGCGTGAGCCTCAAGCTGCGTGAGCGGCCGGTAGACCTGGCCAGTGAAGGGGTCGACGGCGTAGTCCGTGCCGCCGTCGTGCACGATCTTGACGACCCGCTGGAACACGCCGCTGCCGATGACCGGCACCTGAAGGGAGCCGTTGTCCCCGTACTGGCCGTTGGTCTTGGCGCACTTGAAGACGGCGTCGGCGACCTCGCGCGGGTAGTTCACCGAGGTGTTGTAGCGGGCGGCGTCGCCTGGCAGCTGGGTCGTCGCTACCCGCGCCCAGTCAACAGAGACCGCCACGAAGCAGGCCGCTAGCACCAGGACCGTGAGCAGCGCCCAGCCGCGCCGTGCTCCCGGGCTGTAGAAGACCTGGTTGGGACGGACGTTGCCAATCTCGTCGGCATGCAGGTTATGGCCGGCCGGCGAGCGCTTGGTCATTGAGGCCCCTTCTCTTTCTTCCTGATCGATAGCGGTCAGGACGAGACCGGGCCCGCGCTCGTCGGAGTGACCGCGAGCGACGCGGTGATCGTGGCTGTCGGCAGGACCGTCGTCGGGGTGACCGTGCTGGGCGCCACCGTGGTCGGGGTGACCGTGGTGGGCGCGACCGTCGTGGGTGACGCAGTGGCGGTGGCGCTCGCCGACGCGCTGGCGCTCGCCGACGCGCTGGCTGAGGCGCTGGCCGTAGCGGTGGCGGACTTCGTGGCCGTGGCCGTGGCCTTTGTCGTCGTCGTCTTCACCGCGGGCGTCGTCGTCGGCGCCGTGCCCGATGTGGAGACGGTGGGCGTCGAGTTGACGAGCGGACCGACGGTGGGGCCCGTGGTCGGCGGGGTGAGCAGCGCGCTGAGGATCGGCGACAGCCCGGTGCCGGTTCCGGACCGTTTCGTCGCCCCGGTGATCGCCTTCGGGTTGGCATTGCCGCTGCCATTGGCCTGGGCGGACTCCATCGGCAGCGCCGTCGGGGCCGGGCAGTCGGCCTTGCTGCAGGCGATGAACCCGCCGACGGAGCTGGACTGGGACGCGCTAGTGCCGTACCAGCAGATGAGCGTGATGGCGCCCAGTACGCCAGTCCCGATCACAAGGTTCCGCACCGAGTGCGGACGCTGATAGTCGTCTTCTGTCGGCTGTTGCCGGTTCAACGACTTCCCCCCGGCTTGTCATAGCTGTCTGATGTTGTTTAGAGACGTTCAGTTTATCTGCTGCGAAAACAGCGCATCGCAGTAACGCGGGTATGGAACGCTCTTCCGGGCCATCGCTGCGGGGACACGATGACACGACATTAACAAACGTAAATATGGTAGCCGGATGTTCGCAACGTGTCCAGGATCATGCCCACATAGCCGGTTCAGGAGTTACACACGGTAGCGAGGGGGACCACAGCAGTCCCGGGTTTCGCTGGCGGACCAGTTGTTACTCGGTTACCCAGAGTTAACTAGCTTTTACTTTACTTGCGCGGCAAGCGCCGTCCCGACCGGATCATTGTTGCCAATTTGCCAGATATTGATCGCAACACCCGGCAGTACCTTCGCCAGCTGTGCTTTCTCGTAGGACATGGCCGTGCTGGAGTCCCACACAATGTGCCGCACGGACTTGCCGCCGGTTGTGGCCGTGTAGCTGTACTGCGTTTCGCCGTCTTGCGTGCCCAGCCGTCGCCAGTTACCCGTCTTCAGCCCGGCCGCAACCTGGGTCGCCGTCAGCTGCGTGGCCTGAACCACCTGGCCTGACGCGTTGGTGGCGTTCGCGCCGCTGGCGGTGACCTGCCAGTCGTAGGCGTAGTTGGGCTCCTCGACGGCAAGCTTGCTCGGCGGTATGCCGTAGCTGCGCACGTAGTTCGCCACTTGGGTGACGTCGGCCAGCGGCGAGATCGGCCCAGGGGGGCCGCCCTGGTAGTGGAAGTCGATGGCCATCAGCACCAGCTGGTCGGCGTACTTCGCCAGGTTGCCGTAATCGAACAGATAGGGCGCGGCGTTGCCGGGCTCGGAGTCGACGATGTCGTTGTTCCTGACGATGGCCGCGACCCGCAAGAGACGGTGCTGATGGTGCATGGCGGCGGCGACCATCTGCACTAGCCGCGTGTAGTCGAGCGTGACCTGGTTGATCTCCTGGTCATACGACAGGTTTTTCCACTTGGCCAGCTGGGCGTAGGTGGCCAAGTCGGCTGTGGTCTCCGGCAGCGAGAACTCGTAGTCCAAGGTGAGGCCGGTCGCCTGCGGCAAGCTAGCCATCTCCTGGGCGATGGCCGCCACGTGCTGGGTCATCACTGAAGGCTGCGTAAGGATCTCGGCCATCACTGACTTCGGGGTGTTCTGGTCGTTGATCGTCACGAACCGCAGCGTGCAGGGGCTGGCCTGTGCGTCTTCGCTCAGCACGGTCGATATGGGCTGGCTGAACTGATCGCTCTGAACCAGCGTGCCCGGCGTGGCGAAGGTCAGCCAGTCGAAGTCGAGCAGGCCGAACTGGCTGGCTTCGCTCGGCACCTCGGTTGTGTTCTGCTTGTCGTCGTTGTATCCGGCCATCCAGGCGCCGCTGGTTTGCGAGAGCGAGTGCGGGTGCGGGCATCCGGTGGCGGCGGGCGGCTCGGACGCGAAATCCTGCGTGTTGACCGTCGGCTGCGCCGACGGGGCGGGCAGCTTCTGTGTTGGCGGCGGCCCGGCGTCGGAGGACGGTACGCTCTTGTTCACGGACACGATGAGGAAGGCGGTCACGCCCAGGATGACCGCTATCACGCTGAGTGCGGTAATCGCCGGCCGGTTGGACCGCGTGAAGAGCTTCCCCATTGATCAGTCTCTCGTGGCCTGAATCCTGCGCCCCTGCAGCGGCCCGTTACACGATACCCTTCCGGCGTGACCGCCGGGAGCGACGTGGCACTGCGTGCCCAGGCAGCCGCGGTGCTGCGCGGCAACGACGCGGGCGGCTGGACGAAGGCATCGTCGCTGCTCTACCCGCACCAGTGGAGCTGGGACAGCGCCTTCAACGCGATCGGCTGGGCGCACCTGGATGTCCGGCGCGCGATGACCGAGCTCGAGCTGCTGTTCGCGGCGCAGTGGTCGACCGGCATGGTCCCGCACATCGTGTTCCGGGGAGGTCCGGACGCGGCCTACTTTCCCGGCCCCGAGTGGTGGGACTGCGCCGCCGTCACCCCGGCGGCGCGCGGGCTCCCGGTGCCGACGACCGGGATCTGCCAGCCGCCGGTGCACGCGCTGGCGGTGCGGCGGATCTGGCAGCTGACGCCGCCGGCGCTGCAGCCGGAGATCCGCGCGCGCGTCCTGGCGCTGTTCCCGCGGCTGGTCCACTGGCACCGTTACCTGGCCACCGGGCGCGACCCCGAGGCGTCGGGGCTGGTCACCACCTACCATCCATGGGAGGGCACGGACAACTCGCCGCGCTGGGACCGGGCGCTCGAGCGCATCAAGGTAGCCAAGCCCGGCCCGTACACGCGGCTCGACACCAGCGAGCTGGGACACCCATCGCAGCGGCCCACCAACTGGGACTACGACCGGTTCCTGTGGCTGGTCGAGCAGCTGCGGAAGTTCCGGTACGACGACGTGCAGATCTACCGGCATCACCGGTTCCTGCTCAAAGACGTGTTCTTCAGCGCCGTCTTCGTCGCGGCGAACGCCGCCCTGCTGCAGCTGGCGGACGTGGCCGGCGCCAGCGACGGCGACCGGAAGAACCTGGCCGGCTGGCTGGACCGCGGCCGGGCCGCGGTGGCGCGCCGCTTCGAGGCGAAGACCGGCAGCTGCGCCGACTACGACGTCCGCACCGGGGAGCCGATCAGGCTGCGCACGTTCGCGGGCTTCGCGCCGCTGTTCGCGCGGACCGCCGACGCCGGCCAGCGCGCCGCACAGCTGCGGCTGCTCGACTCCGCCGATTTCTGCGGCAACCCGCGGCTGCGCTGGCCGCTGCTGCCGAGCACGAGCCCCGCCGAGCCGGCGTTCGAGCCGGACAACTACTGGCGCGGCCCGGTCTGGCCGGTCATCGACTGGCTGCTGTGGCAGTCGCTGACCGAGCTCGGTTACGCGGACCGGGCGGCCCGGCTGCGCAGCGACTCGCTCGCCCAGGTCACCGGGGCCGGCGAGTTCAACGAGTACTTCGACCCGTTCACCGGCTCGCCGCTCGGCTCGCCCCGGCAATCCTGGACGGCCGCCGTCGTGCTGGACTGGCTCGGCTAGCCCCTGGAGCTGATGCGCAGCACGTCCGTCCTGGCGATCGCCGCGTCCCGGTCGGCAGCCAGGGCCAGCCGACGGGAGTCGTTCATATAGGCGGCCAGGGCCGCCTCGGAAGGAAACTCGAGGAACTGAACCTCCGCGGGCTGCTCGCCGGCGCCATCGGGGATGACGCTGCCACGCTGCAGGACCCGCCCGCCATGATCGGCGAGCAGCCTAAGCACCTGGTCCTCGTAGGCCGTGAGCGCGGATTCCTTTCCCCGCTTCGCCCACAGCAGGACGCAGAGGCTTACCGGGTTCTCGGGCACGACAGATCTCCAGACAGGCTCAGAGTTCGATGCGGGAACCCATGATGACGGTGCGCTCGCGGGGGAGCTGGAAGTACTCGGCCGCGTCGGCCGTCAGCCGGGCGGTGGCGACGAACAGGCGCTTGCGCCAGCGGCTCATGCCCGGGGTGTTCCCGCGGCGTATTTCGATGGTGGACAAGAAATAGGAGATGTCGCCGGCGGACAGCGGACCTTCCCATGCGGCCTTGCTGATGAGCGGCAGCAGCGACGGGACGCTCTGCGTGTCCATGTAGCCGAAGCGGGCGGTGACATGGTAGATCCGGTCGTTGTGGTAGCCGAGGTCGTCGACCTCGAGCCGGTCCGCGTCGGCCACATGCGGCACGGGAAGCGTCTGGATGGCCAGGATGATGACGTGCTCGTGCAGCACGTGGTTGTGCTCGACGTTCGCGCGCATGGCCAGCGGGGCGGTTTCCTTCCCGCGGTTGAGGAAGATCGAAGTGCCCGGCACCCGGTGCAGCGGTGGCCGCTTGGCGTGCAGCTTTTCGATGAAGTCACGGAGCGATCCCTCGTCGAGTGCACGCTGCCTGGTGACGAGCTGGCGGCCCTTCTGCCAGGTAGTGAGCACGGTGAAGACCAGGATGCCGATGGCCAGCGGCAACCACGCGCCATGCGGCAGCTTGGTGAGGTTGGCGGCGAAGAACAGCGCGTCCACGGTCAGCAGCACGGCGGCGATGGGGATGACCCGCCAGAGCGGCCACCGCCACTGCTGGCGGGCGATGTAGAAGAACAGCAGCGTGGTGATCGTGATCGTGCCGGTGACTGCCACGCCGTACGCGTACGCGAGCGCGGTCGAGGTGCGGAACGTGAACACGAGCGCGAGCACCGCCACGCACAGGGCCCAGTTGATCCACGGCACGTAGATCTGGCCGGCCTGTTGCTCCGAGGTGTGGTCGATGCGCAGCCGCGGCAGGTAGCCGATCTGAGCGGCCTGCAGCGTCACGGAGAACGCGCCGGAGATCACCGCCTGGGAGGCGATGACCGTGGCCGCGGTGGCCAGGATCACCATGGGAAGCCGTCCCCAGCCGGGCACGAGCAGGAAGAAGGGGTTGCTGATCGCGCGGGTGGGGTCGGCGAGGACCAGGGCGCCCTGCCCCAGGTAGTTGAGGATGACGGCGGGGAACACCAGGAACACCCACGCCCGGGTGATCGGCCCGCGGCCGAAGTGCCCCATGTCCGCGTACAGCGCCTCGGCGCCGGTGACGGCCAGCACCACGGCCGCCAGCGAGAAGAACGCCGTGCCGAAATGCCCGAACAGGAACGCGCCGGCGTAGGTGGGGGACAGCGCCTTCAGAATCGACGGGTTGCCGGCGATGCCATGGATGCCCCACGCGGCGATCACCGCGAACCAGATGGCCATCACCGGCCCGAACAGCCGTCCGACCGCGCCGCTGCCCAGTCGCTGGAGCACGAACAGCAGGACAAGGACCGTCGCGGTGAGGGGGAGCACCAGCTCGGACACCGACGGAGCCGCGACCTGCACACCCTCGACCGCGGACAGCACCGAGATCGCCGGGGTGATCATGCTGTCGCCGAAGAACAGCGACGCGCCGAAGATCCCGAGCGCGGCCAGCACCAGCGCCGTGCGGCGCCTGCTCGGCATGCTGTGCCGGCGGATCAGGGTGATCAGCGCCATGATGCCGCCCTCGCCGTCGTTGTCGGCGCGCATCACCAGCAGCACGTAGGTGACCAGGACGACCAGCACGACTGACCAGAAGATCAGCGAGATGACGCCGTAGACGTTCCCGGTCGACGCGTGGACCCGGTGCGGGTCCGAGGGACTGAAAACCGTCTGAACGGTGTACAGCGGGCTCGTGCCGATGTCGCCGAACACGACTCCGAGTGCCCCGAGCTCCAGTGCCCCGCGCGCAGCGCCCTGCCTCATTCCCCCCACTGCCTCCCGCCCACTCGCCTCCTCCGCCTCCCGGCCGCCACCACAACAGTAACGTGATTAGCATGGCCGACAATGGATGAGGAGCGCACGGGGGCACCGGATCAGACGGCGGTGCGGGTCGCGCTGTGGCGGGCGATGCACGTGCTGGTCGACTCGCCGCCGCACGTGCTCGAGGACGAGGTGGGGCTGCGACTGGCGGCGCCCGACGCCGGCTGGCGGGACCGGCCAGACATGGACCCGGTGTTCACCAGCGGTTTCCGGGCGCACGTGGTGGCCAGATCGCGGTTCATCGAGGATCTCGTCGCCGCGCAGGCCGCCCGCGGCACGGGCCAGTACGTGCTGCTCGGCGCCGGGCTGGACACCTTCGCCCAGCGGCGGCCCGGCGCCGCCGCCCGGCTGCGGGTGTTCGAGGTCGACCAGCCGGGGCCGCAGGCCTGGAAGCGGCGGCGGCTGACCGAGCTCGGCTACGGCGTCCCCGCCTGGCTGCGGCTGGTGCCCGTCGACTTCGAGGCAGGCGGGTTCTGGCGCGATGAGATCGCGGCCGCCGGGTTCGACGCGGGCCGGCCGGCCGTGGTGGCCTCCACCGGGGTCAGCATGTACCTGACCAGGGAGGCCAACGCCGCCACGCTGCGCCAGCTGGCGTCGCTGGCGGCCGGGTCCACGGTGGCGATGACGTTCCAGCTGCCCGCCGAGCTCGTCGATGAGCGGGACCGGCCCGGGCGGCAGATCGCCGTGGACGGAGCCGCAAGGTCGGGCACGCCGTTCATCAGCTTCTTCACCCCGGCGCAGATGCTGGCGCTGGCCCGCGAGGCGGGCTTCGCCGACGTGCGGCACGTGTCGGGGAGCATGCTCAACGAGCGGTATTTCGCCGGCCGGGCGGACGGCCTGCGCATGTCGACTGGAGAGGACTTCCTGGTCGCCACGACCTGACGGTCATGGTGCGGGGCGGGCGGAGGCGCGGGCCCGTTCTGGATAACTGAAACCGGCGGCGGGGGAGGCGGCCA
>Ga0335076_10005914_pt1 | contig 12348 bp, 14 predicted proteins | sample Lox_Sample_25_FD_206717 | JGI IMG/M metagenome (GOLD analysis project Ga0335076, IMG submission 206717) | Soil microbial communities from Loxahatchee National Wildlife Refuge, Florida, United States - Lox_Sample_2.5 | ecosystem: Environmental > Terrestrial > Soil > Wetlands | place: USA...
TTGTAGACGGAGCATACGGAGCATAATGACATGAGGTGTAAAGGGAACTCACTAGGCGTCGTCATTGTATCCATTGTTGTCGCTGTTTCTATTGGAGCGAGCGGACAAAACCGCACTCCTGCACGGGCGAGAACAGCTCAACCTCTCTCCGTGGGCATGGTGGCTTTGCTTGCTACACCGCAAAAATTCGATGGGAAGCTGATCAGAGTGATAGGAGTCCTAGGTATTCAACCTGAGTCGAATGCCTTGTACCTTCACGAAGAAGATTATGATTACGGCCTCACTAAGAATTCTTTTTCTCTTCGGCTGACAGAAGAGCAAGAAAAGAAGTTCCGCGTGCTCAACAAGAAGCATGTCATCGTGGAAGGGAAATTTTCTGCGAACGGTCCAGAGGCAATGGACATGACCAGCGGGGCAATCTTCGACGTTTACCGTTTGGAACGATGGGGGCCTTCCGACGACGTAAAGCCTAATTAGGTCTATACACAGACCGTTTAAAACAGGGATTATGGAACGATGTTAAGCGCTTGCCGCAATGTTCAGTCCTACTGTTTCAACGAGCTGAGCAGAGGGGTCTTGCTCGTCGCGATTGTTACGTTTTTGTTCGCAGATGCAACTGCAAACGCGGCGACCAAGCCGTCTGCGCAGGAACTGGCGGCGATCACGGAGCGAGGTCGGGCGCTTGCCGAGTACGATTCAGCGGTAGGGCTGGCAACGAGTGCGGTCGTCTCTGCGGGTGCCAAAGCAGAGTCTGCAGCCCGCTATATTGCCCACAAAACGCTGGCGGGTTGGGTAGTGGACTTCGGTCGGCTCAATGCGACCGGGGACAAATTCTTGGCAGCTTACGAGGCGACCCAAACCAGCGTCCCGTCTCGGTTCGAGGTAAGAACCTTCAATCCGGTTCGAGAAGACAACGGATGGCTCGTCGGACTCGGGCAAGACCTGGACAATAACCCTCATACCTGATTCCACGATCTATAGTTTCCTACGCGTTGGGGGAAAATACTGGGCGGTTGGAACACAAGTGATCGGCAAAGACAAACCCGGCGGCGGTCATGCTATTGCGTCTGCTTTTTATTCATCCGATGGCGAGAAATGGACTCATGCGAATTCCGATATTTCAGCATGCCAACTGCAAATGTGTGTTGCGTGCAAAAAAGAAGGCTGCTTCTCGGCAAATGGGATGATCACGAATCCGTTCCAAGAGAAAACGACTTACAGCGAGTTCCCGTCGAATGCCGCACTCACGTCCAAATGGTCGCGATCTAGTTCCGCTATGTGTTTTGTGGGCAGCAATTTGCAGTGCACAAGTCTAAAACAATTGGATCAAGCCAAGAACCCAGAGGGGCCTTCTAGTCCAGTGGCGGTTTCTCCCGGTCCTCTTGGCGGCCAAACGGCCACAACTGGACCGCAGTGCATTCTTTGCCAAATGGATCGACTGCTCATCGACAAGGGAGCGCAAGGTGCGTTCACAATAAAACTGACAGTCACGATTGCAAAGAACGGAACTGTGACGAATGTAGAATCCGATGGTGCGCCGACACTGGAAATCAAGTCTCGAATCGAACAGCAGGCGCAACAGTGGTTGTTCGAACCTTATTTAAAAAACGGCGAACGGGTGAACCTACGGCTAAACACCACTGTCCATGTCAATGTCATTAAACCTCGATAGGATGAATTTCATTTACCTTGCCGGAAGAAATTTCTTTAGCAAATACCCTCGCAGCGAGTTTCCATAGAGGATCGCGGCAACGTCATGGACAACGATCGACAGGACAACGCTTTTATTCGATGCAGGTGTGCATACAACGTATCGGTGTCCGAAGATTGGAATAAGGCTGTCTTGAGGCGCTAGATTAAAGCCCTGCCTTGCGAGGTCGTCTGCAATTTCAGCTCTGTTATCCTCAATGTCCTCCATAAGCTGCTTTACGACCTTCACGTCTCGGGGATAGGAATAGACACCTGTCGAATAGCGCCGTGGTTCACCACAAGATCCATAAACATTCAGAGTCGGCAAATCAGTACCGTTCATCGCACGTAGAAAAGCTCTGAAGTCGCCTGGAAGTTTAGTGCCGAGAACTTTCTCGTATTCAGCGATCTGTTCGTCGGCGAGTCCTGGTATCCAGCGGGTGCCTCGTTGGAATTGGAACCCATAGACGGTTGGGTCAATCGCTCGTGTACTCCAGTCTCTCTCCGTCGTCAGTTTCAATTCTGCTAAGAAGCCACTGTCTATCATGTCGTGCTGGTTCATCATTGATCGTCTAGCTCACTCTTATTAAATACGTTTACGGCCCTGGCGGGTGACCCACCTTTCTCGCTTATTATTGGCCGATGTCATTCCCACAATGGGTGCCCCATCCTTTCGCGAGGTTTGCGAAAGGATGGGCGGCACGGGACTCGATTGATTTCGAGACCGCACGCAGATGTATAGGTCTGTGGTTCCCACCCTTGTAAACTACGCAAGAGTGGGGGCACCCCTTCTGGTGGTGGTATCAGAAAAATTGAGGGTGTGCTTCCTGCCACTTCGCTCTAGAACACGACTTCAAGTCAAATTCCCCACCCTCTCGCACAGAACGCGAGAAGGATGGGGCACCCCTCTCGTGGGGTATCCAGAAACGGCTAATCGGTGGCCAACCCGTCTGGCGGATCAAGGCTAGCGACAAACCGGAAATTACAAACGCAGTGCGGGTTAGACGGCGGCCTCGGCGTGGGGGGCATAGTCGATGTAGCCCTTGGCGTCGAAGGTGTAGAGCGTGTTGCGATCATAGTCGGCGAGTGGCAGGTTCTTGCGGATGCGCAGCGGCAGGTCGGGATTGGAGATGAAGTGGCGGCCGAACGCTACCGCGTCGGCATTGCCCGCTTCGAGGATGGCCTCGGCGCTGTCGGACTCGAAGCCTCCTGCGGCGACGATGTTGCCTTTATAGATTTTGCGAAGCTGTTCGGAAGCGACGGCTCCCTGGCCTTCGGCGACCACGATGTTGCCTTTGACTCGTGGCTCGATGATGTGGATGTAAGCGAGGGGAAAGCGGTTGAGGTCCTCGGCGACATAGGAGAAGAGCGCGTTGGGATTGCTGTCGTTCATGTCGCCAAACTTGCCTGCAGGGCCGATGCGAACGGCGACGCGGTTGTCTGCCCAGACGGAGACGAGTGCGGCGACGATCTCAGACAGGAGGCGAGCGCGGTTTTCGATGGAGCCGCCGTACTGGTCGGTGCGGTGGTTGCTGTTGTCCTGAAGGAACTGATCGATGAGGTAGCCGTTGGCGGCGTGCAGTTCGACACCCTCGAAGCCGGCGTCCTTCGCGCGCTGGGCGGCGTGGCGATAATCTTCGATGATGCCGGGGATCTCGTCGAGTGCGAGCGCGCGGTGGGGTGAGGGCTGACGCCAGCCGCCAGGCGCAGAGACGAGGATCTCGGGGTTCTGCCAGTAGGCGGGGTTAACGGAGGCGGAGACGGGCTGCGAGCCGCTGATATCGATGTGTGAGGAGCGGCCGTTGTGCCAGAGCTGAGCGACCATGTGTCCGCCGTAGGCGTGAACGGCGTCGATGACTTTGCGCCAGCCGGCAACCTGCTCGTCGGTGAAGAGGCCGGGTGCTCCGAGCCAGCCGCGGCTGGAGGCTGAGATGTTGGTGGCCTCGCCAATGATGAGACCGCCGTTGGAGGCGCGCTGGCCGTAGTACTTCGCCATGAGGTCGTTGGGAACGTTGCCCGGAAGCGTGGCGCGTGAGCGGGTGAGCGGAGCCATGACGACGCGATGGCCGAGCCGGATGGCTCCCAGGTTGACGGGGGTGAAGAGTTTTTGAGTGCTGTTGGTGCCCATGTGAAACCTCCGAAAATTCGTGTTACGTAGACTTCGATGCCGATAAAGAACCGATCGGTTCAAAATTAGGAGAAAGGCGTGACTGCTTGAAGTTGCCATCGGCGGCTCGAAGAACGGGGCGTGGAGGACGGCGCGGAGTAATGTTGCGGTGGCTCAGCGAGTGAGACGACGATCTAGCGCTCCGCGCGCAGAAAGTCCATGAAGCTGTTTATTTTTCGAGAGACGACGACCTGATTGGATGCCACGTTCTGCTCGATGCAGAGACCGGCAAAGAAGGTGAGGATCATGTCGGCGAGCAGTGCGGGGTTGGCGATTCCGGGCCGCTCTGCCTTGATGTTGCTAATGATCAGCTTCTTGGCGGTGGCGTTGCTGGCGTCGATGACCTCGGTGGCTTCGGGAGGGAGCCGGGTGATATCGCGGAGGGAGTTGACGGCGAAGCACCCGCGGCGGCCGGTGTAGCAGGTCTGGGCAACGCGGAGAAACCTCTCGATGTTGTCCCAGCCCTTTGGATCGGTGGCGAGGATGTCGTCGCCGCCCCGGGTGTTGAGGTAATGGCGGAGGCTCTCGAGGAAGATGTCCTGCTTGTCTTTGAACTCGGTATAGAGGCCGGATTTGTTGACGCCGGTCTCGCGTTCGAGGTCCTGAAGGGAGGTCGCGGCGAAGCCCTTCTCCCAGAAGAGCCCGATGGCTTTGGCGAGCACTTCTTCGCGCGAAAAACCCTTGGGGCGGCCCATGAGTAATGAGATGTCAGCACGAGAGCGCTGGACTCATTTGCTGCGAACGGCTGCCTGAGCCCGGCAACTCGCAATCATAGCGGCCAAGAGAAGGCACGAATATACGCGGGCGGGTGGCCCAGCTTTCTCGAATATCGTTAGCCGATGCTATCCCCGCCGTGGGTGCCCCATCCTTTCGCGGGGTGTGCCAAAGGGTGGGCGGCACGGGACGCGATTGATTTCGAGACCGCACGCAGATGTATAGGTCTGTGGTTCCCACCCTTGCACACTACGCGAGGGTGGGGCACTCCTTCTGGTGGTGGTATCAGAAAAATTGAGGGTGTGCTTCCCGCCACTTCGCTCTAGAACACCAATTCAAGTCAAATTCCCCACCCTCTCGCAAAGAGCGCGAGGAGGGTGGGGCACCCTTTCTTTGTATCCAGAAAAACTCAGGGTGTGCTTCTCGCCGCTTCGCTCTAGAACACCAATTCAAGTCAAATTCCCCACCCTCTCGCACAGAACGCGAGAAGGGTGGGGCACCCTTTTGTGGTGATATCCAGAGCGGCTTTTCGGTGGCCAACCCGTCTGCACGCTCAGTCATTGATCAGGCTCATCTGTTATAAACTTGGGCATCCGTTTCACACTCATTCCACAAGGTCCGCCTCTTTAATGGAGACGATGAATCAATCTGCCAGTTCACTCGCATTCCTCATTCTTATCTCGTTGGTGGCTGTATGGCTGGTCTATCGCGTGCTCAGTCGGGTCAGGGCCGCGACTCCCATGCCGAGTGGACTGGAGGTCCAGATTGAGGACCTTGGCGGTTTCAGCTACGGCCAATTGATTCTCATCAGTCTGCTCAGCTTGTTTCTGGAAATGCTGATGATTCGCTGGGTGTCGTCTGACATCAGGATTTTTGCCTACTTCAAGAATTTCGTGCTTATCGCCTGTTTCCTGGGATTCGGACTCGGTTGTTATTTGTGCCGCCGACGCGTGCAACTAACGGCGCTGATTGCTCCCTTGCTGCTGCTAACGGTGATCCTTAAAACGCCGATTTCTCCTTTGCACCGCAGCGTGGCTGCATTACCGCAGATGTTGGGGGCGAGCGTCGAAGTTCATGTCTGGGGAGTTCCCACGCTGCCGACGAATTGGATATCAATCCTGCTGGCGATGAGCTTCGTCGTTCCTTTATTCGCGGTCATTGCGATCGCGTTCGTTCCCTTTGGGCAGCTTGTGGGCTGGTATCTGGAAAACGCTCCCGAAGGGGTGGCAGCCTACAGCGTCAATGTTCTTGCGAGTCTTGCCGGAATCGCCGGATTCACATTGCTGTCTTTCCTTCATCAGCCGCCCTGGGTTTGGTTTCTTGTTGCCGGGGTACTCTCAGTGCTTTTCTTTCGGGGAAATGCGAGCAGCCGAAAGGCGGTTGGCATCACTTTTCTGGTCTGTACCTGCTTGCTCGCGATTCCTGATCATCGCCACGCCACTACGTACTGGTCTCCGTATCAGAAACTCACGATTCGTCCGGTCTACGACAACGGCCAGATCGACACTTATTCTCTAACAACACACGACTCTCTATACCAGACGATTCTCAACCTGTCGCCGGAATTCGTTCAGCGGCACGCCGATGTGTTTCAGCAACACCCGCTGGATCAGAACTCCTACAACGTGCCTTATCGTTTTTATCCTTCGCCGCCATCAGTCCTGGTGCTGGGCTCGGGCATGGGTAACGACGTTGCAGCGGCGCTTCGCAACGGCGCCGGTCAGGTGGAAGCGGTCGAAATAGACCCGTTGATTCTAAGGCTGGGAGAGGAGTTGCACTTCGAGCACCCGTACCAGTCTCCGCGCGTGCACGTTGCGCTCAACGATGCGCGCAGTTACATCGAGAACACGCACGAGAAGTTCGACCTCATTGTTTTCTCACTGCTCGATTCCCATACCACCACATCGCATTTTACGAATATCAGGATCGACAATTATGTCTACACTCGTGAAGCCTTCCGTCGAGCGAAGGAACTGCTGAAGCCAGACGGCTTGTTCGTCGTGAAATTTCAGGTCGACACTCCCTGGATTGCGGGCCGTCTTTACGAGCTCATGCAGGTGACATTTGGTCAGAATCCTATTCAGTTCCAAACGGATCTGGGCGGCTATGACAGCTCGGGTCGCTTTTTTGTTGCCGGGTCCCCGCAGCGCCTCGCGCAGGCAGTTACCAATCCCTCGTTGTCTGCCTACCTGGCCGCGCATGGCAGCATGCCGATGGAGCCTGCAAGGCTGACGTCTGATGACTGGCCATACTTTTACCAGCACGAGCCCGGGCTTCCCATCATCGTCATACTCGTTTCCGTTGCGATTCTGATCGTATTTGGATGGTTTCTCCGGCAGACAAGCCTGGAAGGCAGACGGATCGATCTGCATTTCATGTTCCTGGGGGCGGGCTTCATGTTGCTGGAGGCTCAGATCGTCAGCAAAATGGCCCTGCTTTTTGGCACCACATGGGTGGTGAACGCGGTGGTCGTGTCGGGCCTGTTGTGTCTGATCGTCGGAGCCAACTTCGTCTACAGTTCGTTCCCGCGAATCCCTCTTGCAGTGGCTTATTGCGGTCTGTTCCTTTCTCTGGCGGTGATGTTTGCCATTCCCATGGAGAAGCTTTTCTATGAATCATGGGGTTTAAGAGCGATTGCAGCCACGCTAGCGCTCTGCACGCCGGTGTTTTTCGCCGGCATCATCTTCATCTCCAGCTTTGCGCGCACGGGTTTTCGTGGAAGCGCGCTCGGGTCAAACTTGTTTGGTTCTTTGCTCGGAGGCTTGCTCGAATCGCTATCGCTTTGGTTCGGCTTGAAATCCCTGACGATTGTTGCCGCTGTGTTTTACGTGGGCTCGGCAATTTTTTTGTACCGGCGTCCGGCATCAGCGGTCGGGGACGAGGGTGCAACGGCGCTGGACCGAGTCTCCCAATTGCAAAATTAGGGTCCTACCCCCGTTCATGGTCAGACTGTTCCTTTGGTCACCTCGGATAGGTGCCTTTCGTTAGGGCATCCATTACACCTTTGGAGCGCGACAAGAGGCATCCGCATGGGTTCTCCTTGTAGAAGCGGGTCTATTGGGGAGGAGCCATGGTTGGAGCACTGTCGAGGAGTGTCGTTGCCGGACTATTCCTGAGCGGGATCGTCTTCGCGCAGTCGCAGTCCGGAGAGCCGCTGGGTGACGTAGCGCGCGCCAACCGCGCGAAACAGCAAGATCAGGACACAACAGGCTCGACGCCGAAGGTGATTACGAATCAGGATCTGCATGCGGAACCGCAGGGCGACGCAGAGCCCAACTTGTCCGACACCATGACCCAGGTATCGGGCGTGAAGAAGTCTGACCGCTACGCGGATCAACGCCTGAGCAATCGGCTGCAGAACGAGCAACGCACCGGTCAGCAATGGAAGCAACGGATCCAGGATCAGGAAGAGCGGATTGCCGACTTGCAGGCCCGCATCGACCGCGTCAATGCATCAGTTCAGAAGGCGGTAGGCACCGCGCAGTATGACACCCCCGCGAATCGATATCAGGCGGTCCAGATGGAGCGCTTGGCGACGATGCAGGAGAACCTCGATCAACAGAAGCGCAGGCTGGCAGTGATGTTGGATGCAGCCCGGCGCGCCGGTGCAAGCCAGTAAACCGACCTCGGCAGTCTGCGATTGATAGATTCGTGCGACTTCATTTGTCGGACAGCACGAACTGATTTCCATCCGCGTCTTTGAAAATCGCAAACGTCCCCCACACTTCTTTTTGCGGATCTTTGGCGAATTCCACGCCCTTCGCCTTCAGAGTCTTCGCAGTGGCAAAAACGTCGTCGCACCAGAACGTCATCGGCTGGAACCCGCCGATGCGGCTTTCGTGTCCCTCGGGAGTGAACAGCGCCAGGCGCGACTCGGCGCCGGGAATTCCCAGCTCAATCCAACGTTGATTGCCGAAGGGCTGATCGGTGAGGACCTTGAATCCGAGCTTCTCGGTGTAGAACGTCAATGCCGCATCCTGATCGCGAACCGGAATACTGGCCAGCTTAATGCCACGTATCATGTCAACCTCCCCAGGTCGAAGCCCGAGCATAACTGGGGCGAAATGAAGCACGCAATCAGCTATTCAATGCTATATTAACCATTGATAGAGCAATGATCGCATTGGACGATTACGTCATCGACGTGCTGATGCGGGACCTGATTGGGCACGATCGCCGGCCGGTCAGCTTCCTGGTTTATCTCTGGTTATCGGTAGAACAGAAACGCCGGGCCGGGGCTGTGCAGATCAGCTACCGCGAACTGGCGGAAGCGATGGGAGTTTCAAAGAGTTCGGCGCAGGCAGCGGTGGGCTGGCTGGTGCGGAGGAAACTGCTCAGCGCGAGCAAGGAAACCACGACGGCAACGCCGCGCTACACCGTACTCATGCCGTGGCGGGACCGGCGAGCGAAGAAGGTTTAGGGGATGGGAGGCGAATTACGAATCGCGCTGGCGCAATATGGAAGCGAGGATGATCCCGCAAAGATTATTTCACGCGCGAAGGCAGAGGCCGCCGATGTCGTCATTTTTCCGGAGATGTTTTCGAACGGTCACGCCAGCTACGATCCGAATAATCGCGCCTCGCGCGAACAGTGGGAGCGCGGGGCAGTGCCTCCGGACGGGACCTACATCGATGCCTTCCGACTGGCCGCGCGGGAACACGAAATGTATGTCGTCGCGACACTCCTGGAGGCTGCCGATCCCAAGCCATTCAACTCAGCCTTGCTGATCGATCCGAAGGGCGCCACGGTTCTGCATCATCGTAAGGTTCACATCTGCGATTTCGACGTACCCGAAGTCGCGTGCGACCGTGGGCGTGAGTTTCGCGCGGTCGAAATCCAGACACCAGTCGGGCCAGTAAAAGTTGGTCTCATGATCTGCATGGACCGTGAATTTCCGGAAGCGGCGCGGTCGCTCTCCCGGGCCGGAGCTGAGGTGGCTTTGGTTCCAAACTGTTGCACCCTGGCCACTGATCGGATGCAGTCCGATGTTCGAATTGCACAGATGAGGGGCAGGGCTTTTGAGACGGTAATGGGCATCGCGGTGGCGAACTATCCTGCCCCTCGGGCGGATGGGCACTCTTTTGCGGTCGATCCGAATGGAACCGTGATCGCTATAGCAGATGATTCACCCGGCCTCATCATGGCCAACTTCGATCTCGACCTGATTCGAAGGATTCGGACGGAAGATCGATTTCGCTGGTTTGTCGAATGAATCCCGTCCCGCCAAATCGCGATCGCATGCCTCATTGGCTTAACGTTTTGAATCGTGAAGTCGTGGAGTGCACGCGATGCCCGCGCCTGGTTGAATATCGCCAGCAAGTTGCCCGAGAGAAGCGGCGGGCCTACCGCGATTGGGAATACTGGGGCAAGCCGGTGCCGGGTTTCGGAGATCCGGAGGCACGCGTGCTCATCATGGGATTGGCACCCGGGGCACACGGCTCGAACCGCACCGGACGCCCGTTCACAGGGGATGCCTCGGGAAACTTCATGTATCCCGTGCTGTATGAAACCGGATTCGCCAATCAGCCCACAGCCACTGATCGCAACGACGGACTGAAGCTGACGAATCTGTACATCACCGCGGCCGTGCGCTGCGCGCCTCCCGACAACAAGCCGTTGCCCCACGAGTTGGCGGAGTGCTCGATCTTCCTGGATCGTGAGATTGAGGGATTAAGACAAGTGAAGGTCGTGGTGGCATTAGGAAAGATCGGATTTGATGCTTACCTGAATTATGTGAAACGCTCCGCACAAGGTTCCGGCAAGACTTCGGAGAAATCTGAAAATCGCTTCTCGAAGAAGGTCTATCTTTTCAAACACGGCGCGCACTACGAATTGCCGGATGGAAAGGTGCTGCTCGCGTCATATCATCCGTCGAACCAGAACACTCAGACGGGAAAGCTGACACGGGAGATGTTCGTGAAGATCTTCAGGCAGGCATCAGAGTTAGCTGACCAGAGATAAAAGCCACATCACCACTGAGGCACAGAGGCACGGAGCAAGAAAAATGCGTACTGATTCACATTTCGATCCCCACTGTTTTCGTGCCTCTCCTGTTCTCCGTGGCTCCGTGTCTCCGTGGTGAATCTGCCGTTTGAATGCGCAGCTTACCTCAGCTTTGTCACCATCACTTCGAGCTGGAACTGGCGCTTGGAGTTGGGGTCGTCGACGACGCCAACCACCATCGGTTTGCCCAGAGGAGCGATGGTGCTGGCTGAAATCCTGAGCTGGCGAATTGCCGGCGGCAGCCGCTGACCTTGCTGATCTGGCGTGGCGAAATTGGTCACATCCGCCGTTGCGGAAACCATGATGCCGTCGCTCATAGATGTCATATCCGCTTGGTCGGTCAACCGGCAGCGGATGTTCGTCCCGACATCAAGATATTGAAATTGAAAATCCGTTTTCCCCTCATTGCCAGCGGACTCTACGGGAACACGGGTGCCGATCTTGATCTCATTCCAGTCGCCGGAGCGCGAGTTCATGGAGTATTGCCGCGTGTTGATTTTCTTGCCGTCCTCCATCTCGTTGATAGAGAAGTCGACGCGGTACGCGTCCGCATGGCGTGGCGCCTCAGACTCAGCCTTGGCTTTAGCTTCGGCCTCAGCCGAGGCCGCTGCCTCTGCGGACTTCTTGGCTATCGCTTCCTCGGTCCTGGCTTTTGCCGCATTCTGGGCAAAGACCGTTTTCGGGCCGAGGCAAATCAATACCCCAAGCATGACAGCACAAGGAAGTATGGTGTTCGTAAGCATTTTTCTCGACATCACGTTCTCCTTATCGATTGGTCGTATCGCTTTCTTGGTGCGCGTCGTCGACAGGCGCTGGGGGCTGCGTCATTTCCTCTTCCAGATCTTTGCGCAACAACTTGGCTCGGGCTTCTGCTACGAACACCGCCTCAGCCGGACGCTGCTGAACGTAGTTTTCCAAAAACCTTTCTTGCTCGCTGAGAGGCTGCGGCGAGGGAAAACTATCGAGCTTGGGAGTTTTGGCCACAAGCGACTGTGTTTTCGATGAGCGAACGGGCTTCTTGTGTGCTGAAGCATTTGCCAAATGAACCGGGTTCGCAGGTCGGCTCGCGAGTTGTGTGCCTGGAATCGGTGACGTTGGAGCCGCGGCGCCTGGATGGGCTGCGGTGGTTGGCCGATGAGTGTTGCCCAATCTCAGTGCCAGGGCTATCACCGCGATGAAAATTGCCGCAACGGCGGCAGCCAATCCCCACTTCCACCACGGCCGTTCAGCCGGGCGAAGTTGTTCTGCTCGGAGGCTGGCGAGAACCCTATCTTCCAGGCCCGGCCGTGGCTCGGCCGCTGAATACCGGGCCAGAGCTCCGTCGAGTGCACGATCGAGGTCATCATTCGTGGGATCGGGTGCGAATTTGTGATTCTGTTTTTCCATAGTGCTTACCTCTGCTTCGGTCCTTCTAGCTTCGCGAGTCGTTCCTTCAAAATCTGGCGTGCACGGAAGACTCGCGACCGCACAGCAGCCTCGTTGATCCCTAAAGTTGCGGCGACCTCCCTTGGCGTCATCTCCTCGAGCGTTGAAAGAATGAGCGGCTCGCGCAGTTTGCCGGGCAGAGCCGCAATCAGCTTCTCCAAAGTTGAGCCAAGCTCGGCGCCTTGGAACTTCTGATCGGCGGCAGGGTCACTGGTGGGCACCTCGACAAAAGGTTTTTCCGGACCTTCAAGCGCTATCTCGTGGCGGCGTCCGTGCTGCTTGCTACGGTCGATGGCAACGCGCCAGGCAATTCTCGCCAGCCAGGTCTTGGGGTCATCGATTGCGTCGAG
>Ga0335076_10005915_pt1 | contig 12348 bp, 11 predicted proteins | sample Lox_Sample_25_FD_206717 | JGI IMG/M metagenome (GOLD analysis project Ga0335076, IMG submission 206717) | Soil microbial communities from Loxahatchee National Wildlife Refuge, Florida, United States - Lox_Sample_2.5 | ecosystem: Environmental > Terrestrial > Soil > Wetlands | place: USA...
CGCCGATCTTTCCGCGCCGGTCAACGATCGCGCCCTGTGTCACGTGGACAACTGCTACTACCTGGAGAACGTCGAGGTCGTTTCCCACCGCTGCAAGACCAACACGGTGTCGAACACCGCATTCCGCGGCTTCGGCGGTCCGCAGGGCATGATGGCGATCGAGGCCGTGGTCGACGACATCGCCCGCCAGCTGCACCGCGATCCTCTGGACGTGCGGTGCGTCAACTTTTACGGCGTCAACGAGCGCAACGTCACGCACTATCAGATGCCGGTCGAGGACAATGTGATCGATCGCATGGTCGACGAGCTCGCTGCAAGCAGTCGCTATCGGGAGCGCCGGGGCGAGTTGGCACGGTTCAACGCGGGCAGCCCCGTGATCAAGCGCGGCATTGCCTTCACCCCGGTTAAATTCGGCATCTCTTTCAATGCGACACACTACAACCAGGCCGGCGCATTGGTTCACGTCTATACCGACGGCAGCGTGCTGGTGAATCACGGTGGCACGGAGATGGGCCAGGGCCTGTACACCAAGGTTGCGCAGGTCGTCGCGGAAGAGCTGCAGGTCGATATCGACTAGGTGCGGACCGCCGCTACCGACACCAGCAAAGTACCTAACACTTCCGCCACCGCGGCCTCGTCAGGCAGCGACTTGAACGGCAAAGCTGCGCAGGCGGCCGCGCGCACGATCAAGGAACGCTTGGTCGCGTTCGCCGCCGAAAAATATTCCGTGAGTCAAGACGCCATCCGGTTCGCAGCAGGGAGAGTGCATGTAGGCGAACGGGCGATCGACTTTCCAGCACTCTTGCAGGAGGCCTACACGGCGCGCGTCTCGTTGTCTTCGACCGGTTATTACCGCACGCCCAAGATCCACTGGGACCGCAAGACGCTCACCGGGCGCCCGTTCTTCTACTTTGCCTACGGCGCCGCAGTATCCGAGGTCGCGATCGACACGCTCACTGGAGAGTTCCGCCTGCTGCGCGTCGACATCCTGCACGACGTCGGAAAGTCGCTGAACCCGGCGATCGACATCGGACAGATCGAAGGCGGCTTCCTGCAAGGCGCGGGCTGGCTCACCAGCGAGGAGCTGTGGTGGGATGACAGCGGACGCCTGCGTACGCATGCGCCCTCTACATATAAAATCCCGGCCGCTGGCGATTGGCCCGCCGATGTGCACGTGCGGCTGCTGGCGAACACGCCGAACCGCGAGGATACGATCTTCCGCTCCAAGGCCGTGGGGGAGCCTCCGCTGATGCTCGCGATGTCGGTGTTCCACGCGATCCGTGATGCCGTCGCCAGCTGCGGCGCATCGAGCGTGCGCCCAACGCTGACTGCCCCCGCGACGCCCGAGGCAATTCTCCGCGCGATCGAGTCGATGCGGCAGCCACAGGCGGCGCCGACCATGGAGATCAGCGCCGGCGGAGGCGGGGCGTAGATGAGCGACTGGCTCTCTCTGCTGCCCGGCGCGTTTTCCCGCGAGCAAGCGACCGTACGCGTCGCGCTGGCGTCCGTACTCGGCTCCGCCCCGCGTGAGCTCGGTGCCTCCATGCTGGTGGCTTCGGACTCGCTTCGCGGCAGCATCGGCGGCGGCAACCTCGAGTTCAAAGCCGTCGACATCGCGCGCAGCATGCTGCGGCAAGGCCCAGCCTGGCAGGTCGCAAGTTTTCCGCTCGGACCGGCTCTCGGACAATGCTGCGGCGGGTTCGTCGAGCTGTGGTTCGAACGTATCGAGGTGGACCAGCGCGTCGCGCTTGCGGGCTTCGAGGCCAGACGCAACAACGCAACTTCGGATTGCTTTCTCGCCACCGTCGCCGCCACGGATCAACCGCCGCGTCGTGCGCTCTTCGCCCAAGAAAACGCCGACGGCTTCGGAGACCTGGTATTGGATGCTTGGGTACGAGACGAGCTGGCCGCAATGCAAGAGGAGGAGCCCGCTGGCGCGCGCCTGGCTCGCAGTGCGAATAGGACGCTGTTGTTGGAGCGTCTCGATGCTGGTGCCACGCCGCTGTACATCTTCGGCGCCGGACACGTGGGTCGCGCTCTCGTCTCTTTACTGCCCGGCCTTCCGTTCAAAGTTTTGTGGGTGGATGGACGCGAGGGCGTCTTTCCCGAGTTCACGCCCGCCAATGTCACCACGCATACGAGCTCCTTTCCGCTGGAGTTGGTGCGCGAAGCTCCCGTGGACGCCTGCTTCCTCGTCTTGACCCACAGTCACGCGGTAGACTACGAAATCTGCCGCGAGATTCTGAAGCGCGACAACTTCTCCTTCGCCGGCCTCATCGGTTCGCACACCAAAGCGGCTCGCTTCGCGCATCGTCTCGCGCGAGACGGGATCGCGGCCGAGCGCGTCGGACGCCTGGTGTGCCCCATCGGGATTGCGGGCATCGCGGCCAAGCAGCCAGAGGCAATTGCCGTCGCGGTGGCCGCTCAACTGTTGCGCCTGCGTGAGCTGGGGTGGGACGAGCAGGCCGCCCACGAGCGCGGACGACCCGCTCGCAGCGCACGATCCGAGAGCGGCCGCGTCGTACCGATCGCCGTTCATCCTCTTCAGCGCGAAAGCTGAGTTCGCGTGCGGCCTCCACTCGATCTCCACGTCACTCCCCGTCTGGCCTTGCGGGGCATTACGAAACGCTATCCGGCGGTGCTAGCCAACGACGACGTCAACCTCGAGGTTCGCCCGAGGGAGATCCATGCGCTGCTGGGCGAAAACGGTGCGGGGAAAAGCACTCTGATGAAGATCGTGTATGGCGTCACCAAACCGGACGCCGGCACCATCTCCTGGGAAGGGCGACCGGTGCACATCGGCAGTCCGGCCGAGGCGCGTCGGCTGGGCATCGGCATGGTGTTCCAGCACTTCTCATTGTTCGAGACGCTGACGGTCGCCGAAAATATCTCGCTCGCGCTGGACGAGCGCACAGCAGCGGAGAAGCTGGGATCGCGCATTAGAGAGGTCTCCGAGAACTACGGCCTGCCCGTCGATCCAAATCGACTGGTCCACAGCATGTCGGTAGGGGAGCGGCAACGGGTCGAGATCGTGCGCTGTCTGCTGCAGAACCCGAAGCTTCTGATCATGGACGAGCCCACCTCTGTGCTCACGCCGCAGGCAGTCCTGAAGTTGTTCGAAACGTTGCGTCGGTTGTCCGAAGAGGGCTGCAGCATCCTCTACATCAGCCATAAGCTCGACGAGATCAAGGCGCTGTGCGATACCGCTACCGTCCTGCGGGGCGGTCGGGTGACCGGTAACGCGATCCCGTCGCAGGAAACCCCGGAGAGCCTGGCGCGGATGATGATCGGCAGCGAGCTTCCAGAGTGCCATCTGCGACCCCGCGCGCCGGGCGCAGTCCGGCTTCATCTGGACCGGCTCAGTCTGCCTACGCTCGATCCGTTCGGCGTGGCGTTGCGAGAGATCGGTTTGAGCGTTCGCGGCGGGGAGATCGTCGGTATCGCGGGCGTATCCGGCAACGGCCAGAAAGAACTGCTCACTGCCCTGTCCGGGGAATCGACGGCCGATCGAACGGAAATGATCCGGATCATGGAACAGCCGGCTGGCAGCCTGGATCCCGCGCAGCGGCGCCGGCTCGGGCTCACGTTCGTGCCAGAGGAAAGATTGGGGCGCGGCGCCGTGCCGGCGTTGAGTCTCGCCGATAACGCTCTGCTCACTGGCAGCGACCGCGGCATGGTTCTACATGGCGTGATTCGCCATGCCTCTGTGCGTGGATTCGCTCGCAGCGTGGTCGAACGCTTCAAGGTCAAATGCAAAAGCGAGCAGGCCGCAGCTTCCAGCTTGTCGGGCGGGAATCTGCAAAAGTTCATAGTCGGCCGCGAGACCATGCTCGAGCCCAAAGTGATAGTCGTCGCGCAGCCTACGTGGGGCGTGGACATCGGGGCAAGCATGTTGATCCGGCAGGCGCTCATCGATCTGCGCGACCGCGGCGTCGCGGTGCTCGTGATCTCCGAGGAGCTGGACGAGCTGTTCATGATCAGCGATCGCATCGCCGTCATGGCGCAAGGCCGCCTGTCCCGCGCAGTCCCGTCCGGCGAGACCAGCCTCGAGCAGATCGGCGCCTGGATGGGTGGTGTGTTCGAATCCGCAGCACCCGAGGTCGCCCATGCTTAAGCTGGAACCCCGCCAGGAGCCCTCGCGGCTAATGAGCTATGCCTCTCCACTGATCGCTGTCGGGCTCACGCTCCTCACCGGCTACCTGCTGTTCTCGCTCCTCGGCAAGGATCCAGCTCAGGCCTTTTACGTTTTCTTCGTAAAGCCGCTGGAGACGCGGTACGGCGTGGGGGAGCTGTTCCTCAAGGCAACTCCGCTAATGCTGTGCGCAACGGGGCTGGCGCTCGGCTTCCGCGCGAATGTATGGAACATCGGGGCCGAGGGCCAGCTGGTCGTGGGCGCGATCGTCGGCGGCGGACTCGCGCTGTTGTTCCAGGATGTGCAGGCAAGCTGGTTGCTGCCGCTGATGCTGGCGGGCGGCGTTGCCGGCGGCATGGCCTGGGCAGCTATCCCCGCCTTCCTGCGCGTGCGCTTCCACACGAATGAGATCCTGGTCAGCCTGATGCTGGTATACGTCGCCAAGCTTCTGCTGAGCTATCTCGTGCACGGGCCGTGGCGAGATCCGGAGGGCTACAACTTTCCGCAATCGCGCATGTTCCAAGAGGCCGCGCTGCTGCCGGTGCTGATGGAAGGCGTGCGTACCACCTGGGCCTTCGTCATCGCGCTGCTGCTGGCCGGTCTGTCCTGGCTATTCGCCGAGAAGACTTTTGCAGGCTTCCGCCTGAAGGTCAGCGGACTGGCGCCAGGTGCGGCTTCGTATGCCGGATTCAGCGAAAAGCGCAATGTCTGGCTGGCGCTTCTGATCGGCGGCGGCGCCGCAGGCCTTGCCGGCGTTGCAGAAGTAGCTGGACCGATCGGGCAGCTGCAACCCGCGGTGTCGCCCGGTTACGGCTTCGCTGCCATCATCGTGGCATTCGTCGGACGGTTGAATCCGCTCGGCGTGGTATTGGCCAGCCTGCTGATGTCGCTGCTCTACCTCGGGGGTGAAACCGCCCAGATCCACCTTACGTTGCCCTCGGCGGTGACCGGAGTGTTTCAGGGCGTGCTGCTGTTCTATTTACTGGCGGCGGACTTGTTCATCCACTTCCGGCCGCGATGGTCTGCGGCACGGCCTGCGGTGGTGGCGAAAGCAACCGCGCTCGCCGGCGGCGACGCCGTATGAATTTCGAACATCTCATCCCCATCCTCGCGAGCACGGTCGCAGCCGCCACACCGTTGATCTATGCCAGCCTCGGTGAACTGATCGTCGAGCGCGCTGGCGTGCTCAATCTGGGGGTGGAGGGGATGATGCTCGCGGGCGCGATCACTGGTTTCGCGGTCGCGAATCAGACCGGGAGCCTGACGCTTGGGTTTGCTGCCGGCATGGGTGCCGGCATGCTGCTATCGCTGCTGTTCGGCTTCCTGACGCTCACGCTGCAGGCAAACCAGGTCGCAACTGGACTCGCTCTGACCCTGTTTGGAGTGGGCTTGAGCGCTTTCGTCGGGCGCCCCTTCGTCGGCCAGGTCGTCGATGGACTCAAGGGCTTCGCAATCCCCGTGCTCAGCGATATCCCGGTGGCCGGCCCGCTGCTGTTCCGTTTCGATCCGCTGGTATATGCCTCGCTCGCGCTGTTCGTTGCCATGCAGTGGTTCCTGAATCGCGCCCGCGGGGGCCTGCTCATCCGCGCCGTCGGCGAGTCGCCTTCGTCGGCGCACGCCATCGGCTATCCTGTCATTGCGATTCGCTACCTTGCGGTAGTCTTCGGCGGTGCCATGAGCGGCCTCGCGGGAGCTTACCTCTCGCTGAGCATCACGCCGATGTGGGTGGAGGGTATGACCGCGGGACGCGGCTGGATTGCGCTCGCGCTGGTGGTGTTCGCGACGTGGAAACCTTGGCGTGTCGTGCTCGGTGCCTATCTGTTCGGCGGCGTAACCATCCTGCAGTTGTACGCGCAGGGCTTCGGCGTGCGCGTGCCCTCCGAGTTTCTGTCGATGCTGCCCTACATCGCCACGATCGTCGTGCTCGTGCTGATCTGCCGCGATCCGCGGACCATCCTGCTCAACCAGCCGGCATCCCTCGGGCGGCGCTTCCATCCGGATGCTTAGAGAACCGCACATCGCCGCATACCGCGGCATGCTCCTGCACTTCCTTGCCGATCCCGGCGAGCGCGACGACCCGCATGCGATGCAGTTCTTCGAAGATGGCTTGCTGGTGGTGGAGGATGGGCGGGTCAAGGCAGCTGGCGATGCAGCAGCGCTGTTACCTATCTTGCCTGCCAGCACGCAACCGCTCGACTACTCGGGTCAGCTTATTCTTCCCGGCTTCGTCGACGCGCACATCCACTATCCGCAGACCGATGTGATCGCCTCCTACGGAATGCAGCTGCTCGACTGGCTCGAGCGCTATACCTATCCGGCGGAGGCAGGCTTCGTTGACGCTGAGCGCGCGCGCGAAACGGCAGAGTTTTTTCTCGACGAGCTGCTTTGCAACGGCACCACGACCGCCCTCGTTTTCGCCACCGTTCATGCGCAGTCCGTGGACGTTTTCTTTCAGTGCGCATCCGCCCGCAATCTGCGCATGGTCGCGGGCAAAGTGCTGATGGACAGAAACTGCCCGGAGCGACTACGCGACACCCCCGCTCAGGGCTATCGCGAGTCGGCAGAGCTGATCGGGAAATGGCTGGGACAAGGACGGCTCGGCTACGCCATTACCCCACGCTTCGCGGTGACATCATCCGAGGCCCAACTGGAGCTGGCGGGCAAGCTGGCACGAGAGCATCCTGAAGCGCACATCCAGACGCACATGGCGGAAAGCCGGCAGGAGCTGGCACGCGTGCGAGAGCTGTTTCCGTCCAGCCGCAACTACGTCGATGTCTACGATCGCTTCGGGTTGTTGCGCGAGCGCGCGGTCTACGCACACTGCATTCATCTCGATGCAGTCGAGCGCGCCCGGATGGCCCAGACGCGCGCCGCCGTAGCCGCGTGCCCTACTTCGAATCTGTTCCTCGGCAGCGGGCTGTTCGATTTCGCCGCCGCGCGCGACGCAGGAATACGCGTCGGGATGGGAACCGACATAGGCGGCGGCACCAGTTTCAACATGCTGCGCACGCTCGGCGAGGCGTACAAGGTGGCGCAACTCACGGGGCAGCCGCTGTCCCCATGGCGGGCCTTCTATCTTGCGACACTGGGCGGGGCGCAGGCGCTTGGACTGGATGATCGCATCGGTAATTTCCGAGCGGGAAGAGAGGCTGACTTCGTCGTGCTGCAGCTCGACTCGACGCCTTTACTGGCACGGCGCATGCGAACCTGCCACACACCGGCGGAGAAATTGTTCGCTCTGATGATGCTGGGTGACGATCGTGCGGTCGCGGCTACTTACATCATGGGGAGGAAGGCCCAGGTCGAGCGATCGGCGACTCTGGGGAGATAGGTGAGAGGTAGGAGTGAACGCGACCGGGAGTGGAAGCCGGTTGCGCCCGTCCTCGGACCTCTCGCCTATCTCCTCTGAGGCGCTGGAGCGTTATGCAGGCTCGACGGCCAGACTGCGTCGCGCCGTTTCGATCCAAACCTGCTCGGCGTCGAGGCGGATGTTGAAGCGGCGTGCGTACGCCAGCACTTCGCCGAAGATGTGATTCGCCTGCTTCTGAAAACCCATGCGCTTGAGCAGCAAGGCGTAGCGGCACTTCGCCTCCAGACCCACGAACACATGGGTCAATTCCTCGTATTCGCGCAGCGCTTCCTGGTCACGCCCAAGCCCTTCCAGGGCTCGCGCGCTCAGCAGGCGCGCCTCATCGGGACGGAAACGGGAATCGATGCGACTCAATCTCTCGAGCACCTCCCTGGCTTGCTCGAACGTATGATTGTTCACGTGCGCGCGCGCCAGTCCCATCATGAGCTGCGGGTCGGTCGCATAAATCCCGCTCAGCGCGCTCTCGTACATACCGACGGCACGATAGTACATGCCGCAGCGCATGAGCCCTTCCGCCGCGGAGATCCGGTTGTTCACGCTTGGGCACAGCTCGACCTCTCTCAGTCGGCGCTGCAGTTCCGCGTTGGGCATGAAGGCGAACGCCACGTGATTCGCAACGCGCCTGGCGTTGCGATGCTCGCGTGAACCAGGGAAAACTTCCACCAGATAATATATGACACAGCCGACAATCGGCGTACACAGAATGAGCACCGCCCACCAGAATGCTCGTCGGGTGCGGAACACATGAAACAAGAAGAACGCCTGAATGAAGGCGGTCAGTGCGATCAGCAACGGCATGAACACTCTCCCGAACTCAGCTCCTGATGCATTTTCGATCCTGCTTCCATTGACACTCGAAAAGGCAAGGAGCATGCCCATGCTCCGCGCACAGGGAGAACGCGTTGCGGCGAGCGAGCTTAGCGGATGTCAAGAGGAAACCGCTGCAGGAGCTGAAAAGCCTCGCCTGGACCATCTTGGACGAACAGGCAGAGGTCTTCGCATCGCAGCGGAAACGACAGCGCAGCAGCGAAATAGTCGCGCAACCACGGGGCCAGGACACGAGCGTCCGCATCCGACAGCCGCTCTGTCAGCGTCATGTGAAATCGGAATTGATCCAGCACGTACGGATAACCGAATTGCAGCAGCAGTTGATCCTGCCGCGGGCTCAGACGCGTCCCGCGCCGGTGCGCGAGTTCCTCCGCTGGCGGCGGCCTACGAAAGCTCTCCAGCTCGACGACGCACGCATCGGCCACCGCGTTCAGCCTGGCGTCGTCGTCGCCTGGCTGCAACGCAAGAAAGCCGTCGAGCACCCGCACTGATAGCTGTGGGACGATGAAAGCCTTCAGGCGCAAGGCGATCTGTTGGAGGGCGCTCGCGAGCTGCACAATCGTACGCCCTTCTGCCAGTCGGAAGGGCGCCTTCAGGGTCGCATGAAACCCGTACATCCGCGGCGCCGCGGTGAGGTGCGAGATACGCTCCGCAGGCCAGCCGTCGACCTCGGGCTGGGCCAGCGACCTACCGGTCCGGGGATCTCGCCCCAACCACTGGCAGGCTGCCTGCCACAGGGCGGTGGATTCGGCGGGCGCGAAATAGACGGCGTAGCGGAGGGTCATGGCACAGACGCAGGTGCGCTATGATAAAAGTTCCACAATTCACTATCGTATAAGCTTTGTCCACGCGACTGATTACGAACGCCCGGGTGGCGATGGCGGACGAAGTCGTCCTCGGCACCGTCGAATTGCACGAAGGCCGCTTTACCGATGTTCAGCCGGGAGTCACCAGCCTAGCCGCGGCCGAAGACTGGGGCGGCGACTACCTAATCCCCGGCCTGGTCGAGTTGCACACCGACAATCTCGAAAAGCAGCTGGAACCGCGGCCCGGGGTGCGCTGGCCCGCCCTGCCCGCCCTCTTGATCCATGATGCGCTGATCTCCAGCGCCGGCATCACCACCGTGCTCGACGCCATGGGCGTTGGAGACTTCGACGAAAATTCGGTTCGAGCGCAGGGCCTGCAGGCGGCGACTCAGGCGCTTCATCATGCGCGTCAACGGGCGCTGCTGCGCGCCGAGCATCTGCTGCACATGCGATGCGAGATCGCGTGCGACAACATGCTCGAGGTCGTGACGCCGTTCCTCGACGATCCCACCGTGCGGTTGGTCTCGATCATGGACCATACGCCCGGACAGCGCCAATGGATGGACGTTCAGCGGTTCCGTATCTACACGCAACGCAACCAGCGCTGGAGCGACGAGTATCTCGAGCAGGTAGTCAACGAAAGGCAGCAGATGCAGGCGCGGAATGCGGAGCGCAATCGGTCTGGCTTGCTCGAATTGTGCCGCAGTCGGCGTATCCCGCTCGCCAGCCATGACGACACCGTCGCCGAGCACGTGTCGGAGGCGGTACAAGCCGGGTTCGTCATTTCCGAGTTTCCGACGACGGAGCAGGCCGCACGCGCCGCGCGGCTGCATGGGCTGGGCATCGTCATGGGCGCGCCGAATCTTGTCCGCGGCGGCTCCCACTCTGGCAACGTCTCGGCACTCGGGTTGGCGCGCGAGGATCTGCTCGACTGTTTGTCTTCCGACTACGTACCGCACAGCTTGCTGCATGGGGCGTTCCTGATGCGCGATCTCGCCGGGTGGCCGCTTGCGAAGGCGGTACGCGCAGTCACCTTCACGCCGGCGCACCTCGTGCAGCTGGACGATCGCGGCGAAATCGCCAGTGGAAAGCGTGCCGACTTCGTTCGTGTGCGCGAGTTCGAGGGCGTGCCGGTAGCGATGATGACGTGGCGCGAAGGCGCCCGTATCGCCTAAGCCTCCTGTGGTCCAGTCGCGCCGGTACGGGTAACATCACCGGCATGAGCGCTCCGCCTGAGAGAGCGCCTGCGGCTACGGGAGGGAAGCTCGTGGATAGGTTGGTTTGGTCGCGCGGCCGGACCCGGCTTGCGCGCTGCTGGCTGCTCGCAGGCCTGGCCTCTGGCCTGCCCGTCTCCGCGGCGGACACCCTCACGATCGGGCTGATTCCATCCGAGGATCCGCGGGTGATGGTTGCCGACAACCAGGCCTTCCTCGACACGCTGGGGCGATCGCTCAACGTGGAGATCAAGCCGTTCGTGGCCACCGACTACAACGGCGTGATCGAAGCCCTCCGTTCGAAACGGCTCGACATCGCTTTCATGGGGCCATTCTCCTACGTTCTGGCGACGACGGTAGCAGACGTCGAAGCCTTTGCGGTGGCTGAAACCGTGAAGCAGACTACCTACTACCGCGCGTACATCATCGCCCGCAAGGATCGCGGCATTCATGGCTTACTCGATCTGAAGGGCAAGAACTTCGCCTTTGTCGATCCCAGCTCGACGTCCGGGCACTTGTTCCCGAAGGCCGCGCTGATGAAGATCGGTTTCGATCCGGACAAAGATTTCGCGCACGTGATTTTCTCCGGCGGGCACGATGCCAGCGCGATTGCGGTCCAGAACGGCAAGGTCGATGCGGCGGCGGTCGCCGATGGCCTGTTCGATGCGGCGGTCGCGCGCGGAGTAGTCAAGCGCGACGAGGTGGACATCATCTGGACTTCGGCCCCGATCCCGGGTTCGCCCTTCGTGATGCGGCGTGATCTGCCTCCTGAGTTCCAAAAGCGGGTTCGCGACGCGTTCTACTCAATGCGAGACATACCGTGGGGATCGAAGGGAGTCCTGCGACGCTGGGAACCCGTGAACGACGCCACCTACGACGTGGTACGCGAGGCCGCGCGCGTGCTCAACCTGGACTTGAAAAAGTTCAAATGATCGAAGTCCGCGGCCTGACCAAACGCTATGGAGAGGTCGCGGCGCTGACGCAAGTCAGCCTCGAGGTCCGCAGCGGCGAGATGGCTGTGGTGCTTGGGCCCTCGGGCGCCGGCAAGTCCACGCTCCTGCGTTGCATCAACCGTCTTACCGAGCCCGATGCCGGGGAGGTACGCATTGCCGGCAGGCTGGTGCCGAACGACCGCCGCGGACTGCGAGAGGTGCGCCGGCACGTAGCCATGATTTTCCAGGACCACAATCTGGTACCGCGCATGACGGTACTGAAGAACGTACTGACGGGACGGCTCGCAGTCCTGTCGACGTTCCAGTCCATTTTGCAGATCTTCCCGGTACGCGACATCGAGATCGCGACGCGCGCCTTGGACCGCGTCGAGCTGCTCGATCGCGCCTGGACTCGCGCCGATCGAATCTCGGGGGGTCAGCAGCAGCGCGTGGGGGTGGCACGCGCGCTTGCACAGGAGCCACGCGCCATACTGGCAGACGAGCCGGTGGCGAGTCTCGATCCCAAGACCGCGCGCGTGGTTCTGAGCGATCTGCGGCGTGCCGCTCACGATCTGAACATCGCGGTGCTGTGCAACTTGCATCAGGTTGCCTATGCCCGCGAGTTCGCCGACCGGGTCTTTGGCATTTGCTCCGGACAGGTCGTATTCGAGGGGACGCCCGACGGACTGACGCCGGGTACGCTGCAACGCATCTATCCGGGCCTGGACGGGGACGCGGCTGAAGGGCTGAACCCCGTCGCACTCCTGGCCGCGCGCGCAACGCGCGCGGCGGAGGCGTCATTGTGAGCAGCGGAAATCGCTTTCTGATCGGGCGACCTTGGAACAGGTCGAGCGGGCTGAGGCGGGTCGCAGCGACGGCGGCAGTGGTGGTGCTGCTGGGCTGGAGCGCAGCCCATCTGGGCTTGAGCCCGCGTGAACTGGTGAAAGGCGCGCCGTGGATTTGGGACTTGTTGTCGCGAATGTTGCCGCCCAATTGGGCATTTTTCGACAAGCTGGTGAGACCAGCCGTGGAAACAATCCTGATCGCTCTCTGGGGAACGTTGCTC
>Ga0335076_10005916_pt1 | contig 12347 bp, 11 predicted proteins | sample Lox_Sample_25_FD_206717 | JGI IMG/M metagenome (GOLD analysis project Ga0335076, IMG submission 206717) | Soil microbial communities from Loxahatchee National Wildlife Refuge, Florida, United States - Lox_Sample_2.5 | ecosystem: Environmental > Terrestrial > Soil > Wetlands | place: USA...
CCGGCGCGATGGTCAGGTTCGCCCCGGAGTCGGCGTCGAAGACGGCCACCTTCGTCGTATCCAGAGCCAGCTCGATCGACTGCCCGATGGCCGCCTCAGACTCAGCGGGAACCCGTGCCACGAACTGGTTTTCGTGCACCTCGCCCTCGGCCTCCAGCTCGTCCAACTGAGCCGCGTGGACGGCCGGACCCGCGGTGGCGAAGTACACGTACTTGTCGGCGCCCAGCGATTCGACCAAGTCGACCTTCACCTCGAAGGTCAGCGCCCTGATGCGCTGGTACCCGTCGATCAATGCGGCGTCGGCCAGGTGCTCGGGCCGCACCCCGACGATGACGTTCTCGGGTTTCTTGTGCTGCTCGATCACCTGCTGGACCTCCGGAGCGAGCATCACCTCCCCGAAGGACAGGGTCAGTCCGGTCGGTGTCAGGCTCGCGGGGAAGAAATTCATCGCCGGAGAGCCGATGAACCCCGCGACGAACAGATTTGCGGGGCGCTCGTAGAGCTCGTCGGGAGTGCCGATCTGCTGTGCCACACCGCAGTGCATCACCACCACGCGGTCCCCCAGCGTCATCGCCTCCGTTTGGTCGTGGGTGACGTAGACGGTGGTGGTGCCCAATCTCCGCTGCAGCCGGGCGATCTCGCCGCGCATCTGTACCCGCAGCTTGGCGTCCAGGTTGGACAGCGGCTCGTCCATCAAAAACGCCTTGGGATGGCGCACGATCGCCCGGCCCATCGCGACCCGCTGCCGTTGCCCACCCGACAACTGCGAGGGCTTGCGGTCCAGAAGTTCGGTCAGATCAAGGGTTTTGGCGGTTTCCTCAACCTTTTGCGCGATCTCGGCCTTCTTCATCTTCGCCAGGGTCAGCGGGAACGCGATGTTCTGCCGCACGGTCATGTGCGGGTAGAGCGCGTACGACTGGAACACCATTGCGATGTCGCGGTCCTTGGGCGCCTTCTCATTCATGCGCTCGCCATCGATGCGCAGCTCGCCCGAAGAGATGTCCTCAAGCCCCGCAATCATATTCAGCGTCGTGGTCTTGCCGCACCCGGATGGCCCCACCAGGATCAGGAACTCGCCGTCGGCGATCGTGATGTTCAGGTCGTGCACTGCCGTGGCGCCGTCGGCGTAACTCTTGTTGACGTGCTCCAGCACGATCTCGGCCATCGCGCTATCCCTTCACAGCGCCAGAGGTCAACCCGGCGACAATCCGTCGTTGGAAAATTAGAACAAAAACGATGATCGGGACGGTAATCACGACGGCGCCGGCCGCGATCGATCCGGTCGGTTCCTCGAATTGCGAGCTGCCGCTGAAGTTGGCGATCGCCACCGGCGCGGTGATCGCCGCCTTGGTGGCGGTCAGGGACAGCGCCAGCAGCAGGTCGTTCCAAGCGAAGATGAACACCAGGATCGTCGCCGTCACCAGCCCGGGCGCCGCCAGCGGCACGATCACCCTGCGGAAGGCCTGACCCGGCGTGGCGCCGTCCATCTTGGCCGCCTTCTCCAGATCCCACGGGATCTCCCGGAAAAATGCCGACAACGTGTAAATGGCAAGGGGTAACGCGAAAGTGGTGTAGGGCAGGATCAGGCCCGGCCAGGTGTCGAACAGGCCGAGCCGCCGTTCGATGTTGAACAGCGGAGTGACCAGCGAGATCGCCGGGAACATGGTGATCAGCAGGGTGGCACCGATCAGCAGCCGCTTGCCGGGAAAGTTCAGCCGGGCGATCGCGTAGGCCGCCATCGCGCCCAGCACCACCGCGATCGCGGTGGTGATCAACCCGATCCCGATGGAGTTGATCAGCGCGGAGCCGAAGAACTCGCCCCGGAAGATGCCGCGGTAGTTGTCGAAGGTCACCGACGACGGAATCAGCTTGCCGTCCTTGACGTTTGACGTCGGCTTCAGCGACAGGGACAGAATCCACATTACCGGGACGAGCGCGTACACCACGACCACCGTGTCGATGACGGCCCAGATCGTGGCGCGCCGCGCGCCCACCCCTGCCCTTTCCCGTTCAGCGGCCATCGGCGTCACCACCGGGCGCTGATGGGCTTTGATAGGCGCCGAACACCTTGATGTAGACGAGCGCGATGATGCCCACGCAGACGAAGATCAGCACGCTGATCGCCGAGCCCAGGCCCACGTTGAAGCCCTTGAACAGGTTGTCGTAGCCCAGGATTGACACTGAGTCCGTGTTGTTGGCGCCGTCGGTCAGCACGTAGATGTTGTCGAAGATGCGGAAGGCGTCCAGCGTCCGGAACAGCAGCGCGACCACGACCGCCGGCTTGATGATCGGCAGGATGATCCTGGTCAGCCGGCGCCAGGCGCCGGCCCCATCGACTTGCCCGGCTTTCAACAAGTCCTCGGGTACCAGCGCCAACCCGGCCAGCAACAGCAGCGACATGAACGGCGTCGTCTTCCAGACCTCGGCGAGGACGACGATGCCAAGCGACGGGATCTGTTGGGTCAGCGGCGCGCTGCCCTGCGGCAACAAGTTGGCCAGATAGCCGGTCCCCGGCGTCCAGGCGTAGAACCAGCTGTATGACGCGACGACGGTGACGATGCCGTACGGGATCAGCACCGCGGTGCGCACCAAGCCCTTCCCGACGAGCGTGCGGTGCATCACCAGCGCCAGCGCCAGGCCCAGCACGAACTCGATCGACACCGAAACCACCGTGATTCCCAGCGTCACCGCCAGCGCCGTCCACCAATACCGGTCGGTCAAGATCGTCTGGTAATTGCCCAGCCCGATGAACGCGGTGTCATTGGGGGTGGCAAGGTTGTTGCGCTGCAGGCTAAGCCACACCGCGTAGCAGATCGGATACGCCGTCACCGTGAGCATCAGAATCGCCGCCGGCGCCACCAGCACGAAGGCAAGTCGCTGTTCTGACAGCCGGTTTCGGGTGCGTGCGCGCGGCGCGACGGAGGCTTGCCGCGCTTGCACTGCCGTTGCGGTCACGGCAACAGCCCCTTACCGTCGATGGCCTTCTGGGCCTGCGCGGTGAGCTCGTCGGCCGTCCGCTCCGGGTCGATCCGGGTGATCGGGCTCAGCGCCGCCGACAGCCGCAGCGACAACGCCTGATAGACCGGCGTCGCCGGACGCACGGCCGCATCGGTGAGTTGGCGACGGATCACGGTGTACATCGGATACTTGGCCTGGAATTGCGGGTCGGAATACAGCGACGTCCGCACCGCGGGCAGGCCGCCTTCGATCGAAACGTACTTCTGACTCTGCAGGCTGCGCAGGCAGCGCACCGCCTCGAACGCCTCCGCGCGGTGACGGGTGGTGCTGGCCACCGCAAGGTTCAGTCCGCCGATCGTCACCTTGGCCGGCCGGCCCGGGGAAACCCTGGGGTAGGGCGCGAAGCCGAAGACCTTCTGGCTGGCGTCGTAGGCGACGCGGAATTGCTCGTCGTTGGGCGCGAACGTCCCGACGTCGTTGATGCTGCCGGCCAGCGCCGGATCCCGGTTGAGTGGCAGGAAGGGCACGCCGCCCTTCACCGCGTTCTCCAGCAGGGACGCCAGCACATAGGGCCAGTTGACTTCGAGTGCGGCCCTGCCCTGTTCGACCGCCAACCGCGCGGTGCCCTCGTCGGTCCGCGTGATCGACGGATCGGCCCCGGGCGCGGTGGCCACGGACCTGAGGATCCACAACGCGTTGACGGTGGCGGCCCGGTGTGCGGGCGTGTCGGTCAACGTGACCCGGCGGCCGTCCTCGGAGAGCACCTGACCGCCCGCGCTCACCAGCAGCGTGTTGAACCACACCACCAGGCCCTCGCCCTCGTTGGCCTGCACGGCGATCCAGCCGGGCTGGCCCGCGGCGTGCAGCTTGGCGGCTTCGGCCACCATGGCGTCCCAGGTCACCGGCGGTTGGTTTACTAAATCCGTTCGGTACCAAAGTAATTGGGTATTTGTCGTCACGGGTGCGCCGTACAGCTGGTGTCTCCAGCGCGCCGACGCGAGGGGGCCCGGCAGGGTGTCGACGGTCGCGTCGGCCTCGGCCAGCCCCGCCGGGTCGTCGGACAGCGGGAGCGCCCAACCGGCCTCGGCGAACTCGGCGGTCCACACCACGTCCAGCGCCATCACGTCCAGGCTGCGGTCGTGGGCGCTCAGCCGCCGGGCCAGCTGCACTCGCTGTTCGCCGGGGCCCCGGGGCAGGCTCACGTGCCGGACGGTGAACCGGCCCCCGAGTTGTGCGGTGCATTCGGCAGCGACGGCGGTGAAGGTGGCCGCGTCGGTGGCCGGCGTGTAGAAGCTGATCACCAGCCCGGTGTCGGCCGACCCGCAGGCCGACAACACCGATGCGACGGTGAGCGTCAGGACGAATGCGCCAATTCGGCGTACGCGCCCACGACGACTCACCACCAATTCAGCCCCTCGCGCATCTCGTTGCGGCGTCAGATCGCCAGGCGCGCAAGAAGATCCCGCGCCTTTTCTGCGTTCTGCGGATCGCAGAGCACGTCATAGCGGCCGGCCACCAATTGCATAGTCGAGCTGAAATCCCTTGTGCCACGGGCCATTGCGTACGGGACGGCGGAGGTTATCAGGCCGAAGAACACCCCGGCGACCAAACCGGTGACCAGTGCGGCCCAAGGATTGGGGCTGAAGAAGCCGAGCACCAACCCGATGAACAAACCAAGCCACGCCCCGCTGAGGACGCCGCCGCCAAGCACTTTGGGCCACGTCAGCCGGCCGGTGACCCGTTCGACCTGCATGAGGTCGACGCCGACGATGGTCACCTGCTGCACGGGGAACTCCTGTTCGGACAAGTAGTCGACGGCGCGCTGCGCCTCGGCGTAGGTGGGATAGGACCCGACCGGCCAGCCCTTCGGCGGCGTCGGTAGCGGGGGCACGCCACGCCGGCCGGCCGCTGCGCCCGGGGGTGTGGCGCCGGGAACTTGTCCAGGCTGGAAGGGACTAGTCATCGGTGTTCATTCTCCTACGCCTCGGCCATCCTCTCATCCCGGGCCTCCGCACCGCCCGATGCTCGGGGTCCCCGACGCGCCGTTTTGCCCGGCACGCAGGGGTTTGCGGGAGTCAGGGCCTTCGATTCACGGCGGCGTCGGCAGCGGCGCATGGGCTAGGTTGAACACCATGTCAGCTCCCGGCGGTGGCTTCGGCGAGGGTGGCCACGACGACGAGGCCAACTCTGCGCCCGCCGGCGGCCGGGTGCCGGAGCAGCCGGCTTGGCAACCTCCCTGGGAACCGCCCCCGGCCGACTATCCGCCCCCGGCGTATGCCCCGCCCGGTTACCAGCCCGGCTATCCGCCCGAATATCCACCACCGGTTTCCCCACCGCCCGGATACGGACAGCCACCCGGCAATGGCGGCCCGCCCTACCCGCCCGGGCCGCCGCAATTCGGCGGTCCGCCGCCCTGCTATGGGCCGCCCCCCTATCCGGGCGGCGGGTATCCCGGCGGCTATCGCCCGACGGACTACCAGGGCCGGGCCGGGACCAACGGCCTGGCGATCGCCTCGCTCGTCTCGTCGTTCACGGGTTTCCTCTGCTGTTTCATCGGCTCGATCGCGGCCATCGTGCTGGGCGCGATCGCGCTGAGCCAAATCAAGCACACTCGCGAAGAGGGCTATGGCCTGGCCGTCGCGGGCATCGTGATCGGCGTTGGCACCCTGGTGGTGTTCGTCATCATCGCGCTGTTCAGCATCATTCCCGCCAACTCCCATTAGCGCGCGTTGCGGCATGGCCGCCTGCCATCCGGCCGGTGGCTGAATAGGCTCTCTTGCATGGGATCGGTCAACAGGGTGTACGTCGCGCAGCTGCCGCGGATGTTGGTGTTGGGTCCACTCGGCGAATCCTTCGGGCGCGTCCGTGATGTCGTGGTCAGCATCAGCATCGTTCGGCAGCAACCGCGCGTCCTGGGGCTGGTGGTCGATTTGGCGACCCGGCGCAGCGTGTTCATCCCGATCCTGCGGGTCGCCGCCATCGAGCCCGACGCGGTGACGCTCAACACGGGCAGCGTGTCCTTGCGTCACTTCGAGCAGCGGCCCGGCGAGGTGCTGGTGATGGGCCAGGTGCTCGACACCTCGGTCAAGGTCAACGACCCCGGTCTGCCGGAGCTGGCCGGCCTTGACGTGGTGATCACCGACCTGGGTATCGAGCAATCCCGGACGCGGGACTGGTTGGTGACCCGGGTCGCCGTCCGCACCCCGCGCAGGCTGGGACGGCGCGGCCCGGTGCACGTCGTGGACTGGCAGAACGTGCACGGCCTGACCCCGTCGGCGCTGGCGTTGCCGGGCCAGGGGGTGGCGCAGCTGCTGGGCCAGTTCGAGGGGCGCAGGGCGGTCGACGTGGCCGACGTCATCCGCGGCCTGCCGCCCAAGCGGCGCTATGAGGTGCTCAAGGCGCTCGATGACGACCGGCTGGCCGACATCCTGCAGGAGCTGCCCGAACTGGATCAGGCCGAGGTGCTGTCCCAGCTGGGCACCGACCGATCGGCCGATGTACTGGAGGAGATGGATCCCGATGACGCCGCCGACCTGCTCGGCGTGCTGAATCCGACCGACGCCGAGATGTTGCTGACCCGGATGGATCCCGACGACTCCGAACCCGTGCGCCGGCTGCTGACCCATTCCCCCGACACCGCGGGCGGCCTGATGACCTCGAACCCGGTGGTGCTGACCCCGGACACGTCGGTCGCCGAGGCGCTCGCCCGGGTGCGCGATCCCGACCTCACCCCCGCGTTGTCGTCGATGGTGTTCGTGGCGCGCCCGCCGACGGCCACCCCCACCGGGCGCTACCTGGGCTGCGTTCCGCTGCAACGACTGCTGCGCGAAGCGCCGGCCGACCTGGTCGGCGGGATCGTCGACAGCGACCTGCTCACCTTGAAGCCGGAGACCCCACTGGGCTCGGTGACCCGCTACCTCGCCGCCTACAACCTGGTGTGCGGACCGGTACTCGACGGCCAGAACCACCTGTTGGGAGCGGTGACCGTGGACGACCTGCTCGATCACCTGCTGCCGCACGACTGGCGCGTCGACATGCAGGAGCTGGACACCGCCGGCCGGCTCGAAGAACTGGGAGGATCCGCGTGAGCAAATCCACGGCACCGCGGCGGCTGTACACCCCGCGGACGTCACGCAGGTATTCGCCGCGTCTGGACCCCGAGGCCGTCGGGCAGATCACGGAATCCATCGCGCGGTTCTTCGGCACCGGCCGCTACCTGCTGATTCAGACGGTGATAGTGCTGGCGTGGATCGTGGTGAACGTGTTCGCGGCGGCGCTGCGCTGGGACCCGTACCCGTTCATCCTGCTCAACCTGGCCTTCTCCACGCAGGCCGCCTACGCGGCGCCGCTGATCCTGCTGGCCCAGAACCGCCAGGAGAACCGGGACCGGGTCGCGCTCGAAGAGGATCGTCGTCGCGCCGCGCAGACCAAGGCCGACACCGAGTACTTGGCCCGCGAGCTGGCCGGGTTGCGGTTGGCCGTCGGCGAAGTCGCGACGCGTGAATACCTGCGTCACGAGTTCGAAGACCTGCGAACTATCCTCAACGACCTACTGCCGGAGAGCGTGGATGGGGAGGCCGCACGGACGGGTGAGGACCTGGAGCGGACCGGGAAGAAATCCCGGTAATTATCAGATCAGCCATTGCGCCACTCCCGTCACGGGGGTTATGTATTGTGATCTGGTTCACGAAGCTAAGCAGATGGTTTCCCGACCCTAGGACGGTCGAGTGCGCATTGGGGGACGCTGGGGTGCACGCCCGGTCGCCGCGGCCGCGCGGCGGCGAACACTTGGCGCGACAAAGGCGCCGGCATTCGCCGTAGCCGTGATCACGCCCCTGATATTCGCCGGAGCGGTCGGGGGCGCGGGTCCCGCATTCCAAGGGCATGTCCCACCGGTTCGCAACCAGGCCGCGCCGGTGCGGGCCGCCATTTACCCCGTGGCCGCGGTGTCCCCCACCGTCCCCGACACCTCGGGCCCGGTCGTCATCGCCGTCGATCGCGCACCGACCGCCTTCCACATCGCCCAGGCCGCTGCGTCGGCGCCGCCGCCACCCATGATCGTCAATGCGCCCGGCGCGCTGGGGATTCCGTCGATCGCGCTGGCCGCATACCGCAGCGCCGAACAGAAGATGGCCGTCGCCGTACCGGGCTGTGGCGTCAGCTGGAACCTGCTCGCCGGCATCGGACGCATCGAGTCGGGCCACGCGGGTGGCGGGGCCGTCGATGCGCGCGGCACCGCGGTCGTCCCGATCTACGGCCCCGCGCTGGACGGCACGCTGCCCGGAAACGAGGTCATCCTCCAAAGCACCATCGGCAATCGCCCCACATACGCGCGCGCGATGGGGCCGATGCAGTTCCTGCCCGGCACCTGGGCGCGCTACGCCGTCGACGGCAAGGGCGACGGAACGGCCGATCCCCAGAACCTGTTCGACTCCGCGCTGGCCGCCGCCCGGTACCTATGCAGTGGCGGGCTCAATCTGCGCGACCCGTCGCAGGTCATGTCCGCGATCCTGCGCTACAACAACTCGGTGGCCTACGCGCAGAACGTGCTGGGCTGGGCCGCGGCGTACGCCACCGGCGTCGTCCCGGTCGACCTCCCGCCGATGACCGGACCGCCGCCCCCGCTCGGCAACGCACACGACGACCATCCCGAGGGGCTCGGGCCCAACCTGCCGATGAACGTGATCGGGCTCCCGTCGGACGACCCGTTCTCGCGGGTACCGCTGATCGACTTGAGCGGCACGCCGCCCACCGGTTCGCAGCCGATGTTCCCGTGGATGCAACCCACGCCGCAGCAGGCGCCCACGCAACTGCCCGGCTGCACGGTGATCTGCATCGGTCCGCAAAGCCCAGCCCCGCAGTGGCCTCCGGCGTTCGGGCAACCGGCGTTCGCACCGCCACCCCCCGACGCCGGTCCTGCCCCGGGCGCACCACCGGCGGGTCCGGCCGCCGGACCACCCCAGGCCGCACCGCCGCCCAAGCCCGGCCCGGCCGGCTGACCGGACACGCCTACACTTGGCGGTGATGTCCAGTCATGACCCCGCCGACTTGAGCGCAGCCGTCCGCGCCGCTTTGGGGAAGGTGATCGACCCCGAATTGCGCCGTCCCATCACCGAACTCGGGATGGTCAAGAGCGTTGACGTCGAGCCCGACGGCGGCGTCCACGTGGCGATTTACCTCACCACCGCCGCCTGCCCGAAGAAGACCGAAATCAGCGAGCGCGTCACCGGCGCGGTCGCCGACGTGCCCGGCACCGGCGCCGTCAAGGTCACGCTCGACGTGATGAGCGACGAGCAGCGCACCGAGCTACGCAAGCAGCTGCGCGGTGACGCCCCCGAGCCCGTCATCCCGTTCGCGCAGCCCAACTCGCTGACCCGGGTTTACGCCATCGCCTCCGGCAAGGGCGGGGTCGGAAAGTCCACGGTCACGGTCAACCTGGCCGCCGCGATGGCCGCCCGAGGCCTGTCCGTCGGCGTGCTCGACGCCGACATTCACGGCCACTCCATCCCCAGGATGATGGGCAGCACCGACCGGCCCACCCAGGTCGAGTCAATGATCCTGCCGCCCATCGCCCACGAGGTGAAGGTCATCTCCATCGCCCAGTTCACCCAGGGCAACACCCCGGTGGTGTGGCGCGGGCCGATGCTGCACCGGGCCTTGCAGCAGTTCCTGGCCGACGTCTATTGGGGCGATCTGGACGTCCTGCTGCTCGACCTGCCGCCGGGGACCGGCGACGTCGCCATATCGGTGGCTCAGCTCATCCCCAACGCGGAGATCCTGGTGGTCACCACGCCGCAGCTGGCCGCGGCCGAGGTCGCCGAACGGGCCGGCAGCATCGCGCTGCAAACCCGGCAACGCATCGTCGGCGTCGTGGAGAACATGTCCGGGCTGCTGCTGCCCGACGGCACCACGATGCAGGTGTTCGGCGAGGGCGGCGGCGAGCAGGTCGCCGAGCGACTGTCGCGGGCCGTCGGCGCCGACGTGCCGCTGCTCGGTCACATCCCGCTCGACCCGGCGCTGGTCACCGCCGGCGATTCCGGCGTTCCGATCGTGCTGAGCGCGCCGGACTCCCCGGTGGGCAAGGAACTGCGCAGCATCGCCGACGGGTTGGCGTCACGACGGCGCGGACTGGCAGGTGTGTCGCTGGGTCTCGACCCGACGCGGCGCTGACGGACCGGGTCAGGTCGCGTCGGCGTCGAACGGCGCAGGGCCGTCACCATGGTTCTCGGGCTGCACCGGCGGCCCCGACGGCTCCACCGGCTTGGCCGCAACCCCGCTGACGGGCCTGACGGGCCCGACCGGTCCGTCGAAGTTTCCCGTGAGGAACGAGTCGTCGCCGTCCAGAAGGTGTTTGGTCAGCGCCGCGCGCGGCGTCATGCCACGCAATTTCTGCAACTCACTGAGCGGGGCGCGCAGCTCGTCGAACTCGGGTCCGATGTCCTCGCGCAGCTGGTTGGTCACACCGCTGAGGTAATCGCGGGCCTGCCGCAAGGCGTTGGAAGTCCACCGGATTGCACCCGGGAGTCGCTCTGGACCGAGAATCACCAGGCCGACCACGACAAGAACCAGGATGTGTTCCCAGCTCAGATTCCCGAACATCTAACCCCTAATCCGGGTCCGGTTTCACCGTCAGCGTGACGTGCCGGCCATCGCGGACCACCTCCACCGGGGCGTCCTGGCCAATGGTCAGCTGTCTCACCGCGACGACGAACTCGTCGGCGTCGGCGACCTTGCGGCTACCGACCTTGACGATCACGTCGTTTTCCAGGATCCCGCCCTTTTGCGCCGGGCTTCCCGCCTTGACGTTGGCGACCTGGGCGCCGGCCGCGATCGCGTTGCTCACCGATCGCGTGCTGACCCCCAGCGTCGCGTGCACGATCTTTCCGTCCTTGATCAGCGTCTGCGCGACCTGCTTCGCTTCGTTGATCGGGATCGCGAAGCCCAGCCCGCTCGCACTGTCGGACAACGACTTGCCCGCGGTGTTGATGCCGATCACCTGGGAGTCCATGTCGATCAGCGGGCCGCCGGAGTTGCCGTGGTTGATCGAGGCGTCGGTTTGCAGGGCGTCGATGACGGTATCGGTGTCCGAGCCCTCCCCCGACAACGGGACCGGGCGGTGCAGCGCGCTGATGATGCCGTGGGTCACGGTGCTGCGCAGCCCGAGGGGCGCACCCGCGGCGAGGACCTCGTCGCCCACGCGCACCTTGTCCGAGTCGCCGAGCCGGGCGACGCTCAGGTTGTCGACGTTGTCGACCTTCAGCACGGCCAGGTCGGTCTTGGGGTCGCGACCCACCAGGTTGGCGGGGACTTCCTTGCCGTCGTTGAACACCACGGTGGTCTTGAACTGGCTGGGGTTGTTGGCCGCCTCGGAGATCACGTGGTTGTTGGTGACGATGTAGCCGCGACCGTCGATCACGACGCCGGAACCCTGCATGCCCTCCTGGTCACTCTTCGACTCAATGGTCACCACGGCGTCGGCGGTCGCGGCGGCGACCTTGGCGAACCGGCCCGCCGGCGATTCACCGTTGCCACCGGTCGACAGCGTCACCTTAGAGGTGGTGAACGCTTCGACGACCTCGGCCGTCTTGCGGCCGATCACCCCGCCGATCAAGCCGATCACCAGCGCGATCAGCAATAGGACGGCCAACGCGAGGTAGGACACCTTGCGCCCGAAGAGAACGTCGCGCACCCCGAGCTTGCCGCCGTAGCCCGGCACGCCCTGCGGTGGCGGCGGGGCTACCGCCGGGGTCCCCAGGCCGGCCGCGGCGGCGGGGTCCCGCCAGGGGTCTGCCTGCCCATCCGGCTCCTCGCCGTCTTTCTCGCCGGCCAGCGCGCCGGCGTCGACGGGGTGGCGTTGCAGCGTGTCCACGGTCCCAACGGGCCGGCTGAACGCCTCCTCGAGGACGGGATCGGCCGGTTGATCATGGGGCGTGAAGTCGCCCTGTTCGCGGAACTTCGGCGGGCGCACGCGCTCGGCCACGAAGGAGCCCTGCTGCCCGGCGGGACGGCTGAACAACTGACGCGACGCGGGGTCGACCGGTGGCCGGGAGATGGGGCGCGGCGCCAAGCGGTTTCCGCCGTTGATGTCCGCGTTGCCGCCGTCATTACCGTCGTCGGAGGTCACGTTAACCCTTTGGATCCTCTTCTTGAGCGCTCGATACAGGCCGGTTACCGGGCGCTCTGCACCGCGCCAGCGTTGTTCGTGTCCACCCTAGTATCCACGGTGCGGTGTCGGTCGGCATGAGCCCACGCGCGGCCGACGCGCAGCGGCGACGCCGTCAAAACTACCGGCGCTTACGCTGGTCGCGCGCGTCGCGCTCTGATGTGGTGTCGTCGTCCGACGGAGAGTGCGGAATTTCGGACAACAGCCCGAGCAGGTTGCTGGGGAT
>Ga0335076_10005917_pt1 | contig 12343 bp, 12 predicted proteins | sample Lox_Sample_25_FD_206717 | JGI IMG/M metagenome (GOLD analysis project Ga0335076, IMG submission 206717) | Soil microbial communities from Loxahatchee National Wildlife Refuge, Florida, United States - Lox_Sample_2.5 | ecosystem: Environmental > Terrestrial > Soil > Wetlands | place: USA...
CCGGCTCGCTGAACTCGGGGACGAGATCGAGAGCGAGGTCGAGCCCGCCGAGGAGGAGGAGATCCTGCAGCCGGCGGAGAAGCGCGTCCCTCTCAACTCCCAGCGCCACGAGGCCGTCTGCCAGGCTCTGCTGGACCTCGAAGCCAAATCGGTGATCGACCTCGGCTGCGGACCAGGTCAGTTCCTCGACCGCCTGGTGAAGACACCCGCCTTCACCCGCATCGCGGGGTGCGACGTCTCCGCCCGCTCGCTGCAGTACGCCGCACGGCGGCTCCGCCTGGACCGCATGAGTGAGCGGCAGTCTGCCCGCATCGAGTTGTTCCAGGGGGCTCTCACCTACGAGGACCCGCGCTTCGGCGACTTCGACGCCGCCGTGCTGATGGAGGTCGTCGAGCATGTCGACCCGCCGCGGCTGGAGGCCCTGGAGCGCGTCATCTTTGGTGCCGCGAAGCCTGGAGCTGTCATCGTGACGACCCCCAACGGGGCGTACAACGTGCTCTACGAAGGGCTGACAGGGATGCGTCACCCAGACCACCGCTTCGAGTGGGACCGCGCTCAGTTCGCGGAGTGGTCAGACCGTGTCGCCGCGGCGTACGGCTACTCCGTCGAGCGCAGCGGTATCGGGGACGTGGACGAGGTACTCGCTACTCCCACCCAGATGGCGATCTTCACCCGCAACGGAGCTGCCCGTGACTGAGATACCTTCCAGGCCGCAGGTCACTGTCCCGGCGATGGGACTGGTGGTCCTTGTGGGCGTGTCCGGGAGCGGGAAGTCAACCTTCGCTCGCACCCATTTCAAGCCCACCGAGGTCGTGTCCAGCGACTTCTGCCGGGGCCTGGTCGCCGACGACGAGAACGACCAGTCGGCGACCCCGGATGCGTTCGAGGTGCTCCACTACATCGTGGGCACTCGCCTGCGTCGCGGGCTGCTGACCGTCGTGGACGCCACCAACGTCCAGCATCAGGACCGTGCATCGCTGGTGAAGCTTGCCCGCAACCACGACGTGCTGGCCGATGCAATCGTCCTTGACGTGCCGGAGTCGCTCGCGGCCGGGCGCAACAAGCTTCGCCCCGACCGCGACTTCGGCCCCCGCGTCGTGTCACGACAGCTCCGTGACCTCAGACGATCGCTGCGCGGTCTGCGCAAGGAGGGCTTCCGCCGGGTCCACGTCCTGCGCGGCGCCGACCAGATCGAAGCCGCCGAGATCACCCGCGAGCGGCCATGGAACGACCGCAGGGACATCCACGGCCCGTTCGACATCATCGGGGACATCCACGGCTGCGCCTCAGAGCTCCGCACGCTTCTGGCCGGCCTCAGGTGGCAGCTCCGGTACGACGGCGACACCGCCGTCGGCGCGGTGCACCCCGAGGGAAGGCAGGCGGTCTTCGTCGGCGACCTCGTCGACCGCGGCCCCGACACCCCCGGCGTCCTCCGACTGGTAATGGGCATGGTCAAGGCAGGGGACGCGCTGTGCGTGTCCGGCAACCACGAGGCCAAGCTGGTACGCGCTCTCAAGGGCGCCAACGTCACGGTGTCCCACGGCCTGGCCGAGTCACTGGCCCAGTTCGACAGTGAGCCCGAGGACTTCCGCCAGGCGTCACTGGACTTCATGGACAGCCTGATCAGCCACTATGTGCTCGACGATGGCAAGCTCGTCGTCGCTCACGCCGGGCTCACGGAGTCCTACCACGGCAGGTCGTCCGGGCGGGTGCGATCCTTCGCCCTCTACGGTGACACCACCGGCGAGACCGACGAGTACGGCCTGCCCGTGCGCTACCCGTGGGCGCTGCAGTACCGCGGCCAGGCGATGGTTGTCTACGGCCACACCCCGGTGCCCAGGGCTGAATGGGTCAACAACACCATCTGCCTCGACACCGGCGTGGTCTTCGGCGGGTCCCTGACCGCCCTGCGCTACCCCGAACGCGAGATCGTCTCGGTCCCCGCCGAGCAGCAGTGGTACGAGCCGGCCCGCCCTCTCGCATCCGCGCCCGTCGACCGCGAGCAGTCCGTGCTGAAGATCGACGACGTCTCCGGCACCCGCTGGGTGGAGACCGCCTATGCGGGCAAGGTGAAGATTCCCGGCGAGAACGCCGCTGCCGCGCTCGAGATCATGAGCCGGTTCGCCGTCGACCCGCGCTGGCTGATCTACCTTCCGCCCGCAATGTCACCCGCTTCGGCATCCAAGCGTGACGGGTTCCTGGAGCACCCGCAGCAGGCCTTCGAGGAGTACGCCGCATGGGGCGTCACCCGGGTGGTCTGCGAGGAGAAGCACATGGGTTCGCGGGCGATCGCCGTGATCGCCAAGGACCAGGGCACTGCCGAGCGGCGGTTCGGCGTCGGCGACGGCACCACGGGCGCCGTCTACACGCGCACTGGTCGGCCGTTCTTCAACGACACAACCGAGCTCGTCGACCGCCTCCGCGCTGCGGCGGCACCGCTGTTCGAGTCACTGGAGACCGACTGGCTCGCCCTGGACTGCGAGCTGCTGCCCTGGTCAGCCAAGGCCATTGAGCTGATCAAGTCGCAGTACGCCTCCGTCAGCGCTGCGGCACGACACGCACTCCCCGAGGCGCTGGAGTCCCTGGATAAGGCCACGACACGTGGCCTGGACGTCACTGGCCTCGCTGCCCGCACGCGGCAGCGGCTCGCCAACGCAGTCGCCTTCCGGGACGCATACGCCGCCTACTGCCGTCCCGCCCAGGAAGGCGACGGGATCACGGTCGCGCCGTTTCAGATCCTCGCCGCCGAGGGGCGCGCGCTTGCGGTCACCGAGTCCCACGAGTGGCACCTCGCCGAGCTCGCGAAGCTTGAGGACGACTTCCTCACCGCGACCCGGCACCGCTTCGTCGACCTCTCCTCGGAGCAGGCACGTGCCGAGGCCGCCCGCTGGTGGCTGGAACTGACAGCAGCCGGATGCGAGGGCGTCGTGGTCAAACCAGCCCACCTGACAGGCAGCCGGGCCCAGCCGGGCCTGAAGGTCCGCGGCCGGGAGTACCTGCGCATCATCTACGGCCCCGACTACACACAGTCGCTCGACATCCTGCGCGACCGCCATCTCGGCAAAAAGCGGCAACTCGCCCGCCGCGAGCACGGCCTCGGCCTGGAATCGCTCACCGGGTTCGTCGAACACGCGCCCCTGTGGAAGGTACACCAGTCGGTCTTCGCTGTACTCGCACTGGAGTCCGAGCCCGTAGACCCCCGCCTCTAACCGTCAGTCAACAGAACTCGGAGGACGAGATCCACGTTCAGTAGTCATGCCCGCACGGCACCAGAATAATCGTTCGGGCACGGCACTCACGCCCAGGCGAGCCGACGATACGCTATGCGGACGGCGGATAGGCACGTACTGGACCGAGCGCCCGAGATACAGGCTGTCCGCGATAGCGGCGGGCGCCTGGTCAACCGCGCGAGCGGCGAGGCCGTGACACGGTTCGCCCGGCACGTGGTTGGTCATGCGCCAGTGGAGGCGCATCGAGTCCCTGCTCGCCGAGTCTGGCCCGTTCATCTGCTTCGCCACCGGGACGTCATTGCGCAAAGCGCGGCTTCCCCGGTAGGGCGTGCACCGCCGTGCGCCCTCGTGCGCCGGCTTGGCGGGCCGGGTAGCCCAGGTGAACCGCCGGGCATGGTCGCGCGTCTCACCTCCGAAGAGGCCCGGGCCGGCTGTGCGGCCAGCCGGTGCCGGGTCGCGGTCTAGACCGGGAAGACCCGGCATCATGAACGGGTTAGCCGGGCCTGCTAATCAGGTCGCTGATCAGGTCACGGACGGTCTCCAGCGCCTGCCGGTCGTCCTGGTCCATGTCCTCGGCGCCGAGCCAGAGCCTGATCTTATCGTCCATCACGCGCAGGTCAATCACCATATTTTGCCGCTTTGGTCGATCCATGCCGCAAGCCTACGCACCCTTCGACGGGCAGGCTATGACCGGCGTGACCCTTGCCGTGGCCCCTGCCCCGTCCGGCGTGAATCGAACATGTGTTTTGGTGCCGGGCCGGTGCGGGCCCTTCGGGCCCCGTCTGGCGCCGGTCCGTTCGGCCCCGAGGCCGGCCGTCACCACCAGCGCGACCCCGGCCAGCGACCAGGCCTGCGGCGCTTGGCCGAGCAGCACCAGCCCGGCCAGCAGGGCCAGCGCCGGCTCCAGGCACATCAGGGTGCCGAATGCGGCCGTGGTCAGCCGCCGCAACGCGTACATCTCTAGGCTGAACGGCACTACCGGCAGCAGCAGGGCCAGGCCCAGCCCGGCCAGCAGCAGATGCGGAGTCAGCGCCGGCCGGATGCCCGGGCCCGTCACCACGGTCGCCACCAGGGCGGCCACCGGGATCGAGGTGGCCAGTCCCTGCAGGCCCGCGACCTCGTCCCCGACCGCCTGGGTGAGCAGGATGTAGGCGGCCCAGCAGGCAGCCGCGCCGAGCGCGAAGGCGACGCCGGGCAGGTCGGCGCCCCCCTGCCACGGGTGGGTCAGCACGATCACGCCGGCCGCGGCTAGGCCTGGCCACAGCAGCCGCTGGCCGCCCCGGCCCCGGGCCACGGCCACGCCGAGCGGGCCGAGGAACTCCAGCGCACTGGCCACCCCGAGCGGCAGCCGGGCGATCGCCGCCATGAACAGCATCGTCACCCCGGCGGTGACCACGCCGAGGGCGACGGCGGCGAGCAGGATCGGGCGGCGGAACCGCCACGGGCGGGGCCGGACCAGGAGCACCAGGATGACGCCGGCCCAGGCCAGCCGCAGCCAGACCGCCCCCAAGGGGCCGACCTGGCCGAACAGCGGGACGGACAGGGCCAGCCCGAGCTGGACGAGGGTCATCGAACCCACCGCCATCAAGGTGCCGGCCCGGGCCGCCCGGGCCGGCGTCGTGGTCGCGTTCATGGAACCCAGTAGATACGAACGGGATTGTCCGTGTCCACGTGAGATTCATGGACATACCGTTCAGTTATCATGAATGATCGTAGGGTGGACCCGCGCCGCCTGGAATTGCTCGCCGAACTAGACCGCCTTGGCTCGATGCGGGAGGTCGGCGAGGCGATGCAGGTCACCACGTCCACCGTGTCCCAGCAAATCGCGGCCCTGGCCCGGGAGGTCGGCACCCGGCTGACCGAGCCGGACGGGCGCCGGGTGCGGCTGACCCCGGCCGGGCGGCGGCTGGCCGGCCACGCCGTCACCATCCTGGCCGCGATCGAGACCGCCCGCCGCGACCTGGACCCGTCGGCGGCGCCGGCCGGCGCGGTACGGGTGGCGGCGTTCGCCTCCGCGGTGCGCCAGGTGCTGCTGCCCACCGCCCGGATACTGGCCGCGGCGCACCCCCGGGTCCGGCTGCACATCCACGAGCGCGAGCCCGCCGAAGCGCTGGACCTGCTCACCGCCGACGAGGTGGACCTCGCGCTGACCTACGACTACAACCTGGCCCCGGCCAGGACCCGCCGCGAGCTGCGCCAGGAGCCCCTGGGCCGGACCCGGTGGGGCCTGGGCACGCCGTCGCCTCCGGGCGGGCCAGCCGGCACCGCGGCCGAGGTGTTCGGCCGATACCGGGCGCACGACTGGATCGTCAACTCGCGTAACACGGCCGACGAGGAGGTGATCCGCGTGATTGCGTCCCTGGCCGGGTTCGAGCCGCGCATCGCGCACCGGGCGGACAGCCTGGACCTGGTGCGGGACATGATCCGGGCGGGCATGGGGGTGGGCATGCTCCCGGCGCGGCCCGCCGCCCGCGGGGTGGCGCTGCGGCGGCTAAGCCAGCCGGAGGTGATCCTGCGGTCCTACGCCGTCACCCGCCGCGGCCACGCCGCCTGGCCCGCGCTGGCCCTGGTACTCCAGCTGATCCGGCCGAGCGCGGCGGCTTAGGTAAAGTCGATACTCGCGCGCTGGCCGCGGACCGGCGGTAACCGCCGAGCGTGAGCCGAACGCTCGATCGCCCAGTACCTGATCGCCGATTATTTTGCAGTGCTCAATGCTGGAGTGTTGGCGCCATATCGAGTACAGATTGTCCAGATTTGCGCTCGGCGCTTAGCTCGCTAGCCTGAGCCGGTAGATAGTGAAGGTCGGAATACCGTCCGCGCGGGGCGGCCAGGCCAGCCCCCAGCCACACCTGCTGATCACCGCCCGTTCGGCAGCCGCCGACTGCCGGGCAACCAGGCGGCCGGCGGACCCGCTGCCGCAGCCCGTCCGCCTTCTCGCGCCCGTCTCCCGGCGCGTGTATGACCTCGCCTGTCAAGACAGAACATCCGATTCATCCAGAAGAATGCTGGCATGCGCCCCTTCCGCTTCCTCGCGACCGTCGATGAGACCGCCGGCTTCGCCGAGCTGACCTCCCTGGCTCGAAAGGCTGAGGCCGTCGGCTGTTCCGCGTTCGTACTGCCTGACCATCTCATCGGGCAGTACGCCGCGATGCCGCTGCTGGCCATGGTCGCAGCGGTGACCGAGCGGCTGCGGGTGGGCACCTTCGTGCTCAACGTGTGCCTGCGCCATCCGGCCGTGCTGGCCCAGGACCTGGCCACTCTCGACGCGCTGTCTGGCGGCCGTTTGGAGATCGGCCTGGGCGCGGGCTGGAACAAGCCCGAGCACGACGCCATCGGCATCCCTTTCGAACCGGTCGGTGACCGGGTCAAGCGGCTGACCGAGGCGATCGCGATCCTGAAGGGCTGCTTCGCCGAAGGGCCGTTCTCCTTTTCAGGCGAGCACTACGCGATCACCGGCCATGACGGCGCGCCCAAGCCAGCGCAGCGCCCGCACCCGCCGATCTTCCTGGGCGGCGGCGGCAGGCGCCTGCTGACCCTCGCCGCGCGCGAAGCCCAGATCATCGGCTTGGCGCCGCGGCTGGTGGAGGGCGACCCGCCCCGCGTCGACGCCCGGAGCCTGACCGCCGCGGCAACCGAGGAGAAGATCAGCTGGATCCGCGAGGCCGCCGGCGACCGTTTCGGCGAACTGGAGCTCAACACCTACCCCGCTGGCGGGCCGATGGTCGTCACCGGCGATCCGCGCGCCGAGGCGCGCCGCCGCGCCGGCCGCCTCCGTGAACAGACCGGGGTCGAGCTGACGGCCGAGGAGATACTGGACTCCCCGCATGTGTTCATCGGCAGCATCAGGGACCTGACGCGCAAGTTCGTTGACCTGCGCGAGCGCTTCGGCATCAGCTCGTTCCTCATCGACGACCTGGACGCGCTGGCGCCGGTGGTGGAGGAACTCGCCGGGCGGTGAAACCCGGCACGACGCGCTGCGGCGGATCCAGTGGCGGGTGCACCGAATGAGCCGGGCAGGCAGGCACCGCCGCAGTCGGCCTGAATCACACCTTGTGCCGGAACCTCGTGACGCCGATCGCCCGCTATTCGCGACCGGGCCAGGGCGTCGCGGCACCGCCGGCAGACCGGGCGCATCCGGCGCCGGTGCCGGGCGGACTCGCCGCGGGTGATGAGGCCGGGCTCGCCGTGCCCGTCAGGGGCCGGGCAGGACGTCAGTGAAGCGAGGGGCGCCGGGCTCGTACGGCACCCGGGCTGCCCTGGCAGCGAAGCTGACCGCGTGGTACCAGCCGCACAGCAGCAGCAGGTCGAGGAGCTGGCATTCGTCAAAGGCCGACGCGAGCCGCGCCCACAGTCCGTCATTAACGTCGGCGTCCTCGTGCAGCGCGTCGACGGCGAGGATGAGCAGCCGCTCCCGCTCCGACGGCCAGCACCGGTCCTGCGGCCCGCCATGGACCAGCGACGTCAGCTGCTGCGGCGTAAGCCCGGCCCGCCCGGCGAACATCATCACGTGGACGCCCCACTCGTATTCGCAGCCGCAGCAGGCGCAGGTCCGGTCGATGACGATCTCGCGCTCCCGCATCGTCAGCGTGAGCTGCCGGCCCAGTTCGTACCGGCCCCAGCCGTGCATGGCACCGGTCATCGGCAGGTGGCGGGCGAAGACCCGGAACAACCCGATCGGCGGGACGCCCGCGGGCATCATGCTCGCGAGCTGAGCGCCGGCCTCGGCGGTGTACGGCGGCTCCAGCGGAGCGATCCTCGGCATGAGCCCTCCATCCGTTTCGGAATCAGAAACGCTGACTAGGGAGATGCTAGTGTTTCGGGAAACGAAACGCAAGGAGGATCATGCCGACACCACGCCCCGGCAGCCCGGTACGGGGCTCGACCACGGGCCGTCCGATCATGGCCGCCATGGACCTGCTCGGCCGCCGCTGGGCCCTGCGGATCATCTGGGAGCTCCGCACCGGGCCCGTCGGCGCCCGCGCGCTCCTGGCCCGGTGCCCGGGCCTGTCATCCAGCGTCCTGTACCAGCGGCTTGCCGACCTCACCACCAGCGGGCTGATCACCGCCGCCACCAACGGCTACCAGCTGACCCCGCTGGGAGCATCCCTCGGCCAGGCCCTCGCCCCGCTCGACGCATGGGCTAGTACCTGGGCACAAACCCAGACCCCAACTGACCAGGCAAGCTGAAGCGTTAACGCTGCAGAGCGCCGGAGACTGCGGCCATTCGCAACGACCTGATCTGTGTGCCTCAGCCGAGTTCACCGAGCATCCAGAAGCCATGCCGAACGGCGGGTCCCCACGCACGAGTGGCCAAGGCCGACAGCGTAGCGTAACTAGCCAACCTGCGCGGTTAGTGCGAGACGCCGACTATGTCTCAACGGATGGATCGGTCATCGCGCCGGTCAGCTTGCGCAGAACAACCATTCTGGCGGGAAGCCCCATCTCAAACCGGGAGGCCGGGCGCTTCGGGGTGAGCCGGCGGTAGTGCCCGGTCAGGACCTGGCTGAGGGTCCCCGGGCCGGCAGGGGCGGTGCGGTGGCAGACCTGGTAGCGCGTGACCGGGAGATGGGTAACGATCACGGGAAGCGGCGGGAACGTCGGTGCTCATCGCATCCCATGTTGCCGGCCCCGTCACGGTGACCTTGCCCTCCTGGCGTCCCGCGTGCGCCGCGGGGCACCGGTGAGGGCTACTGGCCGGTCGCGGGTGAACAGTAGGTGAACTGGGCATGGCGGGCGGATGATGGTCCCAGCGGGCCCAGTGCGGGAGGTGCCGGACGTGACCATGGACGATCATTTCGGGCGGGTAGCGGCCGTCTATGAATCGCTGCGCACCACCGATGAGGCGCCGGTGCGCGCGATCGGCCAGTTCCTGCCGGACCGCCCCGTCACCGGCCTGGATGTCGGCTGCGGGACGGGACGCTACTCGCGGCTGCTGCGCGAGCTGCTGCCGGCCGGGTCGCTGCTGGCCGCAACCGACGTCTCGGCGGCCATGCTGGCCCAGCTCACGGCCGGCACCGCCCCGGGGGTGGTGCCGCTGCTCGCCGCCGCCGAAGAGCTGCCGTTGCGGGCCGCCAGCCTGGACCTGGTCACCGCGTTCAACTGCGTTCACCACTTCGATCTCGGCCGCTTCCTGACCGCCGTCGCCCGGGTGCTGCGGCCCGGCGGCCAGCTGTTCATCTACACCCGCACCCCGCAGCAGAACGCGCGAACGATCTGGGGCCGCTACTTCCCGGGTTTCACCGAGCACGAGCAGCGCCTGCACAGCCAGGCCGCGCTCCTCGATGCCGTCAGGCGGACCGGCGGGCTCACGGTGACCGCAACACAGACCTTCCGGCAGCCGCGCTCGAGCACCGCCGAACGCCTCAGGGCCCAGGCCGAGGGACGCCACTACTCGACGTTCTCCCTCTACCCGCCGCAGGAGCTGAGCGCGTCCATCGCGACCTTCCTGGCCCGCCTGCCCGGCCCCGAGGTCTCCTGGGTTGACGAGCACCTCCTGGTCGTCGCCGGCGCCAGCCGCCCCGGCCAGGCCGAGCCTGACGGTCCGGCCAGCCCGGCGAGCCACCCGATCAAGGATCACGCCCCCAGATCCGCGCTGGGCGCCAGTGAGGCTCCCAACAGGCATCCTGGCGGCCGCGCGCAGATCACCCCGTTATGCGCCCGGTGGATTGCTGGCCAGCACCGTCAGCAGAGCGCCCAGATCGGCGGATCGCGCGCATGAAGAACGGCGAAGCGTCCCTTGCGGGGAAGCGAACTCTCGGCGGGGTAGCTGGGCGGCCAGCTGCGCGGTGACCGGACTCCGGGCACCGGTCACCATCGGGGAACGCCGTTTCATGGCCAACCCGGGCCGGCCGCGGCCGGCCTGATGGCCATCCCGGCGATCCCGGGCCCGCCGCAGCCGATCGCGGCCACGCCCCCAGTAAAACCGCAGCGAGTGCTTGAGCTCGATTGCGGCAGCGAGCGCCAGGTGGGAGTGCGGTGGCGGGAGCTTGCTTGTCACGCTGGTGCCACGTTCACGTCGAGTGCCGGGCCGGGGTTCCCAAGATCACCGGCGGTGCAGGGCGCCGCAGTGTCAGGACATGATGATCCCGGCGGTAACTGCTTACCTAGCTCGCTTCAAGGGCTCGTCCCGTGAGCACGCCGACCGGGCCCGATGAGTTTCACGCAACCCGCAGGGTCTGTACGGGTGAGGGCGGGAAATGCCCGCCGGATGCGAAGTGATGGAGGCCTTATGAGCCCGAAGGACGCGGTGGCCAGCTACTACGAGGCGTGGATCAGCAAGCGCGGTGACATGAGCGACGTGCCGCTCGCGGCCGATTTCAAGTTCCGGGGCCCGATAGCGAACTTCGACGACGCGGATAGCTACCGGGCGATGGCGCGCGAGGCGGGTGCGATGGTCACCTCGTTCAGGGTGCGGCGGCAGTTCACCGATGGCAGCACGGTGTGCTCGATCATCGACTGGGAGATGGCGCTGCCCGTCGCGCCGATGACGAGCGCGGAGATACTGGAGGTGGAGGACGGCCAGATCGTGCGCGGCGAGCTGATCTACGATGCGCAGGAGCTGCGGACCGCCATGACCGCCGCCAGCTGATTGGCGCCAGCCCCAGCCGAGGGAGCCGTGTGACCCGCCCGCCAGCCGATGAGGCCGTCCTGCTGGATAAGGCCCGGGCCGGTGACCAGGCCGCGTTCAGTGACCTGGTCACCCGGTACGAGGCCGGGATCAGGCTGCATTGCTACCGGATGCTCGGCTCGTTCCATGACGCCGAGGACGTGACACAGGAGGTGCTCGTGCGGGCCTGGCGGCACCTCGGCTCGTTCGACGGCCGCTCGTCGCTGCGCACCTGGCTGTACCGGATCGCCACGAACCGGTGCCTGACTAGCCGCGCCCGGCGCGTTCCAGAAGCGCCAGCGGGAGCCGCGTTCGCCCCGCCTCCGCCGAATGCCCCGGAGACCGAGGTGGCGGACCTGCAGCCGTTTCCTGACGCCTACCTAGGGGGCCTGGCGCCACAGGAGCCGGGCGCGGCCTATGACTTGCGGGAGAGCGTCAGCCTGGCGTTCCTGACCGTGATCCAGCTGCTGCCGGCCCGGCAGCGGGCGGTGCTGCTGCTGCGTGACGTGCTCGGCTTCAGCGCCGCTGAGACTGCGCAACAGCTGGAGATGACCGTGGCGGGGGTGAACTCGGCACTGCAGCGCGCCCGGGCCGCGCTGGAGCCGCATCGTGCATCCGGGCGGATCCCCGGCAAGCCCCGGTCGGCCGGCGGTGAGACCGAGCGCCGGCTGACCGGCAGGTACGTCGCGGCGTGGCACGCCAACGACGTCCCCGCGCTGCTGTCGCTGCTGCGCGAGGATGCCTTGCTGACCATGCCGCCGTTCCCGGCCGCCTACCGGGGCCGCCACGCGATCGGCAAGTTCCTGCGCAGCGTTCCGGCCGGCGGGCGTCTGGACCAGATCACCCTGGTCCCGGCCAGGGCAAACCTGCAGCCAGCGGTGGCGGCCTATATCGGTGACAATGATGGCGGCGGCTGCAGCGCCTACGGGATCATGGTCCTGACGATCGACGGCGATCACATCATCGAGATCACCGGCTTCGCCGATCCGGCTCTGTTCAAGGCCTTCTGCCTCCCAGGCCGCCTGGAGGGACGACATGGCTTACGACGAAAATCTCGCCGCCCGGGTCCGCGAGATCATCGGCGCCATCGACGGCGAGGTCACCGAGCGCAAGATGTTCGGCGGACTGGCGTTCATGCTGAACGGCCACATGTTCACCGGCATCGTCGGTGACGAGCTCATGCTCCGCCTTGGCGACGCCGGGGCCGAGGCGGCGTTGCGCCGCGAGCATGTCCGCGAGATGGACTTCACCGGCCGACCAATGAAGGCGATGGTCTTCGTCGAGCCCGTGGGCCTTGAAGGGGACGCGCTCGGCGAATGGGTCCTCAGCGCTGCCGCCATCGCGCAGTCACTACCGCCGAAATCCCGCTGATCAGGCTATATTTATGCTCTGGCGTCTGGGCCGAGCAGCTGGCCTGGGGTCAGTTGCCGGGTTCGTACTTGAATGAGAGCTGGAGCTTGGTGCGATAGGTGATCGCTCCGCCCTCGTCCAGATGGATGTCCTGCTT
>Ga0335076_10005918_pt1 | contig 12343 bp, 9 predicted proteins | sample Lox_Sample_25_FD_206717 | JGI IMG/M metagenome (GOLD analysis project Ga0335076, IMG submission 206717) | Soil microbial communities from Loxahatchee National Wildlife Refuge, Florida, United States - Lox_Sample_2.5 | ecosystem: Environmental > Terrestrial > Soil > Wetlands | place: USA: Florida...
GTGCGGTCGAGGTGCTCGGCGCAGGCCTCGCCAACGAGCCCACCGTGCAGTCGTCCCTCGCCGCCGGGACGGACCTCGTCTTCTTCAGTCTCGACAAGCTCTTCGGGGGCCCGCAGGGCGGCGCCGCGGTGGGCTCGCGGGTGCTCGTCGATCGGCTCCGGGCGGACCCGCTGGCGCGCGCCGTGCGCATCGACAAGCTGACGATCGCGGCGCTCGAGGCCGTGCTCGCGGCCCACGCTCGCGCCGATTGGGACTCCATCCCAATATTTCGACAACTCCGGTTGCCGGATTCATTCCTGCGCGAGCGCGTGCGCGCGTGGCAGGCGGCGCTCGGTGACGACGCCGGGCGCGCCTCGATCGTGGACACCGCGTCGGCCACCGGCGGGGGAACGCTCGTCGGGGATATTCCGTCCACCGCGCTGGCCGTCTCGGCGTCGGCGCCGGACCGCTTCGCGCGGCGCCTGCGGGAGCACGATCCGCCGGTCGTCGCGCGCATCGAGGACGGCCGCGTGCTCGTGGACGCCCGGACGGTCCTCGACGGCGAGGACGAAGCGGTGGTGGGCGCGCTCCGGGCGGCCTTCGCCGCGGAAAGGCGAGAGCAGAGGCCGGTCTAGAGCCCGTTTCCCCGGGCGGATCGTGGGCGTTTGCTCAACGCCGGGCGGTTTCGTCGCCGCTGGCGGCGAGGATGAGTATCGGGTGGACACTCAATCGCCGGACGCCCGACACACCCGGATGCTCCGCGCGCGCTGGCTCCAGATGCTTCCGAAGTGTGATGGCGCCGCAGCCGCTGCACACCACCGCGGGCCACCGGGCGCCCGCGCGGCTCCTCCAAGTGATCTCTTCGAATGTGCACCCTTGGCACACTGGGCAGGTCCCCATACACATTCAGACGGTCGCGGTTCGACGGGCGTTAAGGTGTCATCGTCTTGACACCCCGAAAGCCGAACGATCTCCGTGGCCAGGCGCTCCGGAAGCCGGGCGATTCGAACCGCCGAAGAAGCGAAGCGCGAGGGTCGTTGCCGAGTCGACGATCAGCCCGTGGGTCCGCGGGACCCGCGTTCGTCCGTGCCACGGTCGTCGGACGGCGAAGACTCCTGTGCGCCCTTCGCCACCAGCGTGACGCCCAGCGCGACGAGCAGCATGCCCGTCCACATCCGAGTCGTGATGCGCTCGTCGAAGACGGCGCGGCTCGCGAGCGGCACGACGACGTACACCAGCGCGACGAACGGTGCCGCGACCGAAAGGGGTACCTTGCGCAGGACGATCAGCCAGCTCAGCACGCTGCCCGCGTAGGCCACGAGGCCGCCGAAGAACCACGGGTTCCGGAGCAGGGTGAGCGGCGCGGTCGGTATGGCGCCGGTCAACGCGGCCTTGCGCAGGAGAAGCTGCGCGCTGCCGTTCAGGACGACGGTGACGAGCGCGAAGAGCAGCGCCGACGAGCTCACGGCAAGAGCTCCAGGAGCTTCAAGACGCCGAGCCGCACCGGCGACCGGTGGTGCGAGGCGTCCTTGCGCGCCAGCACTTGATCGCGATGTGCGACGTACCAGTCGTACGATTCGGCGATCATCTCCGCGTTCGAGTAACGCGGCGAGAAGCCGAGCGCGGCCGCGGTCGCGCGCATGTCGAAGTACATCTCGCGGCCGTACATCAGCGTGTGATAATCGCCGAGCGGCGAGAGGCCGAGCTTGCTCGTGATCGCCATGGCCATCTGGGTGGGCCGGAACGGCAGGGCGCGGATCGGGCTACCGGTCCCGGCGTGAGCCACCAGGCCGTCGAGCAGCTCGCGCATCGTGCCGAATCGTTCGGCGCCCGCGAGCAAGACCCGGAACCCGGGCAGGGCGTCCGCACGCAAGCAGATTTCCGCGAGATCGTCGGCGTGCACGAACTGATACCGATTCGAGCCGTCCCCGAGCGTGTAGATGGGTCGTCCGCGGCGCACCCACTCGAAGAGGATCTGGAAAATGCCGAGGCGTCCGTGTCCGAGAATGGTCCGGGGGCGCACGATCGAGACGTCCAGGCCGCGACCGACGTGGTCGCGCGCGACGCCTTCGGCCGAAAGCTTCGCGGCCCCGTACGCCTCGCGCGGCGCCGGGGCCACGGTGGCATCGACGGGGTTCTTCGGCGGCACGCCGTAGACGGCGCTCGACGAGACGACGATCGTCTTCTTCACGCCTTCGCGTAGCGCGAGGGTGAGCAGCGTGCGGGTGCCCTCCACGTTGACCGACCAGAACTGTTCGCGGTCCTTCGCCAGGGGGACCTGCGCGACGTTGTGGTGCACCACCCGCGCGCCGCGGAGGGCTCGCCGCACCGCGTCCGCGTCGCGGATATCCCCCCGTACGAACTCGACGCTCGCTGGGCGATCTTCGTTGTCCACGAGGTCGAGGACGCGCACGCGATCGCCGCGGGCGCAGAGCTTCTTCACGATGGTCTCACCGAGATATCCCGAGCCACCGGTGACGAGCGTGACGCTGTCGGTCATTTCTTTCGAGCGCGGAGAAAGGCGCTACGCTATTCGCGAAGCCTCGGGCCCGCAAGTCGCACATCCTCCTCCTCCTCGCGCTTCTCGCGCTCCTCGCGCTTCTCGCGCTTCTCGCGCGCGCGAAGCGTCGTTCCTTCGCGGTCGAGCTGCTCCAGGAGCAAAATCGCCTGCTTTCGGGAGACGCCGCACAGCGCCTTGAAATCCGGGACGCTGAGCGCCAGCCCCCGCGCGAAATGTTGCCGCACTCGCCGTCGCGTCTCGTCGAGAGCACGTTCGGCAAACCACAGCGATCCGAGCCGTCGAGCGCGTCCGTCCGCGGCGAGGCGCGCGAGCGCCACCCGAGCCGCGGCGAGCGGCGTCGCTCCGGACACGCAGGCGCCTTCGTCGAGTCCCTGGAACGAGGCCCGTTCCAGCGCTTCGAGCACAGTGCTCGCCGTGTCGTCGGACACCGGATGCCGGCGCTCGACGAAGTCCGGCGTCGCGAGCAGGCGCCGATCCACGGAGACCAGCCGGCGCGCGGCGATCGCGCGGCGCAACGCGGCGTCGGCCGCCTCGGCGCCGGCGAGCGGCGTCAGCGCGGCGCGCACCGTCTCGAGCGACACACCGCGCTCGTGCGGCGCGTTCGCCTGATGCGCCTCCACCCGGGCGATGGCGAGATCCGAAAATCGGGTGAGGACGCGCTCCGTGGTGAACGTGCGGCCGCCGAGCGGCACGATGCACCGCGTATCGCCGAGCAGCGACTCGAGCGTGCCCGGTTCAATGCCGAGTCGCCCTTCGAGGACGGTGCCGTCGAGCGGGCGCGAAGCGTCATCCATCATCACGGTGGCGGCTTCGGCGAATCGGCCGCGGAGGCAGTGCTCGAGGGCAACGGCGCGCCGGGCGCGACCGACGCGATCGCGCCGCCGGGGCAGGGGAGGCGCGATCGCGTCGAGGACGCATCCGCCGCCGAGGACCGCGCCGTCTCCGGCGCGATCGGAAAAACCACGAAGCACGAAGGCGGTGCCGCCCAGAACCGCGATCGGCTCTGCGAGCGTGATCTGTGCGAAGCCGTCGAAGGGAGCGACCCGCGCCGCGGCGCGCGCAGTCCCGCAGTGCAGCACCGCGGGACTGCCGTCCGCGACCGTCACCGAGGGCGCGCACCGCAAGCTCACGTCGAGGCGTCGGGTGATCGGAACGTCGGCATGCGAGGACAGGACGCTGCCGCGGGCGACGTCGTCTTTGTCGAGCCGCCCGACGTTGACGGCGATGCGGGCCGGCGCATCGAGACGATCGACGCCGCGTCCATGGTTCTCGAGGCCGCGACACACGGCCTCGAGAGTCCCGCGACGGCCGTGCACGTACATGGATTGCCCCGCGCGGAGCCAGCCGCGCACCAGGGTTCCGGTCACGACCAGGCCCGCCCCTCGGACGGTGAAGACGCGGTCGATCGCGACGACCGCGCGTGCCGACTCGGGGGGCGAGGGTAAGGCGTCGGCCACGCGTCGGATCTGCGCGTCCAGATCGGAGACGCCGGCGCCCGTGTGTGCCGATGTCCGGACGACGGCGGCGAGCTCGAGGCCCATCTCGCTCACCGTCCGCCTGGCCTCGTCTTCGGCGAGCGATACCGTGGCTTCGTCCGCGAGGTCCGTCTTCGTGATCGCGACGATCACCGGACGAACGCCGAGCAGCTCGGCGACGCGCAGATGTTCCCGGGTCTGGGGCATCACGCCGTCGTCGGCCGCGACGGCGAGCAGGATGGCTCCGACGCCCGACGCTCCCGCGATCATGGCGTGTACGAGCCGTCGATGCCCGGGGACGTCGATGAGGCTCACCGCGCTCGATGGCAGCTCGGCGAATCCGAGCTCGAGCGTGATCCCCCGGCGCTTCTCTTCGGCCAGTCGATCGGTGTCGACGCCGGTGAGCGCGCGAACGAGCGCTGTCTTGCCGTGATCGACGTGCCCCGCGGTCGCGATGACGGACCGTCGCGCGCCCGAGCCGCCGTCGCTCGTGGCGATCGTGGACACCGCGCCTTCATTTACCAAGCGTCCCATGCGCTCGCACCGAGCGCGAAGGTCGTGGGTCGGGCTCCCCTTTGCGCTTGCCTTCGAGCTACCCTCTGGTACGAGCTCTTGTCAAAGGGCCCGAGCAGCCACCACTCATGCGCACCTCCGGCAACCCCACGATGTGGGCGATCTTCGCAGCGGGAGTCGTGCTCATGCTCGCCATCGACCTCGGCCTGGTGGGCAAGCAGGACAAGCCCGTCTCGGTGCGCGAGGCGCTCGCTCGCAGCGCCGTCTGGGTGGCCGTGGCCGCGGCGTTCAACGTCGGCGTCTACGCGCTCTGCGGCGAGCAGGCTGGGCTCGAGTTCACCGCGGGGTACCTGCTCGAAGAAGCCCTCTCGGTCGACAACCTGTTCGTGTTCGTGGTGATCTTCTCCGCGTTCCGCGTCCAGTCGAGCTATCAGCACCGGGTCCTCTTCTGGGGCATCGTCGGCGCGGTGCTACTTCGCGGGTTCTTCATCGGGCTCGGCACCGCCCTCGTGCAGCGGTTCTGGTGGGTGATGACCGTGTTCGGGGTCCTCCTCCTGTACACGGCGTGGAAGCTCTTCCGCGGCGACGACGACGAAGCGGAGCCCGAGAGAAACCTCGCCTACCGCTTGTTCCGCCGCTGCGTGCCGTCGATAGCCGAGGCCCGCGGTCCGCATTTCATCGTCCGGGAGAACGGCAAGTGGTTCGCGACGCCGCTGCTCGCCGTCCTCGTGCTGGTCGAGACGTCGGACGTTCTCTTCGCGCTCGACTCCATTCCGGCGGTGTTCGGCGTGACGAAGGATCCGTTCATCGTCTACACGTCGAACATCTTCGCGATCCTCGGCCTGCGGTCGATGTACTTCCTACTTTCCGCGGTCGTGCAGCGCTTCGTCTACTTGAAGACGGGCCTCGCGCTGATCCTCGCGTTCGTCGGCGGCAAGATGGTGGCCCAGAAGTGGGTTCACGTATCGACCGGCGTTTCCCTCGCGGTCATCGCCGGAGTACTCGCCGTCACGATCGCCTGGTCGCTGCTCTGGCCGCCCAAGCCGAACGAAGCGACCGAGAATCGGTAGGGTGCCCGCCCGAGGCCTCCGGCCCGGCCGCCCTGGCTCACTGGGCTTTCATGATCGTGCAGTAGCTCGGGAAGCCCGAGGGGAGGCCCCCGGCGTAGGGCGACGGCTTCGTCCCGTACGGATGAGCCTTCAAGAAGGTCCACCCGGCGGCTTTCAGATCCGCGGGCGCCAAGGTGTGTCCGCCACCATGGTCGCAATCCACGGCGAAGCCGCCCTTCGCGACGATGTCGTGGTCCATGGCGATGCTCACTTGGGCGAAGTCGATGACCACCATGTCGACGCCCATCTTGCCGTGCATTGTCATGACCGCCGGCACGTGCGCCGGATCCTGCAGGATGCCGAGCCCCGGCCACGGCGCGAGCCCGCCGGAGTTCGGGTTCGACGCGGCGATGTACCCGGAGCGTTGGTAGGTCATCGCTCCGGCCATCAATCCGCCGGCGCTGCTACCGCCGGTGTAGATGCGGTGCGTGTCGATGTTGAGCTGCTGGATCGAACAGGCGACGATCTGGTCGGCAATCGCCAGATCTCCGAGCGTCCAGACACCCCAGTCCACCGGGCCGCCCATTCCGGTCGATCCGTTCGGTGCCGCGATGACGCCGCCGAGCCCGAGGATCTCACTGCGCAACGTGGGATCCAGATCGAACGCCGCGAGGCTCCCGTCCCCGCCGGTGCCGTGCCAGTAGATGAAGACGGGGCCCTTCTGCGTGGCGGACTTGTTCCCGACCCACAGCACGACCGGCACGCCGGAGACCATGACGGTGCCGGTGGCTATCTGCGGGCAGTCTCCGCTCGCGGTCGGCAGCTTGGTGGGATCGGTGCCGCCCGGCGGGAGACTCTGCACCATGCCACCGGCACCGCCCGCGGGAATCGTCGTGCTTCCGCCGGTCCCGAACGGTGACATGCCGCCTGTCCCGAGGGGCACCGTGCCGCCTTGGCCGAGCGGCGCAACGCCGCCCATTCCGAGCGGCACGGTACCGCCGAGCCCCAGCGGCGCGACGCCGCCTTGCCCGAGCGGCGGAATTCCCCCGCTTCCGAGGACGTGCGCACCGCCGGTGCCGAGCCCGGTCGCGCCGCCCGCACCGGATGGCGCAGTGCCCGTCGCGCCGCCGCTTGCAGCCGGCGTGATTCCGGAGAGACCCCCGGCACCCGGTGTATTGGCCCCCGACTGATTACTCGACGTCGAATTGGAGCTCCCGCATCCGACGAGTGACAACACAAGTGCGAACCCGAAAAACCTTTGAGCGTTCATCCGTGGTCTCCCGTGCTTCGGATGCACATTCACTGCCGCCGTGGCGCCCTGGCAACGACAGGATACGCGGACACCCACCCGGAGCAAGCTCCGCGCGAGACGAAAATCGAAGGATTATTGCATGGATCGCGGCAACGTTCTCCGCGTTCGACTCCTACGATGTTTTTCCGATCACAGCAGTGCGGTCGAGTCGTCGAGATGCCTTCAGCGAAGTAGCGCCCTGTGTGAGGATGATCAGAATCGCGCAAGGCATATCCCTGCCGTGCACGAGCGCAGGCCGAACTCGGCGTAGCCAACGCCCACGAATTCCGAAACGGACCCACGCGAAAATCCGGAGCGCTCCACCGCGCCTTTCGTTGACATGGAACACAGAATCCAGTTCTGGGGGTGCGGGGGATGGGAGGCATCCCCCGCTCGAACCGCTCGATCAATGCGCGAGCGAGCACCGCAGCGAGGAGCGCAGGCGAGTGTTCCGGGTCACTGAAAGCCGCTGTAACGGCGGTGCTAACTGCAGATGACGCAGCTGAAGCCCGCGCAGCTGTTGGTTCCGCGACAAGTGTGTTCGGTGAGCGTCTGCGTCTCCGAGTCGTAGGACATGCCGCGGCATTCGTTGGACCCGCCGCAGTGCGGTTGCAGCTCCATCACGCCGCCGCGCGTGGCGCATCGAGCCTTGAACGCGTCCTCCGTCAGGACGACCACCGTGCTCGAAGTGACCTTCGGTGACGGCGATACGCCAGCGTCGCACGCCGTGGCCGGGATCGGCGTGTCCTCGCTCGGGTTCGACGAAGACTGACACGCGGGCGCCATCCACAGCAGCCCGCTCAGCGCGGCGGCGAGGAGCGCATCGCTGACATCCAGGGAACGACCGTCCGCTGACACCGGACTCTCATTAGCACAGAGATCTACCGCGCGGTCCAGCCCCACGACGAGACCGCTCCGCCGCCCGACGGGCGAAGACGGGATCATTCCGAACCGAGCCACTCGACGTGCGTCCGGCGTCCGCTCTCAGCGAAGGCCTTCGCCGCGCTTCAGGGCGCGCGCGATGACGATCTGCTGGATCTGCGTCGTCCCTTCGTACAGGCGGAACAGCCGCACGTCGCGGTAGAAGCGCTCGATGCCGTAGTCCGCGATGTAGCCCGCGCCGCCGTAGACTTGCACCGCGCGATCGGCGACGCGACCGACCATCTCGGAGCAGAACATCTTGCAGGCCGCTGCGTCCATGTTGACGTCGGGCTTGCGGTCTCGCTTGCGAGCGGTCTCGAGGACCATGCTGCGCCCCGCGAGCGCCTCGGCGTAGCTGTCTGCGAGCATCGCCTGGATGAGCTCGAATTCGATGATGGGTTGGTTGAATTGCTTGCGCTGGCTCGCGTAGCGCACGCTGTCGGCGATGAGCCGCTCGGCCACACCGACGCACACGGCGGAAATGTGCAAGCGGCCGCGGTCGAGCACCTGCATCGCGGCCTTGAACCCCTGGCCCTCGACGCCCCCGAGCAGGGCGTTCTCCTCCACCAGCACGTCGTTGAAGATGACGTCGCTCACGTAGGTTCCGTGCTGGCCCATCTTCTTGTCGGGTTTGCCGATCTCGATGCCCGGCGTGCCGCCCGGGACGAGGAACGCGCTGAGGCCCCTGGGACCCGGGACCTGTTCGTCGGTTCGCGCGAACACCGTGAAGACGCCCGCCTTCGGCGCGTTGGTGATGAACCGCTTCGTGCCGTTGAGGACGTAGCCCTTCGGCGTCCTTCGCGCCGTGGTCCTGCACGAACCGGCGTCCGAACCGGCTTCCGGCTCGGTCAGCGCGAACGACCCGATGATGTCTCCGGAGGCGAGCCCCGGCAGGTATCGGCGCTTCTGATCTTCGGTGCCGAACATGATGATGCCCTGCGAGCCGATCCCATTGTTCGTCCCGAGCACGGACCGGAAGACCGGAGAGGTCCGGCCGAGCTCGAACGCCACCGTCACCTCTTCTTCCACCGTGAGCCCGAGGCCGCCGTACTCTTCGGGAATGCTCATACCGAAGAGCCCCATTTCCTTCATCTCGTCGATGACGTCGTCGGGCACCTTGTCCTTCTCGGCAACCTCGTTCTCCAGGGGGACGAGGCGCTCCTTGACGAAGCGGGCGACGGCGGTGACGAGCTCGTTGAGGCTTTCTTGAGACAGCGGCATGCGCGACTTTCTAGATGACGAGGTCCGTTTGAGCAACGGGCGGCGAGCTCTCGCTCTTGCCGGCAGCGCTCAGCCCGTGACACGGGCTTACCGCGCGCTGCCCCCGGCGCCATGTCCCCCGCCGGAGAAGCGCCGGCACCGGCGCCTCATGGAGCCCAAACATGCAGCAGATCTGGATTAGGAAACACGGCGGTCCCGAGGTTCTGGAAGTTCGCAACGTTCCCGACCCCGAGCCGGGCCCGGGCCAGGTGCGCGTCCGGGCGCGTGCGGTCGGGCTCAACTTCGCTGAAGTCAGCGCTCGCCAGGGGCTATACCCGGACGCCCCGAGACCCCCGTGCGTCGTGGGGTACGAGGGCGCCGGTATCGTCGACGCCGTCGGACCCTCGGTGACGCGATGGGCCGTCGGCGATCGCGTCGTCTTCGCGTCTCGGTTCGGCGGTCACTCCGAAGCGGTGTGCGTCGGCGAGGAGCAGGCGTTTCGCATGCCGGACTCGATGAGCTTCGAGGACGGCGCGGCGATGCTCGTCAACTACCTCACCGCGTATCACATGCTGTTCGTCGTGCGGCGGCTCCAGCCATCCGACACGGTGCTGGTGCACATGGCGGCGGGTGGCGTCGGCACGGCCGTGCTCCAGCTCTGTCGCACCGTGGAAGGAGTGACGACCATCGGCACCGCCTCGGCGAAGAAGCACGATTACGTCCGGAGCCAGGGCGCCGATCACGTCATCGACTACCGGACGAACGACTACGTCGCCGAAGTGAAGAGGCTCACCAACGGGCGCGGAGTGGACGTCGTGCTCGACGCCCTCGGCGGTCCCGATTGGCGACGCGGTTACTCGATCCTGTCGCCGGGTGGGTTGCTCGTGGCGTTCGGTCTCGCGAACGCGGCGGGAAGCGGAAAGCGAAGCTTGGTGCGTGCGCTCGGGCAGGTCGTCCGCCAGCCGCTCTTCAACTGCATGACCCTGATGAGCGACAACCGCGGCGTCGCCGGCGTCAACATGGGGCACCTGTGGGACGATGTCGCGTTCATCGGGCGTGAAGCCGAGGCGCTCGTGAAGCTCTACGCGCAGGGCAAGATCAAACCGCACATCGGCGGCGTCTTCCCGTTCTCGCGCGTCGCCGAAGCGCACGGCGAGCTCGAGAACGCGCGCAACGTCGGCAAGATAATCCTCTTGCCGGATCGTTACGCGGCGGGCCGCGATCTGGTAGGGCGTGGCGGAAACGCAGGGGAATCGAACCCCCCAGACGCCGCTGTCGCGGCGCCTCGCCGATTTTGAAGACCGGGGGCTGCACCAGCATACCGCGCGCTTCCGACGGGGACGTTAGCAGAACCCTGTTGCGCCACGCGCGCCTTCGGAGGATGCGTGGCCGCATGGTTTCGCAAATCTTCGACCCTTCGCGCTGGACCGCCGTCGAGGGCTTCGGTTTCACCGACATCACCTATCATCGCTCCCGCGAGCACGGCACGGTGCGCATCGCGCTCGATCGTCCCGAGGTGCGAAACGCGTTCCGGCCGCACACCGTCGACGAGCTGTACAGGGCCCTGGATCACGCGCGCATGTGGAGCGATGTGGGGTGCGTCCTGCTGACGGGAAACGGCCCGTCGCCCAAGGACGGCGGATGGGCGTTCTGCTCGGGCGGCGATCAGCGCATCCGGGGCAAGGACGGTTACCAGTACGAAGGCACCACGGGCGTCGACCCGGCGCGCCTCGGCCGGCTCCACATCCTCGAAGTGCAGCGGCTCATCCGCTTCATGCCGAAGATCGTCGTCGCGGTCGTTCCGGGCTGGGCGGTGGGCGGTGGGCACAGCTTGCACGTGGTCTGTGATCTCACGCTCGCCAGCCGCGAGCACGCGCGGTTTCTCCAGACCGACCCCGACGTCGCCAGCTTCGATAGCGGGTACGGGTCCGCGCTCCTGGCGCGCCAGGTGGGACAGAAGAAGGCACGCGAGATCTTCTTTCTCGGAAAGACGTATTCGGGCGAGGAAGCAGCGGCCATGGGCATGGTCAACGCCGTCGTGCCGCACGACTCGCTAGAGCACGTAGCGCTCGACTGGGGACGGGAGATCAACTCGAAGAGCCCGACGGCGATGCGCATGTTGAAGTTCGGGTTCAACCTCGCCGACGATGGCCTGGTGGGTCAGCAGATCTTCGCCGGCGAAGCGACGCGTCTCGCTTACGCGACCGAGGAAGCGCAGGAAGGCCGCGACGCCTTCCTCGAAAAGCGCCCTCGAGACTACTCGCGCTTCCCCTGGCACTTCTGACAGTGAGTCGCTGACGCTTCCGGGGATCGAGCCTGGCGTCTCTGGCCAGGGCAGGCGTGAACGACCAAGCGCGTGCGTAAGGATGCATCGCGTCGATGCGGCCGCTGCAGTCGATGCGGCCGCTGCAACGGACGGATCCGGCTCGAGGTGCATTGCCTCGTGACAGACCCGACGACGGATGTCATCCTTCGGACCGGAGCGAATCGGCGTCTGCGGCGTCTTCGGCGTCTGTGGAGTGTAAGAACATATGATTGATACGCTTCGGTCGCGGAGCGGCCGTGTTGGCTCTGCGCTGGCCCTTTTTGCCTTCGCTGCGGTGCTGACCCGGTGCTCGGCGAACTCCGGGAATACCATCGGCGCCAGCGGTTCCGGGGGCGCCGGGCCCTCGGGTAGCGGTGCGACCATGGGCGCCGGAAACGCCGGCGGCGTCACCAGTGCGTCCGGGGGGTTCCTCTCGCAGGGCGCGAGCACGGGGATCGGCGGGCTCATCGTCCTCGGCAATGGCGGGACGATTGGTTCCGCCGGTGCCGGCTCCGGGGCCGGCGGCATGTCCGTCACCAGCGATGGACACATCGGCCCCCCATCGACCGACAACTGCGGGTCCAAGGCGTCCGCGTTCGCGAACGCTTCCGGCACCGTGAAGATGCTCTATCCCTACGACGGCACGGTGTTCCCGCGTGGCCTCGGGGCGCCTCTGTTCATGTGGGACCAGAACGTCGCCGCCGATCAGATCTACATCGAGGCGAAGTCGGGCCAGTGGTCGTACATCGATTGCCCCCAGACGCCGGACAAGATCCGCTACCAGCTCGGCGACGACGTCTGGAAGGGCGCCGCGTCGTACAGCGACGGTCCGAGCGACCCGCTCGTCGTGAAGATCTCGTTCTCGTCGGGCGGCCAGGTGCTCGGTCCCGTGACCCTGACGCTGAAGTTCGCGCTCGCGTCGCTGAAGGGAGCCATCTACTACAACACCTACGGCTCGATGCTCGCGAACAACAACGGCGCGGTGCTCAAGCTCGTCCCTGGCGACGCGCAGCCGACGCTGTTTCTCACGGACATGGGCCGCGGCAACAACACCGGACCTTGCCGGTCGTGCCATTCGCTCTCCGCGAA
>Ga0335076_10005920_pt1 | contig 12342 bp, 9 predicted proteins | sample Lox_Sample_25_FD_206717 | JGI IMG/M metagenome (GOLD analysis project Ga0335076, IMG submission 206717) | Soil microbial communities from Loxahatchee National Wildlife Refuge, Florida, United States - Lox_Sample_2.5 | ecosystem: Environmental > Terrestrial > Soil > Wetlands | place: USA: Florida...
GGGCAACGCGCCGCCCCGAACGTGTTCGGGACACGCAAGCCACAGCACTATTGTTGTTGCGGCATGGCCATCGAAGCCGGAGGGAGTGGCCGCTTGGCGGCCCTCATCTTTCTCGAACCTCTTGCTTTCGAGGCTTGTCCGTTGCCGGGATACTCCCGGGGTAACGGCGGACGTTGCTATCCTCACTCTTAAAAATCCTTCATTTCTTCAGGCAAACCTGCTTCAAAGGTTCACCTGTTCCGGCGCAGCCTTCCTGAAAAAGGTGTTGCGCTCGGATGGACTGGCTTTTGTTCAATTGACGAAGCGGCGCAGCCGGACATTCATCACTAGCCCAATCGCCAGAAATACAAACAACGTGGCCGAACCCCCGTAGCTCATCAGCGGCAATGGAATCCCTGTCACAGGCATTGCCCCGATGACCATGGCCACATTGACCAGAACGTGAAACCCTAGCGCCGCCGCTACGCCCATGACCAGAAACATGCCCGCGCGATCCTTCGCCCGCTGGGCGTTCTGCACTAAACGCAGCAACAACGCCATGTACAGCCCCAAAGCAACCAGCACGCCTTTGAACCCCTGCTCTTCCGCCCACGCCGACATAATAAAGTCGGAATACCGGACCGGAATGTATCCCAGTTGGTTCTGCGTGCCGTTGCCGAATCCCTTCCCCCAGAATCCGCCGGAGCCCACCGCTATCTTCGATTGCAACACTTGGTAGCCGGAACCCTTGGCGTCTTCCTCAGGGTGCATGAACGACGTAACTCTTTCCTTCTGATATGGCTTAAGGAAGTGCCACCCCACGGGCAGCATCATCATTCCAATCAATACAATCACCGCTGCATGTTTCCATTGCAACCCCGCCAGGAAAGCTCCAACAATCAGCATGGGCATCAATACGAGGGCGGTACCCAGGTCGGGCTGCTTCAGAATCAATGCTAATGGTAAGCCTACCAGAAGCCCTGCTTTTATCAAGTCCTGCAGGCTCAGCTCGTCTGTGCGTACTTCCGCAAAGAAACGTGCCAACACTATGATTATAATCAATTTGACGAATTCTGACACCTGAAAGAATTCCCCTAGTATCGGAATCCACCGCTTGGCCCCAAATCGCGTGTGCCCCATCAACAACACCGCCACCAGCGCCACCAGCGCCGCTATATACAGCCACGGCGCCTGATCCATAATCACGTGATAATCCAATCGCGACAGCAGGAACATCAGCACAAACCCAATGATTAGCCACCGGATCTGCTTCATATGCATCCCGGCCAGCGCGCTTCCATGCGTCGCCGAGTAAATCTCAATCACTCCCAGCGTGCAAATTGCCAGCACAATGGCCAGCAGCCACCAGTCGTAATCCCGTGCTCCCGGTGCGTCCTTCATCTGCCCCTTACCTCAATCCCTGTCTCGCTCATTACCCACGGCTACGACTCGTCATTCCGAGCGGAGTCAGCGGAGCGAAGAATCTCCCTTCGATCTCAAATCCGGGCAATCCTCGCGCAATTCCTTTGCAACATCAAATCCTTATTCCGGCCGTACCTTCTTCTCACTCGCAGAAGCTACTTGCGCCGTTTCCGCTTCCCTTACTTCCTTCACATCCTTGGCTTCCTTAACTCCACCTGCCACCGGCTCTTTGTTCGCCGCCGTCACCTGCCCCTGCGTCTTCTTGTTCTTCTTGTCGTAGTACGCCTTCACAATATCTCGCACCACCGGGCCCGCCGCTGTACCGCCATGTTCCGACGTGTCTTCCACTACGGCCGCCACCACGATCTCCGGGTCACGTCGCGGCGCGAATCCCACGAACCACCCATCGTTTTTCCCTTTGCCCATTCCCAGTCGGCTCGCCGCGCTGTAGCTCATCATCTGCGCCGTCCCGGATTTTCCGCAGAACTCCACTCCTTGCAACTTCAGGCTGGCTCCCGTTCCGCCCGGCTCGCTGATCACCCCATACATGCCCTGAGTCACTTGCTCTACCGTGTCATCGGAAATGTCTACATGCTTTTCCGCAACGTCCTTCGCGTCCTTTAGCAAGTGTGGCTGCTTGAAGTCCCCGGCGGATGCAATACCCCCGATTACGTACGCCACCTGGATCGGCGTCACCATTACCGAACCTTGTCCAATCGAAACCGAAATCGTCGAACCCGGATACCACTTATGGTGATATACCCGCTGCACCCACTCTTCCGAAGGCACCAGCCCCGCTTCTTCCGACGGCAAATCGATCCCCGTCTTTGAGCCCAACCCCAGCATCTTCGCGTATTTCGAAATCGTGTCGATCCCCATCCGCTGTCCCACGTTGTAAAAGAATACGTCGCACGAATGCACGATGGCGCTGTGCAGATTCACCACACCGTGGCTGCTCTTCCCATACACCCAGCATTTGTGCATCTGCCCGTAAAACACTCCATATCCGGGGCAAAACGCCGTGAAATTCTCTGGGGGAGTCTTCGATTCCAGCATCGCCGTAGCCATGATGATCTTGAAGACCGATCCCGGCGCCAACTGCGCCTGCGTCACTCGATTCAATAGCGGATGACCAGCGTCCGTGTTCAGGCTCTGCCATTCCTCCTTCGAAATGCGCACCGCAAAATCGTTCGGATCCGGTGCAGGATGGCTCGCGAACGCCAAAACTTCTCCCGTGCGTGGATCCAGCGCTACCACCGCACCTTTCTTATCGCCTAATTCCTTTTCCGCAATGTCCTGCAGGTCGTAATCGATCGTTAGTTGGATCTGTTTTCCTGGAATCGCTTCCTGCTGGTCCAGGTGCCCCATCTCTTTTCCGACGCTGTTCACGATCACGCGCCGCATCCCGTCCGTGCCTACCAAAATGTCGTTGTACTCCCGCTCCAGTCCGCTCTTTCCCGCTATGTCTCCCGGCCGCAGTTTTCCGTTACTCGCCTCAATCTGTTGTTCGCTGACCTCTCCCACGTACCCGCTGGCGTGCGCCATGAATCCGCCCGGCAAATAACGCCGTCGTTGCACCATCAACATTTCCAGCACTGGAATATCTTTGCGATGCGACTCAATAAACGCCACGTCCGCCGGCGTAGCTTCCGGTTTGATCACGATCGGCTGGAACTTCGGCAACTTGTCGGTGTTCGCCAACTGCTCCTTGATATCGGCCAACGACAGTCCTAATCCGTCTGCGATCACCGGTAAGTTCTTTTCGATTTCGTCCTGATCGTCGCGCAACAACAGCACGCTGAACGATGGATAATTGTCCACCAGCACGCGCCCGTCACGGTCCAGCATCCGCCCACGCGGCGCAATAATAGGAATGGAGCGCACCCGATTGCGCTCGGCCATTTGCCCATACGTGTCAGAGTCGATGACTTGCAGTTTCCAGAACCCCAGCAGTAGCAACGCCACCATGCCCACGATGACGTAGGACGCCGCCGCCAGTCTCACCTGCGGCAATCGATTATCGTTGCGGAACCAGTACGACACGAAGGACCTGCGCGCGTGGCTTTCTTTGCTTCAGGGCTGAGCGGCGCCCCCACACGCATCTCAATCTTTAATCTTTCCGGCAGCGAATACTTTCGAATTCTTCGTCTTTCGGAGTCTTTTCGCTCCGCACTTCCCTCAGAAGCGCCCGAATCGCCGCTTTTCCCCGCGAAGCCGCCAACTTCTCGAAGACTTCTTCAAAGTAGCACCTGACCTTCCCACACGCAACTCGTACCAAAGGACAGGTTTCGCGTCCTGCAACCATCTAACCCCTTCGTTTCCAGTCTCCACTGTGAACGTTACTCACTCACCTTAAATCGATTTATTTCATGCTCTTTTCCGTGCTTTTCCCTTCCTCTCTTGTTTCCCCAATTCTATAATTAGAAGGTATTACCGATGCTTTGTTCTAATTTCTGTTGGAGGGTTTGTGAGTCCCCTTTTGTCCCGGCCCCTGTTTCTCCGCGTTGTTCTTCCTATCACTGTTTTGGGAGTCTGCTTGGCTGTTTCTTTCGGCGTCCTGCGCCTGCGCTCGGCCTCGCCTACTGTCGATAAAACCTCCCTGCAACTCGTCACCGTCGAATCCGGCCCTATGGTTTGCCGCGTCGATGGTCTGGGGACCCTGGTCCCCGAGGATGTTCGTTGGCTCTCCGCCGGCACCGATGGCCGCGTCGACCAGATTTTCCTCCTCCCCGGAGCACACGTTAGGCCCGATACCGTCATCCTGGCCCTCAGCAACCCCGACCTGGATCGTCAGATTACCGACGCGGAACTGGCCATGAAGAAGTCCGAAGCCGAACTCGCCAACCTTCGCGTCCAACTGCAAGCGCAGCTCTTGAACGAAAAAGCCCTGGAAGCCCAACTCGAAGCGGACGCTACCCAAGCCAAGCTCGAGGCCGACCGCGACGACGCTCTCCTCAAGGCCCAACTCGGCACCGAAATGAACGCCAAGATCTCCCGCGCCCGCGCCAATTCGCTTGCCACTCGGCTCCAGATCGAGCGCGAGCGCCTCGGCATCTCCGCCGAAGCTCGTCAGGCTCAGTTAACCGCCAAGCAAGCCGAAGTCTCGCAGATGCAGGCGCTCTATTCTCTACGCACGCAGCAAAAAGAATCTCTCATGGTTCGTGCGGGCATGACCGGCGTGCTCGAAGAAATCTCCATCGGTATCGGCCAACAGATCGGCCCGGGCACAATTCTGGCTCGCGTCGCCAATTCTGCCCGCTTGATGGCCCGGATTCACATCCCCGAGGCGCAAGCCAGCAGCATTGAGATGAACCAGCCCGCCACGGTCACCTTGCAGGACCATAGCTATCCCGCCAAGTTGGTCCACATCGATCCTAACGTGCAGAACGGCACCGTCAGCGTGGACCTTAAGTTCATCGGCCCTCAGCCGCGGGAAGCCCGCACCGATCTTTCCGCCAGCGGCTCCATCGACGTCGAGAAAATTCCAGTCACCACCTTCGTCAAGTGGCCCTTGCAATCCCACGCGGGCGCCCCGATCTCCGTCTTCAAAATTGCCGACGATGGCAAGCAAGCCAACCGTGTTGAAGTCACCCTCGGTCGGACTTCTGACGATCGCGTCCAGATCGCCCAGGGCCTCGTTCCCGGCGATCGCATCATCGTCTCCGACATGTCCTCCTGGCACCGCTACGACCACCTGCAACTCAAGTAAGACTGCCCGTCATTTCGAGCGGAATCTGCGGAGCGAGGAATCCCTGTTCAGTCGCGGCGCAACGTTCACCTTCCGTGCGTCTCTCCCATTCGCTACACTATTCATTTCCTTATGCTCCCTGATTCCGATAAGCCACTGCGCATCGCACTCATCGGCATGTCCGGCTCGGGAAAATCCCATTGGACCAAAAATCTTGCCGCGCTCGGTTGCCCCACACTCTGCTGCGACGACGAAATCGAAACGCGTCTCGCGCCAGTTCTCAAGTCCGGCGGCTTTTCCGGTATCAACGGCGTCGCGGCCTGGATGGGCTGGCCCGATCGCGCCACTTACCTGGAACGGGAATCTCAATACCTCACGGAAGAAATCGCTGTCCTCGATGAAGTCCTCACCAGCCTCGAAAGAGATCCCCATCGCAGTCTCGTCTTGGACACCACCGGCAGCGTCATTGCTACCGGCAACCACACCCTGCATCGCCTCCGGCGCCAGATGACCATCGTCTACCTGGCCGCTTCCAAAGACGAAGTCCAGCTACTGATCCAGCGCTATCTTCAAGACCCCAAGCCTGTCTTGTGGCAAGGAGCATTCCGCGCGCACCCCGCCGAGACTCCACAAGAAACCGTAATGCGCTGCTATCCCGCGCTCATCGCCGCCCGTCGCCGCAGCTATGAAGCCTTGGCCCATCTCACCATTCCCACCCTTCAGCTCCGCGAAATCTCTCCCCCCGGCACTTCGCGCAGCGCCCCTGCCGGCCGAGCCTTCCTCGAAAAACTCAACGCCATGCTCGCCGCCCGGCGATGACCCTGGATTCTCCCCTTAACTCCATAGTTCCAAGAGCAGTTGGCGAAGCGAAAAAATCCTTGGCATTTTCCATTTTCGATTCCGTTTTCCAGTTGACGTCATCCATGACGATGCGCCATCGACCCAACGTATAATGAAAGAACGTATGAAGATGTGGGTTACTTAATACTCACAACTGAAAACTGACAACGGATTGCTGACAACTGACCACTTCCTCCATGCGCTACCGTTCTACTTCCGGCAAAGCTCCTCTCACCTCCCTCCGAGGTGCGGTGCTCCGCGGACTCGCTCCCGACGGCGGCCTCTACATGCCGGCCGAAATTGCCCGCCATACTCCCGCCGAGCTCGACGAATTTCGCCAACTCCCCTTCACCGAGGTCTGCTTCCGTCTCGTTCGTCCCTTCGCTACTCCCGATGTGCCCGAGGAAGTCCTCTGGCAGATCGTCGCCGAAGCCATCAATTTCCCCGTGAAGCTCGTCTCGCTCTCCCCCGCGCTCCACATCCTCGAGCTATTCCACGGTCCCACGCTGGCCTTCAAGGATTTCGGCGCACGTTTTATGGCTCGCCTTATGGGCTATTTCGTTCGCGGTGAAGCCCGTCAGCTCACTGTCCTCGTCGCCACCTCGGGAGACACCGGCAGCGCCGTCGCTCACGGCTTCCTCGGCGTCCCGGGTATCCGCGTCGTCATTCTCTATCCTTCCAAGCGCATCAGCGAAGCCCAGGAAAAACAATTCACCACGCTCGGCCAGAACATCACCGCGCTCGAAGTTTCCGGTGCCTTCGATGATTGCCAGCGCCTGGTCAAGCAAGCCTCTGCCGACGAACAACTGAATCAGCGCGCGTTCCTCACTTCCGCAAATTCCATCAACGTCGGCCGCCTCCTCCCCCAGATGTTCTATCACGTCGCGGCGTACCGTCAGTTACCCGTCGCCTCAGTCCCTCTCGTCGTTGCCGTTCCCAGTGGCAACTTCGGCAATCTCACCGCCGGCCTTTTCGCCAAACGCGTAGGCGTCCCCGTGGCTCGTTTTATCGCGGCCACCAACGCGAATGACGTTGTTCCCCAATACCTGCTTTCCGGAAAATATTGTCCCCGACCTGCCATCGCCACGTTCTCCAACGCCATGGACGTGGGAAATCCCAACAACTTCCCGCGCTTGCTCGACCTCTGCCGCAATCGCATCGAAAATGTTCGTAAGGAAATCTGGGGCCAGGGCGCCACCGACGATCAGACCCTCCAGGAAATGCACGACGTCTGGGACCGCTATCGCTATGTATCCGACCCGCACACCGCCGTTGGCATCCACGCGTGGGAAACCTACCGCAAAGAACACCCCGAACCGTCCCAGGGTCTAGTCCTTGCCACCGCCCACCCCGCCAAATTCGCCGACATCGTCCAGAAAGCCATTGGCCAGACTCCCCCGCTGCCAGAGCGCCTCGCCCGCCACCTCAACCAGCCCAAGCTCTCGCTGCCTCTTCCCAATTCTTATGATGCCTTGAAGCAATTCCTCCTGAGCCACTAGTTGCAATTCGCCAGCTTGCGCTCATCGCAACGTTTCAGCACCCACAGCAACGCTGTAGTGCCGCACGATTGCCGTACCGAAATTGTCATTCCGAGCGAAGTCTTCGAAGCGAGGAACCTCCGCTTGGGTTTCCACGGTCGTGTCCAGAAGTCTTGGGCTTCTCTTTAGGAACTGGCGGCTCCAATCGCCACGCTTCAGGCCCCGAAGTGTCGGAGGGTTCTTCAGTTATTTCCGAAACTTGCCTTTTTTCTCGTAGGGAAGAAAACCTTTTTACGAATTGCGCCGCAACCGGTCAAGCACGAGAAACAGCATCGTCCCCAGCAATGCGTTCACTCCAGCGGCAATCGCCAAATGCACGTTAAACCACGCTTCCGGCTGCGCCAACAGTACCCGGCGTGTCAGCATCAGCACCGCTTGATGCACGACGAAGAAGCTGAAAATCAATGCGAATCGCGCCGCCGGATGCTCGGTGTCCAGCCTCGCGCCAATCGACGACGCCAAATATCCAATCACCGTCTTCCCAATCCCGTAAAATCCTAACGGCACCGTCGGCCCGCTCAGCGCATCCTGCGCTAGACCGATCACCATGCCCAGCAACAGCCCTGTCGATGGGTTCCGCCGGCTCAGCCCAAAATAAATCGTTGCTAACAGCGGAAGGTCCAGAATGCTCAGCCGTGGGAAATACACGGGAGCAGTCGCCTGGAATACCAGCGCCAGTGCCGCCACCAACACCACAGCGCCCGGGTAGAACTTGTGCACTTCGATGTGCGTTTCGCCGGTGCGCAGCTCGTACGCTTCGTTCATGGCTTCTCCGCCGCTGCTGGCGCTGTGTTTTGCGTGTTTGGTGCCGGGCTTGTCGCGCCGCCCGGCCCACTCTGCGCTGCTTCACTCTTGAATTCCACCGGCTCTTGGCTCAGCAGCACAATCACTGTTTCCAGCCGATCCAGTTTGGCAGCGGGCCGCACGCGAATCTGCTTGAACGGATTCCCGGGTTTCACTTCCATCACGGTCCCGATCGGGATGTCCCGCGGAAAAATCTTGTCCATGCCGCTGGTCACGATCTTTTCGCCCACGGTGACGTTCTCTTCCGTTGCTACGTACTTCATCTGCATCGTGGGTTCGCCCGTCCCGCCTACTGGTCCCTGTGTGCGGGTATCCACCAGCATCGCGCCCGCGCCACCATCCTTGTCGGTAAGCAAAAGCACCTGGGACGTCTTCCCATACACCTCAATCACTTTTCCTACGGCACCGTCCGGCGTGATCACCGCCATGTTCCGTCGCACTCCGTCCTGTTCGCCCCGGTCAATTTCAATCGTTCGGCTCGCCATACCTGCGCTTGCCGCAATCACCCGCGCACCTACCATCGGTACTTTCTCGTGCGTTTGCTTGAAATTCAGTAATGCCGCCAACCGGTCCGCCTCAGCGGCCTTGCTCTCCAATTGCGAAATGGTCAGCTTCAACGAGTCATTTTCAATGCGCAATGCTTCGTTTTCGCGCTCCGTGCTCTGTAGCGCGAAGTAGTGCGTCCATACTCCGCGAATCTGCCCAAATCCCCACGCGCCCGACCGTTCGAATGGGTACGCTGCGGACACTGCCCACACGCGAATCAATCGGCCCCGCGAGTCGCGCTTGATCTGCACCGCCAACAGCAACAGCTGCGCGATCAGCACGCCCGCCAGTAACGTCAGCGACTTATGTTTCGATGGAATTGCGACCATACCCTGAACCGTTACGTGTCCGCCAGACGCATCTTATCTTTGCTTCGCGCTGCCAAAGCTCACCGAATGCCGCGATCCCGCGCATGCTTCGCTGCGCTCCCAGTCCGCGAACCTGAAAACTAAAGTCTGCCTAATCGATACAAACCTGCCGCAGCAATTTGAAATCGCTCAGCATCTTTCCGGTGCCCAGCACCACCGATGCCAGCGGGTCGTCGGCAATCGAAACCGGCAACCCCGTCTCTTCCCGGATGCGCTTGTCCAGGTTCTTTAACAGCGCCCCGCCGCCCGTCAGCACAATGCCGCGGTCGCTGATGTCCGCCGAAAGCTCCGGAGGCGTACGTTCCAGCGCCACACGCACCGCATTCAAAATCGTCGCCACGCATTCGCTCAGAGCCTCGCGAATTTCGCTGTCATCAATCGTCACTGTCCGCGGCACGCCCTCAATCAGGTTGCGCCCCTTCACTTCGATCGTCAGCGGCTTTTCCAGAGGGTACGCCGATCCGATCTCCATCTTGATCTGTTCGGCGGTGCGTTCCCCCACCAGCAGGTTGTATTTCCGCTTCAAATACTGCATCACCGCTTCGTCCATCTCGTTCCCGGCCACGCGTACCGACCGCGAATATACAATCCCGCTCATCGAAATGACTGCGATGTCCGTGGTTCCGCCGCCGATGTCCACCACCATGTTCCCGCTCGGCTCTTCGATCGGCAGTCCCGCCCCGATCGCCGCCGCCATCGCCTGCTCCACTAGGTAAACTTCGCTCGCACGTGCGCGATACGCAGAGTCCTGCACCGCGCGCTTTTCCACCGGCGTGATTTCGCTTGGCACTCCGATCACGATACGCGGGTGCACCAGCACGCGCCGGTTGTGTGCCTTCTGGATGAAGTACGTCAGCATTTTCTCCGTAACTTTGAAATCTGCGATTACGCCATCTTTCATCGGCTTGATGGCCACCACATTTCCCGGAGTGCGTCCCAGCATATCCTTCGCTTCGCGGCCCACCGCTACCACTTCGCCGCTCGCCTTGTTGATCGCCACGATCGACGGCTCGTTCACCACAATCCCTTTGCCGTGCGAGAACACCAGCGTGTTCGCCGTCCCCAGATCGATCGCCAGATCGGAGGAAAACAGACTGAACACCGACCTCAGGTTGTACCCATTCTTATTCAACACTGCTTCCCCCTGCGGAGAGGGTTTGCCCGGAAGGATCTCCGCGTTCGCTGACCACCAGTCCGACTTACCATTGTCGCCGGATTCAGCGCCTCACGCAAAATCGCTACCTGCGTCCCCAAACTTTTATTTCGGCACTACGATCGAAACCTGCTGTTTCGCCGTTCCACCCCGCCGGTTTGACCCGATCACTACGATCGTATGCTGCCCCGGTTCCAGCGGTTCCGTGAAGTGCCGGAATGTCCCGTCCGGTGCGATATTCGCCACCGGTTGCCCATTGATGATTAATGCTGCTCCGGGCTCTGTCTTCCCAATTAATTCCGCCACGCGTCCGTGAATCTGCGTGGTCTGGATCTCCAGCATCATCTCCTGGGCTTTGCCCTGCGCCACCAGGGTAAACTTGAACGTTTCGCTATACTCGCTGGTCTCTTTTTTCGCGTTCGAAGCCGTCACATTCCAGAAATAATCGCCCGCGTCCAACCCGCTCACTTCTGTGCTGTTTCCCGCGACCTTCACTTCTTTCACCAACTTCGTGAACATGGAAGTCGTGCTGATGCGCAATGTGTAGCCCACCGCGTCGTCAACTGCACCCCATTCAAATGCCACTCGCGCCGTCCGTGGATTGTCGGAAATAATCGGCGCCAGATTCAAAGGCGATACCAGCCCTGGCGGGGCCAATACGTTCGATTTCTGAATCGATCCGTTCGTCGGAAAACTCGCCTTCTCCCACTGCGTCAACTCGATTTTCTCGTTGCCCCGTTGTACTTCCGCTCCGCCACCAGATACCACAATTTCATGTTCGTTCTTCGTTGGATCGTTCTTTACCGACGCCCGGCTGTTCTGTTTCATGAACGCCGTGGCGTCTTCCACGGTAACCGCCGCCTGCGCATCCCGCAGCGTCCATGTCGGTGTAGCTAAGTCCACCGACCCGGTATTGATCGTCACCGCCGTCTTTGAATGATCCCGCGTTACGCTGTTCTCTTCTACCGTGATCAGCGTGTCCTTATTGATGGTGTATTCCGTGCCGTCTGCAAAGGTTACCCGCGCCGCGCCGTCCGAACCGGTCTGAATCAGATCTCCTTTATCGAGCGTGGTGTGATAATCCGCATCCACCCAGGTTACCGAATTCACTTTCTTCACCTGCACCCGCCCGTCCAGGTTCACGAATTTTGCCTGGGTCTGTGCGCTGCTTAGCGCCTCCGCTTCCGGATTCCCAATGGCATTATTCAGCTTCTTTTCAACAATGTCCGTCCAGTTCGGAACCGTCGCATACATCGCCGCAATCACAATCACTCCGATCAGCACGATCACCAGGCCCACGGTCTTGTAACTCACCGTGTGCCAATACACCTCCACATGCTTGATCTTCGGCACCTGCTGTGGTGTCGGTGCGGTCGTCGGTCGCCGAGGCTCTGTTGGCGTCTGTGTGCTCACGGTTGCGCGCGCTGCGAATGCTCCAATTTCGCAATCTAACACACCCTGCTTCGACTGCACGGATTCCCCAATCCCTCTTGGCCAATCTACAAATAGCGTTTCCGCTCCTTTTCCGCCAATCCCTGTCCCGCAGGTCAGTTTCTCGAGCTTCCCGCCTTTCTGCTTTTCTCAAACTCCACCGTCGGTTCCGCTTGTCGCAGCCCGTCTGTTATTCTGGTAAAACTTGGGGGAGAGGGAGTTGCTCGTGTCACCTGTACGTGTTCTGATCGTCGAAGATCACAGTCTGGTCGCGGAAGCATTCACCAAGCTGCTCGAGCCGGAATTTCAGGTTGTCGGAACCGCTGGAAGTGCCCGGGAACTGCTTCGCACCGTGCGCGACCGTAAGCCTGATGTCGTGCTCCTCGACCTTTATCTGCCGGGTATGGATGGTATGGAAACCGGTGGCCTGCTGAAGCAAATCTTGCCGGACATTAAGATCATCGTTGTTACCGTCAACGACAGCCCTAAAACCGCCCTTCGCGCCCTCAACTCCTGGGCCTCTGGCTACCTCCTTAAACGGTCGCTCGCCGCGGAATTGCTAAAGGCCGTCCG
>Ga0335076_10005923_pt1 | contig 12340 bp, 9 predicted proteins | sample Lox_Sample_25_FD_206717 | JGI IMG/M metagenome (GOLD analysis project Ga0335076, IMG submission 206717) | Soil microbial communities from Loxahatchee National Wildlife Refuge, Florida, United States - Lox_Sample_2.5 | ecosystem: Environmental > Terrestrial > Soil > Wetlands | place: USA: Florida...
TGCGGCAGCGCGGTCTCAGCTTTGATCTTGGCGTAACTCTTCGCGATGCGTTGGACGTACTTCATGGTTTCGAGATAGGGCGGCACACGGCGGCCGTACTGATCGACGCGCTCCGGGCCCGCGTTGTAGGCCGCCAGGGCAAGGGTGAGGTTGTTGTATCTATCCATCAGCTGGCGAAGATACCTGGTTCCTGCGTTGACGTTCTCCTCGGGGTCGAAGATGTCTTTCACGCCGAACTGCGCCGCGGTTTGCGGCAGGAGTTGCATCAGGCCACGAGCATTTTTGGGCGAAACGGCTTTGGGGTCGAAATTGGATTCGATGGCGATCACACAGTGGATCAAATCCGCATCGACTCGGTAACGATCGGCCGCGGAGCGAATAACCTTTTCGAACGGCGTTTTGTCGCTGAGAGGTTCTTCGATCGGTTCAAAGACTTCTTCCGGCTCGATGCCGACCACATCGTCGGCCAGCACTTCGGCGGTGCCGCCTTTCAGGTGCAGGCGGTAGCGGTCGCCAAGGATCTCGTAGCCCGTGACGTTGAGGCGTACCCCGCCGCGCAGCACGACGTAGTCTGCGCGTGTGGGGGCCGCGGAGGCCGCGAGGGCCAGGGTGAGCGCAAAGACGGTCAGTAATCGCCGAAAGGTCACTCGAAACTCTCAGTAAGCGCGAAGCGCTGGATGGCTGCGGCAACGCCGTCGTCATCGTTAGACGCGGTCACGTGCCAACCGCGCTCTTTCAACGCCGGAACGCTGTTGCCCATGACAACGGGTACGCCAGCAAAGGATAACATTTCCAGGTCATTGTGATTGTCTCCAATGGCCAGGATTTCCTGGCGGGGGATGCCCCGTACCCCTGCCCACTCGGCCAGGGCCGCCCCCTTGGAAACCGCCGGGTGAATCACATCGATCATGGCGAAGTCTTTCTCAGGGTAGATGGTTACAGCCAGAGCGAATTCCTTGGCGAAGGGTGTGCCAAGGAGCGCCTGCTCCACCTGCCGCATGGACTCAACCTGGCCCGTAAACATTACCTGAATGGGGTCGTCGGTGAGGCAGGATTCCAGGGGGCCGGCTTCCACGAGAAATCGGCGGTTGCGCGTGTAATAGGAGCCGCGGGTCGGGTCGGACCAGTCGATGGACTCTAGAATGACCTGGTTTTCCTGTGGCCGATCGAAGACGACCGCGGCACAATCGCGCCATGCGGTCGTGGACTGCAGGACGCGCCGCGCCGTGTCTTTCGGCAGGAGATGACGAAGATGGGTGACACCGTCACTGGTACGGATCAGCGCCCCGTTGTTGACCATCATGGTGACCGGTGAAGCGATCTGCTGAACCACCGGAAGCGCGAAGTCGTAGCGCCGTCCCGTAACGATGGCGACTTCTATACCGCGCCGCGCGGCCTCATTAATAGCTGCAGAGTTTGCGAGCGAGACCTCCCAACGGCTGTTCAAAAGCGTTCCATCGATGTCGAGGGCGATGAGGCGAATGGCCATGCTCTTATCTTATCGAATTGACGTGAACGGATTGAGAAATACGAGCGATCGGGCGGTTGGGCGCCAAAATGGGTGTGCTAGACTTTTGGGGCTGATGACCACCTACCGACTGTATTACGACAACGCGTATCAACAAAATTTCGAGGCGCGAATCCGCTCTTGCGACCCGACAGGCCCGGTGAGCACGGAATCGGGTGCGCGCGCTGCTTGGGAGGTCCTGCTGGATCAGAGCGCGTTCTATCCGACTTCCGGGGGACAGCCGTTCGATTGGGGGATGATTGGCGAGGCGCGGATATTGGATGTACGTGAAGAGGACGACGAAATCGTCCACATTGTGGACAGGGAAGTAACAGTAGGGGCGACGACGGGGTGCATTGACTGGTTGCGGCGCTTCGATCACATGCAGCAGCACACCGGGCAGCACCTGCTATCGGCGATGTTTCAGGAGCGGTACGGTCTGCCGACGATCTCTTTTCATCTCGGTGGCGAAATCAACACGATTGATTTGCGTGGCCAGGAACCAGCGCAAGATGTGTTAAGCGGTGCGCAACATGCAGCGAACGCGGTGATCTTCCAGGATCGCCCCGTGACGGTACGCTACGGAACCGCTGCAGAGCTGGCCGAACTGGGGGTGCGAAAAGAAGTCGATCGACAGGGCATCCTTCGGGCGATCGAAATCGAAGGCGCTGACCTGCAGCCATGCGGCGGCACACACGTGAAGAGCACCGGCCAGATCGGAATGATTCTGGTGCGGCGGTGCACAAAAATTCGCCAGGACTGGCGCGTGGAGTTTGTGTGCGGCAGGCGCGCCGAAAGAGCCGCCAGCGGCGACTACCAGTTGCTGAGGACAGTGGCGGACCGGCTGAGCTGCGCACCGGACGAGATTCCTGGCGCCATCGACAAGAGCGCTGCGGAGAGGGATGCCAGCTTCAAGGGTCTGCGTGCGGCTATGCAACAGCTTGGTGAAGCCAGGGCGAAGTTATTGGTTCAGAGCTGCGCGCCCAACGAGAAAGGCATACGGATTATCGTGGAATCGATGGGAGAAGAAAACCCTGAATTGTTGTTGCCGCTGGCGACGGAAATAGCGAAGAACGAGAAGTGCATCGCACTATTGGTTCATGAGGGAACAGGCCAACTGGTGTTTGCGCAAAACGCCAGCGCGGGTTCCGACCTCAACGCCGCACTAAAGCAACTGCTGGGGGAACTGCCGGGCAAGGGCGGCGGCACAAAGGACTTTGTTCGCGCAAGACTGGCCGATCCTTCCAAATCCGGCGCGGCTCTGGAGGTGGCGCGCCAAATTGTTTCCCACTAGTGGGCAGCCTTAGCCAGCGCGGAGTCGTAGCTCTCGCCATAAATGGCCGGGACCTTACCGCCCATGGCGCGCAGATAGGTGGAAAGCTGGCCGCGATGGTGGATCGAGTGGTTCAGCGAGAAGGTCAGATAGGCCACGGCCGGCATTTGGAATATCCCACGAAAGTCGATCACCTTCACTAACTGCTCGCCCGACAATTGGGAGAGCTTGGCGAAGTTGCGAGAAAACGAATCCGCATACCACTGCGCGATGTCCGGGCCAGTCTTCACGTTGTCCGGCCGGTGATTCGGAGTGAAGTCAAACGCGCCGGCGGCAATACCGCTGTAGAAACGATTCTCGGCGGCGGCGATATGCCAGGCAAGTTCGAGAGCCGTTTTGGAGTTGGCGTCTGGCCGGTACTCGCTATTCGCGACCGGAATGGCGGCAATCACCGCGCGCGTTGCCTGATGCTCCCGCTCGACAGACGGAAGCGAGAAGTTCAAGAGGAAAATGCCTTGTTCTGCCGTGATCGGATTCATGGAGACTCACCTCGGAGAAGAATTGGGAACTGGCGATTGGATGCGCGGGTTTGCGAGAAGGGTAGCCGGCCTGGCGCGGCGCGTGCAAGTTCGTTAGAAAAAGCGCGTCAGAACACGATCCGGCAGATTCGCCAAGTCGACCAGGGTAAGGAAGTCGATGGTCTTAAACTCGCGGTCGATGGCTGGTGGTCCGCAGATACGGCCGGAGATCTCCAGGTAGGCGCGGAACAACCGGGGCGGCCGGGAGACCTCGACCGGGGCAGCGGTCGATTTGCACTCGTGGCCGGGTTGCGGAAGCGTGTAAAGCGAGGGGTCGACCAGGTATTTCTCCTTCAGGGATTCGTACATCGCCGCGCCGTAATTCTCGTCCTGGGAGGAAATCGAGCTGCAGCCGAGCAGATAGCGCGACTCGTGTCGCGTGGCGTAGACGGCAATCCCTTTCCACAGAGCGTGCAGAACCATGATGTTGCGGTAATCGATATGGACGCAGGCGCGCCCCAGTTCCAACACGTGTTTGCGGACGCGATCGTAGACCGAGAAATCGAAGAGCTGGTTGCCGTAGTAACCGAGGTTCCGGTGTGCGACTTCGCCCGTCTGTAGGCGATAAGTTCCGACCAGTTTGGCGCTTTCCAGGTCGCGGACCATCAAGTGGTCGCAAAAGGTGTCGAAAGGATCGATGTCCAGGCCGGAGCGGTCGGAAGTCGACAGGCCTTCGCCCAGTTCGACGTTAAAAACGTGGTAACGAAGACGCTGGCACTCGGTTAAATCGCTTGGGGTAATTGCGAGACTGACACGGAATAGGGAAGTTTCGGCTAAGAGCGGGTCGGGGGTTAGCGTTTTCACGACTGACCTCTGGCTGAGGCAAGTTTCCCGTGCCCCAGGTTTCAGCAGTGTTGCAGCAGCGTTATTTTCGTGTACCTGTGTTAACCGATGCGAAACTACCCTGACGCTTGATTTTACCGTCAAGGGGAAGGAAAGGGAAGTCGGGGCGTGGACGGAATTGAGGAATCCGTCATCCGCCTGCGGCCCGCAATTTCAACTTACGAGGCGGGCGCCGTGGTGGAGCGAACGATCAGTTCAGGCTTGACCATGATTTCGGCCGGGAATTCGGCTCCCGGAGGCGAACTGATCCGGGACAATAGAGTCTCCGCGGCAATCTCGCCCATGTGGCGCAGCGGTTGGCGCACGGTGGTCAAAGGTGGATTCTGGTACGCGGCGCTCTGAATATCGTCGAAACCGACCACCGATACATCTTCCGGGACGCGTTTGCCGGATTCGCGCAGAGCCTGGATCGCACCAATCGCGGAAATGTCGTTAAAGGCGAAGAGCGCCGTAAACGGCTCGCCTCGCTCCAGGATCTTGCGGGTGACGCCGTATCCGACTTCCGGTGAGGGAGAGTCACTGTCCAGCTGAACGGTGAGCGAATCGTGGATCACAATGCCCAACTGTTTTGCCACAGTGTGAAGCGCGGTCCAACGGATTTCCGTGTCAGAACTGAAGTCCTGCCCTTTGATCATTACTATGCGCGTATGGCCGAGTTCTTGAAGGTGCCGGAGGGCCAGGTGGGCGGCAAGCAGATGGTCTAGAACGATATTGGTTACCCCAGGCACATTGCGATGGCCGGAAATGGCTACAACCGGCATGGCACTTGGTTCGGTCAGCACCGTATCGACCGCGATGATGCCTTCCACCGCGCGCTGCTGGAGAAGCGGAGGATACTCAGTGATTAAATCGGCGCGATGACGATGGCTGACAACGAAATAGAAATACCCTTCCTGGAGAAGGTAGTCCTCGACTCCGGAGAGCACCAGTGCCGCATAGCCTTCGCTGACTTCGGGGACAATGACCCCGATCGTGAAACTGCGTTTTTGCCGCAGCGAGCGAGCCATGAGGTTGGGGCGATAGTTTAATTCGCGGGCCGCTTGGCGAACCCGCTCCTGAGTAGTGGTGGGGATAGACTTGGCGGCAGGCGAGCGATTGATGACCAGCGAGACAGTAGCGGAGGATAGGCCGAGATGCGCGGCGAGTTCTTTCAGACTGATGGACCCCGCCGCGGAGCTCAGAGCGGCAGATTGGGGGGCTTTCCGAGACCGAGTCATGGGATGTCTGGGGGCAGTCTGTCACAACCGGAGTGGAACGGCAAGAGGGCAAAGGAGGGCCAGAAAATCGATCTTGCAGTAGTCAAGGAATGAAATATGTGATAGATTGTCGCCAATAAATCGATTTATCTGCTCTGAAGGGGCACGTATCCGACGGGCGCCGGCTGTCCTGCTGTAAATGTTGGCGTCCGTTGCTTGGGGTGCTCCCGCAAAGCCAGTACACCGTCGGGGAGCGAGCGTGCTCGCCGGCAGAAACGCATTTCTGGAAGAGGAGTTTGACTCACGTGAACCGTATACTCCGTTGCCGTCTGCTTCTTGTGCTGCCCTGTATTCTGTTGTTGTCGGGATGTGTTTTTGCGCAGCAACATTCACCGTCTAACGTCTTCTATAATCTCACGCTGCCTTCCACTCTTACTGACGCCACTGTCGAAAGCAAAATTGACACTCTACTCAGGCAAATGACGCTTGAGGAGAAGGTGGGCCAGTTGGTGCAGTATTCCGCCGGGACGCCGACGGGTCCCGGAACCGGCCGAAGCGACTATCAGGAGATGATTGCCAAGGGGCAAGTCGGCTCGCTGTTCAATTTAGAGGATGCGCGGGCCGCGAACCGTTTTCAGCGTATCGCGATGGATCAGTCGCGGTTGCACATTCCGTTACTGAATGGTTTGGACATGATCCACGGCTATCGCACGGAATTCCCGGTTCCCCTGGGGCTCGCTTCGACCTGGGATCCGGAGATCGTGGAGAAGGCAGCGCGGATCGCGGCGCGCGAGGCTGCCGCCGGCGGCGTGCGCTGGACGTTCTCCCCGATGGTGGACATTGCGCGTGACCCGCGATGGGGAAGAATGATTGAAGGAGCCGGCGAAGACCCGTACCTTGGGAGCGTCATCGCACGGGCCTACGTGCGCGGTTATCAGGGCCGCAGCCTGGGCGCTGCGGACAGCATCGTGGCGTGCCCGAAACACTATGTCGGTTACGGGGCCGCGGAGGGCGGGCGCGACTATAACACCACGGAAATCTCCGAGCACACGTTGCGCGAAATATACCTGCCGCCGTTCTATGCCGCGCTGGATGCCGGCGCAGGCACCCTCATGAGCGCGTTTAACACGCTCAATAGCGTTCCGGCGAGCGCGAATCCCTTTACGCTGAAAGAGGTGCTGCGCCGCGATTGGAAGTTTGACGGGCTAGTGGTGAGCGACTGGACCTCGATCGGTGAGTTGATTCCACATGGGATTGCGAACGATGGAAAAACCGCTGCCTGGCGTGCTTTCAGCGCGGGCGTCGACATGGACATGGAGAGCAATCTGTACCACGAACACCTGGTCGAGTTGGTCAAAAGCGGCAAAGTTTCCGAGACGGAAATTAACGATGCGGTGAGGCGTGTGTTACGGGTGAAATTTGCGCTTGGGCTTTTTGAGCACCCCTACACGGACGAAAAAGCGGCAAATCACGGGCCGTTGCCGAAGGATAGCCTGGAGGTGGCGCGCACGGCGGCGGAGCGCTCCTTCGTGTTGCTCAAGAACGATCTGGTGGGTTCGCGCCATTTGCTGCCGTTCGAAGGAGAGTTCAAGACTTTTGCGCTGGTCGGCCCTTTGGCGGATGACGCAGGGGAGATGCTTGGCTCCTGGGCGGCACGCGGCGAAGCGAAAGACGTGGTGACGTTGCGAAGCGCGCTGGCGGAGCGTGTAGGAGCGGATCGCGTGAAGTACGCCAAGGGCGGAGAAATCCGGAAAGCCACAGACGAGCAGATTGCGGAAGCGGTGGCGGCGGCGCGAAACGCGGACGTGGTGATCCTGGCACTGGGTGAAGATGCACCGGAAATGACGGCGGAGGCTGCTTCGCGGGCGCACCTCGATTTGCCAGGCCGCCAGGAGGCGCTGCTGGAGCAGGTAGCTGCGACGGGCAAGCCGATGGTGCTGGTGCTGTTCAGCGGGCGGCCGTTGACGTTGCCATGGGCTTTTGAACACGTCCCAGCGGTGCTGGCGGCGTGGTTCCCGGGCGTGCAAGCGGGCCCGGCGCTGGTGCGAACCCTGTTTGGTGACACGGTGCCAAGCGGGAAGCTGGTAGTCTCCTGGCCGCGCTGGGTTGGACAACTCCCGCTCTACTACAACGCTTTGAGCACCGGTCGGCCCGCAGGCAACGCGGATTTGTCGCGTCCTCCGAGCGAAGGCACGGAGAAATTCGTCTCGCGCTACGTGGATGAAACCAATGCACCGCAATTCCCGTTCGCATACGGGCTGAGTTACACGGAGTTTCGTTATTCGAAGCCGGAGATCAGTGCCAAGACGTTAAGCGCGAAAACTCTCAGCGCCATGCTGCGCACGCGGCAGGATGACCCGAAAGAAGTACTTTCGGTCAGCGCAAACGTCACGAATTCCGGAAAAGTCGCCGCCGAAGAGGTAGCGCAGGTGTACGTGAGGTTGCGCGGCACAAGCGTGGAAGAGCCTGTTCGGGCGCTCAAGGGTTTTCAGCGGGTTACCTTGGCACCAGGGGAAACGAAACGCGTAACCTTCTCACTCACGGCGGAATCTTTTGCAATCTGGGACAGCAACAATGAGCATAACGTTGAAGCTAGCCAGGTGAACATCTGGGTCAGCCCGGATTCTTCGCGTGGCGAATCCGTTGCGCTAGAGATCACGGAATAAACGAGGTCTTTGCCATGACCACATCTCGGCTGAATCGTCGCGCGTTACTCCGCCGTTGCGGGAGTGCGATCGCGGTTGCGCCTTTCGTCTCTCTCCTGGGCTGCGGCAACCGTGCGCCAAAAGTAGTTCAGAACCCCGGGGGCTCCCCTTATCAGGGCACCGACGACCAATTGCTCGATGAGATGCAACGCGGCAGTTTCGAATTCTTCTGGAATGAAGCGAATCCAGCGACCGGGCAAGTGAAGGACCGCGGCTATCTGAACGGTAACGATAACAGGACGATGTCCAGCATTGCGGCCACGGGATTCGGCTTGTCGGCGTTGTGTATCGGAGACGCGCGCGGCTACGCCAAGTCCTCGGACATTGCGGATCGAGTCCGTAACACGCTGCGTTTTCTGTGGAGCACATTGCCCAATGTGCATGGGTTTTACTACCATTTCGTGGACATGAATACGGGGGCCAGGTGGGAGCAGGTGGAATTGTCGTCCATTGATACCTCGCTGCTTCTTTGCGGCGTCCTGACCGCGCGTGCTTATTTCGCGGACGCCGAAATTCAAGACCTGGCGACGAAGATCTATAACCGTGTCGACTGGCCGTGGATGTTGAATGGTGGCTCGACGTTTTCCATGGGATGGAAGCCGGAAAGCGGATTTCTGGATGCGCGCTGGGAGCACTACTGCGAGTTGATGATGATTTACCTGTTGGGGATCGGGTCGCCAACGAACCCGGTTTCGGCCGACACCTGGAAGGCGTGGACCCGCCCCACGGTCAGCTTTCAGGGACTCACGTATATTTCCGGCAACGATCCGATTTTCACGCATCAGTATTCGCAGGCGTGGTATGACTTTCGAGGCAAGCGCGACGCCTACGCCAACTATTTCGACAATTCCGTGACGGCTACGAAAGCGCACAAACTGTTCTGCCTGTCTTTGCATTCTCAATTCAGCGACTACACCGACGACCTGTGGGGAATTTCCGCTTCGGATTACGCCAAAGGCTATACGGCCTGGGGCGGGCCTCCTGCGCAAGGCCCGATTGACGGCTCAGTAGTTCCTTGCGCGACGGGCGGTTCGCTGGCTTTCGTGTTTGACGATTGCATTCGCGTGCTAAGGAATATTCGCGGGGTGTATGCCCCGAAGGCTTGGGGAAAGTACAGCTTTGTGGACGCTTTCAATCCGCTCACAGGCTGGTACGATAGCGATGTACTGGGAATCGACCTTGGGATCACCATGTTGATGGCAGAGAACCATCGCACAGGTTTGATCTGGGAGACGTTTATGAAGAATCCCGAAGCGCGAGCTGCCATGCAAAAGGCCGGATTCCAGAACCTATAGCTCAATGCATCGAAGGCTCTTCTTTCTTGGCGCGATGGTATTGCTTGCCATCGGCATCCTCGGCGCCCACAGCGCTCCCCAAAATGCACCAGCCCCAGGGCCGATCCGGTTCGAAGAAATCGCGGCAAAAGCCGGCGTGCACTACATCACGGCGACGGACACCACTGAAAACAAGAACCAGCCGCAGACGATGGTTTCTGGCGTTGCGCTATTCGACTACGACGGAGATGGATACTTGGATATCTACCTGGTGGGTGGCGCGTCGATTCCGTCGCTGGTCAAGACTTCGCCGCAGTATTGGAACCGGCTCTATCACAACAATCACGACGGCACCTTCTCCGACGTTACGGAAAAGGCGGGGCTAGCGGGCGCCGGCTACGGCAGCGGCGTAGCCATCGGCGATTACGACAATGACGGATGGCCAGACGTATTCCTGGCCAACGTCACCGGGAACCAACTTTTCCACAATAACGGGAACGGCACGTTTAGCGATGTCACGGCAAAAGCGGGCGTGTCGGGCGCGCTGTTGGATGGAAAGAAGATGTGGTCGGTAGGCGCGGGCTGGTTCGATTACAACAATGATGGGCTGCTGGACCTGTTCGTGGTGAACTACTGCAAATGGGAAGCGAACAAGGACCCGTATTGCCGGGTCAAGGAAGGCGTGCGGGGCTTCTGTCATCCGAAGAATTATGTGTCGCTCCGCAATACCCTCTATCGCAACAACGGGGATGGAACGTTTAGCGATGTTTCCGAAGAAACGGGAATCGCGAAATATTTCGGCAAGGGAATGAGCGTCACGTTCGCGGACTACGACGGAGATGGATATCCGGATGCCTTCGTGGCAAACGACACAACGCAGAATTTTCTGTTTCATAATCTCAAAGGGAAGAAGTTCGAGGATGTGGCGTTGGAAGCGGGCGTAGGATTTGCCGCGGACGGCCAGGCGCGGTCGGGCATGGGCGCCGATTTTCGCGACGTAAACAATGACGGCTTGCCGGATATCTGGCACACCGCTGTGGAGCGGGAAGAATTTCCTCTTTTGATCAATTCGGGGCACGGTGACTTCGACGACCAGACCGCTGCGAGTGGCCTGGGCAAGACCAACGATATGTCGGGATGGGGAAACGGGATTTTTGATCTCGATAATGATGGCTGGAAAGATCTGTTAGTAGCGCGCGCGAACGTGATGGACAATATCAGCCTCCTAAATCCGACGCGGAAGTACGAAGAGCCTGTTACGATTTTCCGTAACCTGGGAAATGGCAAGTTCGCTGACGTGACTGACACCTCCGGTGCCACGGCGGCTCACCGTGGCGTGGCATTTGGCGACCTGGATAACGACGGCCGTGTTGACGTGGTTGTGTCCGTGCTGAATGGGCCGGCAAAGATTTTCCACAATATTTCCGATAGCTCAAAGCACTGGATTCTGCTGAAACTAGTCGGCACGAAGAGCAACCGGATGGGTATCGGAGCGCAAATAAAGTTGACCGCTGAAGATGGCTCGAAGCAGTGGAACGAAGTCACGACCGCAGTTGGCTATGCGTCTTCGAGCGATTCGCGGGTGCACTTCGGGCTGGCCGCCAATGCGAGGGTGAAGGAAATTGAGATTCGGTGGCCCAGTGGAATCAAACAGGTGCTGCACGATGTGGCGGCCAATCAGATCCTGACCGTCGAAGAGCCGGCAAAGTAGCATTCGATGCAACCCCGCCCGGAAGACTTGAGCGACGCGAGGCCTAATAGGTGGCTTTGGAATTAGAGTCAGATTGCTTGTTCAGCTTTTCAAACCTGGCGCGCGCCTGCGCCGCTTTTTCCTTGTTACCAGTACGAGCGTAGGCGGTACTGAGGGCAAAGAACACCTTCGCATCGTTTGGAAACGCCTTGGCGGCCAGTTCGAGTTCTGGGATCGCTTTCGGAGCTTCTCCAACGTCTAGGTACAGTAAGCCCAGTAAATAATGAGGGAAGGGCAGGTTTTGCCTCGAGCGAACCACGTCGTTCGCGTACTGTATGGCGGTTTTCGAGTCCACCTTATACAGGATCGTGGCGATTTCCAGCTTTGCGGGTATGTTGGCCGGGTCGCGCGAAAGTTCAAGCTTGAATTCATTTACAGCTGATTCGACGTTATCCGCTTCAACGTAGGTTAGGCCCGTGGCATAGTGAAGGCCCGGATAGTTTGGATAGTCCGCAAGGAGCGCTTTATCGGTGGCCACGGCTTCGTCGAACTTTCGTTGCACGGCCATGCAAGCTGCGGACCCCGCCTTACGGACAACGGTCGCGCCGGGCGATTGTTCAGGTGGCGCATCTTTAGGCATTATGCGCATTACCGCCAAGCCCATTCCTTCGAATAACTGATCCGTGGTGACATTCTGTTTGCACAGAGAGCCGAGTGTCTCCTGAGCGAGCTTGAATTTCGAAGTTCGCAATAGGAGTACCCCTTCGTGATAAATCGTGACATGACGAAGCTGCTGGTCATCGCTAAGTCCAAGAAGCCGTCCCGCCCGGATGTTCCGCAATGCGTCGGCGTCTTGCCCGAGTTCGAACTGACACAGGCCGAGCATAGCGCGGGCCGTGCCGTCCTTCGGGGCTAGGGAAACCAGGTGACGGAAGGCCTCTGCGGCCTTGGCGTAATTGCTCCTGTCATATTCGACAGTGCCGAGGGACCACCAGCCTTCGACCCATCCAGGTTGCAGCAGCAGCGCTTTCTTATATAACGCGACGGCGTCATCGAGATGTTCCGCGTCGCGGGCGGCGTTCGCTTGCCCGGACAACGTCAAGAAGTCAGGGGAATCGGCCTTCTTTTGGGCGGGCGACAAGAGCGGAGAAAGGAGCAGGAAACAAAAGAGCAGGGATAGAGGAAAGTTATAAGTCAGCAAGTGGACGTACAGTCTCAACGCTAGCATCCCTCTCTAGTGTAAAAGAAAGCTGCCAACGAGTGGGGTTCCCGGG